>Ga0209158_1001598_pt1 | contig 14914 bp, 8 predicted proteins | sample GraSoiAngelo_140_FD_185897 | JGI IMG/M metagenome (GOLD analysis project Ga0209158, IMG submission 185897) | Grasslands soil microbial communities from the Angelo Coastal Reserve, California, USA - 14_0929_12_30cm (SPAdes) (version 2) | ecosystem: Environmental > Terrestrial > Soil > Grasslands ...
GGATCTCGGCCGCCAGACCGGCGGCCCGTGGCTCGTAGTTTCAGACGACGCAGTATTCGATCGTGACGCGCATGCGGTAAACGATAGTCGCGCTTGACAGGTCACGCCAAGGGGCCGACCTTGCTCCGAGCTTGCCCATGAGTGCCTTCTCCCGCCTCAAAGCGTCGCCGGGCCTGCTGGTGCGGGCGCTCGTCGCGCTCGGTGCCGTGGCGGCGGTCGCCGCAGGGCTGGCGGCCTTCGCGTTCCGACCGGTGCCGCTCGGCGCGGACGTCGCGGAAGAGATCGCGGTGCTCGTCGTGGTCGGGGCGTTGACCCGGCGCTACGGCATCGCCCTCCCGGGGAACGGGTTCTCCTCATACATCCTTGGCGTCACGGCGTACGCCATCCTCGACCACGGCTGGCCGTTCGGCGTCGTGGTGGCGTCGCTGGCGATGATCGCGGGCGACCTCGCGCTGCGCCGTCTGCCCGTGGCGGGGGCGCTCGACAACGCCGCGCACCTCGCGACGGGCGCGGCCCTGGCGGGGCTCGCGTATGCCAGGCTCGGCGGGGCAACGGGTCCGCAGGCGCTCACTGCGAGCAATCTCGTGCCCCTCGTCGCATTCCTCGTCCTCTTGCCCTGCATCGCGAACGGCACCTTCTACATCGAGCTGGCACTCGGGCGCACCTTCGCCTGGGTGGACGCCGCCCTCACCGCGCGGTGGGAAGCCGTCGTGTACGCCTGCTCGGTGGGTCTGGCCCTCGCATGCCTCGCTCTCGCACACGCGAGCATCGACATGATCGGGTTTCTCGTCATCGGCGTCGTGCTCGTGAGCGCCGCGGTCGCGAGCGTGTCGGTCATCCGGCGGGGGGTTCACGCCGATGAGCTCGCGCTCATTCAGGGCTTGTCGCAGGCGATCGCGCGGGACATCAGTCTGGCGAAGAGCTTCCCACGGATTCAGGAGCTGGCCCGGCGGTTGGTTCCATGGGAGCACATGGGCTTCGCGCGCTACGACGCGGGGACGAACGAAATGGAGCTCGTCGCGGACACCGCGACGGGCCATCGCGGCCCCGACAAGGTTCGCTTCGACGCTAATGTCGGACTCTCCGGCGAGGCCGTGCGGCGACGGCGGCCAGTCGTGGCGGGCGCTCTCGCTCCCGAGCAGGTGGTCGTGTCCGGTCGGGACACGCCCGGCTCGGAGGTGCTGGTCCCGCTGTATCACGCCGGGCAGCTGGTGGGCCTTTGGAGTGTACGTCACTCGAATCCCGGCATGTACCACGACGCCGACGCCGACATGCTGGCGCTGTTGGCACCGCAGCTCGCCTTGATGCTCGCAATCGAAGGCTCGGTTCAGCCGGTGGTCGGCGCGTCGGCTCGCACCAGTGCCTACATCCAGACGCTGACGGCTACGACCGAAGAGATCCACGCCTCGAGCCAGGAAGTGGCGGCATCGGCGCGTCGCGCCAGCCAGGGGGCCGCCCAAGCCGCGAGCCTCGTCAGCGCGCTGGCCCGCGACTCGGAACAGCTGACCCACCACGCCGCGGAGGTGGCCACCGCGGGCACCGAGACTCGCGACTCGGGCGCGCAGATGGAGCAGACCACGGAGAAGGTCCGCCTCGCCACCCAGACCGCCGTCCGTCGCCTGACCGATCTGGGTGTCACGACCGAAGAGAGCGCCCGCGAGGTACGGCGGCTGCGCGACGTGGCGGAGCAGGTCGAGAAGTTCTCGGAAACCATCGGCTTCATCGCCAACCAGACCAACCTGCTCGCCCTCAACGCCACGATCGAAGCGGCGCGCGCCGGGGTTCACGGGCGGGGCTTCGCGGTGGTGGCGGATGAGGTTCACAAGCTCGCCGAAGCAAGCGGTCGAGAGGCGCGCAACGTCGGGAAGTCCGCACAAGAGACGCGCCGGGCGCTCGACCGCGCCGCACAACTGCTCGAGCGCATCCGCGGCGATCTCGGGGACGTCGTGCGCAGCTCGAGCGACTGGGTACAGGACCTGACCCGCATTGCAGAGGCGGCGGGGGGCACGGCCCGCGCCGGGAAACAGGTCGCGGAGCTGGCGCATGGCATCAGGGAGCGGTCGGCCAGAATCCATCAGTCGCTCGAGCAGGCCAAGGCGGGTGCCCACTCCTCGACGCAGGAAGCCGAAGCCGTCGCCGCCGCTGCCGCGGAGCAACTGCAGGCCATCGAAGGTCTGGCGCATGGCGCTACCGAGCTGGCGGCGCTCGCCGACAGCCTTGCCAAGGCAGTCCGGTTCGTGCGGGGCGAGAACGGGCGACAGTAGCGGCGTGACCCACGTCACCATTCCGGCCTCCGGGGTTTCTAACCGGAGGCCGAGTTATTACCGTAGGGCCGGCCCTAGCGGAGAAGACGGTCCGTGCGAACACTCGCGGTCCTAGGAGTAGCGCTCACGTGCGGGATCTCCAGTCTCCCGGCACAGCGCGGGCACCAGTTCGAGTTCGGGGCGTTCGGATCATTCACGCGTTACGACAAGGTCTTCAACCTGGACTCCCAGATCGGCGGCGGCGGTCGGCTGGGGTACTTCTTCAGCAACGTCGTCAGCGCGGAGGTCGACGCGGGCTACCAGAGCCCCAATCCGAAGACCGGCAGCGCCGCTCCCTCACTGGCTCACGGCAGCGCCAGTCTGGTGCTGAACTTTGGAACCGCCCGCAACCTCTTCTATATCCTCGGCGGGTACTCCCGGCTCGACTTCGAAAAGACGGCGCCGTACCGCTTCACGGACGATGCCGTTCACGGCGCGATCGGCGATCGGATCTTTCTCGGCGACCGAGCCGCCCTCCGCTTCGAAGTGCGTGGCTTCTACACGCCCAACACGGGCTTCGCGGGTGGTGACTGGGCGGGTCACGTCGTCGGCTCGCTCGGTTTATCGGTGTTCACCCGGAGCGGCCCGGCACCAGACCAGGACCATGACGGAGTGCCCGACCGGCGCGACGCCTGCCCCGACACGCCTGTCGGCGCCACGGTCGATGCGCGCGGATGCCCCACTGACTCAGACCGCGACGGCGTGTACGACGGGCTCGACCAGTGCCCTGGTACGCCCGCGGGGGCGCACGTCAACGCCAAGGGCTGCCCCGCCGACGCCGACGGCGATGGCGTGCTCGACGGTCTCGACCAGTGCCCCGGCACGCCTGCCGGCGCGCGCGTCGATGCCAAGGGCTGTCCGGCAGACGCGGACGGCGATGGCGTGCTCGACGGCCTCGACCAGTGCCCCGGCACGCCCGCCGGCGCGGTCGTCGACCAGGCCGGTTGCCCGCTCGACTCGGACAAAGACGGCGTCCCGGACGGGCTGGACAAGTGTCCCAACACCCCGCCCGGGGCGGAAGTGGACGATGTCGGGTGCCAGCGCTTCAAGGACTCGGACGGGGACGGCGTAGACGACGCGAAGGACCGCTGCCCCGGCACGGCCCCCGGCACCCGGGTGGATGCCGCCGGCTGCCCGATTCTGTTCACGCCGGAGCGGACGCCGGTCATCCTGCGCGGTGTGATGTTCGAGACCGGGAAATCGGCCCTCAAGCCCGAGTCCTTCACGGTCCTCGACATCGTCGCACAGTCGCTGAACGCCAATCCGGATATCCGGATCGAGATTGCCGGCTATACGGACAACACCGGCTCGAGTGCCACCAACCTGAGGCTGTCGCAGGCGCGGGCGGACGCGGTGCGCGCGTACCTCGGGAGCAAGGGCGTCGCGCCGAGCCGCATGGTGGCGAAGGGGTACGGCGCGGCGAATCCGATTGCTGCCAACACGACGGCCGCGGGGCGCGCGCAGAACCGGCGCGTCGAGCTGCAACAGTTACCTTGAGCGCGTTCCGCGCGGGGAGCTGACATGAGACGGTTCGGGTTGCTGGCCGCCGTGCTGACGCTCGCGACGGGACGCCTAGCCGCGCAGCACGCCGGACAGGTCGAAGTAGGCGCGTTCGGCTCCTACACCCGCTACGACGCCACCTTCGGGCTCGCCCACAAGATCGGGGGCGGCGTCCGGATGGGATACCTGCTCGGCCGCATCGTCGGCGTGGAGGCCGATGTCCTTTTCCAGCCAGAGTACACCGTCACGCCGCCCGGCGGCACCACGTCCACGCTCGAGCCGCTGATCGGCAGCGCGTCTCTCGTGATCAATGCCGTGCATGCGAACCGACTCATGGTCTACGTGCTCGGCGGCTACTCGCTGCTGGACTTCGGCACCCGCGCGCCTTACCGCTTCACCGACAACGGCGTCCATGGCGGCGCCGGCGTTCGCCTGTTCCTCACTGACCGCATCGCGCTGCGGGTAGAGGGGCGGGCGATCTACAGCCCCAGCACCCAGTCGACGTTCGGCCCTACGACGGCCACGCATTTCCTGGGCACCGCCGGGCTCTCCGTGTTCCATCTGGGTGCCCCGTCCAAGGATTCCGACCACGACGGCGTGCCCGACAACAAGGATGCCTGCCCTGACACGCCCGCGGGGGCTGCTGTGGACTCGAAAGGCTGCCCCATCGATTCCGACCGGGACGGCGTCCCCGATGGGATCGACAAGTGCCCCGGGACGCCGGCGGGCGCGCATGTCGATGCGACCGGTTGCCCGGTCGATAGCGACGCCGATGGCGTCCCCGACGGCATCGATCAGTGCCCCGGCACGCCGGCGGGGGCGCACGTGGACGCGAAGGGCTGTCCGGTCGACTCCGATGGAGACGGCGTGCCCGATGGTGTCGATCAGTGTCCCAACACGCCCCCGGGCGTCGCGGTCGACGCGGCCGGGTGCCCGCTGGATTCGGACAAAGACGGCGTCCCCGACGGCATCGATAAGTGCCCCAACACACCTGCGGGAGCCACCGTGGACGCGAGCGGCTGCCCCTTGGATACGGACCTCGATGGCGTGCCGGACGGCATCGACCAGTGTCCCAACACACCGGCGGGCACCAAGGTGGATGCGGTCGGCTGCCCGCTGCCGGTTGAAGCGGTGAAGCCAACGGCCACCCCCACCCCGCCAGGCAAGTGTCCGCCCGCGCCGCCCGGGAGCCAGGTCGACGCAAACGGCTGTCTCATCCTGTTCGCGCCCGAAGCCGCGCGGTCCCCGACGCCCGGCGCTCCACCGCGGCCCACGCTGGTGCTGACGGGCGTGAACTTCGAGACCGGCAGGTCCATATTGACGCGGGACTCGTACATGGTGCTCGATGCCGTCGCGGCCTCGCTAGTCGCGAATCCCGACATCCGGATCGAGGTCGGGGGCTACACCGACAGCACGGGAAGGAAGTTCACGAACCTGCGACTGTCGCAGGCGCGCGCCGTCGCCGTCCGTTTCTACCTGGCGCGCAAGGGCGTCCCGCCGCTCCGCATGATCGCGAAGGGGTACGGCGCATCGGGCTACATCGCGCCCAACAACACCGCCGCGGGGCGCGCGCAGAACCGTCGGGTGGAGCTGCACAAGCTGCCGTAGCGTGAGCGGCCGGGGCGTCGGTATGTTCTCCTGCCCCCATGCTCCGCCCGCTGGTGCTCCTGTTCGCCGTGGCGATCGCCGCCGTGCCGGCACCTCCTGCCGCGGCGCAGCAACCGCGCCGCACGCCACCGGCCCGGCGCCGTCCTCCCCCGGTCACGGCCCCGAGGATACCGACCCCGCGGTCGGTGCTGGGGTTCGAGCCGGGCGACGACAGGAAGCTCGCCGATTGGCCGACCCTCGTCCGCTACTACCAGGCGCTCGCCTCGGCGAGCGATCGGATGCGGTACCGCGAGCTGGGGCACAGCACCCTCGGCGCCCCGATGATTGCGCTCGTGATCTCGAGCCCGCAGAACCTGCGGGCCCTGGACCGCTACCGTGAGCTCAATGCGAAGCTCGCGGATCCCCGGGGCTTCAAGACCGCCAAAGAAGCGGAAGATGTGCTTCGCGGCGGCAAGGCCATCGTGCTCATCACCTCGGGCATCCACTCGACGGAGGTCGGCGGGCACCTGAGCCCCGCGGTGCTCGCGTACCGACTCGCGAGCGACACCAGCCTCGCGACCCGAGCGATCCTTGACAATGTGATCCTTTGGCTCGTGCCGTCGCTCAACCCCGACGGGGTCTCGATCGTCACCCGTTGGTACAACCGGACGCTCGGCACCACAGCCGAGGGCACCGATCCACCCGAGCTGTATCACCACTACGCGGGGCACGACAACAACCGCGACTGGTACGCGTTCACCCAAGTGGAGACGCAGCTGGTAGTGGACTCGATCCACAACGTCTGGCACCCGCAGATCGTGCACGACATTCACCAGCAGGACACCGATGGGTCGCGGCTCTTCCTGCCGCCCTACCTGGATCCGATCGAGCCGAACGTCGATCCCCTGCTGGTCGACGGCGTGAACGCCCTCGGCACCGCCATGGCATGGGCGCTCGCCGGGCAGGGAAAGACGGGGATCGTGATCAATGCGGTGTACGACGCATGGACGCCCGCTCGCGCGTACCAGCATTACCACGGCGGCGTGCGCATCCTGTCGGAGGCGGCGAGCGCGAACCTCGCGTCGCCCATCGACCTCCCTGCCGATCAGCTCGCCACGCGCGGCCGGGGCTTCAATCCGCGCGAGCGCTCCTGGAACTTCACGAATCCCTGGCCGGGTGGCCGTTGGACCCTGCGCGACATCGTGACTTACCAGACCGACGGAGCCTACGCCCTGCTCGAGAACGCGGCTCGCTACCGCGACCGCTGGCTCGCGAACTTCCTGACGATCGAGGGGCGCGCCGTCCGCGGCTGGAAGGGCTGGCCCTACGCGTACGTCTTGCCGCGACAGCATCAGGATTCCGTCGGGCTCGCGACGCTGCTCGGCATCCTGCATCGCGGGCAGGTCGAGGTTCGCACCGCGCTTCACCCCGTGGCGGTCGGCACCCAGCGGTTCCCCGCCGGGAGCTATGTCGTGGCACTGCGCCAGCCATACGCCGGATTCGCCAAAACGCTGCTCGAGCCGCAGCGCTACCCCGACCTCCGCCTGTACCCGGCTGGCCCGCCGCTCCCGCCGTACGACGTCACCGCCCACACGCTGCCGTTGCTGATGGGCGTGACCGCCGTGGCAGCGCGCGATTCGCTGCGCATCGGCCTCTCCGCCCCGGTCGAGCCCCCGGCCGCGAGTCCCGGGTATCCCGGCTTCGCCGGCCCGGAAGCGCCACGGGTCGGGCTGTACCGCTCGTATGCGGCGCCGATCGACGAGGGGTGGACGCGGTGGGTGTTCGATACCTGGAAGGTGCCCTACGTGTCGGTCGTCGACTCGGTGGTGCGCGCCGGGAAGCTCAGGGAGCACTTCGAAGTGATCGTCCTGCCGGATCAGTCGCCGCACGAGCTGTTCGACGGCCTGCCCCGTCAGTATCCCGCGCCCTACGCCGGAGGTCTCGGCCAGGAAGGCGTGGAGGCGTTGCGCCAGTTCGTGACCGACGGCGGCACGCTCGTAGCGCTCAACGACGCGAGCCGCTTCGTGGTCGAGCACCTGCTCCTCCCCGTGCGCAACGTCCTCGAGAGCGTGGCCGACGATGAGTTCTACGCTCCCGGATCGATCTTCCGGCTGGAGCTCGACCCGAGCGACCCCATCGCGCGCGGCATGCCTGCCCAGTCGGTGGCGTGGTACGAAAGCGGTCCCGCGTTCGAGGTGCTCGATTCGAGTGCCGCGCGCGTCGTCGCACGGTATCCGGCGGATGCGGACAAGGTGCTGTTGTCCGGGTGGGTGTTGCATCCTGAGCGGGTAGCCGGTCGGGCGGCCCTGGTGGAGGCCAAGCTCGGCACCGGCCGGGTCGTCCTGTTCGGCTTCCGGCCCCAGTACCGGGGGCAGAGCATCGCGACTTACCCATTGCTATTCAACAGCTTGCGGCTGACTGCACGGTGAAGTGATGCCCGTCTCTTGTCCGTTCGTTCGGTGATTCCTATCGTGTAGCCCCCTATGGCTGTGGTCCGGCAGGCAGGTGTCCTCTTGCTGGCCGCGCTCCTCACGAGTCGCGGCCTTTTTGCGCAGGATCCCGTCGACAGCGCGACGGCGCCGGCACCGCTCCCGTCCCTGCCGGCCGGCGCCGCCGCGACCGTTCCGGTCGACCAATTGAAGGTGTTGCTGCGTCCTACGGAGATCCGCTACGTCCAACAGGAATCAGTGTTGCTGCCGCCCACGGCGAACATCAAGGCGCTGTACGTGAACGCATGGGCCTTCGGATCCCCGAAGCTGTGGCAGCTCGTGCGCCTCGCCGATGAGACCGAGATCAACGCCTTCGTGATCGACGTGAAGGATGACACCGGCTGCCTGCTTTATCCTTCGGCGGTGCCGACGGCCGAGCAGATCGGCGCGAACAAGTGCGTGCGAGCGAAGGACGCGAAGGCACGGCTCGACACGCTCGCCGCGCACGGCATCTATCCCATCGCGCGCATCGTGGTCGCCAAGGATCCCCTCCTCGCCGAGCGCAAGGCGTCCTGGTCGGTGAAGGACCGCGACACCGGCGGCCTGTGGCGCGACCGGATCAACATCGCATGGGTGGACGCCTACAACGACTCCGTCTGGATCTATTCCGCCCAACTCGCGCAGGAAGCCGCGCGGATGGGATTCCAGGAGGTGCAGTTCGACTACGTGCGCTTCCCCGACGAGCCGCGCGAACGGATGGCGACGGCCATCTTCCCCGCGCACCGCGCGGGGCAGACCCAGCGCGAGGCCGTGCGCGAGCACGTGGCGCTGCTGAAAGACCGGCTGAAGCCGTACGGGGTTCCCGTCACGTTCGACATCTTCGGGCTCACGGCTTCGGTGACGACCGGCGACCTCGGCATCGGGCAGGTGTGGGAAGATTTCGTGAGCGTGGCCGACGTCGTACTACCGATGGTGTACCCGAGCCACTACTACCGCGGCGCCTTCGGGTACGCGTGGCCGAACGGCCAGCCCTACCACGTGGTGCACAGCGCCCTCACCGACGCGCTGAAGCGCTCGGAGCCGCTCCCGGGCTCGGCCGAGATTCGCCCCTTCTTGCAGGCGTTCACGCTCGGCCGCAGGCTGCCGCGTTACACGCCTTTCGAGATTCGCGAGCAGATTCGCGCGGCCGAAGACCTGGGCATCACGTCATGGGTGCTGTGGAATCCGCGCAGCGTGTATCAGCGCGGCTCGCTGCGCCCGAAGCACGGCTCGACGTCCCCTGAGACGCAGACGGTATCGAGCGTGCGCGGCGGGCGCTAACGCTCAAGTCGAGGCGGAAGGCTCGGCAAGTGCCATACCGGGCTGCCACTCGGTGATGTAGCCCGCGATGGCCGATGCGGCGACCGTGTAGGGATTGGCGAGGTAGAGCTGGCCGGGCCCCGAGCGACCCGGGAAGTTTCGGTTGATCGCGCTGATGGTCACTTCCTCCCCCGTCTTCGACACTCCCGGCCCCGCGTTGATGCACGCGCCGCAAGACGGCTCGAGGAAGGTGGCGCCCACCTTCCGAAACAGCTCGAGGTATCCCTGGGACTCGCAATAGCGCTTCACGTCCTGCGATCCGCACTGGATGTAGAAGCGCACCCAAGGCGCCACGCGCTCCCCGCGCTCCGCCGCCTCCTCGAGCACGCGTGCGTACATGTCCATGTCTTCCTTTTTACCCGCGGTGCAGGACCCGGCGTACGCGATGTCCACCCGCACCCGCTCCGCAGCCTCCCCGATGTAGCGCCCGTTCCCGGGGTCGCCCGGTAGCGCGATCAGCGGTCGGACCGCGCCCGCGTCGATCTCGATCACCTCGCAGTACTCCGCGCCCGCGTCGCTCGAGAGTCCCCGACACAGCCGCTCCGCGTGGTCCCGCGTGATCCCGCGATACTCCATCAGGTACGCGACGCTCTTGTCATCGGGAGCGACGTAGCCGGTGAAACCGCCGACTTCGGCCGTCATGTTGGTCATCGTCGCACGCTCGTCTACAGACAGCGACTCGACAGCATCGCCACAGTACTCCACCAGTTTCCCGATCGCGCGGCCGCTCTTCACGTACGGGTGGCGCAGGATCTCGAGCATGAAGTCCTTCGCCGTCACGTTGTCGGGCTTCCTGCCGCGCACCACGACCTTGACGGTCTCGGGTACCGTGAGCCGCACGTCTTTCGTGATCCAGGAGTTGAAGATCGCCGTCGTGCCGACGCCGAAGGCGACGCAGCCCACGGCACCCGCATGGGGCGTGTGGGAATCGCTCCCGATGATCACCATCCCCGGCTCGGCGTGCCCCTCGAGGATCTTGGAGTGGCAGATCGCCTCGGATCCGTGGTGGCCCAGCCGCAGCTCGCCGTACAGCCGGATCCCCTGCTTCTCCGCGAACGCGCGCTGTTTCTTCTCGAGCTCGAGCGCCACGTCGAGCAGGCCCTCCTTCACGCGCTCGGGCGTCATCGCTTCGCCGAGGAAGGTGAGGTGATCGCGGAACATGAGGATCGAGCCTGGGTCGTGCACCTTCTCGTCCGGTCCCACGAGCTGCTCGAAGAAGATCGCCGCCATGGGGGTGACGTACTCGTGGCTGAACCGGACATCGGTGACGACGAACCCCTCGTCCCCCGGCTTCACCGCCGGGACGCCGATGTTCCCCTTGGCCGGATCCACCACCCAATGGCGAGCGATGATTTTCTCGCCCAGGGTCATGGGACGAGGCGGCGTGGCGGGTGGTGAGAGGACGACCTTTCCCTGGAGCCGGGCCATGTTGAAGTTGAACAGCCCTCCGTACTCGATGATCCCGCGGGTGATCTCGCCTTCGCCCGCGGTAAATGCGCTCAAGGGGATGGCCTCACCGCGTCGCACCTTGTCGAGGATCGAGAAGTCCGTCGTCGCCAAGACGCCCAGGTTCTGACAGTTCTCCCGATAAATGCGCTCGATGTTCTCCGCGACCACCAGCTTGATCCCGGCGCACATCTCGGCGTACGGCGACTGCTCCCGGGAAGACCCCTTGCCCCGGCGCTTGCCGCTCACCGAAGCCACGAAGCCGCCGCGCTTCACCGAGCCGCGGGTGATGGGGAACTCTGCGCCGCACTTGAGCCCCAGGTAGGGAAAGTCGCCCAAGGTTTCGTCGTAGTAATAGCAGATGTAGGCAGGAGTTATTTCGTCGGTGGAGATGTTGTCGCGCAGCTTGGTCGCCGGTCGCCAGTCGATATCCTCCCCCTCGAGCTGCCGGCGCACCAGGTCCGCGTCCTCGGCCAGGAACAGGATCCGCCCCCGGAGCACCACTTGATCCGGCAGCTTCTCGACGCGACGGGAGCGCAACTCAGCGAGCATCGGGCGAAAGATTACCCCTTGCCTAGGCCCGAGCAAGGCGATTCTCTTGGTGGCCGTGATCCTCCTCCTCCTCACCCTGCAAAGCATCCCCAGCGTCGCCCTGACGGGCACGCTGCACAGTCCGCGCGTGAAGGAGAGCTCCGGAATCGCCGCGAGCCGCTCACACCCCAGCGTGCTGTGGACCCATAATGACTCAGGGGACGATGTATATGTGTACGCAACGGACTTGGCCGGTGCCGACCGCGGCGTCGTCCGAATCCGCGGCGCCCGGGCCGTGGACTGGGAAGACATCGCTCTCGGACCCTGCGCCACACAGCGCGCCGCGTGCCTCTACATCGCGGACACGGGCGATAACGAGATGGCCCGCAAATCCGTAGTCATCTACGCCGTGGCCGAGCCCGATCCCCCAGGCCGGCAGAGCGGTCCGGTTCGCTCCGCTCCGGCCGCGGCGCTGCGCCTCAAGTTCGCCGGCGGGCCGGACGACGTGGAGGCGATCTACGTCTCACCACGTGACAGCGCGCTCTACCTCGTGAGCAAGGGACGTAGGGGTGTTATCCAGTTGTACCGCGTGCCGCGCAACGCGTGGGGTGGTGACACGGTGGTCACCGCCTCACCGCTGCAGCGGTTGCCGATCCCGCCGTTTGCGAGGGTGGGACGCCTCGTGACCGGCGCGGCGATTCGGCCCGACGGCCGGCTCGTGGCGATCCGCACGTACGCGGAGATCTACACGTTCGTCCCGGGCGAGGGGGGGCGTCTGATGCCCAGCGGGCGGCCGGTGTGTAACATCACGGGGCTCGAGGTGCAGGGAGAGGCGATTGATTTCCTCGACGACTCGACGTTCGTGCTCACCAGCGAAGCCGACCGCCGAGGCCGCGGGTCGATTCACACTGTGAGATGCCCCGAATGACCCCTTGAAGAGGAGCCACACGTGTCACTGAAATGGTGGATCGCCGTCGCGATGATGTCCGTCGGCTGCGCTGGTGCACCAGGGCCCGCGGCAACGCCGGCGACGCTCGCTGCCCCTATACCGGCCGTGAGCACGGCGGCGATGGACGCGCATCTCAAGTACCTCGCCGATGACCTGCTCGAGGGCCGCGCCCCGGCGACGCGCGGCGGCCGATTGGCCGCGAAGTACATCGCGGTCCAATTCGAGGCGCTCGGCCTGGAGCCCGCGGGTAGCGACGGCTCCTACTTCCAACCCGTAGCACTCGTCGGCATGACCCCGCACCCGTCGCTGGTGTGGAGCAAGGGTGGCGCGACCAGGTCCCTCGCTTATCTCGATGATTTCGTCGCGTGGGCTGAGCGGCCGGAGAGTCACATCGTCGCGGATGGCGAGGTCGTGTTCGTCGGCTACGGCATCGAGGCAAGCGAGTGGCAGTGGGACGACTACAAGGGCGCGGATGTTCGCGGCAAGGTGCTCGTGATGCTCGTGAACGATCCTGGCCTCCAGGATTCGACCATCTTCAACGGTCGGGCTCTGACCTATTATGGTCGTTGGACGTACAAGCTCGAAGAGGCGGCGCGCCGCGGCGCGCTGGGCGCGATCCTGGTCCACACCGCCGAGAGCGCGACGTACGGATGGGATGTGGTGCGTGGTTCCTGGTCGGTGGAGCAATTCAAGCTCGATCGGCCCGCGCCGCAGAGCATCGCATTCGCGGCCTGGGTGACGCACGACGCGGCCCAAGCTGCCCTCGCCCGAGCGAACCTCAACCTCGATTCGCTGACCCGCACCGCGGCGCGCCGCGATTTCCGTCCGGTGGCGACCGGGATCAATGTCGCGGTCGATGTCACGAGCGCATTGCGTCACGTCCGCTCGGAAAATGTCGTGGCCAGGATCCCGGGAAGCGACCCCGCGCTGACCCGCGAGGCCGTCCTGTTCACGGCGCACTGGGACCACAAGGGGATCGGCCCAGTCGCGAACGGCGACTCGATCTACAACGGGGCGGAGGACAATGCGTCGGGCGTCGCGGCGATGCTCGGCGCCGCCGAGGCGCTGGTTGAGGTGCAGCCCCGCCCCCGGCGGACGCTGCTGTTCATAGCGACCACGGCCGAGGAGAGCGGCTTGCTCGGGAGCGAGGCGTACACGCGGGACCCGCTCGTCCCGCTCGAGCAGACCGCGGCGGTGATCAACCTCGATGTCACGAACGTCCGCGGGGCGACGCGTGACATCGACGCACTGGGCGTCGACCGCTCGACCCTGGGGGCTGTGTTCGACGCGGCGGCCCGCGCCGAATCGCTGGCCGTCGTCCACGAGCCGGACGTGCGGGGCTCGTTCTATCGGTCGGATCATTTTCCGTTTTCAAAGGCCGGCGTGCCGGCGCTGTCGATCGAGCCCGGCAGGGACTTCGTCGGCCGACCCGCCGGCTGGGGCGAGCAGGAGGCCACCCGTTACAATCGCGAGCGCTACCACCAGCCGGGCGACGAGTACCGGCCGACGTTCACCTATGCAGGTATGGCGCAGGAGGTGCGCGTGGCCATGCGAGTCGCGCTCGCCGTGGCGAACGCGCCGGCGATGCCGCGTTGGCTTCCCAATTCGGAATTTCAGCGGCCAGCGGGACGCGCGCGTCCCTGAGTGCAGGGTATTGCAGTTAGTGTAAGGCACTGTCAATAAATGACATATAAGCATTCCGGCAAGTGGGATGTGGGTGCCTCTGGCCTATTGGGAGGCACCCACATAGTTTTGCGCCCGCGTTGCGGCAGTCGCACCTCCCGCACTCCGGAGTGGGCACCTGGAACTCCCCACATCGCATCGGCTGCCGCTATCGTGGCTCGTCGAGGCGGCGAGCCCGCCCATCGTCTATCGAGCCTATGCCGAGGTCGTGCCGGAGGCCGAGCGGGATTCGGCACGCCTCGAGGCGCTGCGCGAATCGGTGTTGCACTACAAGCCGACGCAGGCCATCGCTCGCAAGCAGAGGGCGACGGGACTGTGGGGCGGGAACCTGCTCGCGCCCGCGCCGTCCAAGGGGTACGGCTGGACCGAGCCTGGCACGGTCTATCAGTATCGACGGCTGCTCGAGCTGGGGTGGCCGCCATCAGAGCGGGTGTTTCGTAACGCCGACCGGTTCCTGTTCCAGCTGTTGTCACGCATCGAAACGGACGATCCTGACCGAACGGTCGCCCAGCGGGCGCTCGAGTTGCTGATCGAGTTCCAGAAGGCGGCCAAGACGGATCCCGGGCTGGGGCGCTGGGCGCGTCGCATGGGGCGCGAGGGAGCCGCGTGCGCGTTGGCGCGTGGGGGGCACAGCGACGATCCGCGGGTGCGGGGCACGGCGCATACCATTGTCAGCAACATCTCCCAGTACCTGCGCAGCGAACTGGCCGCGAACCCCTTCAAGAAGGCCCAGGGGAAGACGGTGCTCGATCCCCACGCTTGCCCTCCGACCATCTTCGCGGTGGAGATGCTGGCATTTCTGCCTAACGTCCAGCGGGAGCGAGCCGGCTTCATCGACCGGCTGGGGCAGTATTTCTCGTCGCCCGCACCGCGACGCGCGTTCTTCATCCTCGCGGGTAAGAAGCTCCTCAAACCGATCTTCGAGATCCTCGGCGATCCCATGCGCTCCGACGCCCAGGGCCACGTCACCGACATCCCGTTCGCGCTCTACTGGATCGAGCTGCTGGCGCGACTCGGTCTCGTGCGCCAGATCCCCAGCGCCAGCCGGGTGCTGGCGCGGCTGTTCAACGAGTGCGACGATCGCGGGATCTGGAGCCCGAAGAGCCTGCGTGCCATGCCCAAGGCGA
>Ga0209158_1001605_pt1 | contig 14891 bp, 13 predicted proteins | sample GraSoiAngelo_140_FD_185897 | JGI IMG/M metagenome (GOLD analysis project Ga0209158, IMG submission 185897) | Grasslands soil microbial communities from the Angelo Coastal Reserve, California, USA - 14_0929_12_30cm (SPAdes) (version 2) | ecosystem: Environmental > Terrestrial > Soil > Grasslands ...
CGGGCAGCAGCGCTGAGGCGGACCCTTGTGATTCCGAAGCGCTAACGCGCTCGGGCGCGCCGATCAGTTCGACATTGCCCCCAGCCAGCATTTCGAGCAGGCTCTGGTTAAACCGGAAATTGCGCACGGGGTACTGAATTTTTCCCTTCTCGACGTACCAGACGCCGTCGCGCGTCAATCCGGTGATCGCCATTGTGCGGATGTCCACTGGCCGCAGGTACCAGAAATGGCTGACCAGCAGGCCACGCTCGGTCGAGCGCACCATCTCCTCCACGCTCGCCGGCGGCTGCGAGCCTTCCAGGACGATGTTGACGGGCCCGGGCGTGGGCTCCTTTTGCTTCTGCTTGGCCCAGAAGCGCGAGTACACTAGCGTCTCGAGCACGCCATTGCGCACCAGATAGAGCTTCTGCGCGGGAATCCCGCCTTGGGCGGCCTGAGAGCCGGGTAGCTCAGGATGCCAGGGGTCGCTATAGACACTGAGGCGCTCGTGGACGATTTTCTCGCCGATCTTCGTTTTGCCGCCAGGGGCGGAGAAGGGGCTGCGACCCTCGTCGGCAAGGCGGGCGTCGAAAACAAAGCCGATAAAGCTGAGCAAATCAGCCACCGCCTGCGGCTCGAGCACCACGGTATAGGTGCCGGCATCGAGCGTGCGCGCCTCGCGCGAGCGCAGGGCCTTCCCGATGGCTTCGCGAGCGATGCGCGCGGTGTCGAGCTTGGCGACATCGAAGTGGTTGCGCAGGAAGTAGCCCGAGCCATCACCTTGCTGAGTGCGAGCGGTCAGCGAGAGGCTAACCAGGCTTGCGCGCCCATAGGAGAAGTTGCCGTTCTTGCTGGCGTGCGCGGCGCCGACGCCATGGGCCTGGTGGAAGCCGGCCCCGGTGACATTCTCTTTCTCGCAGGCAGCGATCACGGCGTCGATGGCTTTAGCGCGTTCGGTCGCTGAAATGTTGGCCGTAGATTCGATGTAGCCCTGCGTGGGTTTGTACTGTTGCGGGCCGAGTGTGGGCAGGTACTCGCGGTCCACCGGCGAGAGGCGCGCTAGCTGTTCCGCCTGCCGCACCGCGGCTTCCAGCGAAGCGTCGTCCATTTCATTGGTCTGGGCTGCGCCTTTCTTGTCTTTGAGCCACAGGGTCACGCTGGCCTCGACGTTTTCCCGGCGGCCGCTAGTCGTGAAATTATTGGCGGCAAAGCGGACGTGTTGATAGTCTTCGCTCTCGACGCTGACTGTGGCGTCGTCGGCCTTCACGTAGTCCAGCAGCTTCTGGCAAATCGCTTTGGCTTCCTGTTCGCTGAGCAGCATTGGCGTCTCCTAGGACCGTCCCGCAGCCGGAGCGGTGTTCAGTACGGTGATTTGCCGGAAGCGGGCCGCCGGGCAGCCGTGGCTGACGGCATTCGATTGCCCAGGCTCGCCCTTGCCGTCGAAAAAGCTGCCATTGAGCTCGTAGGTGGCCTCAGCGCCTATGGCGTCGCATGCGCCCCAGAAGTCAGGCGTGCGCGACTGATAGGCGACATCGCGCAGCATCGCTCCTTTTTTGCCGTTCTTGATTTCCCAGAAAGTCTGCCCGCCGAACTGGAAGTTGTACCGCTGCTGGTCGATCGAATAGCTGCCGTCGCCGTAGATCAGGATGCCGTTCTTTACGCCGGCGAGAAGGTCGTCAAGAGTGATTTTTTCTTTCGAGGGTTCGAGCGAGACGTTGGGCATGCGCGGGAAGGGCACGCTGCCCCAACTGTCCGCGTGGCAGCAGCCGTAGGAAGTCTTCCGCCCCACCAGCGGCGCCAGCTCGCGCGTCGTCTGCCAGTCCACGAAAACGCCGTCCCTGACCAGGTGCCAGCGCTGGGCGGGCACGCCATCGTCGTCGTAGCCCACGGTCGCCAAGCCTGCTTTCTGCGTGCGGTCGGCAACCATGTTGACTATCTTCGAGCCAAACTGAAATTTACCCGTCTTATCAGGCGTGAGGAAACTTGTGCCGGCGTAGTCGGCTTCCCAGCCCAGCGCCCGATCGAGTTCGGTGGAGTGGCCTGTGCTCTCGTGAATGGTCAGCCAGAGGTGCGTGGGATGGAGCACCAGGTCATACTTCCCCGGCTCGACCGGCTTGGCCTTCAATTTCTCGACCGCCTCGTTGCCAGCCTGCTCAGCCTCAGCCAGCCAGGGATATTTCTCCGCGTACTCGTAACCCATGCCCTGCGGCCCGCCCAGCGAGCGGCGGCTCTGGAAATCTCCCTTGGCGGAATCTACAGCGGTGACGTTGAAGTTTGGGAAGCTGCGAATGATGTACTGCTCGATTCGCGAGCCTTCGCTGGAGGCGAAGAATTTCTGTTCGTTCACGAAGGCCAGCGAAGAGTTGATGAAATTGACGCCTTTGACCTTCAGTACCGCTTCGTTCAGCTTCAGCAGGAAGCCAATTTTATCCTCGAGCGGGATGTCGAACGGGTCTTTCTCAAAGTTGCTCCTCCAGCTCGTCGCCACCTTCGTGACAGGCGCCAGTGTGAACGGCTTGCGCTGATAGGCAGCATTGGCTTGCGCGATCTCGATCGCCTGGAGCGTGATGCGGCGGACTTCCTCAGCGGTGACCTTGCGGCTGGAAGCAAAGCCCCAGGTGCCCCTCAAGAGGACACGCACCCCGCAGCCGAAACTCTGCGTGCGCGACACCTGCTGTACCTGCTTCTCACGCGTGAAGATGTTCTCGTTGCGGTAGCGGTTGATCCGGATGTCGGCGTAGCTGGCCCGAAGAGTTCTCGCGGCGGAGAGCGCGGCATCGGCTAGCTTACCCTTGTCCACCGCCTCGGCTTCAGCCGCTTCCAACTCCAGCAGCCACGCCGGCACCGCGGCCGCGCCCAGCGCCAGGCCAGAGGCTTTCAAAAACTCCCGTCGAGACGCCTTCACATCTCCAATGCAATTGAGGGAAGACGACATACGCACCTCTCCTTGAGGAAAAGTAGGACTGCGCAGTCTAGTCGTGTTGGTACGCGCCAAACAAGGGGAAGGTTTCAACATGGTTGCTGCGCCCGACGTTGACTCCTCCACCAGGAGCCCTGAGTGCCAGATTCGCGGCGTGGCAGCGAGCCTATTTCTCGGTTTTCTTGACAACGGGTTGAAGGACCGTATAATGGCCTTTCCCGCAGCGCACCGGGAGAAAACGCCATGTTCTTGGACGTAAAAGAGTTAGCTGTTCGCAAGATCCGCATCCGAAAGAATTATGCCCCCGGAACTGTGGATTTCCATACCGACGAGTTTCAGCAAGTTGAGCCACTCGAGGTGCGCGCCACTGCCGAACTGGTTGAGGGGCAGATTCGCATTTCGGGTTCGCTGCACACGCGGCTGGAGCTAACTTGCGCTCGTTGTCTTGACACCGTGGTCGAGGAAGTGAGCCGGGACTTCGACCTCTACTACCGGCCCATGTCCACCATCGCCAGGGAAGAAGAGGTTCACCTGCGCCGGGACGACACCGAAATCGGCTTTTTTGAAGGCGAGGGTTTATTCCTGGCCGATGTGCTGGCCGAGCAAGTGATCCTTTCGATGCCGATGAAGGTGATCTGCAGGAGCGATTGCCGCGGCCTGTGCCCGCACTGTGGCACCAACCTCAATAGCGAAGAGTGCCGCTGCGAGACGCATGGAGCCGACCCGCGAATGGCACCCCTGGCGCGCCTCAAGCAGGACTGGTTCAAAAAGCAATAGAAATCCCTATGTAAAACCCATAGAATGCCCCCAAACATCCCGGGGATCTTTTGAGGAGTTTGTATGCCAAACCCAAAGCGGCGTCATTCCAAGGCTCGCAAGAATAAGCGGCGCGCGCATGACCACTTGACCGCGCCATCGCTCGCCGAATGTCCGAACTGTCATGAAATGAAGCAGCCCCACCAGGCCTGCCCCCACTGTGGCTACTACAAAGGGCGCGAAGTGATCGATACGTCGGCCTGAAGCGGCCGGACTCTTCTGGCGGCTGCCTGTTTCCCCCGGTCGGAGCACAGATGACCACCATCGCCGTTGACGCCATGGGAGGCGACCATGCCCCGCGGCCTGAGGTGGAAGGGGCGGTGCTGGCGGCGCGTGAGCTGGGCGTGCGCGTGCTTCTGGTGGGCCAGACGGCCGCGGTAAAGCACGAATTGGCCAAACACTCGCACCGGGGCCTGGACATCGAAGTGGTACCAGCAAGCGAAGTGATCACCATGGAGGATTCGCCTACGCAGGCCTTCCGCAAGAAGAAGGATAGCTCCGTGCACGTGGCCGCCAAACTGGTGCGGAACGGGCAGGCCGACGGCTTGGTTAGCGCGGGCAATACCGGCGCGGTAATGGCTGTGGCGCGCTTCGGGCTGGGAACGCTGCCATCGGTGGACCGTGTGGCGCTGGCGGCACGGTTTCCCACGGCGCGGGGCGGGGTTTCGGTGCTGCTGGACGTCGGGGCAAACGTCGATTCCAAGGTGGCGCATCTCGAGCAGTTCGCCATCATGGGCGAGATCTACTATCGCGCGATCTTCGGCACGCGCCGGCCCAAGGTGGCGCTGCTCTCGATCGGCGAAGAGGAGATGAAGGGCAACGAGCTGACCCGCGAGGCCTACAATCGCCTGAAGCAACTCCCGATCAACTTTGTGGGCAACGTCGAAGGGCGCGACGTTTTTACGGGCAACGTGGACGTGATTGTTTGCGATGGTTTTATCGGCAACGTGGCGCTGAAGATCAGCGAAGGCGTCGCGCAGCTCATCATCACCATGTTGAAAAACGCCCTGCAAAGCACGTTGAGTGCCCAGGTGGGCTCGCTGCTCTCGCGCCGCGCTTTTCGGGACTTCAAGAAGAAAATCGACTACTCCGAGTATGGCGGCGCGCCGCTGCTGGGCGTGCGTGGCGTCGCCGTGATTTCGCACGGCAGCTCGAACGCCAACGCGATGAAGAACGCCATTCGTGTGGCTGCCGGGCTGGCTCGCGCGAAGACGAACGAGAAGATCGAGCAAGAACTCTCCGCCGTGGCCGCTGCTGCGCGGCCCTGAGCCCCGGCCGGGAAAAGTTCACGAGTTTGGATCGTCCTATGGGCAAAGTGGCATTTCTGTTTCCCGGGCAGGCGTCGCAATACTCCGGGATGGGCAAGGAACTCGCGGAGAAATTCCCCGCCGCCCGTGCTGTCTTCACGGAGGCTGACCAGGCGCTGGGGCTTTCGATCTCGCAGTTGTGTTTTGAAGGTTCAGAAGACGCGCTGAAGCTGACCGAAAACACCCAGCCCGCCATGCTGACGGTTTCCGTGGCCATCTATCGCATCCTGGAGGAAAAGGGCATTGCGCCGCACTACGTGGCCGGGCACAGCCTGGGTGAATACTCGGCGCTGGTGGCCGCCGGCAGCTTGGCGTTCGCCGATGCCGTGAAGCTGGTGCGCCTCCGCGGCGGGTACATGCAGCAGGCCGTGCCAGCGGGCGAAGGCGCAATGGCTGCGATTATGGGGCTAGCCCCAGCGCAGGTCGCCCAGATCTGCAAAAAAGCCGCGAACGGCCAAGTGGTGGGCCCGGCTAACCTGAACTCGCCCGACCAGACAGTGATCTCGGGTCACGCCGGGGCCGTGAAGCGCGCGGTCGAGCTGGCTTCGGCGAGCGGCGCCAAGCGCGCCGTCGTGCTGGCCGTCTCCGCACCCTTTCATTGCGAGCTGATGATGCCGGCCCAGGAGAAGCTGGCGAGCGACCTGCGGCGGATAGCGTTCGCGCCGCTGCGCGTGCCGCTGGTGACCAACGTGGATGCCGAGTTGATTTCCAGCGGCGAGGAAGCGCGCGAGGCCCTGATCCGCCAGGTATCCCTGCCGGTTCGCTGGGAAGAATCCATGCACGCGTTGATCGAGGAGGGCGTCAGCATTTTTGTCGAGGTCGGCCCTGCGCGCGTGCTCAGCGGCCTGCTGCGGCAGATTGAGCGGTCGGTGCACTGCTTCAACGTCGAAGATGAAAAAAGCCTGCTGAGCACCCTGGACAAGCTCGCCCAGGCGCAAGCGGAAGTCGCCGAGACGTAGCCAGCCCCGAGGAGCGCCCCAAAGCACGCCATGTTCAGCTTGCAGGACCGAGTGGCACTGGTGACCGGGGCCTCGCAGGGCATCGGCCGCGCGACCTCGCTTGCCTTGGCCAGCGCCGGGGCCAAGGTGGCCGCGGCGGCGCGCAACGTCGAGAAATTGGCCGCCGTAGTCGCGAAGATCGCCGCGGCGGGTGGCGAAGCCTTGGCTGTGTCCATGGACGTGGCCGACGCCGAGCGGGTGAAGGCCGGCTTCAAGCAGACGCTCGAGCGCTTCGGCAAGCTCGACATCCTGGTGAACAACGCTGCCATCACCCGCGATGGCCTCGCTGTGCGGATGAAGCCCGACGACTGGGAGGCTGTGCTGCGCACCAACCTGACTGGGGCCCATCTATGCATGCAGCAAGCGCTGGGCGCGATGCTGCGGCAGCGCTACGGGCGGATCATCAATGTCACCTCCGTGGTCGCCCGGACCGGCAACGCTGGCCAGGCAAACTACGTGGCAGCCAAGGCAGGCTTAATCGGCCTCACCAAAGCCATCGCTGTCGAGGTGGCCTCCCGGAACATCACCGTGAATGCCGTCGCGCCCGGCTTTATCGCCACCCCGATGACCGAGCCGCTGCCGCAAAAGGTGAAGGACGAAACCGTGGCGCGGATTCCGCTGGGGCGCATGGGTACCGACGCCGAGGTCGCCGCGGCCATTGTGTTTCTCGCCAGCGAGGAAGCCGGCTACATCACCGGCCACGTGCTCGACGTCAACGGCGGGATATACATGGCGTAGGGGCGCGGCTCGCTGCCGGTCAGACACTGCCGGCCTCCGGCCGGGGCACCTGCGGTGTACCGCGCGGAACGAGTGCCGCCTTACAAAATGCACATCGCGAAGCCACTGCGGTTGACCTTGTTGGAGGCCGCGCATAGAATGGGCGGGTTATCCCGGGCACGAACGGCACCGTAGTAGCCGGAAGCAGACTCGCGAAACGCTAGACCGGAGGAGAGAGAATGGCCAGCGTCGAAGAACGCGTCAAGCAGATCATCGTGGAGCAACTAGGGGTCGACGAGGGCGAGGTGACGCCCACCGCTTCGTTTGTGGACGATTTGGGCGCCGACTCGCTTGACACGGTCGAACTGGTGATGGCTTTCGAAGAGGCTTTCGGCATCGAGATTCCCGATGAAGACGCCGAGAAGATTGCCACGGTCAAGGACGCCATCGCGTACATCGAGAAACACGCCCAAGCGAAGAAGTAAACCGCCGGCCGCTGGGATCCAGACAGGAGAATACCAACGTTGAATCGCCGGGTCGTGGTAACGGGTGTGGGTCTGGTTTGCGCCTGCGGGATCGGCACTGAAGAAACCTGGAACGCTCTTCAGGCCGGCCAGTCCGGCATCGGCCCGATTACCCAGTTTGATGCCACCGCTTTCGACTGCCGCATCGCCGGCGAGGTGAAGAACTTCGATCCGCTGAACTGGATTGAGAAAAAAGAGCTGAAGAAGGTCGGCCGGTTCATCCAAGTCGCCCTGGCGGCGGCTGACTTTGCGGTGAAGATGGCCGGCCTTGAAGTCACCCCGGAAATCGCGGATGCCACTGGCGTATACGTGGCCTCTGGCATCGGAGGATTCGATGTTATCGAGCGCGAGCACTCGAAGCTGCTGCAAGGCGGCCCCGGCAAGATCTCGCCGTTCTTCATTCCCGCCACAATCGTCAACCTGGCCTCTGGCCACATCTCGATCCGCTATGGGGCGCGCGGGCCCAATTCGGCCACGGCGACGGCGTGCTCGGCCTCGGCCCATGCCGTCGGCGACTCGTTCAAAATTATCCAGCGCTGTGATGCCGAGGTGATGATTTGCGGCGGCGCCGAAGCCTCCATCACGCCCATGGGTATCGGCGGCTTCGCCGCGATGAAGGCGCTTTCCAGGCGCAACGACGAGCCGGCACGGGCCAGCCGCCCGTTTGACGCCCAGCGCGACGGCTTCGTGGTCGGCGAGGGTGCCGGCATCCTGATCCTGGAGGCGCTCGAGCATGCCCAGCGCCGCGGCGCGAACATTCTTGCCGAGATCGTCGGTTACGGGATGTCCGGCGATGCGTACCACATCACGCAGCCGGCCGAGGAGGGCGCCGGCGCGTACCGAGTTATGATGGCCACGCTCAAGGACGCCAAGGTGCCACCCGACGTGGTGGGCTACATCAACGCCCACGGCACCTCGACGCCGATCGGCGACGCCATTGAAACCGTGGCGATGAAGCGCGTTTTCGGCGAGCACGCAAAAAAGATAGCCGTCAGCTCGACCAAGTCCATGACCGGGCATCTGCTGGGCGGCGCTGGAGGCCTCGAGGCCGGCATCAGCATCCTGGCGCTGCGCGACCAAGTCCTGCCCCCAACCATCAACTATGAGAACCCCGATCCGGCCTGCGACCTGGACTACGTGCCGAATCACGCGCGCAAGGCCGAGGTCGAATACGCCCTGTCAAATTCGTTTGGGTTCGGCGGCACCAACGCTGCGCTGCTGTTCAAGCGCTGGAATACGCGTTGAAGCCCGAACTCACACGCGTTCGGGTTGATTCCGCCAAACTTTTCCCCTTTTCCAGCTGCGCCCCTGGGAGGGCTTCTTGAACATCGCTGTCTGCATCAAGCAGGTACCGGCGAAGGACGCGCCGCTTCAGATCCTCGAGGGTGGCGCGTGGATCCGAGAAACCGATATCGGCTTCGAGATGAACGAGCCAGATAGTTACGCACTGGAAGAAGCCCTTCGCCTCAAGGAGAAACACGGCGGCGAGGTCGTCGCGCTCTCGATGGGCCCGGAGCGTGTCAAGCAGACGATCAAAGAGGCGCTCGCCAAGGGAGCTGACCGCGGCATTCACGTGGCCGACGACAAGTTCTTCTTGCTTGATCCGCTCGCCTCCGCGCGGTCCCTCGCCGCCTCCGTTCAGAAACAAAAGTTTGACCTCATTTTGACCGGCCTGCAGAGCGACGACCACGGATTTGGCCAGACCGGCGTGCTGTTGGCTGGACTCCTCGGCCTGCCGCACGCCACCATCATCATGCAGATCGAAGTCGCCGACGGCCGGATGAAGCTCAAGCGCGAACTCGAAGCCGGCTGGTTCCAGTGGGTGGAGTTGCCGCTGCCGGCGGTGCTAACCATCCAATCCGGCATCAACAAAGTGCGCTACGCCACGCTGAAGGGCATCATGGCGGCAAAAAAGAAGGAGATCACTACGGTTCCACGGGAGTCGCTCGGCGTTGTGAGCGAACCCACGCAGCGCCTCGAGCGCATCTACGTGCCGCAAAAAACCAAGAAAACCGAATTGCTGAGCGGTACGCCAAAGGAAGCTGCCGCCAAGCTGGTCGAGAAGCTCAAGTTCGACGCACGCGTGCTGTAGCGCCGCTATATTTAGGCGGCGGTTTAGCGCGGCAAACAACCACACTCCAACGGAAGAGCGATGAACATTCTCCTGATCACGGAACAGCGCGCAAGCAAATGGAATAAAACCAGCTTTGAAACGCTGGCCGCGGCGCAACAGATCGCCAGTGAGACCGATGGCAAGCTCGCCGGCGTGGTCATCGGCAAGGGAGTCGGCGCACTGGCCGATGGCCTCGCAGCAAACAAGCTCGACGAGGTCCTGCTGGTCGAGCACGATCTGCTCGAGGCTTATACCCCGGATGGTTACACGACTGTGCTCGGCCAGGTGATCGCGCAGTCGAAACCCGACCTGGTGCTCCTGCCGCACACCTACCAGGTGCGCGACTTTGTGCCGAAACTAGCCGCCTCGTTGGGCAAGGGGATGATCGGCGACTGCATCGGCTACCGCCGGGAAAACGGCCGGCTGATCTTTGTTCGGCAGATGTTCCAGGGCAAAACCGCCGCCGATGTCTCGTTTCAGGGCGCGCCGCCCTGGTTCGCGTCGTTTCAGGCCGGCGCTTTCCGCGCCGACCTGGTGGTCGCGCGCGCAGGCGGCAAAGCGCCGGTGCGCGCGGTGAGCGTGGAACTGAAGCCTGAGCAGATTCGCACCAAGCCGCTCGAACTCTTCCGCGAAGCCAAGCAGGCCGTGGATTTGACCCAGGCGCCCATCATCGTGGCTATCGGCCGCGGCATCAAAGCGCCCGAAAACATTCCCATCGCCGAAAAGCTTGCCAAGCTGCTGGGCGGGGAGCTGGCGGCATCGCGCCCGATTTGCGATGAAGGCTGGCTGCCGATGGAGCGCCAGATCGGCAGCTCCGGCCAGACTGTTGCGCCAAAGCTCTACCTAGCGCTGGGCATCAGCGGCGCAATCCAGCACGTGGTCGGGATGAAGGGCGCGCGCACGATTGTGGCCATCAACAAGGACGCCAACGCTCCCATCTTCGAAGTGGCCGACTACGGCATCGTCGGCGATATCTTCGAGATTATCCCTGCCCTCACCGAAGAACTCGAAAAATCCAAAGCGGGCTAACACCCCGCTGGCATTCTCAACCGAACAATCTGCGGCTGAATTTAATCTCCCATGAAGTTTCCAGGAAATCGCCCAGGCTTGCAGCTTCTTCTTGAATCTTCCTATGGATACTCTTGGAGAGATTCTCAAATGGTTGTATCTCCAAAGATAGTCGATTCCCTCGACGCCTGTTCGACCAAATACCGATTACCCTTCCGTTTAGCAATACCACCGGCGAGATCCACCCCGCGTTACGATAGACCCGCTTGTAGTAGGGGGAGTCCACTAGATGATTTTTATCTACATGGCCGAGCATATAGGGATCGAAACTCGGTAATAAGCGCAGAATTTGATCGCCAAGATGGCTATTTGCCAGTTTTTGATAATCTTCGCGGAGAATCCATCCTTTCCTATCCTCGACACAGACTTCCCCCAATTCTCTTCCAGGGACTCCCCAACTGCCCTTGCCTCTTTCATCGGAATACCTGTCCATCTGGAAAAATCCTGGAGCGTCGCTGGACCGTAAGCACTCAAATATCGGCGGAGCAGGACTTGTTGAGCCTCCTGTGCAGAGACTTCTCTTTGTCTTGGCAACCATTGATCCACCCGGACGAAGGTCACTTCTTGGCCTCGATCAGGGCCGTAACAAATTAATCCCTCGACGATGGCCGGCCTGAACACGCTCCAAACGTGCTCCATCCATGTCCTCACGTTCTTCCCCACTTTCGATGCGATTTGGTCAGCTAATTCGCCCTGGGTCATGGGACCGGCACCCAGCGCCTCCATTACAGCCTCATTCATCCCATCGAACTCCTTTTGAGTGATACCGAACTTGGACATGATCCTCCGTAGCGCCTCAACTCGACTCCTCCTAAGAGCATTTATGTAGATGGAGAAATCAGCGGCTGGCAGCAGGTGGAGAGTTTGACGCATGCAGGATGTTTTCACCAAAGTACGGCTTTTCCACAACGCCGAATGGATATCTGCCCGGGTGAGGCCGTGCATCCTTGCCCAGAAAGCCATCTGGGCAGCAGCCATCACTTGAGACTGGATGCCGCAAACGTTTCGGCAGACGGTGGTGAGATCCGCCAGATTTTTGTCCACAAAGTGATGGCGCGTTAATCGGAATGCTGAAATCTGAGATCTTTCCAAGAAATGTTTCATTCATTTTCGCCTTCGCGTGGGCGTTCTCGGCGGTTTCGCGCCTAATGTAGCTCAACGGAGTGTCTCCAGCAATTGGCGCTGCTGCTCTGGGTCTTCGTCCTCGACGTTGGCTCCGAGGCAACGCTGCTCATGTGCACCACGTCACGTTCGGTATGGCTGCAACCTCCGCCTGGATTCAGGGTGACCGGACTCCGCACGACTGGCGGGAGAGCTGGCGCGTCAGCATGCTCGACGATGCGACGTGGCGCATGCTGGGGCAGTTGCGGTGCGAGTACGAAGAGTTTCACCAAGCCATTGAGTCGCATGGTCATCCATCGAATACGCTCCTTGGTGCCGTCACTGGCACCATCGCGCGTGGCCTACCACCTGGGCCATTCGGCAGAAGGTTGGCCTCTCCACCTCCTGAGCTCTTCCAGGTGTCAGGCTGTCAGGTCGCCGGCCGGCCGCGCCCGCGGTAGGTCTTATGGGCGCGCGGGTCAGCCGCTCCTCGGCAATGCGCGGGGGGCCGACGACACCGGGTCGCGTCCTTCGCCTTCGGCGCGGTAGAGGGAGACATCGGCGATTCGCAAAATTTCGCTGGGGAATTGCTGTCCTCCGAATAGTTTGACACTCCCGCCTACGTCAAATGGCTCCCCTTGCGGGGCCGTCCTTCAGAGTCTATGTGGAAAGCATTGAAATGGCACGACTTGCGGCAGGCCTGAAGGCGAGCCCTGACGAAAAACTTGAGTGTATCCACACAGACCCTTCCGGGCGACACAGGGCACTTGCGTCAGGGCACGACCTCCGCTCGCTGCGAGCCGCTCGCTACGAGTAGTCGTGCCGCAGAAAACCAGCAAAAACCCCATCCAAACCTTGCCTTGAAATGTCACGGCACAGCTCCGTCAGGGCGCCAAATGGCGCCCACTCCTTCTGACCGACTAAACTGCTCACGACCGGCCAGACGTTCGCCCCTACCGCCTAATTCCTGCTCGGTAAACTAAGCAAGCCATCGACGATTTCACGGTTTGTGCTTCCATAGCTTGAACTGGGCTCCGGCCCAGATTTCAATTCAAAAAGGAGATACCATAATGTCTAGGAAACTCTGCTGTCTGACTCTACTTGCGTTCACGCTTACAGGATACTCGATACTGCGCATATCACATCTCTCGAACCAATCAACCCCCATACTGAAAGCTGACGGCGGGTCTCCGGTCCCCCCGTGGCCGACCCCACTCCAATTGGCAGCTTAGCACCTAAACTAAAGGGAAGGGGAAGATGCAGAGCATCTTCCCTTTCTTTTTGTGTTACCATTTTCCGAATTACCGGGCGCTGTCTCATGTTCACTCAGATAGTTTGGTGGGCCAGTATCGTGCTAGAAATTCTCCTGCTGCTGCGAGCTTTCTATGAAAAAGCCAAGAAATTTCCTTTCTTCTATTTCTACATCAGCTGGGTTCTGTTGGTCGATCTCTTTCGTTTCTATATCTACGAGGTGCATCCTGGCTTTTACCGGCCATTCTACTGGTCCACGGAATTCCTCAGCGTAATCGTCGGCTACGGAGTCATCTTGGAAATCTACAGGAGGGCGCTCATAAACCATCCCGGTGTCGCACGGCTGAGCCAGACGGTGCTCCTGACCCTGTTGTTTGTGACTATAGCCAAGGTGGCCGCAGACGCGCTCAGAAGTCCACTTGGATCATGGATGGTCGCCACAGCAGAATTAGGACGCGACCTGCGCTACGTGCAAGGAGCGCTGCTGATCTTGATGTTGGCGTTGTTTGGATATTATCGGATTCCCGCAGGACGAAACCTCAAGGGATTGATTTTCGGGTATGGGCTTTTCATCGCCACGACCATAACAAATATCGCTATTCGATCTCAGCCCGGAAATGAGCTTTCCCTCCTGATGCGCAAACTCCAGCCGGCAATTTACCTGGTCACTCTGACCATCTGGTCTGTGGCTCTGTGGTCTCATCAGCCTGAGCCTCAGCCGGACCCCAGGGTCAGGATTGAACGTGATTATCAGGTTCTTGCCGGGCAAACTCGGATGATGCTTGCTCGCGCCTTTACATATCTTGGGAGGGCCATTCGCCCGTGAGTCATCTCCTGCCACTTCTGGTCATTACTCTTCTGATTTTGGCATTGCTGCTGTACTGGTTCCGGCGGAGCAGCGACCATGCCATAACCAGAGTGGAGTTCTCGGAGGCGGAGAGCGCCTTGACCTCCCTTCAATGGCAGATTTTGCCATCTGGTTCGGTAGGGAGAATCTTCGCTTCAGAGGATTGCGATTTCATTTCCAGCCAGACTACACGCGATATCCAGCGCTTGTTTCAACAGGAACGAAAAGCACTCGCAATCTCCTGGCTGAGACACACTCGACAACAGATCACACGCCTCATGGACCTCCACTTGAAATTAGCAAGCTACACGGATGATCCAGGTCCCGCTGTTGAGTTCAAGCTCGCCACACACTATCTTTCTTTCATCGTGGTCTGCCGCCTCTTGTTGGTCTTGCTTTGGATTCGAGGTCCTTTCCGCGTCCAAAAGGTAGTTGGTTGCACGACCGACGTGGCACGCAGCCTGTGCACTGTATTTAGCAGCCGCCTTGTAAACATCAATCCTGCGCGCCTCGGCCCCGTCACACCAGGCTCGGCCCATACATCGACCGTAGATTGATTGCGCTCCATATGGAAAGGCAAACCGAGGCGAGAGCCGCGTATAGCGCGCGGCCTCAGCCAGTGCTACAAGTTGTTTTTTTGGATCAGGTCATACTGCCTGCTGGGCTTGTGGCCTTGGCGACGGGCGCCTGCTCGGAAAAATTGAGCTTTCTTCCCAATTCGCGGTTTAACAAAGCAAGATTGATGACAGCCTGCACCGCGACCGTGGCAACGGACAGATACCAAACCATGCGAATGGAGAATCCTGGCAGTCGCGAAAGAACGGCTGCCGGGGTTGCGAAGATGAGGAAGCGCGCAGCCGAACTACCCAGGGGTGGCCAAGTGTTGCCCAGCGCCTGAAAAATGCTCGAACTGGAAAAGATCAGTCCCATCGCGATGAAGTTCCAGGAAATGATGCGCAGATAATCGGCGCCGAAAGCCACTACCTGCGGCTCACGCGAGAAGAAGCGGATGAGCGCTTCCGGTGAGAGGTGGCAGAGAAAGGTAAGTACGAGCATTACGACCGTGCCGATCCCCGCCGCCGAGTAAAACGTCTGCCGAACGCGAGTGCCCAGCCGCGCGCCAAAGTTTTGTCCGGCGACGGGCGAAGCTGCAAAGCTGATTGCCATCACGGGCAGGAAGATGGACTGCATTATGCGTCCGCCGATGCCGAAGCCTGCTTGCGCGGCCGCTCCGAAGTCGCGAATGATCC
>Ga0209158_1001611_pt1 | contig 14862 bp, 11 predicted proteins | sample GraSoiAngelo_140_FD_185897 | JGI IMG/M metagenome (GOLD analysis project Ga0209158, IMG submission 185897) | Grasslands soil microbial communities from the Angelo Coastal Reserve, California, USA - 14_0929_12_30cm (SPAdes) (version 2) | ecosystem: Environmental > Terrestrial > Soil > Grasslands ...
GCGGCGAAGTCGAGCGCCCGCCGCGCGGCCGCGTCCCGGAGCCGGGCATGGAGCGCCCCATCGCGCAACGCGCGCACACCCTTGGCGATCATCGCGTCGATGTCCCCGGGGGGCGACAGAAAGCCCGTCTCCCCGTCCACCACCACCTCGGGCAGACCGCCCACCGCGCTCGCGAGCACCGGGACCGCGCAGGCCATCGCTTCGAGCGCGGCGAGCCCGAACGATTCGGTCTCGGAGGGTAGCAGGAACAAATCACTGCCCCGCAGAATATCGGCCACGTTGTCCACCTTGCCGAAAAAGCGGACGTCGCGCCCCAGTTTCAGGCGGTCGGCCTCCTGCTCGGCGGCATCGCGGTCCGGTCCGTCGCCCACCAACACGAGCGTGGCCGGGAGCTCCCGACGGATCCCGGCGAACACGCGCACCACATCGCGCACACGCTTGACCGGCCGGAAGTTCGATACGTGCACCAACACCTTGTGGCCGGCCGGCGCGAGCGAACGGCGGCACCCCGGGTCTACGGCGGGGTGATACTCGGTCACGGCGACGAAATTCGGAATCAGCACCACATCGCACCCCGCGCAGCCGAACGCACGATAGGTCTCGTCGCGCAGGAACGCCGACACCGCCGTCACCCGGTCCGACTGCTCGATCGAGAACTTCGTGAGCGTGTAGTAGGAAGGGTCCTGGCCCACCAACGTGATGTCCGTGCCGTGCAGGGTGGTGACGATCTTCAGGTCCTGCTGTCCCTTCAGCATCTGCTTGGCGAGCCACGCCGTGGCCGCGTGGGGGATGGCGTAATGCACGTGCATGATGTCGAGATGCTCCCGCATCGCCACTTCGTGCTGCTTCACCGCGAGCGCCAGCGCATAGGGGGACGAGTGCTCGAACAGCGGGTACTCGGGCTGGGTGACCTCGTGGAAGGTGACCCGCTCGGCGTAGCCCCGCAGCCGGAAGGGACTCGCGTAGGAGACGAAGTGGATCTCGTGCCCCCGCCGTGCGAGCTCGAGGCCCAGCTCCGTGGCGACAGCCCCGGAGCCGCCGTAGGTCGGATAACAGGTGATACCGATTCTCATCTCAAGAACGGGGAATGGGGAAAGGGGAATGGGGAATGGTCACGGCGTGCCAGCGATCGCTGATGCGAGCGGCCAAAACGTCAGGACGCTCGGTCGCGTCGAGAGACCATACCCCTTCCCCTTTCCCCATTCCCCTTTCCCCGGGTATCTGATTCCTGAACCACGTCTCTTGTCTTTTCGCGTACCGCCGCGTGGCCACCACGATCGCCTCCCGCAGCCCCCGCTCCGGCAGCCGTCCCGCGAGCATCGCCACCACCTCACGGTAGCCCACGCCGTCCAGCCCCGGCGCATCCGGGGCCACCGACCGGTCGAGGGTGCGGCGAACCTCGGCGACGAGCCCGGCCGTGAGCATCGCGTCCACCCGGTCGGCGATGCGCCGCTCGAGCGCGTCGCGCGGCAGTGTGAGATGAATGTACCACGGACGCATCGCGCCGGTCGCGCGCGCGTGCTCCTGCCACCAGCTCAGGCCGCGTCCGGTGAGGAGCGCCACCTCGATCGCGCGCGCGGCGCGCTGGCGCCCCCCGCCTGCGAAGCGCCGGTCCAGGCGCGCCGCCCAATGCGCCAGACGCGCCACTGGCAGCCGCGCGGTCCAGACGCGCAGCCGCTCGCGACGCACGGCGTCGAGCGGCGGCTCGTGGAACAGGCCCTCCGCCAACGCCCGCACGTAAAAGCCCGTTCCCCCCACCACCACCGGTTGGCGGCCGCCGGAACGGATCTCGGCCAGCCACGCCGCCGCGTCGCGCGCGAATTGCCCCGCGCTGTAGCGCTCGCCGGGCTGCACCACGTCGAGCCCCACGTGCGGCACCCGGGCCCGGAGCTCGTCCGGCGGCTTCGCGGTCCCGATGTCCAGGCCGCGGTACACCTGGCGCGCGTCCGCGGAGACGACCGTGATGGGCTCGAGCGCGGCCCACGCCGCGACGACCGCCGTCTTGCCGACGCCGGTGGGGCCGACGATGACCGGGACGAGCGGTGGGGCGCCCCGCTCAGCTTCTCCCAAATCTCCGCTCCAGCTCCCCGCGCGGCAGTTGCACCACGGTGGGTCGGCCGTGCACGTCGTGGGCCGGGAGCGTCGCGCCGAGCAGCCGGAGCACGAGCTCCCGCATCTCCTCCAGCTCGAGCCGCTGGCCCGCCTTGATGGCCGCGCGACAGGCGAACGTCGCCGCGAAGCGCTCCAGCCGGTTGGCGAGCGCGCCGAACCGCCCGCCCGCGAGATCGGCGACGAGCTCCTGGAAGCAACGCGCGGCGTCGAATCGGGGATGGGGGTTGGGCGCGGTGTGCACGACCACGCTCCGACCAGAGAACGGCTCCACCTCGAAGCCCACGCGGCGCAGCAGCTCGCGGTGCGCCTCGATGGCCTCGAGCTCGGGACCCGAGAAATCGAGCGTGAGCGGCAGCAGCAGCCGCTGTGCCGTGGCGCCGTCGCCGGTGAGCTGACGCATCACCCGCTCATACAGCACCCGCTCGTGCGCCGAGTGCTGGTCCACGATCGCGACCCCGGAGTCGGACTGGAACAGGATGTAGGTGTCGAACACCTGAAGGAGAGGCGGAGTTAGGGGCTCGGGACTCGGGACTCGGGAATCACCCGAAAACAAATCCATGGGGACCGACGTGCCGTTCCACGATACCCCAGTCCCGAGTCCCGAGTCCCCAGCCCCCAGCGGCGCAGCCGCGGCGAGGGGTCCCAGCGCCCCCCGCACCGCTTCCTCGACGACCTTCTCGACGAAAAACTTGTCGCGGAACCGCACCTCCAGCTTCGACGGGTGGACGTTCACGTCCACCGCGTCCCCGGGCAGATCCAAGAACAGGATCAGCGAGGGACGGTCGTCCGGCGCGAGGGTCGAGCGGTAACCGGCCTCGGCCGCGCGCAGGATGAACGGGTCGCGGATCGGGCGGCCGCGCACGAAGACATGGCCTTTTCTCCCACTGGGCTTCGCCTGCGCGGGACGCTGGGCGAAGCCGCGCACTTCGAGCGGGCCCTCGCGGTGGGCGATGGGGAGCAGCGTATCGGCCAGCGCCCCACCCCACAGCGCCCCCACGCGCTCGATGGCGCTGGCTGCGGGGCGCACGTCGATCAGCGTGCGCTCGTCGCTCGACAGCGTGAACGCGGTTTCGGGTCGGGTCAGCGCCAGCAGGGTGACGGCTTCCGCGACGGCGCGGGTCTCGGTCGATTGAGCCCGCAGGAACTTGCGGCGCGCGGGCATATTGAAGAACAGCGCGCGCACCGTCACCGTCGTCCCCCGCTGGCGCACCGCGTCGTCGACGCCTTCGCGCTTCCCCCCGGCCAGGCGCAGCCTCGTGCCCGTGGCGCCGTCGGGCGAGGTCTCGAGCTCGAACCGGGACACCGAGGCGATCGCGGGCAGCGCCTCGCCCCGGAAGCCGAACGTGCCGACCCCGATCAGGTCGGCAGCCTCGCGGATCTTGCTCGTGGCATGGCGCGACAGCGCCAGCTCCGCGTCGGGGCGGGCCATGCCCTCGCCGTCGTCGCTCACGCGGATCAGGCTCTTCCCGCCGTCTTCGATCTCGACGCGGATCGCCCGCGCTCCAGCGTCGAGCGCGTTCTCGACGAGCTCCTTCACGACCGAGGCGGGCCGCTCCACGACCTCACCGGCCGCTATCTGATCGGCCACCTGGGGAGCCAGTACGGCGATCCTCACGGCACTCTGCACCATCACAGGCGCGTCACCTCGGTCGCCAGCACCCAGCCGCGCACACCGTCCTGGCGGTGCACCTCGAGCCACCCGCCGAACGCCCTGTCGACCAGCAGCGCGGCGCCGGCTTCGACCGTCGCCGCGGCGCTGGCGCTTCCATACGCCGCCACCCGCACCGAGGTCGCGGGATGCACGACGATCGCGACGGGCCGCCCCCGCCGCAGCGCTTCGCGCGCCGCCAGTCCGACCACCGCAGCCGTGAGCAGGGCGACGCTGCCGAGGACCACCCGCCGGCGCCCGCCGGCGGCGACGATCCACAGGGCGACCCACAGCAGCGCGGCGACCAGAGCCCACTCCCCGGGCGTGGCGACCCCCACCAGGAGGAGCGGCTCGCTGGGCGCGTCCGGCGGGGGGAGCAGCTCGCGGGCCCGTCGCACGGTGTCGTCACGCGGCGCGAGTCGGGCGGCGATGGCCCACGCGGCGGTCGCCTTGCCGTCCGCTCCGGCACGATACAGGGTGGCGCCCAGGTTGTACCAATGGGCAGGCGCGCGCGGCTCGGCCCCGGCGCGGGCGGCGAAGGAGTCCGCCGCGGCGCGCAGCGCACCCGCCTCGTACAACGCCTCGGCGCTCAGCGCCTGAGCCGCGGCCGGCCGCGCCAGCGCTCCCAGGGAGCCGCACGCCGCGGCGGCCACGATCAAGACGGAGACTCGCCGCCTGGTCCGGGCCGGATCGCCGCCCAACACCCGCAGCACCTGCTCGAGCTCCGCGGCGAGCTGCGCTGCGTCGCCCGGGGCGCGCGGACCGTACCGGGTCGCGCGCAGCCGGTCCCGCAGCCGCATCACGTGATCGGCGACGGCGCTCTCGACGCCCGCGGCGCGCAGCGCGCGGCCCAGCCCGTCGCCATCGCGTGCCTCGGCGTCCGGGACGTGGCTCGCGAGCAGCGCGTGAAACTGCCGTTCCGCGCGACCGATCCGGCTCAGCGGCCCAGGCGCGGGGGCGGCGACGCGGATCGGCGGTGCCGGCCGCCGCCGCCGCCACAGCCAGGCCAGGAGCGGCGGGCCGACCAACAGCACGAGCCAGCCCCACGGGACGAGATCGTGCGCCAGCTCGTCCGTCCACACCGGACCACGTCCGCGCTCCAGCGGCGGGAGAGCCCGGGCCGCCCGGGGCTCGAGTCCGGCCGCCACCATCAGCGGGCGCGGGGCGAGTGTCGCGGCGGCCGCGTCACCCCCTGCGAGGTCGTAGTAGGGATAGCGCACGGCCGGCAACTGGAACGATCCGGCGGAGTCCGGCATCACGAGGTAGTGGAACGTCTTCGCCCCCGCGATGCGACCATTGCGAGCCTCGATGCGCGTGCCCGTCTCGCCAGCGTAGGAGCGAAACCCCGGCGGCCAGCCGATCACGGGCTCCCGCCACAGCGCCACGTTCCCCACGCCCGACAGCGTGGCCGTCACGGCGATCGGCTCCCCCACCCGGCCAGTGGGCGGATCGAGACGGAGATCGAGGGTGAGCCCCTGCGCGACGGCGGGCGGATCGCCCACCATCGATCGTGCGCCCGGCAACGGCAGCACCTGCACGGGCACTGTATCGCTCCGCAAGGAATACCGGTCCTCGCGGCTGAAGAAGGAGAAGCTGGCCGGCACCGCGTACTCCACGGTGGCGGGCGGAATGACGATGCGCCCGGGAGCGAGGGGAAACACGGCCTCGTGGGCGATGAACAAATCGAGCCAGCGCCCCCGCACCAGCCGCGAGGCGGCAACCTCGCTCGGCGCGGCGCCGGGATACGACCAGACGCCTTCCGGCGTCTGCAGCGTGAGAATCGGCGCGCGCCGCAGGCGCGCGCGCAGCTCGCGGGGGAACCACGCCACCGCGATCACGTCGAGCTGCTGGCCCACCAGCACGGAGTCGCCGGGAAGGAGCACGGTGAGCGCGACGTGCTCGGCCTGCTCACCGAGGGTCGGCGGCGTGGCCGCGTCGATCAGCCGCCGCGCGATCGGCGACACGGCGGTGGCGAGCCCCGTGCTCGCACTGTCCACCGTGACCGTGAGCGCGGCGGTCATGACCCGCCGGCCACCCTGCTCCACCCGCACCGCTCCGATCACCAGCGCGCCGGGGCGTTGCGCCCGCAGCTCGAGCTCGCGCGTGGTGGTGCGCACCGGGCCGCCCAGCGCCTCCAGCGTCACCTCCGTGACCTCGCGCGACCCGACGACGGTGAATCCCGTGAGCGCGGGGAGCGCGACGGTCACGGGGGCGGCGGATCGGGTGCGGGCCCGAATCGTGAGCAGCAGGTCGTCGCCCGCCGTGACGTGGGTACGGTCCACTCGCGCCGTGACGTCGGGTGCCGGCCCGCTCTGCAGCGCGGCGAGCACCCAGAGCGCGAGCATCACCAGTCCTTCACGCCGGGCTCCACGGCGCGCCGGGTCTGCCCGGTGCGGTCCCGCCGAGTCTTGAGCTCCTGCTGACCGATCGAGCGCAACACTTCGTCCGCCTGCGCCGGACTCATGCCACCCTGCACGCCGGCCCCGCCCTGGGCGCGTCCCTTGCTCGATCCTCCCCCGCCCCCGCTCTGGGGCCCGCTCCCTCCATTGCCACCGGAGGGCGGGTTGCTCCGGCTGCTGCCACCATGCTGATGCCGCACGGCGAGCTCGAGGTTCCATTTGGCCCCAAGGTCGTGCGGCCGGAGCAGCAGCGCTTCGCGGTAGGCCCGCTCGGCGTCCGCGAGATGCGAGTCGCGCGCCGCGCTGTCGGTCATCGCCTCGCGCAGCGCGAGCAAGCCAAGATTGAAAAGCGCGCGGAACCGCACGTCGGGGTCGAGCGACGCCGCGGCGTGGGTGAGGCTCCCCCGCGCGGTCTCCGCATCCGAGTCCGCGAGCGCCGCCGTGCCGGCGTTGTACCACGCCGTGTCGTCCTTGCGACGCCCAGCGAGCTCGGCCAGATAGGCGGCGCGGGCGCCGGCGAGGTCGTGGCGGTCCCACGCCTTCTCCGCCGGGCTGCGGGGGCGTGCGGGCTCCTGCGCCACGGCGGGCGGCGGGAGGAGACACCACAGCGCCACGCCGATCAGGGCGGCGGTGCGCCGCGTGGCCGCCTGCGCGGCGAGCAGCGCCACGGCGAACAGCAGGGGTAGCCAGGCGCGCAACCGGCCCTGCTCGGTGCGCGCCTCGCTCGCCCGCGCGCGTCTGTAGGAGGCGACGAGGTCCCGCACGGCGCCGGCCTGATCGGGGAGGTCGGCCGCGACGAGCGTGCCCTGAGCCGCATCCGCGACCGCGCCGAGAATATCGTCGCGCCGAGTCGTCTTGATGACGCTGCCGTCCTCGTCCCGCTGGTAGGTGAGGAGTGCGCCGCGCTCGTCGCGCACGGGAATGCGACTGGGCGCGCGCCCGCCCTCCGCGACCAGGATCAGCTTGATTCCGGCGGCGTGGAGCTGTTGCGCCTGCTCGGTCACCGCGGGGAGCGTATCATGCGCTTCGCCGTCGGTGAAGACGACCAGCACACGGTCGGCGAGGTCGGAGCTCGCCCGCAGCAGCTCGCCGCCCTGGCGCAACGCGCCGGCCAGCCCGGTCCCTCCCTGGGAAGCGACTTCGGGATCGAGCGCATCGAGGTAGAGCGTGAGCGCGGAGCCGTCGATCGACAGCGGGGAGAGGATGTAGCTGGAGCCGGCGAACGCCAGCAGGCCGACGCGATCGCCGTCCAGGTCCTGCACGAGCCGGCGTGCTTCGCGCAGCGCCCGGCCCAGCCGGTTCGGGCTCGCGTCCTCCGCGAGCATCGAGCGCGAGATATCCATCGCCATTACGACGGACAGAGCGCGCGTCTCCGCCACGATGGTCGCTTGCCCCCAGCGCGGGCCCGCCAGCGCCACGACGCCCAGGAACGCCGCCACGGCGAGCGCCGTGGGCCCGAGGCGCCCCGCGCCGAGGGCGCGCCGCACCGTTTCTTCGGACCACAGCGCCGCCCGCCGGATGCGTACCCGGCGCGCCCACGCCGCCGCGAACCACACGGCGCCGCCGACCAGCGGCGCGACGGCGAGGACGACCGGCGCGTCGAACGCCATCAGGGCACCCGGACCGCGAACGTGCCCGCGACCACGATCTCCAGCGCCAGCGCCACCAATCCCAGGGCGAGCGGCGTCCGATACTCCTCGTCGAACCGCCGATACACCACCTGTTCCACCGCCGTCTTCTCGAGCCGGTTGATCTCGGCGAACACGTTGCGCAGCGATTGGGCGTCGGTGGCGCGGAAGTAGCGCCCGCCCGTCATCGACGCGATCTCGGTCATCAGCGGCTCGTCGATCTCGACCTGCATCATCTCGTAGCGCAGGCCATCGAGTCCTTGCCCCGTCGGCACCGGCGCCTCCCCCCGCTTCCCCACCCCGATGACGTAGATCTTGATGCCCAGGGCCGCCGCGGCCTGCGCCGCCGTGCGCGGATCCACCGTCCCGCGGTTGTTCACGCCGTCGGTGAGCAGCACGATCACCTTGCTCTTGCCGGGAGCGCGCCGCAGCCGGCTCGCCGCGGTCGCGATGCCCGTGCCGATCGCGGTGCCGTCCTCCAGCATCCCGATGTGCAGTCCCTTGAGCGCCTGCTCCAGCACCGCGTAGTCGGTCGTGATCGGAACCTGGGTGAGCGCCTGGGCGGCGAAGGCCACGAGCCCGATGCGGTCCGACGTCCGTGCCCGGACGAATTCGATCGCGGTCTGTTTGGCGACATCGATACGGTTGGCGGGAGCGAAGTCCTCGGCGAGCATGCTGCTCGACATGTCGATGGCGATCACGATCGAGATGCCCTCGCTGTGCGTCTCCGAGCGCGCCGATCCGATCCGGGGGCCCGCCGCCGCGACGATCCACGCGCCCAGGCACAGGCTCCGCAGCGTGACGGGGAGGCGCGCGATCCAGAGACGCTCGGCCGCCCCCGCCGCGGGGCGCACGTCGCTCATGCGGGTCCCCGACAGCCTGCTCAGGCGCTTCGTCCGCAGCCACCACCACAGGGGCAGCACGCCCAGGGCGACCAGGAGGAAGGGCCGGGCGAAGCTCAGAGCGCCAGCTCCTGGGCCAGGCGCCGCGCCCGCACGGCGAGGGCCGCGACATCGGTGCCCTGGGACGTGGCGAAGGCGACGCGATCGAGCTGCTCCAGCACGTCCCGCAGCTCGCCCACGGGCGCCCCGGGCCGCGCCCGCTCGACTACGCCGAGACACTCGTGAGTATCCAGCGCGTGATGCGCTCCGGGCACCGCCCGCGCCAGCGTGGCGCGCAACCGCCAGGTCGCGCGCGTGGCCACGGCCCGGGGCTCGCCGGCGGCGAGCCAGCGTGCATCCGGCACCTCACGTTCCAGTGGAACTGGAGGTGCCGGGGGTACCCGGCGCGGCGCCCGGCGCCGGGCGGCGACGCCCGCCGCGAGCAGCCCGATCGAGGCGAGGGCCGCGACGAGCGGCGGCCCGGCATTACGACGCTCCAGCCGCAGCGGTCCGAGCGGTCCGCGCGGGTCGGGCGCTTTCAGCGTGTCCGGGAGGACGCTCGCCACGACGACGCTCGCCCCACCGCCGGCACTCGAGTCGGTGCGGCCGTCCGGGCCGATGCGCCAGAGCGGCGGCAGCGTGAGCGTGTGGCTTCCCGGCGTCCACACGGCGAGCCCATAGCGCACCACCCAGCCCGCCCGGCTCCGCAGCACAGCCGGGTCGCCCAGCGGCTCGACGTCCTCCCGCGCCTCGAGTTTGCCGGCCCGCACTTGCCATCCGGCCGGCACGGGGATCTCCCGCTCGAGCCAGATGGTGTCGCCCACGGTCGGCCGCGGCGGCGTCGCGACCCATCCTCCCACCTGCAGCAGCAGCAGCCCGGCGAGGGCGGTCATCGCTTCAGGCGCTTGGCGCGCTCGGCGAACGCGCGGCGCAGCGGCACCGCATAGGGCACGCTGGTTTGCAGCGTGACGCGGTCCACACCCGCCGCGAGCAGCTTGCGGCTCCGCTCCTGCAGCTGCCGCTCCGCGGCGACCCGCACGCGCGTGCGGGTGGGAGCGTGGCTCGTGTCGATCAGGACCCGCTGGCCGGTTTCGGCATCCTCCATGTCCACCCAGCCCGTATCGGGCAGGTTGAGCTCGCGCGGGTCGTCGATCGTGATCGCGACCACGTCGTTGGCCGCCGCCAGCTGCGCCAGCGCGTCCTCCCATCCGTCGGCGCGGAAATCCGACAGCACCACGACGATCGCGTGATGGCGCAGCAGTTTGGCGGCGTAGCGCAGCGCCTCGGCGAGGTTGGTGGCGCGGCCGCGCGGCGTGAACGCGACCAGGTCGCGGATGATGCGCAGGGCATGGGGCCGACCCTTGGACGGCCGCACGACGTACTCGACCTTGTCGGCGAACATCAGGGCCCCCACGCGGTCGTTGTGGCGGGCGGCGGCGAGCGCGAGCACGGCGGCGACTTCCACCGCCAGGCCCGCCTTGGTGTATGGGCGCCCGAACTGACACGAGCCCGACTGGTCCACCACGAGCAGCAGCGTGATCTCGCGCTCCTCGTGGTAGGTCTTCACGAACGGATGTCCCATCCGCGCCGACACGTTCCAGTCGATCGCGCGGAAGTCGTCGCCCTGCTGGTATTCGCGGACTTCGGCGAACTCGATGCCCTGCCCGCGGAACACCGAGCGGTATTCGCCGCTGAACAACGAGTTGACGAGGCTGCGGGTGCGGAGCTCGATGCCCTTGACCTGGCGCAGCACCTGCGCGGTGACGGCGCGCCGGCGCCGGCGCAGCGGGGAGTACTCGCCGCTGCGGCGATCGACCCCCTCGTACTTCACGGGACGCCCACGGCCTCGAGGATCTTGGCGATGACCCGGTCCGAGTCCATGTCTTCGGCCTCCGCCTCGAACGTGAGCAGCACGCGGTGCCGCAGCACGTCGAACGCCATCGCTTTCACGTCTTCGGGCACGACGTAGGAGCGACCGCGCAGGTAGGCGTGCGCCCGGGCCGCCTGCGCGAGGTAAATGGAAGCCCGGGGGGACGCCCCGAAGGCGATCAGCGGCTTCAACTCGGGGAGGCCGACCGCCTGGGGCTCACGCGTGCCGCGCACCACGTCCACGATGTAGTCCACGACCTTCTGGTCCATGAACAGCTCGGCGATGGCGCTGCGCGCGGCCAGGATGTCGTCCGCCTCGGCCACCCGCTCGACCTCGATCGGCCGGCCCGACGCCATGCGCGCCACGATCTCCTTTTCGGCGTCGCGCGTCGGGTACCCGACCCGCACCTTCAGCATGAAGCGATCGAGCTGCGCCTCGGGAAGGGGGTAGGTGCCTTCCTGCTCGATCGGGTTCTGGGTCGCGAGCACGAGGAATGGCTCCCCCAAATAGAAGGTCTCGCCACCGATCGTGACCTGTTTCTCCTGCATCGCCTCGAGCAGCGCCGACTGCACTTTAGCGGGGGCGCGGTTGATTTCGTCCGCGAGCACGAGGTTCGCGAACAGCGGCCCCTTTTTCGCGTAGAACTCCTGCGACCGCTGGTCGAACACCATGGTACCGATCACGTCCGCGGGCAGCAGATCGGGTGTGAACTGGATGCGCGAGAACGAAATGCGCAGGGACTCGGCGACCGTGCGCACCGCGAGCGTCTTGGCGAGGCCCGGCACACCCTCGAGCAGGATGTGTCCGCCCGTGAGCAGGCCGACCAGCAGGCGCTCGACCATCAGCTCCTGGGCCACCACCCGCTTTGCCACCTCGCGCGCGATCGTGGTCGCGAGCACCGCGTCGCCGGACTTCGCCGTCCGAGTCGTCATTTGAGCGCCGCCTCCGCCGCCTTGCGCACCGCCGGCTCCTTGTCCTTGCTGTAGAGTTCCAGCAACCCCCGCGCCTCGGGGCGCGCGATGTGGCGCAGCCCGTCCACCGCGGCCGCCCGCACGGTCGCGCTACGCCGGTGCATCATCCCGCCCGGCTCGGCGAACCGCGCCAGCACTTCCAGGGCTTCCTTGGCGCCCAGCCGACCGATGGCCCGAAGCAACTCCGCCTGTACCCCTTCGTCAGGCTCCTGCTCCACCCGCCGGATCAGCACCGTGGACGACGCGGCGTCGCCCGCCGCCGCGATCGTGCGGACCGCCGCCGAACGCACCGCCACGCTCTCGTCCTTCAGCGCCGGCATCGCCGGCCGGGCGGTCTCCCGGCCGCCCGCCTCCGCCAAGCCCAGCAGGGCCGCCTCGCGCACGAACTCGGACGTGTGGTGCAGCAGCGGGACGAGCAGCGTGACGGCCTGCGGGCTCCCCGTCAGCCCCACGAACTCGGCCGCCGCCGCTACGACCTCCGGGTTCTTGTCGGCCAGCCGGCCCTGCAGCACCTCGAGCGCGCGGTCGGCGGCCTTGCGCACGGCCGCCCGGAACGGCGCGCGCTGCTCGACCGGAGCCGCGAGGAACGCCTCGAGCACGAGTCCCATGGAGAGCGACGCGAGCGCCCCTACCGCCGTCACGAGCGACTCGCGTTCCTCCGCCGGAACGTGCGCCTCGCCCAGGCGCCGCACCATGCGCTCGACCAGCGCGGTGTCCGACAACGCCGTCGCCGCAGCGTCGATCGCCGCCAGCAGTCCCGGATCCTGCGCCTGGGGGAGCAGGTGGTCGAGGGCCGCGACGGCGTCGGCGCTGGTCGCCACTTCGCGCAGCGTCAGCAGTTGGGGAGCCACCGCCGCCAGCCTTTCGACGGCGGCGCGCTGCGCGTCCGGGGTCGTGGCGGCGCGCACCGCCGCCACGGCGCGCGCAGACTCCACGTCGGGCGGCAGGGCGTCGGGCCGAAACGCGGCGCTGGGACGCTTCGCCGCCATGAGCGTGTCCGCGGCGGCGGCGGCACGGACTTCGGGAGCCGGGGCGGCCGCGGCGGGCGGGGCGGGGACGTCACCGGATGCCGGGTCGGCGACGGCCGGCACGCCGTCCGCCGGCGTCGGCGGGCGCAGTCGCTCGAGCCGGGCGGCGCTGCGCCGGCCAAGCGTGAGCGTGATGCGCCCCAACGTGTGCGCGTCCGGCGCCGCGGTCCCGGTGGCCACCTGGAACAGCGCGAGCACGTGCTCCGCCGTCATCCCGGGGTTGAGGGTCACGGTCCGCACGCCGCGCGCATACAGCAGGCCCGCCAGCTCGGCGATCTGCGTGTTCCGCGGCAAGAGCTGCTGGCCGTGCCAGTGCAGTCCGGTCGCGCCGACCTTCCATTCGACCGTGCCCACGGCGGCGAGCGGCCCCAGGGCCTCCCCCACCTGGCGCAGCGCCTCCTGCACCGCAGGGTGCGTGGGCGGGTACAGGCGGGTGAGACGGAACGTCGTCCCGATGGACCCCAGTGCCCGGTCCACTCCACTCGTGTCGGTCGTCATGCCTCAGCCGTCCGGCGCACGCAGAGAATATGGCATCATCGCCGTCGGATCACGCAGTTCCAGGCAATCGCTCGATCGCCGCCACCTCGTGGGCGGCGAGGCGCCGGTACTTGCCCTCGGCGAGCCGTCCCAGGCGCACCGGCCCGTAGGCCACGCGGTGCAGCCATTCGACCTTGAGCCCCAGCGCCTCCGCCAGCCGGCGCACGATGCGCTGGCGGCCCTCGGCGAGGGTGAGCTCCACCTCGACGCTCCGCTCCACCGGGCGCACCCGGAAGTCCACCACGCGTACCGGCCGCCCGTCGATCGTCGGCGGGCGCGTGAGCGCGGTGCGCAGCTCCGTCGCGCCGTGGCCGTGCGCCCGCAGCCAGTACGTGCGGGGCACGGCGAAGCGCGGATGCATGAGCCGGTGCGCGGCCGCGCCGTCGGTGGTGAGGAGCAGCAGCCCGGACGTCATGACGTCCAGCCGTCCCACGTACGTGAGCCCCGGGACCTGCGGCAGCAGGTCGTAGACCGTCCGCCGCCCCTCGGGGTCGCCGCGGCTCACGACGTATCCGACGGGCTTGTTGAGCGCGAGCCACGTGACGGGCCCCTGGCGCACGGCCTGCCCGTCGACGGTCACGCGCTGGCGCCCCGGGTCGACGCTCATGCCGATGGTCGCCACCGTGCCGTCCACACGGACGCGACCCGCGCGGATCAGATCCTCGGCCTTGCGCCGCGACGTCACGCCCGCACGCGCCAACGCGCGTTGCAGGCGCATCAGCGTCATTCGGGTTCGGCGGGTGCGGGCGGCCGGAGCGCTACCGACAGCTCTTCCAGCCGCGGCAGCTCGTCCAGGTCTTTGAGCCCCAGGATCTCCAGAAACTGCGGTGTGGTCCCGTAGAGCAGCGGCCGCCCGAGCCCCTCGCCCCGGGTCACCACCTCTACCAGCCCCCGCTCCGCCAGTTTGTCGATCACGGCGCCGGAATCGACGCCACGGATCTCGTCCACCTCCGACCGCCCCACCGGCTGCCGGTATGCGATGATGGCCAGCGTCTCGAGCGCCGCGGGCGACAGGCGTCGCGGGCGCAGCGCGAACTGGGCGCGCTCAATCGCCTCGGCGTATTCGCGCCGCGTGAGGAATTGCCATCCCTGCGCGATCTCGACCAGCTCGACGCCGTGGTCGGCGGCGGCAAACGCGTCCCGCAGCTCGGCGAGCGCCGCCTGCACGGCGCCCTCGCCCGCCGTCGGCTCGAGGGTGCGCAGCTCCTCCACCGTCAGCGGGCGCGACGAGGCGAACAGTGCCGCCTCAAACAGCGTCGCGAGGGGACTCACGGCAGATCTGGATCGGGGTGAACGCTCCCGCCTGGTGGACGCTCAACGAGCCACGCTTGGCGAGCTCCAGCAGCGCGATGAATACCGAGAGCACATCGATGAGGGTGGGGCGCGCTCCCACGACGTCCAGCCAGCCGAACTCCGCCCGCTCGGCGAGCAGCGCCTGCAGTTTCGCAGTCGCCCCCTCCACGTCGAGCGGCCGCGGCACCACGCGGTGCAGCACCGGCTCCGGGATGAGGGCGATCACGCGCTCCGCCGCGGCCAGGAGGTCATTCAGCTCGATCACCAGAGGCGCCGGCGGCGCCGCGGGCGGCTCGGGGCGGAATCCGCGCCCCAGCTGCTCGGCGCGGCGGGCCGCCGCCTGCCCCAGCCACTCGACCAGCTCGCGGATCTGTTGGTACTCGAGCAGCCGCCGCACCAACTCGGCCCGCGGATCTTCCCACTCGTCGTCTCCCAACCGCCGCGGCAGCAGCATCTGCGCCTTGATCCGCAGCAGCCGTGCCGCCATCTCGAGAT
>Ga0209158_1001612_pt1 | contig 14862 bp, 8 predicted proteins | sample GraSoiAngelo_140_FD_185897 | JGI IMG/M metagenome (GOLD analysis project Ga0209158, IMG submission 185897) | Grasslands soil microbial communities from the Angelo Coastal Reserve, California, USA - 14_0929_12_30cm (SPAdes) (version 2) | ecosystem: Environmental > Terrestrial > Soil > Grasslands ...
GGTCTTGTGGATCGCCGGCGCGATGATGTGCGACGGGCGCTCGTGCGCGAGCTGGATGATGTACTCGCCGAGGTCGGTCTCGATCGGGATGACGCCGGCCGCCTCGAGCGCCTCGTTCAGGTGGATCTCCTCGCTCGCCATCGACTTCGACTTCACCGCCATGCGCGCGCCGGTGCGCGCGGCGATGTCCAGGACCACGCGGCGCGCCTCTTCCGGCGTCGTCGCGTAGTGCACGTGGCCGCCGAGGCGCTCGACGCTGTCGATCAGCTGCTCGACGTAGCGATCGAGGTGCTGGAGCGTCGCTTCCTTGATCTCGCGGGCCAGGTCGCGGAGGCGCTCGCCCTCCGGGAACTCGTCGAAGGCGTCGCGCCGGAGGCCGATGAACTTGGTGGTCGCGATCGTCAGCGCCTCCTGCAGGTGCTTGTCCCCGAGGGCGCTGCCGGCACGCCGGCGGAACGGGACGGACAGGTCCGTCTCGCTCATCGCTCGTCCCCGGCGAGCAGCTCGGCCAGGTGCAGCGGGCGCACCTTCGAGCGGCGGCGGCCGAGCCCCCCGCCCATCTGCATGAGGCAGCCGGAGTCGCACGCGACGACGCACGCGGCGCCGGTCGCTTCGATGTTCCGGATCTTCTTGTCGAGGATCTGCGAGGAGACCTCCGGCAGGCGCACCGAGAACGAGCCGCCGAAGCCGCAGCACTCGTCGCCGCCCGGCAGCTCGACCAGCTCCGCGCCGTCGAGATTCTTCAACAGAATCCGCGGCGCTTCGGACTCGTGGAGCCCGCGCAGCAGGTGGCAGGAGTCGTGATAGGTCACGCGCCCGCTCACGCTGGCTTTGAACCGTGTCTTGCCCAGGACCCTCACCAGGAACTGAGACAGCTCGTACGTCCGGCCGGCGAGCCGCTCGGCCTCGGCGCGGGCTGGAGTGTCGCGCAGCAGCGCCGGGTACTCGTGGCGGACCATGTAGGCGCACGAGCCCGAGGGCACGACGACGTGCTCGGCGTCCCGGAACACCTCGACGGTCCGGGCGGCGACCCGCGTCGCGCCGGCGTGGTAGCCGGAGTTGAACAGTGGCTGGCCGCAGCAGGTCTGGCCCTGGGGAAAGTCCACGGTCACGCCCAGCCGACGGAGGAGCCGCGTGACGCTCACGCCGACTTCCGGGAAGAACATGTCGCCCAGGCAGGTGACCATCAGCGCCGCGCGGACGGGAGCGTTCACGCGTGCGGGGGCGGCGGTGTGACGACGACGAGGACGAGCAGCGGCGCGGCCCCTTCGTTGAGGAGACCGTGCTCCACGCCAGCTCGCGCGACCGTCGCGTCGCCGGCCTCGAGGGTCTGGGTCTCGGCGCCCACGGTGAAGCGCCCCTGGCCTTCGAGGACGTAGTAAATCTTGTCCTGATTCCCGTGCGTGTGGGGCCGCTGGGCCTGGCCCGGCGCCACGCAGTAGAGGTCGAGCTGGGCGCGCTCGGTCGTGGCGAGGGCGATCCTCGCCATCCGATCGGCCTGGAGCTTCACGTGGTCCTTAACTCGTATGCGCATCCACCGCTCTCGCCAGCAACTCTACGGGATGAACGAGCGTCACGTCCAGACCACGCTGGCGGCACCCGCCGGCGATCTGCAGGAGGCATCCCGGATTCGCGGCCGCCACGACTCGAGCGCCCGTTTCCGCGATGCGCGCGATCTTGAGCTCCAGCAGCTCGTCGGCGATACCCGGCTCGAGCAGGTTGTAGACGCCGGCGCTGCCGCAGCAGAGGTCGCTGTCCCCGAGCTCCACGAGCTTGAGCCCCGGGATCCGCCGGAGCAGCTCGCGCGGTTCCTGACGCACGCGCTGGCCGTGAGCCAGATGGCAGGCGTCGTGGTAGGTCACGGTCAGATCGAGCCTCCCCAGCGGCAGCTCGGCCCCGGCCAGGACCTCGATGACGTCCCGGACGCGCCCGGCGAAGGGGGCGAGCTCGGGAAGCCGATGTCCGTACTCCTTCATCGCCGAGCCGCAGCCCGCGGCGTTGGTGACGACGAAATCGAGATCGCTGGGGAACGCGGCGGCAAGAGTGCGGGCCCTGGCTGAGTAGGCGTCCACCAGGCCGGCGTGGAGCTCGAGGGCTCCGCAGCATCCCTGCCCTGTTGGAATCACGACCTCGTAGCCGGCGATCGCCAGGAGCCGTGCGGTGTCCCGATTCACCTGGGGATAGAGCTGGCGTTGCACGCAGCCCGTGAGGAGCCCGGCCCGTCCACGCACCCGGCCGCGGGCAGGGACGAGCTCTGGCAAGGGCACGGCCCGCGGGACCTCGTCGAGCAGCGCGTCCATTGCCGCGAGCGTTGGCGCCAGGCGAAGGACGCCGGTTGCGCGGACGAGGGCGCGGAGCCCTGACGCCCTGTAGAGGCGGAAGGCCGCGAGGGCCGCGCCGAGCCGCGCCGGCTCTGGGAAGAGCGAGAACGCGAACGCCTCGAGCAGGCGATGCTTCGGCGGCGGCCCGTGCCGCCGCAGCTGAGCGCGCGTCGCCTCGAGGAGCGAGCCGAACCTCACGCCCGACGGGCACGCGGTCTCGCAGGCGCGGCAGCCGAGACAGAGATCCAGATGGCGCCGGAAGGTCTCGCTGAGCTCCACGCGCCCCTCCGCGGCGGCGCGCATCAGGTAGATGCGGCCGCGCGGGGAATCCATCTCCTCACCGAGGACGCGATAGGTCGGGCACGTCGGCAGGCAGATCCCGCAATGCACGCACTTCCTGATCTCTTCGACGTCGGGGGCATCCGGTCCGCGGAAGGCCGAGGTCATCACAGGCCCCCGACGAACCGGCCGGGATTTAGCACGCGCTTGGGATCGAGATCGTCTCTCAGCGCCCGCATGAGCGCCAAGGCACCGGCGTCGACGGGGCCCCATGGATCGACCGCTGCCCGCAGCGCGGAGGGTCCGCGCGCGATGACGACGCTACCGCCGATCTCGGCGACCTCGTCGCGCAGGCGTTTCGTGATCGCCGTCGTCATGGCCAGGTCGGTATCGGCAAGACGGACGCGAACCGTCCCCAGCGGAGCGCAGCAGCTCGTCCACACCCGCGCCCGTGGTGCGCCGGCCCGTACGGCCTCGACGATCGCTCGCTGGGTCGTCGCGAGCCTACCGGCGAGCGAGGCGATCTGGAGCAGCGCCTCGCCCTCGGACGGCGTCAACGCCCGCTCGGCGTCGCTCCAGAACGCGTCGGGCACCGGGAGGATCTGCGCTCCTTCAGCCTTGGCGAGCGCGGCCAGCCGCTCGCCCCCTTCGACGACCGCTTCCTCGACGCTCCCGATCGACACCGCCACGGCCGACGACGTCGGGCCCGGGAAAACCGCCTCGAGCACCTGCTCGCCGAGGTATTCGAGCCGGTTCGGCTGGAGCGACGAATCGACGACCCGCTCGACGAACGCCTGCGCCGCTTCGGCCGAGGGCAGCCGCACGAGCCACGAGCGCTCGGCGTCGGGCAGCGGATGCAGGCGGAGCGTCAGCTCGCCGAGCACGCCGAGCGTCCCGAGCGCGCCGATCATCACCTTCGGTACGTCGTATCCGCTCACCGACTTCACGACCTTCGAGCCGCCCCAGGTCAACACGCCGTCGGCCTGGACGAAGCGGACGCCCAGCAGCAGATCACGCATCGTGCCGTAGCGCGCGCGGAGCGGACCGCTGGCGTTGGTCGCCGCGATGCCGCCCAGCGTCCGCGTCGACGCGCCCGGAGGGTCGAGCGCCAGGAATTGCCGGTGCGGCGCCAGCCGGGCGGCCAGCGCGCTCACGGTAATGCCGGCTTCCACCGTGATCGATACATCGGCCGGGTTGTACTCGACGACCCGATCCAGGCCGCACAGGTCGAGCGCCACGTCCAGGCGCGCCGGAGGACACCCGAGCTCGAGCGCGCTGCCGCTGCCGCGCGGCGCGACCGCCAGCGCGGCCTCGTGGGCGAGGGCGACGACCTGGCTCACCTGCTCGAGCGACGCCGCGCGCACGACCCAGCGCGGGACCAGCCCGTCGACCGCCGCGGCGGCGCGCGCGGGCTCGTCGTCGCGAACGCCGTCGCGTCCGGCGATCGCGACGAACGCCTTGCCCACCGAGCGCCCCGCGACTGACATGCGCGCGCCTAGATCCAGGCGCCGTCGGGCACGCGGGGTCGCGCCGGCCGGAAACCCTCGCCGCAGGCCGGGTGAGACGGCAGGAGCTTGCCGGGGTTCATGATCGTCTCCGGGTCGAAGGCCCGGCGCAGGCGATACATGAAGTTGAGGTCGGCGTCGGCGTACTGCAGTGGCAGGTTCTTGGCCTTGTCGAGCCCGACGCCGTGCTCACCCGTCACCGTCCCGCCCATCGCGATGCAGGCGTTCAGCAGCTCCTCGTTGGCCGCCTTCGCCCGCTCGAGCTCCTCGGGGTTGCGGTCGTCGTAGAGGATCAACGGGTGGAGGTTCCCGTCGCCGGCGTGGAACACGTTGGCGATCCGGACGCGGTGGCGGGCGCCGATCGCGATCAGCTCGCGCATGATCGTGGGCAGCTTGGAGCGCGGAACGACCGCGTCCTGGAGCAGATAGGTCGGCGCGAGCCGGCCGACGGCCCCGGCGGCTTCCTTGCGCCCCTTCCAGAGCAGCGCCCGCTCGGCGTCGTCGCGCGCCATGCGTACCTCGAGGGCGCCACGCTCCCAGCAGATCTGGGCGGCGCGCTCGCTCTGCGCCATGACTTCGGCCAGGGGACCGTCGAGCTCGATCAGGAGCACGGCTGCGGCGTCCTTCGGATAGCCCGCGTTCGATCCCTCGTTGATGGCGCGGATCATCATCTCGTCGAGCATCTCGAGGGCCGCGGGGATCATACCCGCCGCGATGATCGCCGACACCGCCTCGGACGCGTCCTCGATGGCCACGAACGAGGCCAGGATCGTTCTCACTGCCTCAGGGGCATGCAGAAGACGCACGGTGACGGCGGTCACGATGCCGAACGTGCCTTCCGAGCCGACGGCGATTCCCATCAGGTCGTACCCCGGGCGATCGACCACCTTGCCGCCCAGGCGTACGGCCTCACCGGTGCCCGTCACGAGCTCGAGCCCGAGCACGTGGTTGGTGGTGATGCCGTACTTCAGGCAGTGGGGTCCACCGGCGTTGGTGGAGACGTTGCCTCCGATGGAGGAGACCATCTGGCTCGAGGGATCAGGAGCAAAGAAATATCCGCGGTTTGCGACCGCTCGTGTCAGGAAGAGGTTGATCAGGCCCGGCTGGACTGTGGCGCAGCGGTTCGGCAGGTCGATTTCTAGAATTTTGTCCATCCGGTTCAGGCCGATCATCACGCCGCCCTGAGGCGCCATGGCCCCGCCGATCAGCCCCGTACCGGAGCCGCGGGGAACGATCGGTACGCGCTCGGCGCGGCAGAGTCGAACGATCGCGACGACCTGGTCGGTACGGGTCGGAAGGGCCACCACGTCGGGCGCGCCCTTGTAGAACGTGTGCATGTCCGACTCGTAGACCAGCCGGCCCTCGTAGGAGCGCACGAGACCACCGGCGCCGACGATTCGCTCGAGGTCCGCGAGAAGGGTGCGGCTCAGGGGCATGTGGCGACGTGCCCCGCGCGGCGAGCTACGAGATCTTCCAGGTGTCTCCCGAGGTCAGCAGCTTGGCGATATCGCCGGGGCCGCGCTCCGAGATGGCCTTCTGCTCCTGCTCGAGGATGAGGTCCTCGTAGACCGGAGCGTCGACCGCTGAGAGCACGCCGATGGGCACCGGGAAGTCGGGCGCGAAGAGGTCCGCCAGGAGCTTGGCGGCATTCACGTTCGTCTCGTCGTGGACCCAGAGCGCGCTCTCCTGGATGTCTTTGGCTCGGACCACCTTGGGGGTGACGCCTTCCATGATCAGGGCGCGCCGGTCGTCCGGCGGTCCGAACAGCAAGGGCTTGCCGTGCTCGAGCCGGAGCTCGTGCTGGACCTTCGACTCCCGGTCGTAGATGACGTTCCAGGCCAGGTCGTTGTAGACGTTGCAGTTCTGGAGGATCTCGACGAAGCCGGTGCCCTTGTGCTTGGCCGCCCGCTTCAGCATCTCGTCCATGTGCGGGATGTTGCGGTCGACGGTGCGCGCCACGAAGGTCGCGCCGCAGCCGAGCGCGAACGAGAGCGGGTTGACCGGACGGTCCGCCGAGCCGACCGGCGTCGACTTCGTCACCTTGCCGAGCTCGCTCGTCGGCGAGTACTGCCCCTTGGTGAGTCCGTAGATCCGGTTGTTGAACAGGAGGATCGTCAGGTTCACGTTACGGCGCAGGACGTGGAGCATGTGGTTGCCGCCGATCGACAGCCCGTCGCCGTCGCCGGTGACCACGAAGATCTTCAGATCGGGGCGCGCCACGCGGAGCCCGGTCGCGATCGCCGGCGCGCGGCCGTGGATCGTGTGGAAGCCATACGTGTTCATGTAGTACGGGAAGCGGCTCGAGCAGCCGATCCCGGAGATGAACACGATGTCCTCCTTGGGGATCCCGAGGTCGGGCATCGTCTTCTGGACGGCGGAGAGGATCGCGTAGTCGCCGCAGCCCGGGCACCAGCGAACGTCCTGGTCCGACTCGAAATCTTTCTTCGTGTACTTCGGCGCTTCCTTGGCTCCGGCTTCGCTCGGACTCATCACTTGCTCCCGAGAAGCTGGTTGATGGCTTCGTGGATTTCCTCGGTGGGCAGCGGTAGGCCGCGTACCCGGTTGAAGCCGACCGCGTCGACCAGGTACTCGGCGCGCAACACCCGCACGAGCTGCCCGCTGTTGATCTCCGGCACCAGCACCTTGCGGTACTCGCGCAGAATGTGGCCGAGGTCTGGCGGAAGCGGGTTCAGATGGCGCAGATGGACCGAGGCGACCGACTTCCCTTCCGCCTGAGCCCGCTCGACCGCCGCGGTGATCGCGCCGTACGTGCCGCCCCAGCCGACGACCAGAAGGTCGCCCGTGGCCGGGCCGTGGATCGACGTCGGGGGGATCTCCTGTGCCGCACGCCGAACCTTCTCGGCCCGCGTGCGGACCATGTGGTCGTGATTCTCCGGGTCATAGGAGATGTTGCCGGTGACGTCCTGCTTCTCGATCCCGCCGATGCGGTGCTCGAGACCGGGCGTGCCGGGCTTCACCCAGGGCCGCGCCAGCGTGGCCGGGTCGCGCAGGTACGGGAAGAATCCTTCCCGCTCCGTCCGGAACTGGATGTCGATCGGCGGCAGCGTGGACGCATCCGGGATCAGCCAAGGCTCCGAGCCGTTGGCCAGGAAGCCGTCGCTCAGCACGATCACCGGGACCATGTACTTGGCGGCGATCCGCACGGCCTCGTACGCGATGTAGAAGCAATCGCCGGGCGTGGCCGGGGCGAGCACGATCACCGGGGCCTCGCTGTTGCGGCCGTAGAGCGCCTGCATGAGGTCGGCTTGCTCGGTCTTGGTGGGCATGCCCGTCGATGGGCCGGCCCGCTGGATGTTCAGGACGACGAGCGGGAGCTCCGCCGTCACGGCGAGGCCGATGCCCTCACCCTTGAGCGCGATGCCGGGGCCGCTCGATGCCGTGACGCCGATGGCTCCGCCGAACGAGGCGCCGATCGCCGCGGTGACCGCCGCGATCTCGTCCTCGGCCTGGATCGTCCTCACCCGGAAGCGCTTGTGCATGGCCAGCTCGTGCAGGATGTCGCTGGCCGGCGTGATCGGATAGGCGCCGTAGACGACCGGAACCCTCGAGCGCTGCGCGGCCGCCAGGATGCCCCAGGCAAGCGCTCGGTTGCCGGTCATGGCCCGGTAGAGTCCCGGCGCCATCTCGGCGGGCTCGACCGCGTAGTGCTCGGAGAAGATCTCCGCGGTCTCGCCGAAGGCGTGGCCGGCCTTGAGCACGCGAGTGTTGGCCTCCGCGATGTCCTTGTTCTTGGCGAACCGCTTCTCGATCCACGCCAGCGTGGGTTCGAGCGGCCGCGTGTAGATCCAGGAGACCAGGCCCAGCGCGAAGAAGTTCTTGGTCCGGTCCTTCTCCTTCGTGTTGAGCGCCAGGTCCTTGATGGCCTCGTGGGTGAGGCCCGTCATGTCGACCTTGTGCAGCCGATAGCGCTCGGCGAGCGTGGGATCGTCGAGCGGGTTCGCGGTGTAGCCGGCCTTGTCCAGGTTGCGCTTGTCGAACGCTTGCGTGTTGACGATCAGCAACCCACCGGTCTTGAGGTCCCGCAGATGCACCTTCAGCGCGGCCGGGTTCATCGCGACCAGACAGTCCAGGCGATCGCCGGGGGTGTAGACGCGCTGGCTACCGAACTGCAGCTGGAAGCTCGAGACACCGAACAGCGTGCCGGCCGGTGCGCGGATCTCCGCGGGGAAGTTCGGCAGCGTGGCGAGGTCGTTACCCGCCCACGCCGACTCGGTCGTGAATTGCTCCCCGGTCAGCTGCATGCCGTCGCCGGAATCCCCGGCGAACCGGATCACGGCGCGGTCGAGCGCTATTCGCGACTTCTCGACACCTGTGGCGGGAGTCGCTATCCGGCCCATGCCTGTCGTGTCTCCTCGCTCAGCTTACGCAGTCATATCCCGCGAGCCCGATGCGGGAAAATTGGTTCCAGAGGACCCCACCGACGGCCGTCAAGTCGAGCGTCGGCAGACCAAGGCCATTTTATCGAAGGCTGGCGGGGCGGGCAAGATTCCTCCCGGCGGTCAGTCCACCGCACCGCATCGCATCGCCAATTCTGAGGGCCATTAGCCGGCGTCGACGTCCTGGGGGTGCTTGAGCGCGTCACCCGGGCGGAGGTTCAGGACCTCTTCCGGAAATAGGGCGGCCAGCCAGCAGATGACGTCGTTCACGGTGACGACGCCGATCGGACGGCCGTCCGGGTCGACCAGCGGGATCGTCCGGTAGCCCGCGACGCTCATGCAGTGCACGGCGTACGCCACGCGATCGCGGGCCGTCAGCGCCTGGGGGGAGCGCGTCATCACGTCGCTGAGTGGCGTGCGGCGCGCCTCGAGATTCTTACCGACGACGCGGGTCAGCACGTCGCGCTCGGTGAAGATGCCGGTGAGCCGCCCGCCGCCATCGGTGATCAACACCCCTGCCTGCCGGCGCGACAGCATGCTCTGAATAGCCTCGTGGACGGTCGCCGTCTCGGCGAGGCAGATGGGCTCGGCGGGGGTCAGGACCGCGATCGTGTCGTCGAGCAGGGCGCCGCGGGTTGCCCGCAGATCGTCGTCGAGACGCGCGGAGTACTCGTCCTCGAACTCACCAGCCATGACGTGTCCCCTTCAAAGCCGATCGTAACTCGCCCCTCGTGGCCCGGCAACGACCCATCGCGCTCACGAGCGAGCGGCAGTCTGCGCGGGCTCCTCGTTAACATCCCGAAGCAATTGGATGAACCGCTCGACCGTCGGTGCGAGCGGCTTTCCGCGACGGTGGATCAGCCCGACCGGACGCACCAGGTGCGGAATGCCCAGCGGCACGACGGCCAGCGTGCGGATCGACGCCTCGTTCTGGACGGTGTGCCGGGGCAGGATCGAGACGCCCGCCGCGATGATGATCGCCTGTTTGATCGTCTCGATGTTGTCGAACTCCATCACGGTGTTCACCCGGACGTTGTGCTGGCGGAGCGCCTTGTCGATCGCCTTGCGAATGGTCAGGCCGGCGTCGAACGCGATGAACGTCTCACCGCCGAGGTCGGCCGGCGCCACGACGCGCCGCCGCGCCAGACGATGGTTCGGGTGACACACGAACGCCATCGGCTCGGACCGCAGCGGCACGATCGAGAGCGCGCGGTCGGCCGGTGGATACGACATGATCCCGACGTCGGCCTCCCCGTCCCGCACCGCTTCGACGACCTTGTGGGGATGCAGGCACTCGAGCTGGACGCGTGCGTCGGGATAGAGCGACATGAACCGTTGCATGTGGCGACTCACGTCGTGCAGGCCGACGGAGTAGATGGCCGCCACCCGGACCGTGCCGTCGACCCTGGCCTTGACCGCGGCGATTCCCGCCTTCGCCTTTTCCCACGACTCGAGCAGGCTGCGGCAGGCGTCGTAGAAGGCCCGGCCCTCGGGTGAGACGACGAACGGGCGCTGGGTGCGATCGACCAGCGAGACGCCTAGTTCGCCCTCGAGCTGCTGGATGGCCTGACTCGCCGCCGACTGGGAGACGAAGTTCTGCTCGGCGCCCCGCGAGAAGGATCGTAGCCGCACGACGTCGCAATAGAGGCGGAGCGTCTCGAGGTGCACGGGCCGATTATAAGCCGGTCTGATACTTACTATCCGACTTTTTGGGGATGACTAATGATGGGAATGCCAGTAGTATCGTGCAACCGTTCACAAAGGGGAGCCGCAATGACGGAAGTTCAACGCCGAACCGCCGCTCAGCCGGGCCCGCCGGCCGCCCAGGGTCTGTACGACCCGCGCTTCGAGCACGACTCCTGCGGAGTCGGATTCGTCGTCGACATCAAGGGCCGGCGCTCGCACACGATCGTGAGCCAGGCCCTGCAGGTGCTGATCAACCTCCTGCACCGTGGCGCCTGCGGCTGCGAGGCGAACACCGGCGACGGTGCCGGCATCCTGCTGCAGATGCCCGACAAGTTCCTGCGGCAGGAGTGCACTCGCCTGCAGATCGCCCTTCCCGGTCCCACCGAGTACGGGTGCGGCCTGGTGTTCCTGCCGCGCGATACCCAGCAGCGCGAAAAGGTGCAGGTCCTGCTGCACACGATCGTCGAGGAAGAGGGCCAGCTCATGCTCGGCTGGCGCGACGTGCCGACCGACGACCATCTCCTCGGCGATTCGGCGCGGTCGGTCGAGCCGGTGATCAAGCAGATCTTCGTCGGCCGGGGGCCCGCCGTGCGTGACCACACTCACTTCGAGCGGAAGCTCTACGTGATCCGGAAGCTCTTCGAGAAGGCGGTGGCGGCCCTCGACATCCCGGAGAACAAGCACGCCTATCTGCCGAGCCTGTCCTCGAACACGCTCATCTACAAGGGCATGCTCAGCGCCGACCAGATCGCGACGATGTATCCGGACCTCACGGATCCCGACCTCGAGTCGGCGCTGGCCCTCGTCCACCAGCGGTTCAGCACCAACACGTTCCCGTCGTGGCCGCTCGCCCACCCGTACCGGTACATCGCCCACAACGGGGAGATCAACACCCTGCGCGGCAACATCAACTGGATGAAGGCCCGCGAGGCGCTGTGCCGGTCCGACGCGCTGGGCGCGGACCTCGCGAAGGTCCTGCCGGTGACGCGCGACGGGCTCTCGGACTCGGCGACCTTCGACAACGTGCTCGAGTTCCTGGTGATGACCGGGCGCTCGCTGCCGCACGCGATCCTCATGATGATTCCGGAGCCGTGGCAGAACCATGAGTCGATGAGCGCCGAGCGCCGCGCCTTCTACGAGTACCACTCCTCGCTGATGGAGCCGTGGGACGGGCCGGCGTCGATCGCGTTCACCGACGGCACCGTCATCGGCGCCGTCCTCGACCGGAACGGGCTGCGGCCCTCGCGCTATTACGTCACTCGGGACGGGCTCGTGATCATGGCCTCCGAGGTCGGCGTGCTCGACGTCCCGCCCGAGAACGTGCTGCTGAAGGAGCGCCTGCATCCGGGCCGCATCTTCCTGGTCGACACCGCCCGGGGCCGCATCGTCGACGACGAGGAGATCAAGGCGGAGTTGGCCGCCGAGCACCCGTACGCCGACTGGCTCCGCGAGAACCTCGTCCGCCTCGAGGAGCTGCCGGCGCACTCCCTGCCCGAGCCCGACCACGAAACGGTGGTCACCCGGCAGATCGCCTTCGGTTACACCCACGAGGACCTCCGCATCCTCCTCGCCCCGATGGCCAAGAACGGCGAGGAGGCGATCGGCTCGATGGGGACCGACACGGCGCTGGCCGTGCTCTCGAACCGGCCGCGGCCGCTCTACGACTACTTCAAGCAGCTGTTCGCGCAGGTCACCAACCCGCCGCTCGATCAGATCCGCGAAGAGCTGGTGACCTCGATGGAGTCGACGGTCGGGCCCGAGCGGAACCTATTGAAGCCCGAGCCCGAGTCCTGCCGTCAGATCGTGCTCAAGGATCCGATCCTGTCGAACGAGGAGCTGGCCAAGCTCGCGCACGTCGCCGAGCGCGGCTTCAAGGCCCTCACGCTTCCGATGCTCTATCCGGTGGCCGAGGGCGCCCCCGGGCTCGAGCGCGCCGTCGAGGATCTACAACGCCGCGCGAGCCGGGCGATCGCGGACGGGCACAACGTGATCATTCTGTCGGACCGGGGCGCCAGCCACGAGAAGGCGGCGGTCCCGAGCCTGCTCGCCACCGCCGCAGTGCACCACCATCTGGTCCGTCGCGGCGAGCGCGTGCGGTGCGGTCTCGTCGTCGAGACGGGCGATGCGCGCGAAGTGCACCACATGTGCCTGCTGATCGGTTACGGCGCCGGCGCGCTCAATCCGTGGGTGGCGTTCGAGACCCTCCACGACATGATCCGCGAGGGGCTGCTCACCGACACCGACCACAAGAAGGCGGTGACGAACTACATCAAGGCGCTCAACAAGGGGATCCTCAAGGTCATGGCCAAGATGGGGATCTCGACGCTGCAGAGCTACTGCGGCGCGCAGATCTTCGAGGCCGTCGGTCTCAACGGCGATTTCGTCCACCGCTACTTCACCGGGACCGTCTCGCGCGTCGGGGGCATCGGCGTCGACGTGGTGGCCGAGGAGGTGCGGCAGCGGCACGAGCACGCGTTCCCGACGCGGCCGGCCGGCTCGCCCGAGCTCGACTGGGGCGGCGAGTACCAGTGGCGGCGCGACGGCGAGCACCACATGGTCAACCCCGACATGATCGCGCGACTCCAGCACTCGACCGGCGTGGGGAGCTATGCCCTCTTCAAGGACTACACGCGGCTCTGCGACGACCAGAGCCGCCGGCTGGCGACGCTCCGCGGCTTGATCGAGCTGAAGCCGGCCGCGACGCCCCTGCCGATTGCCGAGGTCGAGCCGGTCGAGTCGATCCTCAAGCGCTTCGCCACTGGCGCGATGTCGTACGGGTCGATCAGCCAGGAGGCCCACGAGACCCTGGCCATCGCGATGAACCGGATCGGCGGCCGCTCCAACACCGGCGAGGGTGGCGAGGATCCGGCGCGGTACACGCCCGATCCGAACGGCGACTTGCGACGCAGCGCGGTCAAGCAAGTGGCCTCCGGCCGCTTCGGCGTGACCAGCGAGTACCTGGTGAACGCGACGGATCTACAAATCAAGATGGCGCAGGGCGCCAAGCCCGGCGAGGGCGGCCAGCTCCCCGGCGGCAAGGTCTATCCATGGATCGCCAAGGTCCGCTTCGCGACCCCGGGCGTCCAGCTCATCTCGCCACCACCGCACCACGACATCTACTCGATCGAGGACATCAAGCAGCTCATCCACGACCTGAAGAACGCCAACCCCGAGGCGCGCGTGCACGTGAAGCTCGTCGCCGAGATCGGTGTCGGCACCGTCGCGGCAGGGGTGGCCAAGGCCTTCTCGGACGTGGTCCTGATCTCCGGCCACGATGGCGGCACCGGCGCCTCGCCGCTCACCTCGATCAAGCACGGCGGCGTGCCGTGGGAGCTCGGGCTCGCCGAGACGCAGCAAGTGTTAGTGATGAACAAGCTGCGAGACCGGATCGTCGTCCAGGTCGACGGCCAGATGAAAACCGGGCGCGACGTGGTCATCGCCGCGCTGCTCGGCGGCGAGGAGTACGGGTTTTCCACGGCGCCGCTGGTGGTGCTGGGCTGCATCATGATGCGCGTCTGCCACCTCAACACCTGCCCGGTCGGCATCGCCACCCAGGACCCGGAGCTGCGCAAGCGCTTCGGTGGGCGCCCCGAGTCCGTCGTGAACTTCTTCCGGTTCCTGGCCGAGGAGGTCCGCGAGCACATGGCCGCGCTCGGCTTCCGGACGATGGACGAGATGATCGGGCGCGTGGACCGGCTCGATTTCAAGCAGGCGCTCGACCACTGGAAGGCCCGCGGGCTCGACATCGCGTCGATCCTCTATCAGCCGCAGATGCCGCCCGAGGTGGCCCGCCGGCGCGTGCGGCCCCAGGAGCACTCGCTCGACCAGTCCCTGGATGCCATGACCCTGATCCCGGCGTGCCGCGCGGCCATCGAGCACGGCGAGGCGGTCGAGCTTCGGTTGCCGATCCGCAACGTCAACCGCACGGTCGGCACGATGCTCGGCTACCACGTCACCAAGCGGTGGGGCAGCCGCGGGCTGGCTGACGACACGATCCGCGTCCACTTCACCGGCTCCGCGGGCCAGTCGTTCGGCGCGTTCGTGCCGCGGGGCATCAGCTTCACGCTCGAGGGCGACGCCAACGACTACTGGGGCAAGGGGCTCTCGGGCGGCAAGCTCGTCGTCTATCCGCCCCGCGCATCGACCTTCGTGGCGGAAGAGAACATCGTGATCGGCAACGTCGCGCTCTACGGCGCCACCGGCGGCGAAGCGTACGTGCGGGGCGTCGCCGGCGAGCGGTTCTGCGTACGCAACAGCGGCGTGCACGCGGTCGTCGAGGGCGTGGGCGACCACGCGTGCGAGTACATGACGGGCGGTCGGGTCGTCGTGCTGGGGCCGAGCGGGCGTAACTTCGCCGCCGGCATGTCGGGCGGCATCGCCTACGTGCTCGACGTCGACGGCGACTTCAAGCGCCGGTGCAACCTCGGGATGGTGGACGTCGAGCCGTTTGTCCAGGCCGAGGAGATCGGCCTGGTGCGCGACCTGATCCGGCGCCACATCGAGTACACGGGCTCGACCTACGCGAGCGGGATCTTGCGGGACTGGATGGGAGCGCAGGCCCGGTTCGTCAAGATCATGCCCTGCGACTACAAGCGCGTGCTGGCGGCCGAGGCGCGGGCGCAGGCGGAAGGACGGGCGCCGACGTTCGCCGAGCTGGTCGGGACCGGCGGTGGG
>Ga0209158_1001613_pt1 | contig 14862 bp, 7 predicted proteins | sample GraSoiAngelo_140_FD_185897 | JGI IMG/M metagenome (GOLD analysis project Ga0209158, IMG submission 185897) | Grasslands soil microbial communities from the Angelo Coastal Reserve, California, USA - 14_0929_12_30cm (SPAdes) (version 2) | ecosystem: Environmental > Terrestrial > Soil > Grasslands ...
GTCTTCGATAGTAAACACGGAGATGAACCGGTTGTCGTAGGAAGCGCCGGTCGCGACTATCTTGCCGTGTACCTCGTAGTCGATGATCACGACACGCGGGTCCTGCGATCGGTGAATGACGAGCGCGTCCGCGCCATGCAGGACGATGTTGTTGCCGTAGCCTGCGTAGAGCGCCATGAGCGCCTCACGGCCATTCAATGTTTGGGGCCAGCCTGGAAAAATATATCGAAACTCGAACTCCGCATCGTCGGCGATGGTATCAAAATAGTGGTCGCCGTCGACGAAACCGGCCAAACCCTGCTGTGATATTTCGAAGAATGGGTCGAGCGCGGTGAAGGCCGCGTACTTAGGATCGGTCACAAATTGACTCCTGTTGTCGTGAGCGAAGTTCGTTGATTGGTTCGTTCAAAATTAGCCTGCCCTGGACACACAGAACGATCTCCGTTGTACATCAGGAGCGTGATTACTCACTCATGTGTCCGATGCCAGAACTCGTTTATTCGGTTCGCCGCTGTTTCTTCGACTTCCAAATTCTCAACCGACGTCACTCGGACGGCAAGCGATAGGCTGATGGGCGTTCGGCTGCTGAACCACAATGATAACCGAGCCGCCAACTCGATGTCTGCTGAGAAGCTCCAGCCCTGCCATGCTTACAGACTCCTGGAAATCTCCCACAAATGCAGCTTCTTTTATTGCGGCGGCCTGGAACCATCCGAATTGTTTAGTGCTGCCTTTTAGGTTGGAACTGATCCGACTCTTAGGCGTAGACGATGTGCGAGGTCAAAGGCTATAGGTTGGCGATTGCTTCCGTGGAGCCGACCACCCGGAAGGTGGCCAGACCAGTCAATACAAGCGCGTTTATCAGGAGTTGAAGCGGCTCAGCGAACGGTAACACTCTTTAGACGAACTTTCTCGAATCTCCACTGAGGCGCACAAATTCGGATGGTTGCAGGGTTTGCGGAAGTGGTTGAAAGAGAAGAAATTCTGGTTGCGGTGGGCCGATTTGAACCGTCGACGTTCGGGTGCCGCCTCCGATTTTGCGTGCGTCGCGGTAGAGAGAATGGGAGACTAGGGCACGATGGCGACGAATCAACTCGCCGATGCCGTGCTCGACGTGAGCCGCCCGCGCCACGCGATTTCCGAGGTGACGGGCAGGCTGTCTGGCATTTTGCAGACGATCACGGCATTTTTTCTTTTTCTCTTCGTCCTCGCGCAACCTCTCTCCATTGCGGCATCCCATATTGCTTACGCGGGCGCCGCCTTGGCTTGGGTTTTACGCCTTGCCCTGGTGCGCCGTGGCACGCTGAAGAGTTCGCCGCTGGATCTCCCGATACTGATCTACCTCTTCCTGTGTACTGTATCGACGCTGCTCTCTCCCCTGCCGGTTTCGAGCTGGGAAGGAATGCGCAAGGTGGCGCTCATCTTTCTGGTTCTGGTCGTGGCGCATAACGTCCCGAATGCCCGGCGGGCCAAGCAATTGCTAGCCGTTCTTTTTGTTTCCTCACTTGCCGCTGCCACTTGGGCAGGCTGGAACTACGTAGATGGTGTCGGTTTACTCGTACATAATCCCCTGCCCGGCACGACGTCTTATCGCGCCGGCCTTCGAGACGGCGACGTCATTCTCCGCGTCGACGGCCATAATCTCGAAAAGCCACAAGATTTCTTGCGCCGATTGAATTCCGAGCCCGCAGGCAAGCCCATGCAGCTTCGCGTCGTACATGGAGGCGGCATCGAGATTATGAAAGATGCCGTGCCCATCGCGATCCCTTCTGATAATGGTTCGCGCGCCACAAGCTTGAGCGACCTTGGAATGCAAATGGAAACGGACCGGCCTGCGCGCGCCCGGGCTTTCTACAGTCACTACGTGACCTATGCCGCCGTCCTGCAGCTCCTTGGCTGCCTGGTTTTCGGACTGTGGCTGAGTCATCGCCGATATTCTCCGCTTTCAAGCGCAATCTTCGCGGGACTCTTGCTGGTCTTTGGCATGGCACTGGCGATGACGCTGACGCGTGCCGCCTGGCTGGCATTTGCCTTTGGATGTGTCGTCGAGCTTTGCTTCTTTGTGAAACATTGGGCCAGGAACTTGATCATCCCTGCGATTGTCATTCTGGTGATAGCCGGAACGAGCCTGGCAATGCACCGCTGGCGCCGGATGGGCATCATCGATTTGAGCGATCCGGGCACCGACTATCGCATTCTCATGTGGCGCGACGGGATCAAACTGATCGAAGCGCATCCCTGGTTCGGTGTGGGCATGAACGTCGTGCGGGATGCACCGTCAAGGTTTGACCTGGCGGCCTATAAGAAATACGGATGGCAACTGCACTTCCACTCGACTCCAATCGAGATCGGCGTGGAATTGGGGCTGCTGGTCCTGGCAGCTTGGACGGCATTGATGGCAGCTTATTGGCTTATGCTGGCACGCCTGGTAGCGCAAAGCCGCAAGTTAGCCGATCCCTTTCCTTATGGGCTTTCCTTGGGAATCCTCGGCGCTACCAGTGCTTTCTTCGCGAGTTGCGTCGTGCATTACGACTTTGGAGATTCCGTGGTGGTGTTTCTCCTGTGGTTTTTGGCGGGATTGGCGCTCGCTCTCGATTATCAACTAGCGGGGCGCCAACAGAAGGGGACTACTGCTTCAGCTGGCGCCGCGGCCTAGCGCCACATGCGGAATGGTCTTCAAGAAGATCTTCAAATCCAACCACAATGACCAATTGTCGATGTAAGCCAGGTCGAACTGCACGAGACGATCGAAGCTGAGCCGGTTTCGACCCTCCAGTGTCCACAAACACGTCAGGCCAGGACGCATGCGCAAGCGTCGCCTCTGCCAAGTTGCGTATCTTTCCACTTCATGCGGCAGAGGCGGACGCGGGCCCACGAAAGACATCTCCCCGATCAACACATTCCAGAGCTGCGGCAGTTCATCCAGGCTGAATTTTCGCAGCCAACGGCCGAGGGGCGTACAGCGCGGATCATTTTTCATCTTGAACGCCGCGCCCTCGATTTCATTGAGACTCTCGAGTTCCGAGCGAAGCTCGTCTGCATTGGCCACCATGGAGCGGAATTTGTAAAGCGTAAAACGGCGGCCATTCAGGCCACAGCGAATCTGCCGATATAGGATAGGGCCCGGAGAAGTGAGCCGCACGAGGATTGCCAAGACCAGCATGACAGGCGCAAGCAGGATCAATGCTAACGCGCTCACCACGAGGTCGGCGGCACGTTTCGCAAACAGAGCAAATTCGTTGTTGGGTGTTGAGCCTAGCGTCAGCAAAGGAACGTGACGCAGATTTTCCAAATGCACGCGAGCAAAGGTTCGCGGGAAAAAACCCAGGTCCACACGAGTTCGGATGCCTTCCTTATGACAACGATCAATGAGCGGCTCCAAACGCTCCAGTTCATCGTTATTGACCGCGAAAAGGAGCTCGTCGACGACATGATTCTGCAGAATGCCGTAGGCATCGGCTAAGGCAAAGATCGGATACTGCGATTTCAAGCCGCCGATTCGAGATTCCGATTCCACTCCGGGGTTCACGAAACCGATCAAACGCAAGCCCATTGGCTCACTTTGTTCAATCAAAGAAGCAAGTTCGCGTGCATTCTGGCCAAGTCCGACAATCAAGCAATAGTAAAATCTTTGCAGCTTCTCTCGCAAGCGCCTGCTGCCCCCAAGCAAGGCGACTCTACCGGCCACCAGGAGCATAAAATCAACGACGGCTATCGTCAGAATAAAGGCCCTGCTGATGTAGTCGGCCCGAACAAAGTACAGCGCCGCGTTCAAGGCCACGACTCCCAGAATGATGAGTTTCGCCGCATCGCCGATTAGCTGTTGGCGGCTGCGGAGTTCAATATCACGGTAAATGCGCAGAAAGTGGCCGATAAGAAACCAGATAATCAAAATACCGGCAAAGAGTGACCAGTACCTCGAAAACGGGTAAATAACTGGCCGTACGACACCTGAGCCCACCATGCGGGTCAGCAGTCGCATGCGGACCCAATAGGCGACCGGGAATGACAGCGCCGTGAGACCCATGTCGAGGAGTCTCGAAATGGAGCCTAGCAGCGCGGAACGACGCTCGAACATCCGTTCTCCACTCCAGCAGCTTGAAAGGTTGGCGAGCAAGCGTTGGGTCTCTGATGCCTCGCGCCAGACGAAACAGACCCGAACAAATGACAAGCCGCCGCTAGAATTGCAACAACGCCACACCCGACCGTTCAGGCACAGGATGGTTTATTGTACAGGACTCGCCTGTTCCGGCAATCGCGCTCAACCAATGCAGGAAAAAGATGTGCCGAGCCAGCTAAAACACTCGCTCCTGCCGGCGCAAGGTTCCGAAGGTCCCGATATTCGCGATGAGCAGCGCCGCGCGAAATTGGTTGTCGTTTCGAAGCGGCCCCAGCGCAAGACGCCGGTATTCAAAGCTGATGCCACAACAACTGCCATTGTAGCTCGCCTGCACCACTTCGTATTGCAGGGTATGCTGAATCGTATCATAGGCGAGCGACGTCGCCGTATTCCACCCTTTACGATTCATCTGACCCCAGCCACCAGTCACGCGGATCTGATTCTGCCGAGGTTGCAGTATGGCATCGGTGTTCAATCTGAACTCAGCGAGGCTGAGGAAGGACTGCCGAAAGGGATGCACCGTCCCAATGAGACCGTATGCGGATAATCGGTTCGGAACCGGATCGAAGTCGGTCTGCAACTGAATGTCATATCGTGCGCTGTAGTTCATCTTTACATCGCTGACGATCGGAGACCAACGCCGAGGTTCATCAGCGAAGGCAAACGGCGTGATGGAATCGAGTGCGGCAAAGACGTTGCGCTGACCGGGGACCAATGCTCCACCAAACGTGGGATCGAAGTAATACTTTGCTGCGACACGCCAAGTGAGAAACTCTTCGGCTTGGCCGTCGCCGGTTTTGCGGAAGAAGCGCTGGATAACTCCGGATTCGACCTCGCTCGTATGCGTAATTGTGTCGTTTTCATCGAAGCGAATGATCCTGCTGAAATCCTCAATCCCGGTTACGTAGTTATAGACAATCTGAGGCTCGATCACGTGCTTCCACTTCGTCTTACGACGATTCCATATTCTCTCAAAGGCTGGAGGGCGCAATTCGACACTGAACTCACCGTCGGTGTGGACCAGGCCTTGCGCTACCGGTGTGCCGTTGACGAGTTGCTCGCCGTAATGTATGACCCGGAATCCCGCTGTGCTGGTCATGCCAAACCAAGATCCCCAGCGCATCGGAAGAGTCATGTGCGGTGCGAGTTCTGAGCGCTCCACATATTGAGCTGTATCAATGAGCGTATCGGACCGGCGCACTGCACCGGTAACGCCATCGAATCCAAAATATACGGGCCACCTGTTCCAGAAGGCGCGGTCCGTGGAGCTGAAGCGCACCTCCGGCGCACTGCGGAGGACAATACTGGTTTGCGGTTGCGCGTTCAGGAAGTCCTGATAATTAAGTGCTGCAATATTCAGGCTGAACCCGCGAAAGTGATTCGTTGCAAAAATGTCGCTGTGCTCCTCTGAACTAGTCGCCTCGTTGAATGTGGTAGCGAAAGCCAGCCGAAAAGTCAGTGAGCTTAAATAGCTGAGGTCCGCTACGCCGCGCCAACCTCGCCCGAAATTCGAAGTGAACAGGAGGTGGGCCTGGCTGCCGCCTTCCGGAATCAAAGTCCCGTTTGGACCAGCAGGTAACCCTCGATCTTCCACGCCATAATAGGTAACGCCTAAATTCATGTTGCTTTCGGGCACGGCGCGCAGATCGAAGCTTTGGCCCCATCCTCGCTTACTCAGGATTTGAGCGCCGATCTCGGCATCCATCCAATCCGTCGGCGCCCAATAATATGAATCGCCGAGTACGAAGCCGTTCACCGTATTGTTGCCGACTTCGGGCAGCAGAAATCCCGACTGGCGCACCTTTTGGCCCGCCGGCACGCTGGCATAGGGTAAATAGATGAGGGGCACCTTCAGCAATCGAAAATTCGCGCGAACCAGTACAACCTTGTCGTTAACTCTCAATGTGGAACGGGCGGAGTAGAACTTCCAAATGGGGCGGTTTGGCATGCAAATGGTCAGCCAGGTCTTCTTGAAGACGTAGGTCTGTTCGGCTACGCGGTCCACTTCGTCCGCTTCAAACGAGATCGGGTTCATCGAGAACAAGATATTAGGGTTGGGGCGCCTAGCGACATTGATGGTTCCATGGACGTGCAGGAAAACACCCTGATCGTTGCGAACGTTATAGTGGCCCTGAGGCGCCTCGATGTGTTGCGTGTTGTAGTCGAAGATGACGTGGCCGTACGCCAGGATGTCATATGTTTTCGAATCGTACTCGATGTGATCGGCCCTCAGCCGCATATCCAAATAGCGCACGTCCACGTCGCCATCCGCGATGTAGCGGTCGCCCTGTTTCTTCTGTTGAGTGGCCTCAAGGCGAACAATACCCCGTCCCACAGGTACTTGGATCTGAGCACGAGCCGATGATGCAGAGAGGAGTTGGAGCAAGAGCGTCAGAAAGCCGAGGTAGCGAACCTGCCAGACTTTGGCGTTTGCGGGATAGTTGGCGAGGGCACGCCGATCAGCCCTAAGACGATGCAAAATCGTGAACGTCCATACCGGATTGTTGCCGGCGAAAAAGATCACTCGTTTCGTCTCTGGTTGCAAGAACCGAAATTTATCTCACTACGTGCCGCTCTCGAATTGATTTCTCGCGGTCGCGATTCAGCCATTGGAGTCCAAACAGACACCTCGGGTTGGCTCCATAATTTAGTGAAGCCCCTCTAACCACTCCCGAAGACACTGCTGCCCCAAAGGAGCAGACTCGGGTGCCAAACGTGCTGTATCCGAGCGTAGCTTTTTGACAGAAAGGCCTGTTACGTTGCTGATCTCGACGGCATGCCCGATCAACCAGCGTTCAAAGCTCTTCGCTGATGCTTCCGGGTGAAACTGAAATGCGAGCACGGATTTTCCGTAACGGAATGCCTGGTTTTGGCAAATGGCTGTAGAGGCGAGAAGCTCGGCTCCTTCGGGAAGATCAAAAGTATCACCGTGCCAGTGAAGAACCGGCACACCCTCCAGGCACCGCATGGGGCTGTGTTTGCCTTCCGGAGTAAGCGTGAGTGGCGCCCATCCGATCTCTTTCGCGGGCCCCGGGCAGACGCGGGCATTTAGAGCGCGCGCAAAGAGCTGGGCCCCTAGGCATATCCCCAGCGCTGGACGGGCAAAATTCAACCGCTTCTGGATGATGGCAATCTCATCGGCGAGAAATGGATACTTCCCTTCCTCGTATGCCCCGATGGGGCCGCCAAGAACGACCAGCAGGTCGCAGTCCGCCAACTCCGGACTACGCAGGTCGCTTATTCCCGCGTCGCAATACTGGATGTGATAGCCGCTACTGGTGAGAACGCTTTCAAATGCGCCGAGATCTTCGAAGTGGACATGTCGGATGGCCGCTGCAGTTTTCACAGGAAGGCGGAACATTATAACCTAGTGCGGGGGCCCGAGCTGTGCATTGCATAATGCTATTGGGCCCACAAGATCCGGCTTGGCGAGGAAGGGCCGCATGAGGCCAGCTAGGTAAGGCACTCGCTCGCCGAAGAAAAAGCCTCTCCGCCTCTCAAATCGACTCTTCAGGTATTCGGAAAGCCGGAAAATACAGGGAAACACCGATGGGATGGGATCAAGGGCTATCAGTATATTATTCATGGGTGTTGTTGGAAGTCGCGCTACCAAGAATCACTCGTATTTCGCGTGATGGGCTGACGGAAATGTGTGGCAGAGCCGCCCAGAATGAGTAACCTTCGCATCCTCGTCGCCGATGATCACGACATCATTAGGCGAGGACTCAGAGCCCTCCTTTCTTCGCGACCCGGATGGGTGGTGTGCGCCGAAGCTGCCACGGGACGTGAAGCCGTTACACTGGCGGAAGAGCAAAAGCCCGATATCGTGGTGATGGATATCAGTATGCCTGATCTGAACGGCCTTGAAGCCGCCCGGAAGATACGGAAACAATTGCCCATGACTGAAGTGGTGATCCTGTCCCTGCACTATTCCGATCAGTTGGTTCGGGAAGTCGTCGATGCTGGCGCGCGAGCCTATATTATGAAATCGGATGCGGATCGCGATCTGCTCATTGCCATCGAAGCGCTGGCGAATCACCGTTCTTTCTTCACTTCCCGCGCCGCGGAAATGTTGATCGACGGCTTCTGCAGGCAGGGCACGCTCACCGAACCGCGAGTCTTAATGCGCAACCGGCTGACTTCCCGCGAAAGAGAGATCGTGCAACTGCTGGCGGAAGGCAGTAGCAGCAAAGAGGTGGCGGTGACCCTCGGCATCAGCGTCAAGACGGCAGAGACTCACCGGGCAAATATCATGCGCAAACTGGAGTTACACTCGGTCAGTGAGCTAGTGCGGTACGCCGTGCGCAATCAGATCATCGAGCCCTGACCTTCCCTCCGGGGAACCATCGTCGAATTCGAAACTCACGAATTTCTCCACGTCCCGGATACGGAAATAAACTGATAGAACCTGAAGCTGCTTTCAACGAGAAATAGAGTCGATTTGCTGTGTCCTCATGGACGCAAGACTGCGGGACATTGCTGGGTGCGACCACTCAGCACCGAGGAGTGTCTCTTCCGCGTCTGGGCCCCCTATGTTGATTCCGTCAAACTCTGCATCCTGAATTCGCCTGGCCGGTCCATTCCCATGGAACACGTTCCGAAAGGGTAACTTTCGTCTATTCATTGAGAGAGAGGTTTGCTGTCGATATTTGTATGATCTCGGCGGAAATGGGGAGAAGATGAGACCTGATCCGGCTTCACGCATCCAACCGGAGGGCGTTACCTCTCCGCAGAGCTACTGCGCGTGCGCAAGCGATCTCCCGCTCTGTTCAGTTACGATATGTCCTGCGTCGAGGCGATTGCGTTTGAAAATGAAAGAGCGCTGCTTTTGCGCCGCTGGACGAATCGCCATGAGATATTCGCCTGCTTCAATTTTGGTGAGAGCGCGGCTCGCGTGACGATTTCTTTGCCTCAGGCCGGCTGGACCAAAGTCCTGAATTCTCGCGATAAGCGCTGGGCTGGTCCGGGGTCGCCTCTCCCGGAATGTTTGCCGTCAGCTCCAAATCAACCGTTTAGTGTCGAGCCTTTCTCGTTCGCCCTTTATCGTTCTGATGACCGAGGAGAAACGTGACCGATCGCTATGTTTGCATACACGCGCACTTCTATCAGCCTCCCAGAGAGAATCCCTGGCTTGAGGCTATTGAGATTCAGGACTCCGCCTATCCTTACCATGATTGGAACGAACGAGTGACCGCCGAATGCTACGCACCCAATGCGGCCTCGCGCATTCTCGATGGGGAACAGAAAATCATGGACATCGTGAATAACTACTCGAAGATCAGCTTCGATTTCGGTCCCACGCTGATCTCCTGGATCGAGACAAAAATTCCCCGCCTCTACAAGGCCATCCAGGCTGCCGACCGGGAGACCTGCGAGCGCTTCGGCGGTCATGGCGCAGCTATGGCGCAGGGCTATAACCATATGATTCTGCCGCTTGCCCATGCCCGGGATAAATGCACGCAAGTAATTTGGGGCATCCAGGATTTTGCGCACCGATTTGGCCGTTATCCTGAGGGGATGTGGCTGCCAGAGGCCGCAGTCGACGTTCAAACTCTCGAGACCTTGGCGGCGCAGAAGATTCGCTTCACCGTGCTTGCGCCGCATGCCGCCAAGCAAGTGCGCGCCATCGGAACGAGCGACTGGAAAGACATCAGCGGAGGTCAGATCGATCCTTCGCGCGCCTATTTGGCCAATCTGCCATCGGGGCGAAGTATCGTTTTGTTCTTCTTCGATGGCCCTATCTCCCATGCGGTGGCGTTTGAAAATATCCTCATGCGCGGCGAGGATTTTGCACAGCGCCTCGCGGGAGGATTCTCCGACGAGCGGAAGTGGCCTCAGCTCACGAACATCGCCACGGATGGAGAAACCTATGGGCATCACCGCGCCCATGGCGACATGGCTCTGAGCTATGCGTTGCGCCATATCGAAACGCAAAACTTGGCCCAGCTCACTGTTTATGCCGACTTCCTTGAGAAGCACCCGCCGACGCATGAAGTCGAAATCGTCGACAACACTTCTTGGAGCTGTGTTCATGGCATCGAGCGGTGGCGTTCGAATTGCAGCTGTAACTCCGGCCGCCCCGGGTGGAATCAGGAATGGCGCGCACCCTTACGGGAGGCATTCGATTGGCTTCGAGACACGCTCACGCCAAAATTTGAACAAGCCGCGGGCGCGCTATTCGCCGATGCCTGGCGCGCTCGGGATCAATACATCTCGGTGATTCTGGATCGCTCGCAAGACAGCGTCGGCCGGTTTCTTCACGAGCAGGCCAGCCACGAGCTAAAAGACTGCGAACGAGTGCAAGCCCTGAAACTGATGGAGCTTCAGCGCCACCTGATGCTGATGTACACGAGCTGCGGGTGGTTTTTCGATGAGCTTTCCGGTTTGGAGACGGTGCAGGCGATTCAATATTCGGGAAGGGCCGTCCAACTGGCGCAGGCGTTATTTGATGGTCCCAAAATCGAAGAGGAATATTTGAATAAGCTGGCGTTGGCTCATAGCAACATCGCCGAGCAGGGCGATGGCAGAAAAATCTACGAGAACTTTGTCCGGCCTGCAATGATTGGCCTGAACGAGGTCGGCGCCCATTATGGGATCAGCTCGCTTTTCGAATCTTACGCGCCGCAAAGTCAAACCTACTGCTACCAGATCCATCAGGAAGACCACACGATGCTATCCGCGGGGAAATCGCGTGTCTCCTTTGGCCGCATCCGAATTACCTCGGACATTACTCTCGACTCCACCCGCGTAACTTTCGGAGCGGTTCATCTCGGAGATCACTACGTCACGGGAGGTGTCCGAGAATTCGTGGAAGGGCAGGCGTACAAAGAAACGGCCGAGAGGATCACCAAGGCTTTCGAAGGCGGCGATTTCACCGACTTGATCCGAGCAATCGATGTCGCTTTCGGTTCGGGCAGCTACAGCCTGAAGCTGCTCTTCCGGGACGAGCAAAGAAAGATACTGCAGATCATTCTGAATTCAGCACTGGAAGAAGCGGAGTCGTCTTACCGGCAGCTCTATGACAGCCGGGCGCCGCTGATGCGGTTCGTCGCTGCTCATGGCATTCCTCTCATCCGCCATTTTCAGGTTGCGGCGGAAGTCACGCTCAATGCTGAGCTGCGACGCGCCATCGAGGCGGAAAACGTGAACGTCGACTTGGTTCGAGCGCTGATGGAAGAAGCAAAAGCCGTGCGCGTTAACCTCGATGCGCCCACTCTCGAGTTTGCACTGCGCCGAAAGCTGGAGACCATGGCAGAAGAATGGGGATCGCAGCCCTGCGATTTGGAGAAAGTGGCTTCGCTGGAAGCGGCGGTCAGGCTGGCTCGCTCGTTCCCATTTGAAGTTCGCTTATGGGAAATTCAAAACGCCTACCACTCCGTGCTCGTGAGTTCAGCGAATGGAAATAAGCCGCATGGAGCGGGCTGTGACCTGCCGGAATGGAATCAAAGTTTTCGATCCCTGGGGGAGCAATTGGGAATGCGAATGTCCTGACCCATGTCCCTTCCCTGTGCTACCTAAAATCGGATCGCCGCCGAGCGGAGTGGTGATACGGGCGGTTGTGCCGCGGAGAGCTCTGGTCGCGCAGTTGCGACTAGGCAATGAATTCACTTCAGGACAGCGACCTCCACTTCTCCCTCCCTGCGAATGACGTCAATACCCACGCCGTGCGTTTGCCGGCGGACGATTAGACTTACCTTCGACGTTCCCACTCTAAGATTCTCCACCAAGATGTAATCGACCGAGGGCGGCAAATAGGAATCGCGAAAGTGTACATACGGAGTCGTGCCGCAGACGGTCATGCCCAAACTCGCCTGCAGCAGCATGAAGACCGCCGCGGCAGCCCAGGATTGCGGTGAACAGGCGACCGGGTAAAGCGTGGGGCCATCTCCGATCCTGCGACGAAAGCCGCAAAAAAGTTCAGGGAGCCTTTGGAACTCAAAATGGAGGCTCGCGTCAAACATGCTTTCCAGAAGGCGCAGGGCGTGGGTTGTAAACCCGTAATGAGCGAGACCAAGGGCGATAAGGGCATTGTCGTGGGGCCACACTGACCCGTTGTGGTAGGACATGGGGTTGTAACGCGGCTCCCGGGCGCCTAGGGTACGTACTCCCCATCCGGAAAAGAGATTCTCGTCCATTAGCCCTTCTGCAACGCGCGTGGCGCGCTCCGCACAAGCAATTCGCGTGAAAAGACAATGACCTGCATTTGAAACCGTCACGCGACACTGTCGCTTGTTTCCGTCCAGAGCGAAAGCATAGGTTCCCATCTCTTCCACCCAGAAAGCCTGCTCAAACCGCTCCTTGAGGACAGCCGCCTGTTGTGATAAATGCTCCGCGAATTCGACCAAGCCCTGTGTACGGGCCAACTCGGCCGCGCCCTTCCTTGCGGCATAGGCGTAGCCCTGAACTTCACACAACGCGATGGGAGCTTCGGCAAGCTTTCCATCCTCGCAAAAAACAGAATCATGTGAATCCTTCCAGCCCTGCTGTGCGAGTCCTCTTCCTGAATGGGGGGCATATTCTAAAAAGCCGTCCGCGTCGACATCACCGTAGCGATCCATCCAATGGAGGCTCGTTCGATGTTTTTCCAAATCGAAGTGATGAACTCGAGATCACCCGTACGGTCGTAGTAAGCTGCGGCCAGCATCACAAAGAGAGGAGTAGAATCCACACTGCCGTAGTAGCAGCCAAAAGGAATCTCCTTCAGCGCAGCCATCTCGCCTTTTCGTAATTCGTGAAGAATCTTTCCCGGTTCTGCGTCTTGCTCAGGCAGCACGCTGTCGGCCTGCGTGTCCGCCAAAAACCGCAAGACGCCTTTCGCTAGAGCGGGCTCAGCCCAAAGCACCTCGAATGCTGTGATGAGACCATCGCGGCCAAATACGGTGTTGAACCAGGGCACGCCGGCATAGGGGTACGCGCCTTCCGGATTGCCTACGGTCATCATCTGCAGGTCGGACTCCGAGCGGCTGAGCCATTCGTTGAAGCGCTCATTCGAACTCGTGACTTGGCAGAGATGCGCATCGATCCTTTCGTGGAGATGTTTCGTTTCGCTCAGCGCCTGCTTGTAACTGCGGGGTGGCCGGCATTCACGTCCCCGTTCACAGCACACATCGAGGTAAATGAAAGCCTCCGCGCGTGGCTGAACTTCCATCTCGAAATACGCGCTTTCGGCTGAAATTCGTGAGGGCTGCGGATAGAAAGTCAATCTTGTTTCGCGCATGACTTCGTCGAGGCCACAATAAGCGAACTGCACGCACGCCGAGCTGACGCTGGGCTCCTGCTGCCGGCCTCTTCGTTCACGTTTTGACCCGCGCACCTCGAAAATATCCACGAAATCAGCAGCGTATTCATAGGAGAGAGACAGGCTTACCTTGCTCGAGGCGAAATTCATAATGCGCAATCGCTCGTAACAGACGCCTTGCCAAATAAATTTCGACCGAAAGAAATGAATGCTGCCACGCGCAAGTTCGACCCTACCGTCGGCAGACAAATCGAGGTTGGTGAGGTCCACGGCAAAAAATGAATTCTTATTTTTGAGGGTAGAGCTCAGGAGTTCGAGTGGTCTGTCTTCAAATCGCAGGACCAACTTGGAAAGATGTCTCGTCTCCCGGTGATAGAGGCCGTGGGCAAGATATCCCGCTGAGAGGATGTCGCCGTGCCAGTCAAAAACTCCGCACGTGTCACCATACTTGAGAACGCGTGACCGGCTGTCGGCTAGACCTGAAGTGGCGAGGACGTAGAATTCTTCCTTGATTCGGATGATTTCGTCCAAACTAGTGCTCCGTTCAGGAAATCATCCTGGATGTGCTCTCCGGTTCACATAAGCAGGAGTACACGGCAAGGTACTCTCGCGCCATACGGTCCGCCGAAAAGCGCTCCTCGAAAACGCGGCGGCAGGCCATTCGGTCCAGACTCTCTACTTTCTCGAGAGCCTGCACAGCCTCGCCTTCATCTCTTACGATGAATCCAGTTTGCCCTTCGTCTAGTACCTCAGGGACCGAGCCGAAGGGATAAGCGATTACCGGTGTGCCGCAAGCCATGGCTTCGATCATAGCTAACCCGAAGGGCTCCGGCCATTCGATTGGAAACAACAAAGCGTAGGCATGGCCTAGCAGTTCGTTCTTCTCCGGCTCAGAGATCTCGCCCAAAAACTCGATGGAGGGCTCCCGGAGCATCGGTTCGATCACGTGCGTAAAGTACTCGCGGTCTGGCTTATCGACTTTAGCCGCGATCTTCAGCGGCATGCCCACATTTAGAGCAATGCGAATCGCTCGGTCAACTCGTTTTTCTGGCGAGATGCGACCCACCACAGCCAAGTATTTGCCCGGCGCCGCCCGGGGAGTAAAAAGGTCCCTCGGAAGTCCATGATAGACGTTCACGACCCAATTAGCCCAGGACAACGGCTTGCGTTGGGCGTTTGATATCGATGTCAAAGGCATCTGGGTGTACTCGCGATAAAGCGGCACCAGATCCGGTATATCAAGCCGGCCATGAAGAGTCGTCAGCTGGTATAATTCGAGTCTCCGGCTCACTGGGAAGTGCAGGTAATCGATGTGGAAATGGATCAAGTCGAATAGTTCGTGGCGCTGGAATACCTGCTCTAGCAACAAGGTGTGATAGATATAAGGATCAACACATTCGCGGCTTAACCGCAACGCACAGGGGGACACTGCGACCAATTCCGCCTTGGTGGTGGAGTCTCCGCCCATCTCCACCAGCTCTTCGGTAAGGTAGGAAACCACACG
>Ga0209158_1001617_pt1 | contig 14842 bp, 12 predicted proteins | sample GraSoiAngelo_140_FD_185897 | JGI IMG/M metagenome (GOLD analysis project Ga0209158, IMG submission 185897) | Grasslands soil microbial communities from the Angelo Coastal Reserve, California, USA - 14_0929_12_30cm (SPAdes) (version 2) | ecosystem: Environmental > Terrestrial > Soil > Grasslands ...
CCGAGACGGCCGCGCAGCACGCGGCGCCCGACGGAACCCGTCCGTTGTTAACAGGAGAGGATCCCGTGGCGCGCATGCGCCAGCTGCTGAAGGAGCGCGAGCCGTCGTATCTCAAAGCGGACGCGGTCGTCGATACCGATCGCAAGACGGAGCAACAAGTCGCCGCTGAGGTCACAAGGCTTGCGCAAAGCAGGGCGGGATGGTAAAGATGCCCTCTCGCGTTTCGTTTGACGAAAGGTTGATGCGTGGCTGCTAAGAAGAGTGCAGTGAAGCGAAAGCGGAAACCCACTAACCCCGGGCGCAAGCCCGGGGAGCGGGCGCGTGAGGGTGCGCTCGTCATCGTCGAGTCACCGACCAAGGCGAAGACGATCGGCAAGTACCTCGGCTCGGGCTACACCGTGAAGGCCACGGTGGGGCACGTGCGCGACCTGCCGCAGCGCGAGCTGGGGGTGGACGTCGACAATGGCTTCACGCCGAAGTACGTCATCATCAAGGAGAAGGCGAAGACCCTCGCCGAGATCAAGAAGGCGGCGAAGCAGTCGGAGCGCGTGCTCATCGCCACCGACCCCGACCGCGAGGGCGAGGCGATCGCGTGGCACGTGGCGGAGACCCTGGGCAACGGCACCAACGTCCGCCGGGTGCTGTTCCACGAGATCACGAAGGACGCCGTCCGGCAGGCGCTCGCGAACCCCCTGGAGATCGACCAGCGCAAGGTGGACGCGCAGCAGGCGCGGCGCGTGCTCGACCGGCTGGTGGGCTACAAGACGTCGCCGCTCCTGTGGAAGAGCATCAAGACGGGTCTCTCGGCGGGGCGGGTGCAGACCGTCGCCCTGCGCCTCATCTGCGAGCGCGAGGAGGAGATCCGCGCCTTCGTGCCGCAGGAGTACTGGACCGTCGAGGCCGACCTGGAGAAGGACGGCCAGCCGTTCCAGGCGCGGCTCCACAAGCTCGACGGCCACAAGCCGGAGATCAAAGACGCAGCCGCCGCCCAGGCCATCGTGGCGGACGCCCGCAAGCTGTCGTTCCGCGTCACGACGGTGGAGAAGGGGGAGCGCCGCCGCCCCGCGCCCCCGCCGTTCCGCACCAGCACGCTGCAGCAGGAGGCCGCGAAGCAGCTGGGCTTCTCGGCGGCGATCACGATGCGGATCGCGCAGCAGCTGTACGAGGGCGTGGAGATCGGGGAAGAGGGCCCGGTCGGGCTGATCACCTACATGCGCACCGACTCGGTGCGCGTCGCCGACTCGGCCGTGGACCAGGCGCGGGACTTCATCGCCAAGCAGTTCGGCAAGCGCTACCTGCCCGAGGCGCCGGTGCTCCACAAGGGCGGGAAGGGCAACACCCGGGTGCAGGACGCCCACGAGGCGATCCGGCCGACGGACGTGCTGCGGCGCCCCGACGACCTGAAGAAGCACCTCGACGCCAAGCAGCTCAAGCTGTACACGCTGATCTGGCGGCGGTTCGTGGCTTCCCAGATGAACCCGGCCGTGTTCGAGACGACCAAGGTGGACTTCGACCTCGGCCGCTTCGTCTTCCGGGCGACGGGCTCGCGGCTCCTGTTCGACGGCTATCACGCCCTGTACCACGAGGCCCACGAGCCGGAGGAAGGGAAGACGCTCGAGGATCTGCCGCCGATTCCGCCGCTGGTCGAGGGCGACGTGGCGACGGTGCGGCAGATCACGCCGACCCAGCATTTCACCGAGCCGCCGCCGCGCTACAGCGAGGCGAGCCTCGTGAAGGAGCTGGAGCGCCTGGGGATCGGCCGGCCCTCCACGTACGCGACCATCATCTCCACGCTGAAGAACCGGTGGTACGCGACGGCGAAGGACCGTCGCTTCCACCCCACGCCCCAGGGCGAGATCGTGTGGCGCGTCATGAAGCAGTCCTTCCCCGACGTGTTCGAGGTCGGGTTCACGGCGCAGATGGAGACCGAGCTGGACAAGGTGGAGGAGGGCGACCTCCGGTGGCAGCGCGTTCTGGAGGACTTCTGGGGCCCGTTCTCCAAGGCGCTCGCGGCGGTGGACGTCGAGCGGTTGATCCACGCCGTGCACGACCTCTCCACGCTGCACGAGGAGCGGTGTCCCAACTGCGGCGGGCCGCTCATCGTAAAGAGCGGGCGGTTCGGGCCGTTCATCGCGTGCGCCAAGTACCCCGAGTGCAAATTCTCGAAGCCGATCCGGCGGGACAAAGTGCCCGACCGGCCGACCGACGAGGTGTGCCGCGAGTGCGGCGCGCCGATGGTCATCAAGACGGGGCGCTACGGGGAGTTCCTCGCCTGCACGCGCTACCCGCAGTGCAAGCATACGCGGCCGGTGCCGCTCGGCGTGAAGTGCCCGAAGTGCGGCGAGGGTGACCTGGCCGAGCGCCGCACACGCAAGGGACGGAACTTCTTCGGATGCCTGCGCTATCCCGACTGCGACTACTCCGTGTGGAACCGTCCGGTGGCGATCGCCTGCCCGAGCTGCGGCTTCGTCGGGATGGAGGAGAAGCAGTCCAAGGCGACGGGGGCCACGGGGGCCGCGGGGGTCACGGGGGTCACGCGGAAGTGCCTGAAGTGCGGACACGAAGTGATGGTGGAGGAGGCGGCCCCGGCGGAGCAGGTCGCGACCTGACGGCCGTGGTCGTCGGAGGCGGGCTCGCCGGCGGCGAGGCCGCCTGGGCGCTGGCCGAGCGCGGCGTCGCGGTCACGCTGCGCGAGATGCGCCCGGTCCGCATGACGGCGGCGCACCAGACCGATCGCCTCGCCGAGCTCGTCTGCAGCAATTCCTTCAAATCGGTGGAGCTCACCAGCGCGCACGGCCTGCTCAAGGCCGAGATGCGACGCCTCGGGAGCCTGGTGCTCGAGGCGGCGGACGCCGCGCGCGTGCCGGGCGGCGCCGCGCTCGCCGTGGACCGCGTCGCCTTCGCCGACCACGTGCAGCGGCGGGTGACCGCCCATCCCAAGATCACGGTCACGCGGGAAGAGGCGACCGCGCTGCCGTCGCCGGGCGTCGTCGCCACGGGGCCGCTCACCTCGGAGGCGCTCGCCGGGGCGATCGCGCGGCGGCTCGACGCGAGCGCGCTCGCGTTCTTCGACGCGATCGCCCCCATCGTCTCGGATGACTCACTCGACCATGACCGGTTGTTCCGCGCGTCGCGCTACGGCAAAGGCGGGGGCGCCGACTACTGGAACGCACCGCTCACCGGGGCGGAGTACGACGCCTTCGTGGCCGCGCTGTGCGGCGCCGAGCAGCACCGCCCCCATCACGAGTTCGACCGCGTTCCCTACTTCGAGGGCTGTCTCCCGATCGAGGAGCTGGCGGAGCGGGGGCGCGACACGCTGCGGTTCGGCCCCATGAAGCCCGTCGGGCTCCCGGATCCCCGGGCTCGCGCCCGGGGTCAGGGAAGAGAGCCCTACGCCGTGGTGCAGCTGCGGCAGGAGGACCGGGCGGGCCAGATGTGGAACCTCGTCGGCTTCCAGACCCGGCTCAAGGTGTCGGAGCAGCAGCGGATCTTCCGGATGATTCCGGGGCTCGAACAGGCGGAATTTCTGCGCTACGGCAGCCTGCACCGGAACTCCTACATCAACTCGCCCCGCGCCCTCAGCGCCCACCTCGCCGCGCCGGACGACCCGCTGCTCCTGTTCGCGGGGCAGCTCACCGGCGTGGAAGGCTACACCGAGTCCGCGGCGACGGGGATCCTCGCGGGGGCGAACCTGGCTCGGCTGCTCGACGGGGAGGAGCCGCTCGTGCCGCCGCCCACGACGATGCTGGGCGCGCTGTATCGCTACGTGCACACCGCGGATCCGGCGCACTTCCAGCCGATGAACGCCAACTTCGGGCTGCTCGAGCCGCTCGACCGGCCGGTGCGGGACAAGGCGAGGAAGAAGGATCTGCTGGTGGAGCGGGCGCTCACCGCCATGGACGCCTTCGCCGCGCGGCTGGGCGTGCCGGCCCTCGCATGAGCCGGAGCGCGGCGCCGCCCGCCGAGATCGGGGAGTTCCTGGCCTTCCTGGCCAAGGAGCGCAACGACTCGCCGCACACGGTGAAGGCGTATGCGCGCGACGTGGCGGAGTTCGCGGCGTTCTGCGGTCGCTACTACGGCGGCCCGTGGAGCTGGGCCGGGGTGGACCGGCTCGCGATCCGCGGCTTCCTCGGGAGCCTGGAGGCGCGTGGGCTGGCGCGCCGCTCGGTCGCGCGGGTGCTGTCGGCGCTGCGCACGTTCTACCGCTTCCTGAACCTCACCAAGGGGGTGCAGGTCAATCCCGCGAAGAGCGCGCGCACGCCGAAGCTCGAGCGCCGGCTGCCCGCCTACCTCGACCGCGCGGAGATCGAGCAGCTGTTCGTCGTGGCGCACGACCGGGCGGCGGGGAGCGGGGGGGCGGGGGCGGGGGCGGGCGGGTTCCCGGAAATCCGCGACCTGGCCATGCTCGAGCTGTTCTACTCCACGGGGATGCGGCTCTCGGAGCTCGCGGCGCTGAACGACCGCGACGTGGACCTGGTCGTGGACCAGGTCAAGCTGCGCGGCAAAGGGAAGAAGGAGCGCATCGTGCCCCTGGGCAGCCACGCGGCCCGCGCGGTGCGGCGGTACTACCGCCAGCGCGATGCGGTGCTCGCCGCGTTGGACGGGGAGGGCGAGGGAGGGGGGGCGGTGTTCGTGAGCCGGCGCGGCCGGCGGCTGAGCGCGCGGGCCATCCAGCTGTCGATGAAGCGGCTGCTCGCGTCCCTCGCCCGCGGCCGCGAGCTGCACGTGCACGCGCTGCGCCATTCGTTCGCCACGCACCTGCTCGACGCCGGGGCGGACCTGCGGTCGGTGCAGGAGCTCCTGGGGCACGCCTCGCTCAGTACGACGCAGGTGTATACTCATACGTCGGTGGAGCGTCTCAAGAAGGTCTATCACCAGGCCCATCCGCGGGCCTGAGCGAAAGGGACATGGGCACGGCGCGTTACGATCGGATTCACGCCACCACCATCCTGTGCGTGCGGCGGAACGGCCACGTCGCCATCGGCGGCGACGGGCAGGTCACGATCGGCGACACGGTGATGAAGGCGAACGCCAACAAGGTGCGGACGCTGAAGGGCGGCAAGATTCTCGCCGGCTTCGCGGGCGCGGCGGCGGACGCCTTCACGCTGTTCGAGAAGTTCGAAGAGAAGCTCGAGCGCTACCCCGGCAACCTGCCGCGGGCGGCGGTGGAGCTCGCCAAGGACTGGCGGTCCGACCGCGTGCTGCGGCGGCTCGAGGCGCTGCTCGTCGTCTCGGACAAGGAGCACGGCTACGTGATCTCCGGCTCGGGTGAGTTGATCGAGCCCGACGACGGCGTCCTCGCGATCGGGTCGGGCGGCAGCTACGCGCTGGCGTCCGCCCGCGCGCTGCTGCGCTCGTCCGAGCTCGCGGCGAAGGAGATCGTGCAGCGCTCGCTCGAGATCGCCGCCGAGATCTGCGTCTACACGAACGCCCACATCAGCATTCTGGAGCTGTGATGGCGGAACCGACGCGCACCCCGGAACAGCCGGTCCCGCCCCACGAGCCGATTCAGGAGGAGCCGCTCCCGTGGCTCGAGGAGCTGCCGCCGCGCAAGATCGTGGCGGAGCTCGACCGCTACATCGTGGGCCAGGAAGTCGCGAAGAAGGCCGTCGCCATCGCGGTGCGCAACCGCTGGCGCCGCACCCAGGCGCCCGACGAGATCCGGGACGAGATCCTTCCCAACAACATCATCATGATCGGCCCCACGGGCGTGGGGAAGACCGAGATCGCGCGGCGTCTGGCCCGGCTCGCGGGCGCCCCTTTCCTCAAGGTCGAAGCCTCCAAGTTCACCGAGGTGGGCTACGTGGGGCGCGACGTGGAGTCGATGGTGCGCGAGCTCGTGGACGTGGCCATCAACATGGTGCGGGGCGAGCGGGAGGACGACGTGTATCCCGCGGCCGAGGCGCGCGCCGAGGAGCGGCTGCTCGACATCCTGCTACCGCCCGTCCCCGCTGCCCCCACGTCCTCGCTTCCCCATCCCCCCGGGGGCGAGGGGCGTGGGGGGGCGGGCGCGGGGGAGAAGGGCGAGCGCCCCCTGTTCGTGGTCTCGTCGAAGGGCGACGTCACGCCCAAGGCGCCCGAGGCCGAGCAGCCGGCGCAGGAGCGCTGGCGGCGCACCCGCGAGAAGCTGCGCCAGCAGCTGCAGAAGGGCGAGCTCGAGGAGCGCGAGGTGGAGGTCGAGGTGCAGCAGCAGGGCTTCCCGGGGCTCGAGATGATGCAGCCGCCTCCCGGCATGGAGGGCCCCGACTTCAACTTCGTCGAGATGCTGCAGGAGATGATGCCCAAGAGGAAGAAGCGGCGCACCGTGCACCTGCACGAGGCGCGGCGCATCCTCATCGACGAGGAGCTGAAGAAGCTCGTGGACATGGACGACGTGGTGAACGAGGCGCTGGACCGCGTCGAGAACCACGGCATCATCTTCATCGATGAGCTCGACAAGATCGCGGGGGAGCGCGGCACCGTGGGCCCCGACGTGTCGCGCGAAGGCGTGCAGCGCGACCTCCTCCCGATCGTCGAGGGGTCGACCGTCCAGACGCGCTACGGCTACGTGCGCACCGACCACGTCCTGTTCATCGCGGCCGGTGCGTTCCACATCTCCAAGCCGTCGGACTTGATCCCCGAGCTGCAGGGCCGGTTCCCCATCCGCGTCGAGCTGGAGCCGCTCACCGAGCAGGACTTCGTGCGCATCCTCACCGAGCCCGAAAACGCGCTCACCAAGCAATACGCCGCGCTGTGCGCGTCCGAAGGGGCCACGCTCGAGTTCACCGCCGACGGGATCAAGGAGATCGCCCGCATCGCGGCGAAGGCCAACGAGCAGATGGAGAACATCGGCGCGCGCCGGCTCCACACCGTGATGACGACGCTGCTCGAGGAGCTGCTGTTCGAGCTCCCCGACTACCCCACCAAGCACGTCGTCTTCGACGGCGCGGGCGTGCGCCAGCGGCTCGCCACGATCGTCGAGAACGAGGACCTGCGGCGCTACATTCTCTAAACCCAGCCATGGCCAAACGGGACTTTCTGGCGATCGCCGACTTCACCCGGAACGAGATTCAGAGCCTTTTCGACCTGGCGGAGCGCATGAAGAAGGGGGCGTACCGCGAGACGCCGCTCGCGGGGAAGACGCTCGCCATGATCTTCGCCAAGTCGAGCACTCGCACGCGGGTATCGTTCGAGGTGGGTGCCTACCAGCTGGGCGGCCAGGCGCTGTTTCTCTCGTCGCGCGACATCCAGTTGGGCCGGGGTGAGCCGATCGCGGACACCGCCCGCGTGCTGTCGCGCTACGTCGACGGCATCATGATCCGCACCTTCGACCACAACGAAGTGCTGGAGCTCGCCCGTCATGCGACGATCCCCGTGATCAACGGGCTCACCGACCTGTCGCACCCGTGTCAAGTCCTGGCGGACCTGTTCACGATGCGCGAGGCGCTGGGCGGCTGGGAGGGCAAGCGGGTCGCGTGGGTGGGCGACGGGAACAACATGGCGAACAGCTGGCTCGAGGCCGCCCAGGTGCTCGGCTTCGAGCTGCGGCTCGCCTGCCCGGAGGGCTTCGAGCCGAACCGCGCGATGTTCGACCGGGCGAAGGCGGCCGGCGCGTGCGTCGAGATCACCGAAGTCCCCGAGGAGGCGGTGGAGGGTGCGCACGCGGTGAACACGGACGTGTGGGCCTCGATGGGGCAGGAGCAGGAAGCGGAGGTGCGCCGCCGCGCCTTCAAGGGCTACACCGCGGACGCCGCGCTGATGAAGCTGGCGGACGCCAAGGCGATCTTCCTCCACTGTCTCCCCGCGCACCGCGGCGAGGAGGTCACGACCGACGTCATCGAGGGGCCGCAGTCGCGCGTGTGGGACGAGGCGGAGAACCGGCTGCACGTCCAGAAGGCGCTGCTCGCCGTCCTGATGGGCTAGCGCGATGGTCGCCGCGACGATCAAGCGCACGCCGCTCCACGCGATCCACGCGCGACTGGGCGCGAAGCTCGTGGCGTTCGGCGGCTACGAGATGCCGGTGAGCTATGCCGCGGGGATCACGGCGGAGCACAAGGCGGTGCGTGAGGCGGTCGGCGTATTCGACGTCTCGCACATGGGGGAGTTCGAGGTCACCGGGCCGGATCGCAACGCGTTCGTCCAGCGGATCACCTGCAACGACGTCGGCGCGCTGCGGCCGGGGCAGGCCCAGTACACGGCACTGCTCACGGAGCGGGGGACCTTTCTCGACGACTGCCTGGTGTACCGCTTCGACGATCGGGTGATGATCGTCGTGAACGCGGCCAACATCGCGAAGGACTGGGAGCACGTGGTCGCGCGCAAGGGCGGCGCCAACGTGCGGCTCAAGGACGTCTCGGACGAGACCGGGCTGCTCGCGGTGCAGGGACCCGGGGCCGAGGCCCTGATCGCGCCGCTCACCCCGCTCGGCGTCGCCATGATCCCCTACTACCATTTCGCCCCGGGCAAGGTGGCCGGGGTCGAGTGCTTCCTCTCGCGCACCGGCTACACGGGCGAGGACGGGTTCGAGCTGTACTGCCGCGGCGCGGACCTGGAGCGGCTATGGCACGCGCTCGTGGGACCGGGGCGCGGCGAGCCGTGCGGCCTCGGCGCCCGCGACACGCTGCGGCTCGAGGCGGGCTACCCGCTGTACGGCAGCGACATCGACGACACGGTCACCCCCTTCGAGGCGGGCCTCGGCTGGATCGTGAAGCTCGAGAAGGGCGCGGACTTCGTCGGGCTCGCCGCGCTGAAGCGGCAGCAGCTGGAGGGCGTGAAGCGCCGGCTCGTCGGGTTCCGCGTGAGCGAGCCGAAGAGCGTGGCCCGCCACGGCTACGGCGTGTACCTCGACGGCCGCCAGGTGGACGTCGTGCGCAGCGGCACCGTCACGCCCACCACCAACGCCGCCATTGGCATGACCTACCTGCCGCGGCAGCTGGCGCAGCCGGGCACGCCGTTCGAGATCGACGTGCGGGGCAAGCGCGTGGCGGCGGAGGTGGTGAAGCTGCCGTTCGTGCCGCATAGAACCAGGCGGTAGAGGGCGGTAGAGGGCGGTAGGGGGCGGTAATGGGCGGTAACGGAATTCGCATCGGCATTCTGACGATCAGCGACCTCGGGGCGGTGGGGCAGCGAGCGGACACGTCCGGCGACGCGATCCTCGACTGGGCCGCCGGGCGCGGCTACGACGTCGTGGTGCGTAGCGTGGTGCCGGACGAGCCGGACCGGATCGCGGGGAAGCTGGCGCGCTGGGCCGATTCGGGCGAGGTGGACGCGATCCTGACCACCGGGGGCACGGGGCTCACCGCGCGGGACGTGACGCCCGAGGCGACGACCGCGATCCTGGAGCGGGCGGCGCCCGGCATCGGGGAGGCGCTGCGGGTGGGGGCGGCGGCGGCGTTTCCCCGCGCCTGGCTGTCGCGGGGCGTCGCGGGCACGCGCGGCAAGACCTTGATCATCAATCTGCCCGGCTCCACCGGCGGCGTGCAGGACGGCCTGGCCGTACTCGAAGGGTTCATCGACCACGCCGTGGAGCTGGTGACCGGCGACAAGGTCACACACTGAGGGCTGAGGGCTGATGGCTGATCGCGTATTAATCACCACCGGCGACCTGGAACACGCGGTCCGGATCAACGCCCAGCTCGAGTCCGCTGGGTTCGAGACCGCGCTCGCCACGTCCGCCGACGAGGCCCGCCAGGCCGTCGTCCGGCGCGAGCCCATCCCCGACTGCCTGGTGCTGACGGGAGGGCTGCACGAGCCGTCGGCGGCGCAGCTCCTCGTGCTGGCGCGTGACCGCTCGATCTCCACGCTCGGGCTCGTGGAGTCGACCGAGCCCGATTCCAAGGGCCTCGCCCGGCGGCTCGGGCTCACGGCCTTCCTCGAGAAGCCCGCCGACCCGGCCGAGGTGGTCGCCACGGTGCGGCGCCTGATCGAGCGGCGCCGGCTGCAGCAACGCACCGGGATCATCGGCGAGTCCCCCGCGATCCAGGAAGTGCTCGTCAAGATCGAGCAGATGGCGCCGGTCACGTCGACCGTCCTGATCGAGGGGGAGTCGGGGACGGGGAAGGAGCTCGTGGCGCGCGGGATCCATGACCTGTCCCCGCGGCGCGGCAAGCCGTTCGTGGCGGTGAACTGCGCGGCGATCCCCGATACGCTGCTCGAGAGCGAGCTGTTCGGCCACGAGAAGGGCGCCTTCACGGGCGCCGCCGAGCGCCGGCTGGGCCGCTTCGAGCTGGCCGACGGCGGCACGATCTTCCTCGACGAGGTGGGGGAGATGGCCCCGGCGACGCAGGTGAAGCTGCTGCGCGTGCTCGAGGACCGCACCTTCTTCCGCGTCGGCGGCACCCAGCCGATCAAAGTAGACGTGCGCGTCACCGCCGCGACCAACAAGTCGCTCAAGGAGCAGGTCGCGCTGGGTCGCTTCCGGGACGACCTCTTCTACCGCCTCAACGTCCTCTACATCTATCTTCCGCCGCTGCGCGAGCGGCGGACGGACATCCCACTCCTGGTGCGGCGCTTCATCGCGGAGTTCGCGGCCACCCACGACCGCGAGTTCCGCGGCGTCACCCCGGAGGCGCTCCAGATCCTGGTGGACGCCGACTGGCCGGGGAACGTGCGCCAGCTCCGCAACCTCATCGAATCGATGGTGGTGCTCGCCCCGGAGGGCGAAATCCGGGCGAGCGACATCCCGCGCGACATCCGTGAGCGGGGGCGCGGGCTCCCGGTCCGGGTCCCGGGCGCGACCAGGGACGTGGCGGGCCAGGAGCTGGAATTCATCTTCCACAGCCTGGTGGACCTCAAGCTCCAGGTCGAGGAGCTGCGCCGGCGCATCGAGGAGCGGCCCCAGCGGGTGGAGGTCATCGAGGTGGGCCACGGCGCCCCGCTTGGCGCCATCGACGCCGAGCCCGCTCCCACGGCCGACGTGGTGTACCGGCCGGGGATGACGATGGCGGACGTCGAGCGCGCGGCGATCGAGGCGACACTACGCGAGACCAAAGGCAACCGGCGCAGGGCGGCCGAGATTCTGGGGATCGGCGAGCGCACGCTGTATCGCAAGATCAAGGAATACGCGCTGGCCTAGACAGGAGGTCGCGCGCGCCGCATGTTACGGCGCCCTGTCGAGCAGTCCCGCGCCCCGCCTGGATGTGATGTGGATTTTAGGATCGAACCGGAGCTCTGTGTCGCCTGCCTCGCGTGCGTCCGGGTGTGCCCGGCGGACGCGGTGGCGGTGGATGGCCAGCAGGTGCACATCGTGGACGAGGCCTGCACCCGCTGCGGGCTCTGCCTCCCCGCCTGCCCCCACGACGCCATCGTCGCCCACGGCGACCTCGGCCGCGCGCTCGAGCTGGCGAAGGGGGGTCGCGCGACGCTCATCCTGAGCGTCGAGTCCGCGGCCTACTTCTACCCCGACACGCCGGAGCAGGTCGTAAACGCCTGCTACGCAGCGGGTTTCCACACCGTGCACCGTGGCGTGCTGGGGGACGAGCTGGTCGCGCAGGAGTACCTGCAGCTCTGGTCCGAGGACGGGTGGGGCACGATGATCCGCAGCACCTGCCCCGTCGTGGTCGAGACGATCGAGCACGAATACCCCGAGCTCATTCCTTACCTCGCCCCCGTGGCGACGCCGGTCGCCGCCGAGGCGCGCTACCTGAAACGCATGTACGGGGCGCGGACGCCGGTGGTGTACGCCGGCGTATGCCTCACGGAAGGCGGGCCGGACGTGGACGCGGCCGTGACGTTCGAGGACCTGCGGCAGCTGCTCCAGCGCCGCGGCGTGGGCATCCCGGAGCAGCCGCTCCACTTCGACCGGCTGCCGGAGGAGCGGCGCCGCCACCTGAGCACGGCGGGCGGCCTGCCGCTCGAGGTGCTGATGGAGGAGACCCACGCGAGCCGGCGGTTCCGCAAAGTGCGGGGCATGGGGCAGCTCGAGGCGATCGCCCGCGCCGTGGCCGTGGACCACATCGACCTGGGATTCGTGGACATCCTGCCGTGCGAGGGGTGCCTCGACCACCCGTTGCTCGGGCCCCGCGACCAGCTCTTCTGGCGGCGCGAGATCGTCGGGGCGACGGAGCCCGCCCGCTCGCGGCTTCCCGTGATCGACCCGGACGTCGCCGAGGGCGTGCAGGTGGCGGAGGCGTTCCCCATCCCGCGCAACGGCCTGCGGCCCGCGGAGGAGGCGGTGGAGGCGGTGCTGGGCGAGATCGGGCTCGCGCCGAACGGCAAGCCGTGGGACTGCGGGGCGTGCGGCTACCCGACGTGCCGCCTGTTCGCCGAGGCGGCGGCGCTGGGGCGCACCACCCTGCGGTCGTGCCCGCCCTATCTCGACAAGCAGGCCCAGCAGGCGAAGCTGCAGGCGGCCGTGGACTCGCTCACGGGGCTCGCCACCTTCCGGGTGCTGCGGGACCGGCTGGCGAGCGAGGTGGCGCGCAGCGCCCGTACCGGCGATCCGTTCGCCGTGCTGTTCGTGGACCTGGACAACTTCAAGCAGGTGAACGACAGCTTCGGCCACGAGGCGGGGAACGAGGTACTGCGCAGCACGGCGCACGAGTTCGGCCCGCTGATCCGCTCGACCGACCTGGCGGCGCGCTACGGGGGTGACGAGTTCGTCGTGGTGCTGATCCGGACCGGGACGGACGGGGCTCGCGGGGTGGCGGAGAAGGTGCGGGCGCAGGTGGAGGCGATGGGGCGGCGGCTCGGCTACCCCGAGGCGCTGGTGACGGCGAGCATCGGATTGGCGGAGCACCGGCCCGGCCCGGAGACGCAAGACGTGCTGGTGGCCGCCGACCGCGCGCTGTATCGTGCTAAGGCCGCAGGACGCAACCAGATTGCCACGGGAGACGAGTGACTTGATCCCTTCCAAGCCGGCCCCGACGCCCGACGGTCCCTTCGAGGACCCGATCGCGCTCACGCCCCCTCCTAAGGCCACCGATCCATGGGGGGTGAAGCGGGTGGAGAACCTGCTCACGACCCTGACCAGCGTGCTGTCGGCGCGCGTGGTCGTGACCCCGCAGGGCGAGGTGAGCGAGATTCACGTCCTCACGCAGAACGACGTGGATGCCAAGCGCGTGGTCCGCAATATCGAGTCGGCGCTGATGGCGCAGCTGGGGATGCGGATCGACCACCGCAAGATCAGCGTGGCCCAGACGGCGGACGTGCGCCCGATCGAGGCACTGCAACGGGAGGCGATCGACGAGCGGGCAAAGCGGCGGGTGGTGGTGTTCCAGGGGCTCGAGGTGCGGCCGGCGGAGCGGCAGCAGCGCGTGCTGGTGCACGTGAAGCTGTCGTTTCAGGACCGCCAGGCGGAGGCGCACGAGCAGGGGACCGACACGCCGCGGAACCGGGTGGAGGCGGCGGCGCGCGCCGCGGCGGCGTGCCTCGACGAATTGCTGCCCGACAACTCGATCGCGCTCGAGGGGGCGCAGATCATCGACGCGTTCGACCGGAAATTCGTGCTGGTCGCCGTGCACGGGCTCGGGGGGAGGGAGGCGCAGCTCCTGACCGGCACGTGCGAGATCCGGGAGAGCGCGGAGCAGAGTGCTGTGTTAGCGGTGCTGGACGCGACCAATCGTTGGGTGGACGCTCGCCGGTAAGTAATTGTAATAGCAGCAGTTGTGTAGTCCTGTTGCATTCCTGCCACAACGCCTCTTGCGTTCTTCCTGTTTTGTCGATATTTAGTGTTCTGTGCGTTCTTCTAGTAAAAACGCAAAACGTGGGAGCGTCGCCCGATCGCAACGCGAGGTCTTGCGGGCTTCCGATTTTGGAGGTATTAGGGATTCTGTGACTTCATCGCAGGCGAAGCGGTATTGGGGCACTCAGCGAGTAGCGCGGGTCTGCCAGGTGTCTCCCGCCACGGTGGCGAACTGGATCGATCAGGGCCATCTCAAGGGACATCGCACGCCCACGGGCCGGCGGCGCGTCGAGGCGGCGGATCTGGTGGAGTTCCTGAAGGCGCACGAGATGGCGGTGCCGTCCGACCTGCGGAGCGAGAACGGGACCGAGATGGTGGTGGTGGTGGAGGACGACGTGGGGTATCTCGAGGCGTTGTTGCGGACGCTGGAGCGCTCGGATCTGGACATCGAGGTGGTGGAGACGACGAACGGGGTGGACGCGCTGCTCGAGATCGGGCGGGTGCGGCCGACGGTGATCCTGCTCGACTACACGTTGCCGGATCTCAATGCGCGGCAGCTGCTCGAGCGGTTGCTCGAGCCGGACCGGAAGCTCGACGCCGAGGTGATCGTGGTGACGGGTGGGGTGCGGGACGACGAGGCGGCGAGTCTGCGGAAGCTGGGTGTGAAGACGATCGTGAACAAGGCGGACGGCATGGCGGCGGTGGTGGAGGCGTTGCGGCAGGCGTTGCAGCGCCGCAAGGCCGCCTGAAGCGATAGGGTTTTTCGCGCCGGTCGTACGGCAAGCTGTGGTCGTGCGGCGATCCCGGTCGGGACGTGGTAGGCGCGCAACATGGACATCTTGGATAGGGGGCCCCTGGTCACCGCTACCTGAGCGGAGCCGAGCGAACAGTTGAGGAGCGGAGCGTCGGGTACGCCGTAGAGAGGCGTACCACTCTTGGTCTATCGAGTGCAAACTCGTAGTCCTGATGAAAGGGGTGACGCTCAATGCTGCATCTGCTCGCTGCGCTTTTTTCGGCAGCCGCGAAGTTGTTTTTCGCGCAAGGCTTGGTGGGTTGGTAAGCGTGACTTTAGGGGCTCCTCCCGTCTCTTACAGTTCGACTCACGTAGGTTCGAATGACTGAAGCCACTCAACAGAGGTTGCATCACCTCCGAATCTACGGCCTAATCGCGGTCGTATGCTCGGTGGCGGCCTTTCTTCTTTTCACCGGTGAGTGGCAGTGGCCGGGACCTTTTCCCTCCAG
>Ga0209158_1001618_pt1 | contig 14835 bp, 13 predicted proteins | sample GraSoiAngelo_140_FD_185897 | JGI IMG/M metagenome (GOLD analysis project Ga0209158, IMG submission 185897) | Grasslands soil microbial communities from the Angelo Coastal Reserve, California, USA - 14_0929_12_30cm (SPAdes) (version 2) | ecosystem: Environmental > Terrestrial > Soil > Grasslands ...
TCGCGATCTCGAGGCCACCGCCAACGCAGTGGCCGTCGATCGCGGCGATGAAGAGCTTCGGTGTGCTCTCCATCTTGTTCAGGATCTCCTGGCAGTTCAGGCAGAACATCGCCTTGTAGTCGGGGGTGGACGAAGCGAGGAGATTGATGTCCGCGCCCGCGGACCAGATGCCATCCAGTTTCGATGCGAGCACGCAGACGTCGATGTCGTCGTCGAAACGGACGTCGTCGATCATCGTGCTGAGGTCTCGCATCAGGTCCGCGTCATACGTGTTCGCCTTCGGCTTGTTCATCCACGCCACGGCGACGCGATCTCTCTTCTCGAGCGAAATGTAAGTCAGGTCCATCGCACGGCCTCGTCCGTTGCAAGGTGCCCGGCCGTAATAAACGCGCGCCCTTCATCCGTGGCGTACGACTTCGGGCGTCCCCCATTTCTCGTTGAAGAGGAACTCCTCTTTCACGAAGTCCCAATGCCGACTCCGCATGTACCGGTCCGGTAGGACCGTTCGGAGATAGTCAACATACGCGGCACGATCGATGGGCTTTCCACCCTCCGTGAGGACGTTGCCGTGGACGTCGTACGGTAGATAGACGTAACCAACCCCCGCCGCATCGGATCCAGCCATCCGATAGTCGCCGAACTCCGCGAGGCCGCGGATGCGGAAGAACCTCCGGTCCGGGAGGAAGACGAGATCGTCTTTGCTGAGTCCGTGACCGTCCTCGCCCTTCTCCGTGATACGCCGCAGGATCGCCTCCGCCCCCTCGCGGTTGCAACGTGCCTTCGCCTGGACGATCGCCACGTTCACGTCCCGGACCTTCCCGCGGACCTCGTCGATGTAGATCGTCTGTGCCTCTCCATTCTTCAACGTCTTGAAGACGCCCTTCACCAGGTCTCCGCCGAGCTCCGACCCGAACATCTCGAGCCCGCGGGGATACCACATGTTCAGCGTCTGCTGGAGGTCCTCGATCCCGAAGTTGCCCCCGTCCAGGATGCCGGCGACCGCGATCGCCTTCATCAACGTCTCCCCGGCCGCGAGGTGGTACGACTCCTCTAGGAACCGCATCCACGGCATCGACAGGGCCATCGGGCCATAGAGGAAGTGATGCTGCATCTCCAGCTGGAACTTGCCGACGCGGTCGATGAACGACATGAACGTCGCGGAGTCCATGAGGCTCTTGAACTCGATGTTGAACGCATCGAGGACGTGCTCGCCCGGCTTCATCGCGAACAATTCCTCCATCGTCTCCGTGGCCCAGTGCCGACCCCAGCGCGCCTTGTCGAAGGTCTCATCCAACGTCAGGACGCCGGCCATTTGCATGTGATGCCGTAGCTCCTCGACGCACACCCGTTTCTTCGAGAACGAGATCGTGTCGAGCTGGTGGCCGGTCGGATCCGTCCGATGCATGCCTTCGACGATTTCCTTGTCGAATCCCGTGAGGGAGCCGCGATCCAGTTGCTCGTACACCATGCGGTGCTGTTGGATCGATCCGAGTTCCGTCGAGGCCTGCGCGCGGATGATCTTGAGCGCGGTCATGAACTGAGCATCGGGCATTTTGTCCGCGGTCCACAGGCGCCCGGAAAGGTCCCCGGTCGCCGCGGTGCTCCCGACGACTTTCTGCGCAAAGCCGGCGAACCCGTCCCGCTTCGCCATGATCACGCTCAGGCGGGGCATCGGCGTCTCGGGATAGTGACGGTCCCAGTTCGGCCGGTCGAAGACGGTGGGCATCTCGGGGAAGTACGTCTCCTGCCAGAGCTTCCCTTCATCCGCCCACGTTTTCGGGAGGGCCTCGATCCGGAATTGGTCGAGGAGGGCCATGCCGACTGTTGCGATGCACGTTGGGAGGGATGAACCTTTCCCGGACGTCGGCTCAGCGTCGCCCGAGGACGCCGATGTAGTCCCCGGGTTGGTATCCGCCCTCCCAGATCACGCGCTCCAGATCCCAACCCGTTTCGTGGGCGAGACGCGCGAGTTCCTCCGGAGGGATGAGGAGGAGATCGAACCAATCTCCGACGCGGTCTTTGTACCGGACCCGGAGCGTGAGGAGTCCGGGCGGCCGACCGCGGCGCACGTTCCACTTCACGTAGGGCAGGTGGTCCTCCGACCAGGTGCCGGGAATCCGACTGTTTCCGATCAGGCGCCCGCCCTTTCGGGTGATGCCTCGAAGCTCGCGGAGGAACCGCCGAAAGTGGGGCACGTCGCCCGCAAGGCCGAGGTTGTTGCCCAGCATGAGGACGGAGTTGAAGGTCCCCAGCCCCCGCGGCAACCGCCGAACGCTGGCCGGATACACGTTCGCCAGGCCGCGGATCCGAGCGAGCGCCACCTGGGTCGGCGACGCGTCCACGCCGACGACGTCGAAGCCTTTCCTCTGAAGGAACAGCGCGTGCCGACCGGGACCGCAACCGAGATCGAGGACGCGTCCGCGGACGAGGCGGATCGCCTCCCGTTCCATCCGCGGCCATTTGCTCGGTGGCGTGAAGTAACTGTCGATCTTCGACCCGCTCCGATATCCGTCGTCGCGCTCGAACTCGACGGTGACCTTCTTCCCGAGCCAGTGGTCGAGCATCGCGCGGGCGTATAGCTCGAACGAGGATCCCGGAGGCGGCGTCCGGGCGGCCTTCGTCATGGTCAGGTCCGCATGCGAGCGTGCCGTAATGATTCTTGCCTCGCCAATTCATAGCTACAAGATAGTCGTATCCGCGCAAGCCTTATCCGTCCGCCGTGCGTACAAGGGGCGGGGGAGTTTCGAAGATGGCGCGCGCCCGCAAGGAGGCGAAGTTCGAGGTTTTCGGTCAGGAGATGGTCGAGAAGGTCGTCGCGAAGAGCGGCAGTTCCGGCCGGGTGTACCTACCTCCGGACTGGATCGGCAAACGGGTGAAGGTCATCCGCGTGGATTGAGGCCCGCCATGGTAAGCCGTTTCGGACCGAAGGACTTTGCCGCATGCGGCCGTTGCGGTAGCGGGCAGGTCCATCCGAAGCTCCTCGTGATGGGGCCGATCGCGGGGATCGATAGCGACAGCCGCACGTTCGTCTGCCGGGCGTGCGGCCACGAGGGACTTCCCATTTTCTTCGATACGCAGGACGCACGGGCGCAGTTCGAGCGGGAGAAGAAGGGGTTGTGGGCCGCGGAGCCGAGCGCCGCGAAGAAGGGAGTGCTCACGATTCCGATCCTCCCGGTCCAGACCGACCCTCTGATCGCCCTGAGGATCCTCGAGCATTTGCCCGTCCGCGTCGCCACCGTCACGGGCGTTCGTTGGGAGGACGGCCAACTGAATCCGACCGCGTACCGGGCGTCGTTCCAGGAGTACTGGGACGCGATTGGCGGACCGCGGTACAACGCGGCACGCGTCCTTCTGCTCGACCTGGCCGGCATCAATCGAGCGAATCCGAACTTCGAGGTCACGCGCCATCTGGTGAAACGGTGCGACGTCTGGCTCGACTCGGGCGGCCGCGAGCCCGAGGAGGTCATGGACGGCTACATGCTCGATGTGGAACGGGTCGTCGCGGGGACGAAGACGTTGGCCTCCATCGACGCGTTCGCCGGGCTCTACGCCCTCTCTACGGACGTCCTCCCGTGCATCGACTGGGACGGCAAAGTCGTGTGGCGAGGCGGACGCGAGGGTCCCGCCGATCTCCCCGAGGTGCTGAACCGTCTCCGATCGATCGGCTTCACGTCCGTCTGCGTGGTCGATCTGCGCCGACTCGGGACCGAGCTCGGGCCCGATCCCCTTCTCCTCGAGACGCTCCAGGGGTTGGACCTCGAGCTCTACATCGGCGGAGGCTTGCAGGAGTCCGATGTGATCCGCCTGGGAGAGAGCGGCTTCGCGGGAGGGCTGGTGGATCCGTATACACCGGTGATTCGCGATCTCCTCGCGAAAGCCCCCAAGGCTCCCACCACGACGGAGGCGAGCGCCCCCACGGCCGCCCCGCGCCCCACCCCGGCGCCCGGGTCCGTTCCGAGCTCCGGTGGAGTCCACGTTCGGCCTTGAGCCGGAGGAAGCTCGCAATCCGCGAACACGGTCGGCGGATCTCCTGAGGGACGGGAGGACCGTTCATCAAGGTTGCCGAGAAGTTATATCCCCTCCGGGAACTTCGCGGTCGAGGGGGCAGTGATATGGCAATCATGTTCGACGGCAACTTCTTCATCGCCGTGATCGCATCGACGATCCTGAGCTTCGTGATCGGCGGCATCTGGTACGCGGGCCCCGTGTTCGGGAATGCGTGGATGGCCGCCCTCGGGAAGACCGAGGCCGACAAGGAAGCGATGCGCAAGCAGGCGCCGAAAGGGTTCGTGGCGGGATTGATCGGCGCGTTCATCGCGTCCTTTGTGCTCGCCCTGTTCCTTGAATATGGCCGTCAGGCCAGCGTCGGGTTACCGGCCGGAGTCCTTGGAGGCATCGTAGTCGGGTTCCTGGTGTGGTTCGGATTCCTCATGACGACGGGCGTGTCCGGCGCGATCTTCGAAGGCCGCTCGAGCAAGCTCCTCGGCATCAACCAGGGATTCGCGATTGTGTCGTACCTGTTGATGGGCGCGATCCTCGGGATTTGGCTCTGACAAAAAACCTCGGAAAAGTCAACGCCGGACCCACGCTTGTAGGGCCAGAGGGATCCGACATGTCCCTGCGAAACGTACCGCGGCCCTTCGACCTGCACTGGGGAAGAGGCGTGACCACCGAAGCTTCCTCGGCGATCACGCCGTTTCATGAACCGACGATCCAACTCCTCCCCTTCGAGGACGGCTCGAGGTCTCTCCGATTCTGTGCGTACCACAGAGGGTCGTTCGCGCGGATGCCTTTGATCGTCAGAGAGGAGAATTTGGAAGCCCTCTCGAAGGAAGTCAGGAGGAGCCCACAAATCCGAAAATTGCTGAAGAGGCTCGTCGATTGACGTTCGGAAACGAGCACGCCGCCTAGACTCGTTCGACGTCGATGCCGACCTTTCGGACGACGTCCAGGCCCTCGTCGGAGCGGTAGGTCGCTCGGTAGTAGACTTTCGAGACGCCCGAATTCACGATCGCCTTGGCGCATGTGACGCAAGGTTGGGCGGTGACGAAGACCACCTTCCGGGGATCGTTGGCCCGCACCTTGATGAGGGCGTTCACCTCCGCGTGGACGCAGCCACAAAGTCCCTGTTGGTCCGCGCGACAATCGTCATGGGACAGTCCTTTCGCGGTCCCGTTGTAGCCGAATCCGTAAATCTGCGTCATGTCCTCCGAGGTGATGACGCATCCGACCTGGAAACGCTTGCACGTCGCCCTCTTCGTGAGCGACATGGTGAAGTCCATGATCAGGCTCTCGAGGCTCGGTCGTTCGATCTTCCCCATCAATTGGCCTCCGGGCCGAGAGCGGAGGAACCCGGCGCTCGCCTTAAGGTTTCGGAACTTTGGCAGTTGCGGACTCCCACGTCGCAAAGGATTATCCAAGATTGACTCCGATGGTCTGGCAGGACGAGCGGAAAGGATGTCGACTCCTCATCGGGTCGCACCGTTTGGAACTTTGTCATCGGAGGTCCGAGACCGGGTGGAGACAGAGGGAGAGGACTTCGGACCGTTCCTCGAGGTCGGTTCTGTGAAGTCGAGTTTCGCGCCGCCTAGGAAGGACACCCAGAATTAGGGATTGCGGCCCAGCCGGAACCGGCGGCTTCCCATGGGCCGCCTCGATTCTTTCCGCCGCCGGTCGAGCAGGAACCAGGCGATTCCCGCCGCAGCGGCGAAGGAAAGGACGGCGGTAACGACTAGCGATCGCGGGAGGTCGCTCCCCGCGGGCATGATTCCCCCATCCGCGGACACCGTGACGGCCACGGTCGCCGTTTCGATGTTTCCCGCTCCGTCCGTCGCGCGCGCGTAAATGGTGTGGTCTCTCTCCGTCAAGTTGACCGTCGCGGTCCAAGAAGCGGTCCCCGAAGCTTTGGTCCAACTCAGCCCGTCCGTGCTCACCTCGACCAATGCGAGTCCCACGTTGTCCGATGCGTTTCCCGTGACCACCGTCGGTCCCGCGGGGAGGCTGGACCCTGCGACAGGGGAGAGAATTTGGATCGAGGGCTTGGTCGTGTCCGTTCCAACGCTGGATGCCTTCGGCGTCGCGGGAACCAGGGGGCTCCGCGGACCTTCTCCGATGGAGTTCACGGCAGCGACCTCGTAATAATACGTCACGCCGTTCGTCAGGCCGCCGTCGAACAGGGAGGTGGCGTTCGCTCGAGCGAGGACCACCAGGCTGTCTCGGGAGACGCCGCGATAGATCGTATAGTTCTTGATGGGAGAGCCGCCGTCCGCGGCCGGAGCGGACCATCGCAACGTGACCACGCCGCTCCCGGCCGTGGCCGCGAGATTCCGTGGCACGCTCGGAACCGAAGGACCTGCGGTCGGAGACGCCGAAGCCTCATTTGACTTCGTTCCCTCGCCGACGCGGTTCACGGCCGCGACGCGATAGTAGTACCTCGCGCCATTCGTGAGACCTGTGTCGGTGTACGTATCCACGTTGCCCAACTCCTTGAACAGCGACGTTTGTCCTGACGTCGTCCCCCGGTACACTCGATAGTTCGTCACTGGCGCTCCGTTGTTCGGGGCACCCGACCATTGGATCGTCACGTTCCCGTTCCCGGGGATGGCCTGGAGGTTGCCCGGAGAGCCCGGGACGGTCGCGGGTTTCGCGGAGACTTCGCTCGACGGCGGGCCCTCTCCGATAGCGTTGACGGCCGTCACCACGTAGTAGTATCGCTGCCCGTTGGTGAGGCCCGTGTCCGTGTACGTGGTCACGTTGCCCAGGGGGACGGGGAAGGATCGGTTGCCGCTGTTCGTCCCTCGGTACAGGGTGTAGCCCGTGATCGGCGACCCGCCATCCGAGGACGGCGGCGACCAGGTGAGGGTCATTGTGCCGTTCCCGGGGGTCGCCACGAGGTTCCGTGGGGCGTCCGGAACGCTCGGTCCCGCCACAGGCGTCGCCGAGACTTCGTTCGAGGAGCCGCTTGCACCGATCCCATTCACGGCCGTCACGTAGTAGTAGTAGGTAACGCCGTTCGTCACCGAGGTGTCCGAGTACGAGAACACCGCTGCGATCGTCGTTAACAACGACTCGCCTCCGGATGCCGTTCCCTGGTAGATCCGGAAGTGCGTGATCGGCGAGCCGCCGTCGGAGGACGGCGCGAGCCATGTGAGAGTGATCTGGGCATCGCCGGGGGTGGCGTTCAACTGCCTCGGGGGACTCGGGACCGTCTGGCCGGACGTTGGCGTGCCGGACGCTTCATTCGACCGCGGACCTTCCCCGACCGCGTTGACGGCTGTGACCTTGTAGTAGTAAGTCTGCCCATTCGTGACAGCGGAATCCGTGTACGAAAGGACGTTGGGAAGGGTGGCCAGGAGGGAGAGTTGCCCGGAGATGTTCCCCCGATAGACCTTGTAGTTCGTGATCGCGGAGCCGCCATCGGAAGAGGGAGACGACCACGCGAGGGCGACAGTCGCATCCCCCGCCACGGCACCCAGATCCCGCGGCGCCCCGGGGACGGTCGTGGGGGCGATGGGAGTCGCCGAAGCCTCGCTCGAACGGGGACCTTCTCCCACGTTGTTCAGGGCGCTGACTTCATAGTAGTACGTCACGCCGTTCGTAACGGCGGTGTCCGGATACGACGTCACAACCCCCAAGGTCGTGAGGAGCGTTTCGCCGCCCGAGCTGAAGCCCCGGTAAACGCGGTAATTCGTGATCGGCGAGCCACCGTTGGAACTGGGTGGAGACCACGTAAGGGAGACCGTCGCGTCTCCTGGGGCCGCGCTGAGTCCCTGAGGCGCACCCGGCTGCGTCGCCGGAGTCACCGAAACTTCGCTCGACCGTGGTCCCTCCCCAATTGCGTTCGTCGCACTCACTTGGTAGTAGTACGGCACGCCATTCGTCACGGTCGCATCCGTGTACGTGGTGACCAGAGGCACCGTGATCAAGAACGATTCTCCGCCCGAGGAGTTACCACGATAGATCGTGTACAGGAGGATTGGAGACCCGCCGTCGTTGGAAGGCGCTTGCCAGTTCAGGGTCACCTGCCCATCCCCCGGAGTGGCTTGGAGGTTCCGTGGTGCGCCTGGTGCCGTGACCGGCGCAGTCGGCGTCGCGGACGCCTCTGTCGACATGGCGCCTTCCCCGACGGCGTTGACCGCGGACACCTTGTAGTAATACGTTATCCCGTTCGCAAGGCCGGTATCGGAATACACGAGGACGTTCCCGATTTCGGTGCGGAACGACTCACCGCCGGAGGAGTTGCCTCGATAGATCCGGTAGTTCGTGATCGGCGATCCGCCGTCCGATCCTGGCGGGGACCAGGCGAGGGCGATCGTCGCATCTCCTGCCGTCGCTCCTAGACCCTGGGGGGCGCCCGGGGCCGTGGCCGGAGGATTCGGAGTCGCCGAAGCCTCGTTCGACCGGGGGCCTTCCCCGACCGCGTTCGTGGCACTGACCTGATAGAAGTATAACACCCCATTCGAGACCGTCAGATCGATGTACGTCGTGACGAGCGGGACGGTGATGAGGAAGGATTCTCCCCCCGAGGAATTGCCGCGGTAGATCGTGTACAGGAGGATGGGGGCTCCGCCGTCGTCGGAAGGAGGATCCCAGGTGAGGGTTACTTGGCCGTCTCCGGCCACCGCCTGCAGATTCTGCGGGGCCGATGGCAGAGTCGGAAGGAGCAGAGGAGCGACCGTCGATCGGTCCAAAATGGCCTGAATGTGGTCCCCCGTTCCAGTCGAAATGGAGAGGCCGGCCGCCAGGCCTCCCCCCAGCGAAGTACCCACGAACATGAGCGCGAGGACCCACACGGTCCGTCGGAGGCGAGTCCGGTCGGGTTTCCCATGGAGCTTGGCATGGCTAGCCCGGACTGGGTCGGACACGGGGAGGATACGACATGGCCTCGGGCATATCTTTCCCGGTTAGCCTCGAACACAAATGAGCCCCGTGGCCGTTCGAGGAACACCGCTTCGACCCATGCCTTCCAAAGACAATGGAGGCCTAGGCCCTAACCCTCGGCTTCGCGAGCTCGCGTTCCCGCAGCTCCCTTCGGAGCACCTTTCCGACGAGAGACTTCGGAAGATCGGTGGTGAACTCGACGGCCTTCGGGACCTTGAAGGCCGCGAGGCGTTCTTTGCAGAACGCGACGATCTCGTCCTCCGTGGCGCGCATCCCTCCTTTCAGGACGACGAAGGCCTTGACCGACTCGCCGCGATACGCGTCCGGAACCCCGATCGCCGCCGCCTCCGCGACCGCCGGGTGCATGAACAAGACCTCCTCGACCTCTCGCGGATAGACGTTGTAGCCGGAACACAGGATCAAGTCCTTCTTGCGGTCCACGATGGAGAAATATCCGTCCTCGTCCATCTTCGCGATGTCGCCGGTCAGGAGCCATCCGTTCCGCAGGACCGCCGCCGTCTCCTCCGGATGGTTCCAATATCCCTTCATCACCTGCGGACCCCGGACCGCGAGCTCGCCGATCTCGCCCGGAAGGACCTCTCGGGATGCATCTTCCGGATCCACGAGCTTCGCGTCCGTATCGGGGAACGGGATGCCGATGCATTCCTTCACGATCCCGTTGATCGGGTTGCAGTGCGTGACGGGAGACGCTTCCGTGAGTCCATAACCCTCGACGATTCGTCCACCGGTCGCGGCCTCGAACTGCTTCCGCACTTCGTTCGGGAGCGGTGCCGCGCCGGAAACGCACACGCGCACGGAACGGAGGTCGTACTTTGCCAGGTTCGGATGGCGGAGGATGGCGATGTACATGGTGGGGACGCCGGGGAAGAGGCTCGGCTTCGTCTTGTCGATCAGTTTGAGGATGGCGCCGATGTCCCGCGGATTCGGATACAGGATCACCTCGCCCCCCTTCACGATGGAGAGGAGCATGACCGCCGTCAGCCCATACACATGGAAAAGGGGGATCGCGCCGAGGACACGCTCGGGACGTTGCGCCCCGGTGACGAACCAGGCCGCGCACTGGACGGCGTTCGCGACGAGATTCCGATGGGTGAGCATCGCGCCTTTCGGAGTCCCGGTCGTCCCACCTGTATACTGCAGGACCGCCACATCGTCCGGATTCGTCGGAGTCTGCATCGAACCGGCGGGCGTCTTTGCGAGGTCCGCGAACCGATGGATCCAAGGCTCTCGCGGAATCGAGAGAGGCCAATGGCCGGCCTTCTGGAGGTCCTTCTTCCTCTTGATCGGATACAGCTGTCGCAGCGGCGTCCTGAGAAATTCCACGGCGTCGCAGACGACGACCCGCTGGACCTGGGTCCCGGCCTTCGCCTTGGAGAGGTTGTGCCAGAACAGGTCGAGGGCCACGACGGTCTCCACGCCCGCGTCATTCCACAGGACCTCAAGTTCCCGCGGGGTCAGGATCGGATTCGTCTGGACGACGATTGCGCCAGCTCGGAGGACCGCGAAGAACGCCACCATGAAGTGCGGTGTATTCGGGAGGAGGAGGGACACGCGGTCGCCGGCGCGAACGCCAATCGTCCGGAGACCGGCCGCGAACCGGTCGACCGCGGCATCGAGGTCGCGATACGTCAACGTCTTCCCATAGAATGTGACCGCGGGCCGGTCGCCGTGCTGTCCCGCGGTCCGACGGAGCAAGTCCTGCACCGGGACATCCGGATAGGTGAGGGACCGGGGTACGTCGGCGGGCCAACGGGCGAACCACGGCTTCTCCAACTTGGCCGTCTCCCGCATCGGCGCAGTATCGGTGGCGCGATAGAAAAAGAGTGTGGACCGGCGCCGCGTGCGCAACGATTATCTCCGTGACATCCGCTAGTGGCCTAGATGCCCTCCACGCCCCGCGTGCGCATCGAAAAAGGAGGACGCGTCGCGGTCCTCTGGATCGAGAACCCTCCGCGAAATACGATGCGCCTCTCCATGGTCACGGACCTGATGTCCCGCGTCCCGGAACTCGAGAAGGACGATTCGATCCGGGCCGTCGTCGTGGCCGGCGCGGGCAGCCTCGTCTTTTCCTCCGGAATGGACATCGAGGAGTGGGCGAAGCTCCCGCCGAAGGAGGCCCAGGAATGGGTGACCCGCGGGCAGGACGCGTTCTGGGCGTTCGAGCACCTCACGAAGCCCACCATCGCCGCGGTCGCAGGCATGGCCCGCGGAGCGGGAGCTGAACTCGCCCTCGCCTGCGACATCCGGATCGCTGATGAGACGGCAACTTTCTCCCATCCAGAGGCCGATCTCGGTTGGATGCCGAGTCACGGCGGCACCGCCCGGCTGTCGAAGATCGTGGGTCGGTCGAACGCGCTCGAGTTGCTGCTCTCGGGAAAGGCGCTCACAGCGCTCGACGCGTTGCGCCTCGGCATCGTGGACCACCTGAGCGCGCCCGGTGAGGCCCTTTCCGAGGCGCGTTCCCTGGCGGAAGTCTTCGCGAAGAAGTCCCGATCTGCGGTGAAGGCGATCAAACGCGCCCTCACGGAGGGGGACGAGAAGCCGTACCGGAATCGCTTTCTCTTGGAGTCCCAACACGCGGTGCAACTGCTGTGGTCCGAGGAGTACCAAGAGACGATGGCGAAACTGCGCAAGAAAGCCTAGCGGCTGGACGATGACGTAGTCCTCAGGCCTTCCTCAGGACCGTCTCCCGGGTTCCCCACCGTTTGAGTTCGATGTCCACTCCGACGTCGGTGGCCACAAACGATCGGTCCCTCAGGCCAGCCTCTTTGAGGATCTTCCGCCGCTGCGCGTCGTCCTCGAATCCGAGGATCGTCTGGAAGAATCCGAAGTCGATTTCGACCGCGCCGTCCACATGGACTGCGCCAGTGAGCCGCGTGCCACTCGCGAGGACGGACCCGAGCATCTCGATGCGGCGCGCCCGCACCCGTTTCAGGAACCCGTAGCACACGACCCGACCGTCCGCCCATTCGCCGGGGCGCACCTTCGCATACGTGTCGCGCGGATCGTAGGCATGGATGTCGATGTAGGTCTTTGGGTCCTTGGGATCGTACGACCACCCTTTCTTCGGGTCCCGGGACACGCGCATCCGGATCTCGCCCTCCGCCTCGCACTCGCACATGATTGCCTGCATGATCCGTCCCTTCACCGGGAAGGCGGCTTCGAATTCGAGGCCGGTCTTGATCGGCCGAGGCACGCGCGTACGAACCGCCGCCGCGACGATAAACCCGACGACGCGTGACCTTCAAGCTGTGACGGGGCTTTACGACGAAACGCACCCGTAGGGGGAGCGGCCATCCCGGAGGAACACCTCGTCCACAATTACCTGATTGAAGCGGGCATCGCGGGCCGGATCCCCAAGGGGGTCCGCATTTGGGAGGAGACCCTGCGGGACGGAGAGCAGACGCCGGGTGTGGCGTACACGCCGGAGGAGAAGATTCAGATCGCGCGGTTCCTCGATGAGATCCACGTCCCGATTATGGACGTCGGGATCCCCGTCGTCTCGAAGGAGGAAGCCCGGGGTGTCCGCGCGATCGCGGAGGCGGGGCTCGACGCCACGGTCATGGCCGCCGCTCGGACCGTTCGGAAGGATGTCGACGCGTGCATCGATTGCGGCGTCGATGAGATCGCGCTCTTCACCGCCGGGTCCGATCTGCACATCCGGCATAAGCTCGGGATGACACGGGAGCAGGTGAAAGAAGTCGCAGTCCGAGAGACGGAGTACGCGGTCGCCCACGGCGTCGACGTCTCGTTCGTCACGGAGGACACGTTCCGCGCGGACCTGGACTTCGTCGTGGACCTGTACAATGCTTGCACGAACGCAGGAGCGCACCGTGCGGTGGTCTGCGACACGGTCGGCGTGATGACGCCGCCGGGCATCCGCTGGTTCTTCGGACAGCTAAAAGAACGGCTCGTGCCGACCGAGCTGTCGTTCCACGGGCACAACGATTTCGGCCTCGCGGTCGCGAACAGCCTTGCCGCGGTCGAGGAGGGCGTCCAGGTGCCCCACACCTGCGTGAATGGACTTGGTGAGCGATCGGGAAACGCAAGTTTCGAGGAGCTCGTCCTCGCGCTCGAGGCCTTGTACGAATATGACACGGGGATCGAAGTCGCCCGCCTGTACGAGCTCTCCCAGCTCGTCGAACGGTTGAGTGGCATCCCGGTCGGGGTCGCGAAGCCGCTCGTCGGCCACAACGCGTTCGCCCACGAATCCGGGATCCACGCGCACGGTGTGATTAAGCACACCGCGACCTACGAGCCGATTCAGCCGGAGCGGATCGGACGGCAACGAACGTTCGTCTTCGGAAAGCACACGGGGTCCCTCGCGGTCGCGGAAAAGTTGCGGTCCTATGGGGCCGAAGCGACACCGGATCAGGTTCTCCGGCTCGTCTCACTGATCAAGGACTTTTCCGAAGCGCGTTCGAAGAAGGACCAACAGGACTTCATCCGGTCGTTCCGCGAACGCGTGGCCCGTCAGCGCGGCGTGACCGACGACGAGTTCCGATCCCTCGCGGAGAAGGCCGGGATTGCGGTCCGAGAGCCGCCGAAATCGCGAGGTTCCGACTAGCCCTGACGTCCTGGCGGATCGACGGGATCGGTCGCGGGAGCCGTGTGGCCGACGAGAGCTCGACCGAGGCCCGCCAGGCGGCGGGAGATGGAGACGTAAATGCCCGCGAGCACGATCGCAGAACCGGCCAGATCGACCGCATCGAACTTTTCGTTCCCTACGCCGGCGCCGAGGAGGACCGCGGTAATCGGCGTGATGAGGGCGACGAAGGAGAGGGAGGTCGCTTCCGCGGTCTTGAGGAGCCATTGCCAAGTGACGAACGTGACGACGGATCCTGCGAGCGCAAGGAACAGGATCGCTCCAATGCCCTCCGGCCAAGAGGGGACACGCCAGGATTCACGAGCCCCTAGCGAGACCACCGCGAGGCTCGCGGTCCCAACGGCCATCGCCGCCGCATTGAACGTGACCGGGTCCGTTGCATGGCCCCACCGTTTGATGGCGACGGTCGCGAAAGCGGCGCAGGTCGCAGAGAGGACGATCGCGACCATCGGGAACGCCTTGTCGAATCCCGCGGTCCCGATTTGCCCGCGGAAGATCAGGAGGATCCCGCCGAAACCGAGACCGATTCCCGCGAGCTTCTGGACCGTCAACCGCTCGCCGGGAAGGACCGCGTTCGCGACGAGGGCCGTCTGGAGCGGCAGCGTCGCGAACAAGATTGCGGAGAGCCCGCTCTCGACCCCGTTGTTCTCGCCCCAGTAGATGAGTCCGTAGTCCGCGGTGAAAAGGACCAGCCCGACGAAGACGACGAGGGCCCATTCCGTCCGGTTCGCAGGCCATTTTGAGCGGAACACGATCGCCAGCACCACGAGCGTGATCGACGCCAGCAGGAATCGCAAGGTGGCCGCGAGGAACGGAGGCGCACCTTGCAACCCGATGCGGATGGCGAGCCACGTCGACCCCCAGATGACGCAGAGCATCGCGAAGGCCGCACTTCGGAACAACCGAGGCGTCACGGCCAAGCTAACGCTCCTTCGCATTTAGCCTTGGTCCCGGCACTCGCGGGCGGGAGTTGGCGATATCTCGTCTCCGGGTGAGCCAGCTTTATGAGCCGCTCCGAGAATGAGGTACGTCGCCCAATGCCCGGACTCACGATCTCGGAGAAAATCCTCGCGCGAGCGAGCCACGCAGAGGTGGTCCGCCCCGGTCAGATCATCGACGGAGAGGTCGACCTGCTGTACATGCACGAGATGCTCGCGATGGCCCTCCTACCGTTCAACGAGATCGGGACCACCGCGGTGTGGGATCCGAACAAGATCGTCGTCACGCTGGACCACTGGGTCCCTCCTCCGACCCCGGAGATCGCGAAGATGCACCAGACGATCCGCGATTTCTGTCACAAGCAAGGGATCCAGCGATTCCACGACGTC
>Ga0209158_1001622_pt1 | contig 14813 bp, 13 predicted proteins | sample GraSoiAngelo_140_FD_185897 | JGI IMG/M metagenome (GOLD analysis project Ga0209158, IMG submission 185897) | Grasslands soil microbial communities from the Angelo Coastal Reserve, California, USA - 14_0929_12_30cm (SPAdes) (version 2) | ecosystem: Environmental > Terrestrial > Soil > Grasslands ...
AACCCGGGCGCCGTCGCGCCCGGCTACGACCCGTGCTCCCCGTACGGAAAGTGGGACAGCCCGGGGAACGCATGGACCAAGCAGGCGCTGCCGTAGATCTCAGCTTGGATTACTTCACAAGACGGGAAGGCCGCTGACGGCGCCACGCGTTGCGAAGGGGAAGCCAAATGCGGCCTCTGACGGTCACAGGCACCGTGCAGTTGTAGGTACGTTCAGGCTGGCCGCCGAAGCCCCTTTTGAACGCGTTGACTCCGGCGTGTTCTGGCACGGACTCGTCCTCGAACATGCCTCCCCAGTCGTATCGCCTTATTTCCCCCTCCTTGAACCACAGCATGTCTTTCCAATGAAGCCAACGATTCGCTCGCCCGACCAGAGCGCGATAATTACTTTCCCGGTTCCGGAAACAAGAGCCCGAGTACAGAAGCCCCGCGGTTTTTCCGACAATGACGTGGGCGTGCCAGACCAACGCTTCGCCGTTCTGCGAGGCCGATGAGAGCGCGAGCTGCTGGGCTTTGCAGGCGGCGAGCAGCCATTTGTGGTCGCAGGGCTCGAGCGACTTTTGTCTCGCAAAAGCATCGTAGAAGGCACGAAATTCATCCAGTCTGCCTTCCGGGTCAGTGATGACCTCCATGCGAAGCCCATCCTTCGTTTCAGCGCGCCTAATTTCGTAACGGCACTCTTTGCTGAATTCGCCCGTGATTGCGTCATCGTTTACGGAAAGATCGGTAGCCAATGAGAGGAACGGAGTGGTCCGGGCATCTGCGATCGGAGCCGATCTCTGCCGATAGAGCACGATATCCACTGGGGAGTCACCTGACGGCTCCTCCTCGTACCAGACTTCCCCATAAACCGCACCCCGTCCGTTAATGCGGATCATGCAGGCGTTCTCCGTTGCTGAATCGGCCGTGGAACTCCTCCAGAGTCGTGCCGCGACACCAGGTGGCAAGATCCTCGAACAGCATCTCCAGGTGCTCGTACAAGCGCTCGATTTCCGACGCGTCCTTGAAAGCCGGGCTCCCGCCCGGCATGAGCTCCGAGGAATGCAGCATGAATTCCAGATGGGTCGCGCCTTGGACGCGCGCGGCTCGCGCCACTTGTAGCATTGCATTGAGGTTATGTCTCTCAAGAAGCGGAGTCGGACACAACCAGCTGAGCTTCGGCGACACCCTGTGAGCAGCCTGGCGCAGCAACGGGAAGCGATACGCCCAGGGCGCCCTTCGGTAGAGGCCGCCTGAGCGGGTTGTCATCGGCACCTCCAGCAGCGCGCCGCTCGCCGGCGCAGAGATGTCAGAGGGGTCGAGGAAATACGGTCGATCGGGAAAGCCAGTGTAGTCCGTACCGCCGTTTCCGCCTGGATCACCCGGATTCGCACCCCAATCGACACCCGGGGTGACCGAGCAGTCCACGCGATAGCCCTCGTCAAGCAGCATGGCGGCATAACGACCGTCGAAACCCCAACGCCCGGCACGATGACTGACCATCGCCTGATCGAAGCGGTCTTCCAGGAGGTGGGTGAGGGTCCGGATCTTCTCCTTCATCACCGCCTCGGGATATTCGATCAGGTAGGGATGAAACCGGAAATCATCGCTGGTCAACGGGATCAGCGGCGGCGAGTTCCATGCGTGCAGGTGCATCCCGATCTCGCCCGCGCCGCGGGTAGCCACGTCGCGCCCGAACTCGACGAAAGCGTCGGACATCGCCATCTCATAGTTCGCAAGGTAAACCGGCTTGAAGCGGAACCGCTCGCAGAGCGACTGGAAACGGGGCAGGTACTGCGAGTTGCGGGTGGTAATCTCCCGCGGGTTTGCCCAGAGATCATCGCCCTCGGTGTCGATCGTGATGATGAAAGGCGTCTCAGACATGGCGTGCGATCACCTAGTTCATGAGCCCGCTGCGGCGCCTTCTGCCCGAGTAGCCAGCAGTACCATCACTTCGACCGTGCATACCACTTCGGATCGTTGATTGAGGATCTCGTTGAAGAGCGTGACTGCGCCGCGACCAGGTGTGATCCAAAGCCGTTTGTCTTTCACGGTCACTCTCGCGCGCAGGGTGTCGGCCGCACGAACCGGAGCGCGGAACTTGAGCTTCCAGTCAAGACCGCCTAGGAATGCCCAGGTTGCTCTCGGAGTGTTGTAGATCTCGACGAGAGAGCGGTACCACAAAGTAATGATGTAACCGCCGCTGGCGACGATGCCGCCGTAGGGTGAAAGTGCGGCTGCGGCTTCGTCGACGTGGAAGGGCCAAGGGTCATTGCGTCGGCTGAACTCCAGCATCTCGTCCTTCTCGCAGACGCATTCCCGACCGAGATGCACGGACCCAATCTCCAGGTCTTCGAAGTAGACGGTCGGCACAAGCTCGCTCTATGCCCAACCCCAATTACACGATGCGAGCGTAGCAGTGCTCCATTAAACGGCACGGGAGCCGGCCTCCCCCCATCTAGTCCGTTTGGCCTATTCCGCCGGGCTGCCAAGCTTGACACCGACGAGTGCGTGGCTTAGGTAAGACCTGCTTCCGCGTTATAGGGCTTGCCTGGGTAAGAACGCCCATTACTGCGGCCATCCGAACCCCGAATCAGGACATCACGCAATGCGAATACGGAAATAGCGAACTGAGTGGCCCCCGCCAGGCAATAGGCCCAGGTTACGCCGCGTGCGCCGAACTCGGGGACCAGGTACCAGGCTCCGCCAAAATAGATCGCCGGTATCAGTATCTCCAATGCAATGTACCAATGGCTGCGGACCAGGGCCACGAGCACGAAACCGAAGGTCCAGGCTGCCACCGTTAACATGTCTCCGAGCAACTGGAATGGCATAAGATCCCGCATCGGCAAGAACTCCTCCGTGAATACGATCCGCACCACCCAATCGCGCAGGAGGAATATCGTCAATGCGACGGCGGCCGTTATGCCTACGACCCGCGCGAGAGTTCGCACGATCTCCTCACGCAACTTCGGCGTGCCCACAACCTCGCCGAGGCGGGCAGGAAAGTACAACGCGAGCGACGCCATGACGATACCCAGGTAGATCTCGGAAACCCGCCACGTTGCCTGCCATAGCCCTGCCGTCGCCAGTCCGAGGTGCGAAGCCACCATGTCCCGGATCAGGATCAAGCCGAGCGGTGACATTATCGAGTGGACGGTCAACATAGGCACGAAGCCCAGGATCCGCCGTGCCTGTGCGAGATCGAAACGCCCCCGGAAGTCCTCCGGCGCCACGCTTGATGACCAGCGCAGAATCACCAGGCTGACCGGTAAAAAGACGCACTGGGATATCGCGTAGCCAATCAGACCGCCGGGGATACCCCATACCACGCTCGCGGGAACGTAAACAGCGAACGCGATGACGGATGCGATCGCATGGCAGGCCACGACCCGCCCCATTTCTCCGGCTGCGTTGATCGCGGTCACGATCACGGTATTGAGCACCAGGCAGGCCACTGCGACGCCGGCCAGCATCACTGCCGTGCCGTGGTCATTGGAAGTCAGCAACCACCGCGCCAACGGGCCCGAGGCCAATGCAATCGCCACCATCGACACCACGGCAAATAGAGAGGCGAGGCGCCACGTGGTCGCCAGAAACCGCTTCCGTCCCGCCCGGTCGCTGCCGAATTCCGGGGACACTCTCATGGTGGCGGCGCCGATGCCGCCACCGAGAATGCCGTGGCAAATGACGAGGAAATTTCCGAGCTGCGCGACCAGGGCGATGCCGGACGGGCCGAGATAGGCGGCCGTGAACTTGATGGTGATGAAGCCCAGCACGAATCCCACCAGAGAATGTATGCCGGCCCAGCCAAGCGCCCGATACCATCGCACGCCCCAAACCTTGCGCCTGAGAATCTCGAGGACAGCGAAACCGGGACGGGATTGCGTGCTCGCCCTGTCCTCGCCCTCGCGCAAACGCTTGGTTACGCTGTCCATGACGCGGGGGCCGGGCTGGCCGTTCTGGTGGAATTGCGGGCCGCGTAGGTGGCATAGATCGCCTCCATCGCGGCGCCTAACCGGTCTGCCGTGGCATGCTGCTCCACCCAGGCACGTTGAGCCGTCACGACTGAACTACGCTCGCATGCGGCACGCTGGATCGCCGCGGCCAGCAACTGGGACTTGCGCTTATGCACGGACTGAATCCCCAAGTCTGCGAAGTAGACGGTCGGCATAGTGCTCGCGTCCGGACTATTAGCGGAGAGCCTACGGCACAAAAGAGTACGACACGTGGTCTATGACTATGGTTTTGCCGTCCGTCGACAGGTGGTGGGTTCCGAGGAGCCCTTTGCGGAAATTGGGGCTGATCTTCGCCACCCGCTCCTCGACATATCGGGAATCAGATACCTCCTTGATTTCGTGCACCACTAAGCTGTGACCGTACCGATCAAATCCCTGGCATTGGGCCAGCCTGAAAATCTTGTCCCCTTCTATGATCAGTCCCGCGTTGCGTCCGCCGCAAGAATCGATTCGAATCGGATTCTGCCGGTGTGGGATCCAATTGGTGCCGAGCGGTGAATTGCTCGAGAACAGGAATAATTCCGAGCAGTAGTCTCTGGTTCCCGATTCGTCGATTGACGTCAACATCCACCACTTGCCCCCTCTATGAAACAGTATGGTGTCAACGGCCGACACATCTTCCATGATTATTTTTTCGAGTTTCCATTGCAGCGGGAACTCGGTGCATCGATAAACTCTCACCTGCCCTGATCCGTGGGCTTCGGGGCACATGTAGAGTTCCCCCTGATGTTCGAACAAGTAGGGAAACGACAGGTGGAACGGCTCGCTCAAGGCGATCCCACGTTCGACAATCTTTGTCCCGTTTATTTCTAGGGCGGTTATGTGAGCTTTGCCCGTTTTGTAGACGAAGTCTTCGACGAAGCAAAATGTCTTGCCGTCACGCGTGCACAAAAATGGATCCGCCCAGAACCGCCCTCTGGGTACCGCTGCCTCGGTGCTCCGCCACAGCACCGCCCGGTCCCATTTTGCCGCTAGCACCGAGATCCCCCATCTCTCTCGCAGCCTCAGGATGCTGACTATCGCCTTGATGAAAACTCGCGTAAGCAGCTTGCACCCATACACGATGCACTGGGCTAGACTGGGAGCACGAAACAGCATGTTGGAGTAGGGTGCCGGGGCCCGCTCTGCGGGCGGCAGCGAGCCAGTTGACGCGACCTGCTTGAGGAGACTCTTCAGATGGGTAAGCGCCTTCTTGTAGACATGAGCCTGATTGAGGGAGTAGTAAAGGCGAGTACCAAAGTAGCCCCTGACCAGCACCTCGCCGGCGTCGAGCTCTTCGGTTAGGCGTTGGATGATGAATCCCGTTTTCGGCGCGCGGTAATAGCACTCCCAGAATCCAGCGGGCGAACCCCTGTTGACCTTGTTGTCACCATGATGAAAGGAGACGATTCCGAGCCGGCTTGCGCGGAGAATGCCGCCACTCAATATTCCCGATCCGCATCTTATTAGCAGATCGAGATTGAGGTCCTTTACCTTCGCGACGTCCTCATCGGAGAACCGATAAACATGACCAGATTTGGAAACGATAGGCGTTATCTCGACGACCTGATCGATTACTTTCGCCAGATCGCAGGACCTGTAATGGTCCTTGTGAGAACGGCTCTGTCTGAGGAGCATCCTCTCTATTAGCACGATGATTTTGAATATCATCTTTGCGGGAAGGCGGTGTAGCCGGCGCCTTAGTAACAGATCCTTGAGTTTGCCGAGCCACGACTCTGCATGACGCGCGTGAACGATCAGATGCGAGATCTTGATGTGCGGCTGGCTCTTTGCCCAGAGAGCCAGCTCATGCACGTATTTGTCCGAGCAAACGCTATCGAGGGTCAAGCCAATGTTGAGCATCTTCATGCTTGTGTCCAAGAATCTCGAGCGCAGCCAGTCCGCCACGAAATTGCGCGCTCACCTCGTCCTCGCGCTAGCGTTCATTTATGTCGTCCCCGACGCGGGCGCAGGGTTCGACGTTCTGGTTGAATTCCGGGTCGCGTAGAGTGTATAGACCGCCTCCATCGCGGTCACCGACCGCTCCGCCGTGGCATGTCGCTCCACCCAGGCACGTTGAGCAGTCACGACTGAACTCCGCTCGCATGCGGCACGCTGGATCGCTGCGGCCAGCAGCTCGGCTCTGCGTTGGGGCACTACTTGCCACGACAGAGGCAATATACGGCGTATATCAGAATAATCCGTGCTCACGACCGGCGTGCCGCAAGCCATGGCCTCGAGCACGACATTGGGAAATCCCTCGAGCAACGAAGTCGAGAACAGCACGTCGCTTGCGGCGATATGCGCAATCGCATCGGTGCGCTCATTGGTGAAGTGGCAAATATTTTCCAATCGCAATTCACGGAAGCGGGCCTGGACCGCCCGCTGGTAGGCCCCGGTCTCGCGCCACGGGTCGCCGACGAACAAGAATCGCCAGCGTGGGTCCCGCTGGTGCAGGACCGCGGCTGTATCCAGCGCCAGCAGGTGGTCCTTGGGGGGCGTGATGGATCCCACGAGGCAGGCAATGGAAACTTCCTGCCCAGGCCAGAGAGCGCTGCGCAACGCAGGAGCGGCTGCGGCTTCCAGGTCGAGGTTGGCAAGATCGACCCCGTTCCACACCACGTGTCCGCGTTCGGGGGGTATCCGATGCAGAGGACTCGCAAATGCTAGGCCGGCATGGGAATTCGCAATCAGCGCTGTTTCCCATCCCCGGGTCAGTGCGTAGCCTAATCGCTGAGCATAGGAGAGCCGGTAGTTGGCGCTGCGCTCGGAGTTGATGACGGGCATGCCTAGCCCGCGCAGGGCGACCCGTGTATAGATATTGCCGTCGTACAACCAGCCATGGGCTACTTCGGCACCCCAGCTGCGGGCGGTTCGCCTCAGTCGTGCGATGACCAGCGGGTCCAGGCGAAGCCGTTTTTGGTCAACAACCACCTCGACGCCACTGCCGTTGAGTTCGGGCAGGCGTGGCACCGTGTGATTGAGCGTATAGATCAGCACCTTATGGCCACGGCGCTGCAATTCCCGCGAAAGGATAATGAGCTGCCGCTCGGCGCCACCCACGGTGAGGCCACTGATAACGTGGAGGATCCGCATGGCCACCTCGGAGCCCTTCTCAGTTGCTCATCCAGCGCGCATGCCACATCTGGAAAGCGAGCAGCAGCCATAGCTTGTGCTCGGCTAGCCGATCCCCTGCCCAGAAACGTGCCAGCAGGCGCCGGACGCACTCGGTATCAAGGAGGCCCTGAGCGGCGATCAGGCCGGGCTCGATATGCCGGTCGATCAGTACCCGCATATCCTTCCTTAACCAACTACGCGTGGGGACAGCGAAGCCTTGCTTGGGACGCTCGAGATACTCGCGTGGGACATACTCATAAAGCACCTTGCGCAACAGATGCTTCGGCCCGCGGGTACCACGCCGAAAGCGAAATGGCAGAGCGAAGGCGAATTCGACTAGCCGATGGTCGAGGAGAGGTTCCCGCCCCTCGATACTCGCGGCCATAGTGGCGCGGTCGACTTTAGTCAGGATATCCCCCGGCAGGTAGTGGTGAAGATCCCATAAACACAGCTTTTCACCATCCTCACCGGGGTAGATATCGCAGTTCGAGCGAGCGGGATGCCTGTCCCACCCGAGCAGGCGCTGCAGCTCGTCATCAGACCAGATGGCCAAAGCTTGATCAAACATCTCGCCCATGGTCCGCGTCTGAAGACGGTCGCGTATCTTGGCGGAAGGCACGGTGACGCTATGGCGCAGGCAGTGATTGATACCCGCCGGCCACCTTTGCATCGCAAGCAGAGTGTCGATCTGGTCGATCGGCAACGCTCGCAATGTGCCTACGGTTGCGATGCGCAGCCATTCAGGAATGGCAGCGAGCTTACGCCTTTGGGCAAACATCCCGGTATAACCGTTGTAACCGCTAAACAACTCATCCCCGCCGTCGGCGGACAGGACGACCTTCACCGATTCAGAGGCAACCTGGGACACGAGCAGAGTGGGGATGCCGGAATCATCGCCGAATGGTTCGTCGTACAAATCCCCCCACTGCGGCAGAATCTGCATGGCCTCGTTCATCGTGAGCATGCGGGTGGTGTGCTCGGTGCCTAAGTGCCGGGCCACGCGCTCGGCATGTAGCGACTCGTCGAACGCGGGTTCGTCGAAGCCGATGGTGAAAGTCTTGATGGGCTGGCCCCCGTGACGCTGCAAGATCGCGGCGAGGATCGAGGAGTCGATGCCACCGGAAAGGAAAACGCCGACGGGAACGTCCGAGATCATGCGATAGCGGAAGGCGTCGATCATGAGCGCCTCCAGCTCATCCGCCAGCTCGTTTTCGCCGCCCAGCCGTTGATTCATGGCGGCATCGAGAACGCTCCAGTACGGCTCGATTTTCGTTTCCCCTTCCGGACCCAGTTCCAGCCAGTGCCCGGCGGAAAGTTTGAAGACGTTTTGATAAATGGAGCGCGGCTCGACGATGTAACCGTAACGGAAGTAATCGACCATCGCCGAACGGTCAAGCTGGGGGGACCAGTGCCTGAAGGCCCGCAACGCCTTCAGTTCCGACCCGAACCAGAGCGAGTTTCCATTCCAGCCGTAATACAGCGGCTTGACCCCCAGGCGGTCGCGCAGCAGATATAGCCTGCGGTCGGCTTTCGACCAGAGCGCGATGGCGAACATGCCGACGAAGCGGCGTACCGCCCCGGGACCCCACTCGGCGAACGCCTCGAGAATCACCTCGGAATCGCCGGTTCCGAAATGTGTGGCCCAGCATTTCCAGGTCTTTGCGAATCCCGCGGAAGTTATAGACTTCTCCGTTGAATACCATCACCCAGCGGCCGTTGCGGGAGGCCATGGGTTGATGTCCGAGGGGCGAGAGGTCAAGGATCGACAGACGGGCGTGGCCCAGTCCAACGCCGCCGTCGAACCATAAGCCACGGTCATCTGGGCCGCGATGGTGCAGGCTTGATACGCTGTCCCTCAGCCATTGTTGCGCGACCTCGGGGACGTCACTCTTGAACCAAAATCCGGCGATTCCGCACATGATGGCTAGCGTCGCGCCGGGCGGGGCCGATAACGATAGAAAATCGATCGCTGCCACTGCTTCACGCGTCTGATCGCGAGCAGCGCCAGACCCGCTGCGGTGCCGTTGTACAACTCGATCGTGAAGACAGGCATCTCTTGCGGCCGCCAATCCTTGAACCACGGCGGGTCGCCAACGAGGTTCACGTGGCGGAAGCTTCCGGAGGCGATGCCGGACTGAATCACGCGCTCGAGCAGCATGTTGCCGGGTGCGAGCCGCGCATGGCGCTCGTCGTAGGCGAGCTTCAGCACGTACAGCGTGTCCTCGTCGCGCACGCAGAACTGCGCCGCGATGGGCACGCCCGCGACCCGCAGGCAGTTGAGCACCACCTCGCCGGCGGGCGAGATCTCGGCGATCAGCGACTCGTAGAAGCGCCGCAGCTCCGGGTGCAGCTTGATCGCCGAGCCGGTGCCGGCACTTCCTTTCCAACCTGACGCTTCGACCTCCAGAAATTCGGCGAAGCAGCGCTGCATGTCCGGCCCGGGTCGCGACACGCTTTCGAACTCGACGCCGGATTCCGTCATTAGCTTGTTGCGTGCCTTGGTCAGGTTCGATCGAAAGTTCCGGGAAAACGAGTGCATGATCGTGTCGTAGGGGCGGTCGCAGACGAGGAAATCGCAGGTCTTCGCGGGTCGCGCGATCACGCGCCACCAGCGTTCCGACCGCAGGGCCGCGAGCGGCGACTCGTGTATCACATCGGCGAAGCGGATCACATCCCAGGGAAAGCGTTGATCGCGCAGGAAGCGCAGCAGGCTTTCCACGACGTCGCGCGCGGCGATGTCGGAAGCGCACAGGACGTCGCGCAGCGGCAGGTGCGCGTGGGGCGGCAGCGTCAGGACACGGACAGCGATTCCCAACCGTCGCTGGCGCTCGGCCTTCAAAGGAACGATGGCAACGGGGCGACCGCCGGTGCGCAGGACAAAGAAATACACGGCGGCAGGATCGAGTTCGAGCGCGCTCAGATAGCTGCGATGCCAGGCGTACCAGTGATAGAAGCGGCGCCGGCCCAATCGGCGCACGATCTCGCCCCATTCGGACGTAATTTCCTGCAGGCCGCTCAAGCCGCTGGCGACCGTCACGTCGAGCCGCGCGCGTTCGCGCGCTGCCATGCTCGACGCGCCGAATGCGCGCCGGCGCGAGTGCAGGTCCTGATCAATTGCGTTCATGCGCCCATGAATCGCAGCCACCACTCGCCTTCGAGGCGGCTGAGGAACGCATCGCCTTGATGGATGGCGGCCATGATGGCCGGATCGCGGGAGTAGGCAAGCGTCCACGCGCCGTCCCACCGGCACCAGCAGTGCTGATTGGATAACTCCTTGGCGAAGCGCGGATCGACGCGTCCGCGCAGCGCGGTGGCGCCATGGCGCCAGGCATCGACCAGCAAGCGTCGCAACACGCGGTCATACGCGTCGCGCCGCGCGGCGATCTGGATCACTTCACTCAGCGCGCCGGCGCGCACGTAGTAGAGGTACCAACCCGCGATCTGACGCTTGCCGTCGCGGACGACCCGCGCGCGCAGCGTCCCGTAAAACGTCTTGCGCGCCGTCTGATCGAGGAGCCAGGCCAATGAACGGGCGTCGTACATCGGCCGCAGGGCGCTGCCGTCCAGCACCGCGGGAAGATCAGCCAGCATCGTCGCCGCGTCCAAAGCCTCCTCGTTGAAATCGTCTTTGTCTTCATGAAACCGGTTCGGGCGCAACCGGGCGGCCAGCGCGTCGGCCAGAGCGCTCACTGGGCGTGCCGCGAACGCCAAGGGACGAGGCAACGCGGCATGTCTCTCCAGAAGCGACAGCGCGTACCGCGTAGGCCGGAGCGGCCGGGTCCAGTGAAGACTGTAGAGGAGCGGTGCTGTCCCGCCAAGGGCGATCCACATGCGCCGAGCCCAGTCGCTTGCCGCATCGGCGAGCGTAAGGTCCTGCGGTCCCGAGACAAGCGCTTTCGCCATCTGTAGTGCTATAAGGCTGTGGCGCTTGTCGGGGTCCACCATGAACTGGCAGCCCACCGCCACGCGCAGCGGGCGCTCGCGCAGGGACATTCGTCGCGGCATCACTGCGTAAAACCCGGAGATGTGGCCGTGCTCCTCCTCGGCTACCCAGGAGGGCACCTCGGGGTCGCGCCACGGGTTGTCGAAGAGCATCTCCCGGAAGTAGGACTCGCACGCGGCCCGTGAACTCCAGCGATGTTCCGGATACACGCGTGCGAACAATGCGGCGGCCCCGGGAACGTCGTCCTCGGTAAAGATACGAATCGTGGCCAGCGCAGCTCCGGTCCTTCGCCGCAGAAGACTGCTCGGGCGGGGGGAGGATCTCAGGGCCCGCACGTTATCCTTGAACTCTGGCAGTGCGGCGGGAAAGGGGCTCCGAGGAGAAAAGATCAAAGATCTGCCGCGCTTGAAGACGACCGCGCTGCCGCCGGTTCGGCAGCTCCGCCGTTCGCGGCCACCAGTCGAGCGATCCGCGAGAGCGTTCGCAAATCGTCGAGGTCGATGTTCTCGATTTTGATTCGCAAGCCGAAGCGCTGCTCGAGCGCGAACAGCAGCTCGACGAACTGGAATGAGTCAAGAATCCCGGTCTCGAGGAGATCGGTGTCAGAGGATGGCACCTCGACGTGGAAGCTCTCGACGAACAGCGCGCCAAGGCGCTCGATGATGGCGTTTACGTCAGTCAAATTCGCCTCCTGTCTAGTTCCGTGCCTGCGCCGCGCCGACCCTGCGACTCATCCCGCTGACGTCCGCAGACGACGGCGCTCCCACCTGCGACTTCACCGGGCGCGATTCGGCGCTGTGGAAGCTCTCCCTTAGCCGGGGACGGTCGATCTTGCCATTGTCATTCTTGGGCAGGACGTCATAGCGCATCCAGCGGGCTGGCAGCATGTGCGCGGGCAGCAGTCCGGCCAGGCCTTTGCGCAGGCTTTGCGGTGAGACGCCGATGTCCGGTGCCGGGACGTAGGCGCAGCAGATCAGCCACCCTTCGAAGCCTTCGGACTTTATCGCCACCACCGCGCTCTCCCGCAAGCCCGGCAGCGCGTGGAGCGCCGTCTCGATCTCACCCAGCTCGATGCGGTAGCCCCGGCTCTTGATCTGCGTGTCGGCGCGGCCCACGTAATGGAACAGGCCGTCGGCGCCGCGGCGCGCCAGGTCGCCGGTCTTGTAGATGCGCTCGAGCGTGCCCGCCCCATCGCGCCACGGGAGAAACACGCTGCGGGTCTTCTCGAGATCCCGCCAGTAGCCTGGACTTACGCCCACGCCGCGGATGTAGAGCTCGCCCATGTCGCCCGTGGCCACTGGCCGCAGCTCCTCGTCGAGAACCATCAGCTCCTCCCCGCCGCAGGCGGCGCCGATGGGAATCGGCTCGCGCTCGTCGGCCGGGCATCGAGGCACCGTGTAGTAGCTGCTCACGATGGTCGTCTCGGTGGGGCCGTAGAGGTTGGTGAATTGCACGTGCGGCAGCCGGCGCATCCAATGGATCAGGGTGGGGGTCGGCAGCACCTCTCCGGCGAACAACACCCGGCGCAGGGCAGGGAAATCGTCTTGGCGCACGACATTGAAATTCGCCATCAGGTTGAGGATCGAGGGCACTGAAAACCACTGCGTAAGCCGTGCGTCGCGAATGAATTGCGCCAGCTTGTGCGGCAGGAGATTCAGCTCAGGGGGCACCAGATGCAACTCGGCCCCCGCCCACAGCGTGCCAAACACGTCGAGCGTCGATACGTCGAAACGCAGCGGCGGATGCTGCGAGATGCGATCCGCCGCGGCAATGCCGAAATACGTTGTCGCCCACCGGATGAGATGCACGACGCTCGCGTGGGTGATCATCACGCCCTTGGGCAATCCGGTGGATCCCGACGTGAACAGAATGTGCGCCACGTCGCCGTCGCTGTTATCCGATGCCGGTGCCGACGTCGGACAGGCGGCGAGATCGTGCAGGCTGAAAGCCGGAGCTGCGTCGGCCTCGGGCGCGGTCGCGTCGTCCAGCCATCCGATCACAGGCCGCTGCTGGAGCGCCGCTGTCGCCAACGTATCCCGCAGCATGGGGCCTACTGGCCCCGCCGCCAATATGCAGCGGCAGTCGCTGACCTCGAGCACCCGGGCCTGCCGCGCCGCCGGACTGGCTGGATCCATCGGCACGTAGATCGCGTCGGCCTTCAGCGCGCCGAGCATGGCCACGATCGCAGTGGGCATCTTCGGCATCAGAAGACCGACCCGATCTCCTCGCCGGCACCCCGCGTCCTTCAGCAGATGGGCGAGCCGGTTGCTCGCTTCCTCGAGTGCCCCGTACGTCAGCCGAGTGTCTTTGAATACCAGCGCGATGGCATCAGGGCGCGCTTCCGCCTGCGCTGTCACCCCGTGCTGCAAAAGAGCGGTCATCACGCGGGGCAGCGCGCGACGGCGCGCTCGAACACGACGCCGGTATGCCGCATGTCGTCCGCATTCGCGGGCGCCTCGAGAATGAACGTGCGGTAGCCGATGTCGACATAACGCGCCACTTCGTCGGCCACGCGATCGTAGCTTCCCACGAGATAAGGACACATCGCCTTGTAGTTCTGGAACGGTACCAGCCAGTACGGGTTCTCCGCTTCCGACCCGGCATTGCCGAGCTCGGAGAGCTGCCGGTGCCAGGACGAATCCGACACCTTCATCGCAAGCTGGTGGGTGAGCTGGCCCTTGCGGTCTTCCGGGAAGCGGGCGCGAGCGACCGACCAGGCTGCCGCGTCTTCGGAACGGGCGATGATGCCAATCCGGATACCGCTCGTCCCACCATTCGCTCGCGGGGCGGCGGCGTACTCGGCCGGCGGCTTGGGATACTCGACCGCGGTAGCGCCCAGTTGCCGCGCTGCCTGCATGCCCGGTTCCGACGACCCGGAAACGAGCACGCCCGCAGCCAAGTCGGCCGGCAACGGCGGCGTCAGCTTCAAGTTCGTCACCTTGTAATAGCGCCCTTCGAAGCTGACCGGATCCGCCGTTCGCAGCAGGCTCTGAATGATGGAGGTGTACTCCACCAGCCGCGCATAGCGCTCGTCGTGTGGCGTCAGGTCGTTGAGCGCGGCCAAATCGTTCTTGAATCCCCCCGCCACCATGTTGAGATAGATGCGCCGGCCATACAGGTGCGCGAACGACGTGATCATCTTGGCAACGCTGTAAGGGTGCATATAGACCGGCTGGATCGCCACCAGCGGGCACAGTCGCTCGGTGGCCTCGATGATCACCTGCGAAACCAGCCATGGATCCAGCTGCGAATTGTCGGTAAACACCAGCATGCCTTCGCAGCCTGCGTCTTCGCTCCAGCGCGCGATTTCCTTCAATTGGCGGATGCACGTCTTGGGCTGCGCCAGGGCGGAAGGAGGGCAAGTCGAGAAGATCTTCAAGCCGTGATCGGGAGCGGTGGTGGGCATATCGAATCCTTCACGCTGATCCAGTAACGCGCCCGCCAATCCTAGCCTCGCTAGGAGACGGGATTTAGACCGCTGCCGAGGGAACCCTGATCCATTCGGCTCATGGGGCTGATTCATCGGCGAAATGCCGGATTTGTACGCTACGACCCCGCGCGCACCTTCTCAGTGGACGACCCGGAGGTTGAGCAGCACGTCGAAGCTGCCGAGAAAATCGTCGACGTGCTCGATGGAGGCGTCTTCGCCGACCGCAATCCGCATGAAGTCCATGAACTTGGCCGCGCTATCGCCCTGGAACAACATGCCGCGCGCGCTGCGCTTGTCCACCAGCTCGTACGCGTGCTGGTCGGAATACTCGACCAGGTAGTAGTGGT
>Ga0209158_1001623_pt1 | contig 14809 bp, 15 predicted proteins | sample GraSoiAngelo_140_FD_185897 | JGI IMG/M metagenome (GOLD analysis project Ga0209158, IMG submission 185897) | Grasslands soil microbial communities from the Angelo Coastal Reserve, California, USA - 14_0929_12_30cm (SPAdes) (version 2) | ecosystem: Environmental > Terrestrial > Soil > Grasslands ...
CCCACGGACTGCCGCCGGAGTTGAACTCGAGCAGCGTCTTGGCCACGAACGAGTCGAGGGGAATGACCTCGGTCTCGATCTTGACGCCGAGCTTGTCGTAGAGATCCTTCTCGATGAGCGACAGCGAGTACTTCACGTATTCGGCGTTCACCACGGCGCGGATGGTCTGGCCTTCGTACGGCCGTGCCGCCCCGACCGAGGGGACACGCGAGCCGACAACGGCGACGAGCCCGACCAGCACGACGGCGACGATGATCATGAGTGCAGCACGGCGCATGAGAGTCTCCTTGGATGACCCCTAGCCCTTGGTTCCCCCGAGAGCCAGGCCCTTCACGAGATAGCGCTGCAGCAGGAAAGCCACGGCGAAGGCCGGCAGGACGCCGAGGACGACCGACGCCGACGCCTCGCCGTAGAACATGTCGGTCCCGCCGGTGGTGAACGACGTGACGAGCACCATCATCGTCTTCGTCTCGATGCCCGTGAGGACGACGGCGAACAGGAACTCGTTCCAGGTGGCGATGAACGCGAAGAGGGCGACCACGGCCATGCCCGGCGCGATGATGGGAACGACGACCTGGACCAGCGCGCGCAGGCGCGAGCAGCCGTCGATCATGGCCGCCTCCTCGATCTCCACCGGGAAGTCGCGCAGGAATCCGACGAGAAGCCAGACGGCGAAGGGGATGTAGACGACGGTGTAGACGGCGACGAGGCCGAGGTAGCTGTTCGTCAACCCCAGCATCTTGTACATGATGTAGATCGGGATGATCAGCGCGATGGCGGGCAGCATGCGGAGGACGAGCAGAAACACGCTGAGCAGCCCTCCGCCGAAGCGCCAGCGCGCGATCGCGTAGGCGGTGGGCAGGCTCACCACCAGCGCCGCGATCATACTGAGTGACGAGATCACGAGGCTGTTGGTGAAGTAGCGGGCACCGCTCGACCGCGTGAAGAGCCCGACGTAGTGGGCCAGCGAGGGCTCGGCCGGGATCCACACCGGAGGGAACGCGAAGAAGTCCTCGTTGCCCTTCAGCGACGTGGTGACGATCCAGAAGAAGGGCCCGAGGAAGAAGACCAGCGCGGCCGCGAGCCCGAGGTAGGTCAGGACGTGGGCCAGGCCGCGTTGCGCTCGGTAGCGCCTCGCTCGCCGCGCGACGATCCGGGGGCGCTCGATCGCAATCGCCATCAGGCGGCCCTCGCTTCCCGGATACGCTGGATCCAGAGGAAGACCAGCGTGAGCACGAGCACGCCGCCGACGATGACGTAGGAGAGCGCCGCCGCGTAGCTCATCCGGAAGTCCTTGAAGCCCACCAGGTACGTGTCGAAGGCGACCGTCTCGGTGCTGCTTCCAGGGCCCCCGTAGGTGAGGACGAAGATCAGCCCGAAGAGCTTGGTGAGGTCGATGAGCCTGATCATCACGCCCACCACCATCGTGAACTTCAGCAGAGGAAGCGTGATCGACCAGAACCTCTGCCACGGCGTGGCCCCGTCCGCCCTGGCCGCGTCGTAGAGCTCCTGGGGTATCGACTGGATGCCGGCCAGCAGCACCAGCATCATGAACGGCGTGTTGTGCCAGACCTCGACCAGCACGACGGACACGATGGACAGCCACGGGGTCGCGAACCAGTCGAAGTAGACGTCGAGGAGGCCGAGCTGGCGCCCCAGGTTGTTGATGGCGCCGAACTTCACGCCGAACATCATCCGCCACGCCATGGCCGCCATGACCGGAGAGACCATCGCGGGGATGGCGAGCAAGGCCGTGATGATGGGTCGCCCTCTCACGGCGCGAGAGAGGAGGAGCGCGATCCCGAGCCCGAGCAGCAGCTCGACGGCCAGGGAGGGCGCGATGATGACGGCGGTATTCCAGACCGAGCCGAGGAAGCGCTGATCTTTGAAGAGCGCCTCCACGTAGTTCTTCCCGCCGATGAACTCGTACTCGGAGCCGACCGAGAGGTCGAAGTTCTGCAGCGACAGATAGAAGGAATAGACGAGCGGGAACAGGATGACGAGGGCGATGAGGGCGAGCGACGGCGCCGCGAAGGCCAGCGGCTCCCACTGCTTGCGCTTCACGGCAATCGGCCATCCACGCACGCGGCCCTCCTCCTCGGCTGACGGTCAGGGCCGTGGAGATGTGGCCGAGACTCTGCGCGAGCGTCAGGAGGTTGTCAAGGGACGCCGGTCGTCAGTACCCCTTCCGCTTGTCGATGATAGCGAGGAGCGGCTTGCCCGTGCGCAGCCGGCCCAGGTTCTCCACGAACGTGTCGATGGCGCGACCCGCTCGCCGGGGCGATCCGCCGGCGGTGTGGGGCGTGACGATGGCCCGCGGATGGGTCCACAGCCGATGGCCCGCCGGCAGCGGCTCAGGATCGGTCACGTCGATCCCGGCACCGCCGATCACGCCCTCGTCGAGCGCGGTGAGCAGATCGTCGCCGTACACGATGGCGCCGCGCGTGACGTTGATCAGCAGCGCGTGGCGCCGCATGCGCCGGAAGAGATCGCGGGTGAAGAGATGGTGGGTGGCCTTGGTAAGGGGCAGCGCGATCACTACGACGTCGGACTCGGCCAGCAGGTCATTCAGCCGATCCGCCTTCCACAGCGTGACGCCCGACATCCCCGGGACGTCCTCGATGTCGACGGCCAGCACGCGCATGCCGAAGGCCAGCGCGCGCTGGGCCACGTCACGGCCGGTGCCGCCGAAGCCCACGATCCCCATCGTCTGCTCGAAGAGCTCGCGCTGCTCCTTGCGGATGGGCTCGCGCAGCGACCAGTCGTTCCGGCGGATCGCGGTGTGGAGCCCGCGCGTGAGGGCGAGCAGCAGCGCGAAGGCGTGCTCGGACAGATGCACGCCGACCTGGCCCTTCTCGCTGGCCACGATCACGTCGCTCTCGACCAGTTCCGGGGTGAGGATCGCGTCCACGCCGGCGCCGATCGAGTGGTAGTAGCGCAGCTGCTTGGCGCGCACGTAGATGTCGTTCGGCACGCGGCCGAACAGCACGTCGGTGTCGGGGATCTCCGCCTGCTGCCGCGCGGCCTCGCGCGCTTCCACGAAGCGCGAGCCGGGGCCGGCGGCCTCCAGGATTCGCGCGCGATCCGCGTCGGAAACCGCGGGCACGATCATGAGCGGCGTGTAGAGAATCTTCATGTCAGGCTCCCGAGACGACCCAGAGCGGCGCCCGGCCGGCGGCCACCCGCTGGATGTTGTCGAGCGCGTTGCGGAAGGCCTTCGGCCAGTTCTCCCAGGTCGGGCCCGCCATGTGCGGGGTGATGATCACGTTCTCGAGCCCGAAGAAGGGATGATTGGGCGCCGGCGGCTCCTCGACCATCACGTCGAGCCCGGCCCCACCCAGGTGGCCGGACGTGATCGCCTTCTGCAGCGCCGCCTCGTCGACGACCGGGCCGCGGCACGTGTTGATGAAGATGGCGTCCGGCTTCATGGTCGCGAACTCGGGCGTGGACGTCAGGCACCGCGTGGCGTCGGAGAGCGGCACGTGCACCGTCACGATGTCGGAGGTGCGCAGCAGCTCCTCGAAGAGGACGAAGCGCACGCCGAGCGCGTCTTCCTCGTCCTCGCTGAGCCGCACGATGTCGTAGTACTGCACGCGGGCGTCGAAACCGTGCAGCCGCCGCGCCACCTTCTTGCCGATGCGGCCGAGGCCGACGATGCCGACCGTCTTGCCCTCGAGCTCGTGGAGCGGCATGTGGTCGAAGCCGCCCACGCGCCACTTGCTGGAGACGACGTTGCCATGGCACCAGGTCAACCGCTTGAGCACGGCGAGGATGAGCATGAGCGTGTGCTCGGCCACCGAGACCGAGTTCGATCCGCCGTTGTTGCAGACCGGGATGCCGGAGCGGCGGGCCGCGGCCATGTCGATTGCGTCGTAACCGGCGCTGATGAGCTGGACGAGCTTGAGCCGCTTGCTCGTCTTGAAGAACGCCTCGTCGAGGCCGCCGCGCGCGAAGCCCATCCAGAACTCGGCCTCGGGCAGGGCGCGGGCGAACTCGGGATCCTTGCGCTCCCCGACGAGCAGCTCGTAGCCGGGCGGCAGCATGGCGCGGCACATGTCCATGATCGACGTGGGCAGGGGCGGCGAGAACAGGATGGTCGTCACGCGGGTGTCCTTTCGCTGTTGAGGATCATGTACGTCGCGCGGCCGGCAGCCAGCAAGCGGCCGCCGCCGTCGGTGATGGTCGCCTCGCCGAACGCGATCGAGCGGCCGCGCTTGAGGATTCGGCCCTCGGCGACGACGTCGTCGCCCGCGCGGGCGGCGCCCATGAACGAGACGTTGACGTCGAGCGTGGCCTGATCGACGCCGCCGGCCGCCGCCGCGCCCATCGTGGCGAGCGCGCCGCCCACCGCCATGTCGACGAGTGAGGCGAGCACGCCGCCGTGGAGCGGCGCGCCGGCTGCGTTGCACAGCTCGTTGCGCACGGGCAGGCGCAGCCGAACCCAGCCCGGTCGCGCGTCCTCGACGGCGACGCCGAGGTGGCGCCAGAACAGGTTGGCCTGGGTGCGGGAGCGAACGGTGGCGAGCGGGTCGTCCGACACGGCTCCGTAGTATAGCCGTCCTTGGAGCGTGTCTCGCGGGGCGGCGCCAGATCAGCCGATCGCGTCGATTCCCCGGAGGCGAAGAACGAGGAGTCGAATGGGATCAGGCAGCAGCTTGACGACGAGCGCCGGCGTTTCCTCGAGGAGCCGGTCGAACGCCGCCCTGGTGAGGACGAGGAGCAACGTGTCAGTTGACGCCACGGCGGTAGCGGACTGCCTGTGACCGTCGAGGAATCCCAGCTCGCCGAGGAACTCGCCGGGACCGATCGTCGTCACGAGCCGATGGCCTCCGCTCCTATCGAGTTTCAACACATCGACCTCACCCACCACCACCAGCGCCATCCAGCGCCCCGGGGTCGCTTCCTGGAAGACGAGCGAGCCTTGCCGCGCGAGAAACACCGCGATGGAGCCAGCGAGGGTCTCGAGTTCTTGCGGGGTGACGTCCTGAAATCGGAGTGACGGATGAGTCGCAGAAAGCAGCGTGGCCCGCTCCTGAACGGAGCGCTCGACGTGCTGGAGCTCCCGGTTCCCGATCTCGAGGCCGGTGGTCATCAACGGAAGGGGGGCCTCCAAGTCTTTCATAGGCTTCACGCGATCACCGAGCAACACGCATGCCGAACCGTCGAGCACGGCTGGGACCGAGCGCGACTCGAGCGGCCATGTCGCGACGATCGCGGTCGGCCGCGCACCGCGCCTCGACGTTCTGGTGTGTGTCGGTCAGTGCCGGGTTCCATCACACGTGCGAAGGCGACAGCGGCTTCGACATCACACAGAGATGTAGGTGCTGCGGGATACGTTCCTGTGGGTGGAGCGGAAGTTCCGGCGACACAGTGCGATTTGGCCGCGACGTGCGCCCCCGTGCTGGTGTGGATACTCGACAGAACCTGCCGTCACGCGTGAGATGGCGACAGCGGCGGCGACACCAGACCGAGAATATAGTCCGCGAGATGTAGCCAGCGCGTTCAACGACGGGTACGCGGTGGCGAAGTGAGCGATGAATCAGGTCATCGTGCCTCACGCTATGACCGAAGTGACCTGAATTCGTCGACCGGTTCGACGAGTGCTCCGGCATCGTGACGTGCTCGAGTTGAGCACGTGCCGAGCATCGCGACCTGTGTTGGGCCGGCCGGCACCTTGCATATGGGAGCACGGGGCGAGCGCGCGAACTCGGAGGTAACGATGGGCCGGCTCACCCGCGAAGAACGTCGTCGAGTCTTCCTCGCACAGGAGAAGGCGCGGCGCGCGATGCAGAGATCCATGGCTTGCCCACAGAGCACACCGGAAGAGCCTCGTGTCCAGCGTTGGGGGCTGCTCTGGTTCTTCCGGGCCGCGATGATCGCCACGCTGCTGGCGGCTGGCTGGTCCGCCTACCGCGCGGTGGAGTTTCACGCTCCGGAATCGATCGTCGAGACCCTGTTGCCCCGGCGGTAGCCCCGGCCCCTGCCGTGGAGGCAGCGTCGCCGAGTGTTGACGCCCTCCCTCCTGCCCCGAGCACGGTTCCAGTCCTGTGCGCGGCCGTTCCTAACGGCGAGCCCACGATCCAGGGAACAGGCGATTAACTCTCGTCGCCAAAAGCCAGCGCGACCAGAGGGGACGACGGGGGAAGTCCTTGCTCCGTTTGCAGCGCTCACAGAGAAGACGACCGTTCACGACGCGCCACACGGTCGTCCCCGGGCAGCGTCGACAGGCCTCGAACTTGTGAATGACCACCATCGTTATCTCCTCTCGACGCGCTCGATGGCCACTTCGGGCAAGAAGACGCTCTCGCCGCAGAACCGGCAGCGGAAGTGCAGCTCTCCCGCCGACGCGACATACCTGATGAGGACCAAGGGTTGTTCGCAGCGAGCGTGGTAGATCGCGTCGGGCTTCAGGTATACCGACGCTGGAGGGGGAGCGTGTCGGCGAACGTCAGTGATCTCGCCGCGACATGAATCGCATCGACCGTCGTCGTCGTTGACCTCGTCCGGTGGTTTCTCGAGACCGCATGTCTGGCACGTCATGGGGCACCTCGCGACGATGACCGAGTGCACGAGCACAAGGAGTGCCACCTGTGCGAGCACGCGCGCTTCGAAATCGGGAAGCGATTTTTCGTGCGTGAGACGGCGAGGTGACGCGACGATGTCGCCTTTTTCGACACGGAAACGAATTTCCCACCGTTCGCACGCCGAAGATCGGGCGGATCACAGCAACGCGAGGGCCGTGACCTGTCAGGAAAACCTTCCAAGGAAGCCCGCCCGCGGCGAGCGGCGGAGCGCGGAGGCGAATTGTTCGCGGTGCTGGCGCTGGCACGAACGATGCCTGCCGTTAGCCCGGCCATGCACGCGATGATGCGGTGAACGTTCCTACGGGAATGTCACTCGTAATCGTCGACGTGGTCGTCGCCGAAAACCGTCGTCCGATCGCCAGCAGGGGCGGAGCGCGCAACCTCGAAGAGAGAGAAGGACCATGACAACTGAGACTGAAGCACCGCCGACCACCATGTCGGTGCTCGCGGCGCCGGCCGTCCGCGGGCGCGCCCTGCCTCACGAGGAGGGGCTCATCACCGGAATTCTCGGCGCGGCCACCGTCGCCCTGTGGTTCTTCCTCGTTGATGCCATCAAGGGTCGGCCACTCTATACACCGACCGTGCTCGGCACGGTGCTCTTTCGCCATGGCGACGCCGCGGCGCTGGACACGGTGGCCGTTTCACTCGAGATGGCCGCGCTGTACACCGTGGTCCACGTCCTGATGTTTTCGGCGATTGGCAACTTCGCCTCGGAATTACTGGCGATCGCCGAACGCCATCCGGAGGTCGGCTTCGGGATCCTGTTGCTCTTCGTGATCTTCGAGTTCGCGGTCACGGTGAGCCCGATTCTGTTCGCGGGCCCGCTCGTGCGCGCCCTCACCTGGCCGGCCCTCCTGGTCGCGAACCTCCTGGCAACGGCGGCGATGGCCGGTTACCTCTGGCATCGTCACCCGATGCTGCGGGTCAGCCCATAGTCGTGCGTGCCGAGCTCGCCTCGACGCCTCAGGTCTCGCAGGAGATGTCCCGATCGAAGAGCGCGTTGAGCCAGAGGGTGAGGACGAGCGAGACCTTGTTTTTGAGGCCCACCAGTCGTTGGAGGTACGCGATCCGGTAAAAGAGCCAACCGAGCCGGCCGTGGAACTTGATCCCCAGGAGGTTCACCAGGGCGACGCCGCCACCGAGCCCGACGATGTTGCCGGTGAAGTCGAAGTGAAAGGGTTCCGCGGCTCGGCCCTGGAGCGCGTTGACGATATTGCCGGCGGCGCGGACGCCCTGGCGGATCGCCACCGGCGCCACGGGCGGGTAGAGCCGGCCGTGCCTGCGATCGACGACCGCCGCCGCGTCGCCGACCACATAGATCTCCGGGCGCGTCGGGATGTTCAGAAAGTCGTTCGTCTCGACGGAGCCTCGCGGCGTCTTCGCCACCCGCAGATGAACGAGGGCTGGATTGGGCTGTGTCCCGCCGGTCCAGATGAGGGTGCGGGTCGGAATTCTTTCTTCCCCACCGTTGAACTCCACGTCGTTCGCGGTGGCCCCCGTCACCCGGGTGTTGAGTCGGACTTCGATCCCGCGCCTGATGAGCTCGTTCTGCCCGGCCTCGGCAAGCTTGCGATCGAAATGAAGGAGGATTCCATCGGCCCCATCGACCAGGAGCACTCGAAACAGAGTCGGATCCAGCGGGTAGTACCTGAGCAGGACCGTGTGGATCAAATGATGGAGCTCGGCGGCGATCTCGACACCGGACGGCCCGGCTCCGGCGACGACGACGGTCAGCAACTCGCGCCGGCGGACGGGATCACGCTCGGCGACCGCCCGTTCGACGAGGCGAATGACGTGGTTGCGGATCCTCATCGCATCGGGCACCGTCGTGAGCGGCAGACTGTGGGCCTCGATCGCGGGATTGCCGAAGAAGAACGGGACGCTGCCCAGCGCCACGATCAGATAATCGTAGGGAATCGTGGTGCTCCCGGTCTGAACGGTTCGAGCGTCGAGATCGAACCCGGTCACCTGCGCCTGGAGAAAGTGAAACCCGGCTTTCCGCGCCAGGAGCCTGAAAGGATAGCTCACATGGGCCGGACCCAGCGTCGCGGCCGCGACTTCGGGCAGCAGCGGCGTGAACGTGAAATAGTTCCGCTGGTCGATGAGGGTGACCTCGGCCAGCTCGGACTCGTCCTTTCTCACCGTCAGCGCCGCGTACAACCCGGCAAAGCCTCCTCCGACGATCACGACCCGGGCGGCTTTCTTGCGAACCGACGTCACCGGGTCATCCTCCGAGGCGCTCCAGTCCATGAGGGTAATACACGAGCATCGTCCCGATGGTCGTGACCGCGATCACGAGGATCAGGCCCACCAGTTGCGTGGCGAGACACCAGAACATGATGGTCGGATCCTCCTGAAGGTACTGGGGCTTCTTACGACTCGCGTAGAGAAATGCGCCGTAGACGAGCACGATCAGGGTGGCCAGGATGGCTTTCACGTACAGCCACTTTCCGAGCGGTGAGTCGAACAACGCCACATTCCCGGCCAGACCGTCCCGAATCCCGAAGACCATCGAGAGCACGACGAACACCAGGCCCGCCGTCGTGTTCAAGCGCGCGAGACTGTAGATCCGGTTCTCGAAGATCGACGTGGCCAACCCTTTGAACAGCCAGTAGTACATCGTGATGAACGCCATCAGCAGGAGCGCGATGTGAAGGTGGACGAACAGAGGATGAAGAACGTGCATGGTGACGCTCCTTGTCTGACGACACGGGCCGAGGTGTGAGCGAGGCGCTCGACAATCAGCTCAATTCGACGAGACCAGGCATCGCGTTCCCCTCCGTCGGCGTCCCGGTTCGTGGCGATCATAGCGCTACACCTGGACAAATCAGCAGGATTTGGTGTCTGGCTGGGCGATCGCGGCGACGACGCATTCATCGCTCGATCATGTCGCGGGGGTTGTCCCACGCCGGCTCCGGTCGATCGGCGATGACGGTTGGAAGGACGTGAACGGTGAGATCGAACCGTGATGTGTCGTCGAGACTTCCCTGGAAGCTCGAGGATGGCGACCGCGCGAGGATTATATCTCTCGGTCGTGTCGCCGCGGCTTTCGATCACGCCCGTCGTGCGTGCCGTCCCGCCGATGCACGGCCCGCCGTCATGCGCCGTGATGTCGGCACGCCCGTTGCTCTTGGCCCACGTCCAGTCGCTCGAGCGAGGGATGGTGGTCGCGGAGGGTTCTATGACTGAGCAACAGAAGAAGGAACGAAGGACGGGCAAGGCGGTCGAGGAAACCGACGGCGATGGCGCAAGCGCAAAGCTCGCCAAGAAGGGCAAGAAACTCGCAGCGGACGCCGAGAAGATCCTCGACGAGATCGACGCCGTTCTCGAAGAAAACGCCGAGGAGTTCGTGAAGAACTACGTGCAGCGGGGAGGCGAGTGAGTTGGCCAGTAAACGCTACCTCCCAATCGCGTTGGCCGTGCTCGTGGTGTCGTCGATGGTCGGGTACTACCGGCTCGTGTGGTCCCGGCGAGGCGGCGCGGAGCGATGATTCGCTGATGGTCGAGCGGTGACGCGTGGTCTCGTGCCGGCGCAATCTCGGCACGGTCCCACGCCGGCCCGCCACGGCGTCAGCGCGCCCACGGTGGCTCATGCATAAGGATCTCGTCGAGGCGTTTCTCTTACTCACCGGTGGCCGCTTTTGTTCGGCGTGCATCGGAAGAGAGATCGGCCTGACGTCGATCGAGGCTTTCACCGCCGCCAACACGGCCCGGATCCACCGTCGCCATCTCCACGTCGACTTGTCAGCCTGTACTGGCTGCGGCGCGACGAAGGGAGTCTTTTGGTCTGCGTGAGGTATAGTGCTGACCGAGCATGGCGGCTGACCGCATCCTCGAGGGGCTCAACGAGGCGCAGCGGCGGGCCGTCACCCACGACACCGGGCCCCTGCTGATCGTCGCCGGCGCCGGAACCGGCAAGACCACCGTCATCACGCGACGTATCGCCTGGCTCATCGCCACGCGCCGGGCCCGGCCGGACGAGATCCTCGCGCTCACCTTCACCGACAAGGCCGCCGCCGAGATGGAGGAGCGCGTCGACACGCTCGTGCCTTACGGCTACGCCGACGTCGAGATCGCGACGTTCCACGCCTTCGGCGATCGGATCTTGCGCGAGCACGCGCTCGAGATCGGTCTCACGCCCGACTTCCGCGTGCTGAACCGCGCCGAGCAGACCATCTTCTTCCGCGACCGGCTCTTCGAGCTGCCGCTCGCGCACTACCGGCCGCTCGGCGATCCCACGCGACACCTCCAGGCGCTCATCACGCTCATCAGCCGCTGCAAGGACGAGGACATCTCGCCCGAGGAATACCAGGCGCATGCGGGACGACTCGAGCGTGAAGCGGCCGCCGCCGTCGACTACGAGGAAGCGCGTGAGCGCGCCGCCCAGCAGCGCGAGCTGGCGGCGACGTACGCCAAGTACGAGGAGCTGATGACGCGGGACGGCTGCGTCGACTTCGGCGATCAGATCGTCCAGGTGCTGCGGCTGCTCCGCAGGCGGCCCTATGTCCTCGGCGCCTACCAGCGCCGCTTCCGCTACATCCTGGTCGACGAGTTCCAGGACACCAACCACGCCCAGTTCGAGCTGGTGAAATTGCTGGCGGCCCGTCACAGCAACGTGGCGGTCGTGGGCGACGAGGACCAGGCGATCTATCGCTTCCGCGGCGCCGCGATCTCGAACATCCTGGGATTCCTCGACGTGTACCACGACGCCGCCCAGATCGTGCTCACCGAGAACTACCGTTCGACGCAGGAGATCCTCGACGACGCGTATCGCTTGATCGTGCACAACAATCCGGATCGGCTCGAGGTCAGGAACGGCATCAACAAGCGACTGACGGCCGTGGCCGGGCGCGGTCATCCCCCCGTGCACTGGCACTACGAGACGGGGACCCAGGAGGCCGACGCCGTTGCCGAGACGATCCGCGAGAAGATCGCGGCCGGCACCTGGAAGCCCGACGACGTCGCCATCCTCGTGCGCGGGAACGCCGATGCTGATCAGTTCCTGCGCTCGCTGAACGTGAAGAGCGTGCCGTGGACGTTCTCCGGCAACTCCGGCCTCTACGATCGTCCCGAGATCCGTCTGCTCATCGCCTTCCTGCGCGCGCTGGTCCACACCGACGAATCGGTGAGCCTCCACTATCTCGCCTCGTCCGATCTCTACGAGGTCCCGATCGTCGATCTCACCCGGTGCTCGACCCATGCCGACCGCCGGCACGTCCACCTGTTCGACGTGCTGCGCCGGGCCGGCGAGATCTCCGAGCTGCGCGACCAGATCAGCGAGGCCGGCCACGCGGCCATCCGGCACCTGGTCGGCGACCTCGAGCGCTACATGGAGCTCGGGCGCGAGATGCCGACGGGAGAGCTGCTCTATCAGTTCATCAGGGACTCGGGCTGGCTCATGCGCCTGTACCGGGAGGAAACGGCGCGCGACGTGGCCGAGGCCAAGAACATCACCAAGTTCTTCGACCGCGTGCAGGCGGCGGCGCGCACGCTCCGCTACGACAACGTCCGCGAGTTCGTGAAGCACCTGGACGCGTTGATCGACGCCGGCGAGGACCCGGCCGTGGCCGAGGCCGACGTCGAGACGCCGGCGGTCCGGGTGCTCACGGTGCACAAGGCCAAGGGCCTCGAGTTCCCGGTGGTGTTCCTGGTGAACCTGGTGCAGGAGAAGTTCCCGTCACGGCGCCGGCGCGACGCGCTCGACCTGCCGATCGACATGATGAAGGCCGTGCTGCCGACCGGGGACTATCACCAGCAGGAAGAACGCCGGCTCTTCTACGTCGGCATGACCCGGGCGCGGCGCGAGCTCTATCTCACGAGCGCGAGCGATTACGGAGGCACCCGCGAGCGCAAGGTCAGCCAGTTCGTGCTGGAAGCGCTCGACCTTCCGCGCGATGCGACGCGGCCGTTCAAGGCGCGCCCCGTCGAGGAGATCGAGCACTTCGCCCCCGCGCCGGAAGCCGTGGAGGCGTTGCTGGTCCCGTTGGCGCCGGACGCGGAGATCACGCTCAGCCACAAGCAGATCGACGATTACCAGACCTGTCCGCTCAAGTACTTCAACGTCCACGTCAAGCGCATCCCGATCCGTCGCCATCACGCCGTGGCCTACGGCGCCGTCGTCCACAAGGTTGTCGAGTACTACCTGACCCGTCGCGCCGTCGGCAACTACACGCCGCTCGACGATCTGCTCGCCATCTACGAGCGGGCGTGGGCGGGCGAGGACATCCTGCACGACCGGCCCGGCGTCAGCCGGGAGCCGGCCGAGGGATTCCTGACGCGCGAGCACGAGGAGGCCCGCAAGGCGGCCGGCCGCGACGCGCTCAGACGGTTCTGGAACCAGGAGGAGGCCGACGGCGTCAAGCCGACCTACGTCGAGAAGGAGTTCGGCTTCACGCTCGGGCCCAATCGCGTGCGCGGGCGCTACGACCGCGTGGACGAAGACCTGCTCGGCGCGGTGATCATCGACTACAAGACCAGCGAGGTCACGCGCCAGAAGGACGCCGACCGCCGCGTCGCCGGCAGCCTGCAGCTCAAGATGTACGCGCTGGCCTGGCGCGAGATGACGGGCGCGCTGCCCCAGCGCGTCGAGCTGCGCTTCATCGACTCGGCCGTCGTCGGCCGCCATAGCCCGACGGCCGAGGATGCCGAGGCCGCGATCACCGCCGTCGAGGCCGCAGCCGCGGGGATCCGCGCCCGCCGCTTCGACGCCACGCCGTCGTGGGGCGCTTGCCGCTCGTGCGCCTACAACCAGATCTGTCCGTACACCGCCACCAGCGAATAGCACGATCCAGAGCACGGTTCGCTATCATCGAAATCGGGGCGATCCCGAAACACCGTGCGCCTTCTATCAGCCGTCGCGGTCTCGACGCTCGCGATCTTCATCGGCACCGCCGCCGCCCAGGTCATTCTGCGGCCACCGGGCGCGCCGAGGCCGACGCTTCAACGCTCGGCCGGTCAGGTTCCGCGTGACGCGCCCGATCCCGACGCGCCCTACGACCTCACGATCCGCCTTTATCTGACACCGCACGATGCAACCAAGACGCTCCTGCCCGGGCAGGGCGCCGATCTGATCGTGACCGATCCGAACGGACGGCGCTTCGGCCAGGATCCGTACGAGAAGACGTTCTATCGCGAGATTCCCGGCGGAGCACTCGAGCCCGTGATCAACACGCAGCCCAACCAGCCCATCGGACCGCGGGGGCTGTTCGGCAGCGGCGTGCGCATTCGCCAGCCGGTCGAGGGACGCTATGCGCTCCAGGTGATCGGGCGCGAGTGGGCGAACTACGAATACGTCCTGCAAGCCTGGGACCGTACCGGCCGTGCACGCTGGACCCACATGGGCCGGGGAGGCACGGAGCCGGGCGGGATCGACGCCTACGAGATCAACTTCTCGACCGCGCTGAACCCGCCGATCTGGATCACGGAGAAGCGCGACAATTCTTACCTGACCGTCCATCTCTTCAGCGACGCCGCCAGTGGCGACCAACTCGTGAGCGAGGCGTTGTTGACCGATCCACGCGGCCGTCGGCTCGGCTTCTCGGCGGCCGATCGACGGCGATACGCCGAGATCCCGCGCGCGATCTACGGCGACCGGACGTCCGACACGCCAGCGCGCGAGATCGAAGTGCCGGCGCCGCTCCCGGGGACCCACGTGATCGAAGTCGCGGGCACCCGGCGCGGCCGGTACACGTTAGAGATCAGCGGATCGGATCGGACCGATGCTTCCGGTCACGCGCTGGTCGAGAACGTGCCGACGATCGCCGGGACACGGCACCGCTATCGTCTGGCCGTTGGCGGCTCGCCGGACGCGCCGATCGTGCTCTCGGGTGCGTTCGGTGGTGCGCTGCTCCGCTATGCCTGGCCGATCGAGTCCACCACGCGCGTGCCCGTGGCGCAGGCCACCGTTCCGCTCGTCCTCTTCTACGACGCCGCGCTCGAGCCGACGACGTTTCGCGCGATGTTCAACGCCGCCGACATCACGACGCGCTTCACGCCGAAGCCCGGCACGCACCAGGTCGTGATCCTGCCCCTGTCTCCGGGTATGAACACGCTCGTGCTTTCGGGTCAGGGCCGCGCGGGCGCGACGACGATCGACCGCCTGATCGTCGAGCGCGGTAGCGCCGCCCGGTAAGATGAAGGCATGATCGAGCTGCGCTGCCCGTGGTGCGGCACCACGAACCGCATTCCCGATACCCGGGCGGGCTCGCCGGCGCGCTGCGGCCGTT
>Ga0209158_1001624_pt1 | contig 14808 bp, 18 predicted proteins | sample GraSoiAngelo_140_FD_185897 | JGI IMG/M metagenome (GOLD analysis project Ga0209158, IMG submission 185897) | Grasslands soil microbial communities from the Angelo Coastal Reserve, California, USA - 14_0929_12_30cm (SPAdes) (version 2) | ecosystem: Environmental > Terrestrial > Soil > Grasslands ...
TGAATGCGCTGTTCACGAGGTTGTGGATCTGATGCGTCGCCTCGTCGCACTCGTGCTCGAGGTCTCGCAACCGAGCATGCCGGCTCTTGCCTTCGAGCAGAGACTTGCCGAGCTCGGTCAGCGTCTCGCTGACGAGATTGCCCTGGGTTCGAAAAAGGTCGTAAAACCGCCGTCCGGGGGTGAGTGGTGTGAGTTTCATCGCGTCCTCCGGGAAAAGGCTATTCGGGGTTGGGTTAAGGCGTCGTTAACGTCACCTCTAACATTCTGGGAGTGACAGACAACGGCTTGATGCGGCTTGGCGACCTGGTGGCCCAGGCTCTCGAGGGAGCGCTGAAGGCGCTGGCGCGCAGTGACCTGATTCTGGCCGATCGAGTCGTCCGCGACGACCTCGAGGTCAATCGTCTCCGTTACCAGCTGGAGGAAGAACTCGTGGGTGGACTTTCCGCCGCCGGCGGCGAGGAAATCCGCTCCCTTGTTGGAGCGCTTTATGTGCTGCCGGAACTCGAGCGGATGGGCGATCACGCAGAGGGGATAGCGAAGGTTGCCCTGATGCTGGGGCCACACCCGACGCTTCCGCTACCCGGGGCGGTCGTCGAAATGGGCAAGCGAACACTTTCCATAGTCAATCGGACGCTGACTGCGCTGAACAAAGGCGACGCGAACCTGGCTCGGGCCTTGTGTCTTGAAGACGACGACATCGACGCTCTCTACGACCGCGCGTACCAGGAGTTGATTTCGACGATGGTCGCGGACCCGCGCCACATCGCCGAGGCAACCTACATGCTGTGGGTCACCCACAACCTGGAACGCATAGCTGATCGAGCCACGAATGTTTGCGAGCGCGTCGTCTACCTCGTGACAGGACGCGTGGAGGAATTGAACGTCTCCAAGTACTGAACCGACACGCGTCCGGGTTGTCGTCATCGGCGCCGCATCCGGCACGACGGTTCAATTGAAGACAAGTCTCGCCGCCGGCGGTATCGACGTGGTCGCCCACCGAAGCGTCGATGGGCTCCAGCGAGAGCCGTTCGCCGATGCGATCCTCCTCCAAGGTATGGACCTCCTGGACGGAACTGCGGCTGTCCGGCGAGCAACCGCGGCGCCGCTGCTGGTGATGGGCCCGGACGAGCGAGTGGCAGCCACTTGCCTGGCCATGGGAGCGGATGCGTGGTTGCCGGCCGGGAGCACGTCGAACCTGATCGCGGCTCAGGTTCAAGCGCTTCTGAGAAAAGCTTCGCCGGCGCCATCGCGGACACGGCTTGGTGCCGGCCGCCTACGCTTGGACTCCAGCGCGCGACGTGCGGAAGTCGATGGTCGCGAGATCCAGTTGGCGCCGCGCGAGTTCGATTTGCTTCAGGTTCTCTTGATGAATCGCGGCGTCGTGTTGAGCCGAGATCGAATTCTCGCTGCAGCATGGGGCACCCGCTTCGTGGGCGAACCGAAGACAGTCGACGTGCACATCGCCTGGCTCCGGCCCAAGCTCGAAGGGAGCCAGTTGCGGATCACTACCTTGCGCGGGATCGGCTACCGTCTCGATGTTCTGGAAGAGAACAAGCCCCGCGTCCTGTTTGTGTGCGTCCAGAACGCCGGCCGGAGCCAGATGGCCGCGGCTTTCCTCAATCGATTGTCGGACGGTCGAGCACTCGGAGAATCGGCCGGCACTCGCCCAGCACCCAGCGTCCATCCCGAGGTGGTAGCGGTGATGCTGGAGGTTGGCATCGACCTAAGCGATGTCCGACCTCGCGCACTCACGCCTGAGCTCGGAGCCTCGGCCACAAGGGTCATCACCATGGGCTGCGCAGAAGAAGACTGCCCGGTTTTTGCCGTACCAGTCGAGGATTGGCTCCTCCCCGATCCGGCCGGACTCCCGATCTCGGCGGTCAGGGAAATCCGCGACGAGATCGAGCGACGAGTGCGCGGCCTGCTCTCCGGCGAATAGGCGCTCAGGCTTTTTTGATGATGATGGACTCCAGGATTTCCGCGGCCGATTCACATTCATCCAAGGTGGCCTCGAGCAGCGCGTATAGGTCCTTCCACTTGATCAGGTCGGCGGCGGTCTGATGGTTCAGGTCAAATAGTTTTTGCAGGGCGTGGCGCGTTATGGCGTCGCCTTCGTTCTCGAGCCTGTGTATCTCCTCCAGGGCAGGAACAAGATCTTCCGAAGCGCTGAATCGCTCGAGCGCCGTGGCCAGCACGGTGCCGGCCTTCGCGAGGCACTGGCCGAAGCTCTTCGCCGAGTCGGTTATAGAACGAACACCGTACAGGTCGATCTTGTCGGACACCTCTTCAGCCAGATCGACCACATCGTCGAGCGAGTGAGCCAGCATCAGGATGTCCTCCTGGTCGATCGGAGGCACGAACGTGCGGTTGGTGAGGTTGTAGATCTCGTGGGTGACCTTGTCACAGCGATGCTCGATGTCACGAAGCGTCGAGTGATGGCTCCGCTCTTCGTCCAGCGAACGGCTGAGCTCACCGAGCGCCTCCCTGATGAACTGGCCTTGCTGGTTGAAGAGTTCGTAAAAGCGGCGCTCCCGCAGAACGAGGTTCAGTTTCGTGATCCCACCCCACCGCAAGGTTAAGGCCTCCCGGCCGCCCTCAGGCGCGCACTGGCTTTCGCCTTGGCATTACTGAGCGTGACGGACAGCCGCCGCGGGGTGTAGACGGTTGAGTCGTTACTTCGCCGGCTTCTCCGCGACTGCCTTGAGTCCATCCATCACCGGCCCCCAGTTCTGATCAGCCATCTTGTCCGCCTCTTCCTGGGTGGCGTTGTTGTCTTGTCTGAGTGTAAGAGTGGTCTCACCATCCTTCCCGGCCAGCTCGCAAGTGACGGTGTGGTAGTTCTCCGGCTTGTCCTCGCTACCGCCCATCGGGCTCCAGTGCGTGTACTTCAAGAGCTTCTGCGGCTCAACGGCGAGGACAGTGCCTTTGTCCTCGTATGGCCGGCCCTTCCACTCACCCCTCCAGAAGATCGGGCTGCCCTCCTTCCAGTCCGTCGACATCTCTGTGCCGTGCATGTACTGCTTGACCTTCTCAGGGTTCGTCAATGCGTTCCACACGTCGCGCTTTGACGCGTGGATGGTCACCTTCGTGATCGCCTCGAATCCTCGGGCCATGTTGCTCCTCCGTTCGTTCGCGGTGTCCGGTAAAGCACAACGCTACGCCGGTGCATTTATTAGAGCGGCTTGCGCGCGGGAACCCCTGGGCGCCGGGGATAGCCGGCAGGCGTCGGGCGGCTCTTGCGAACGACGATCACCGTTCCGGACGCGCGAGCCGCGGAGGGTGCCGGCACCACGGAGACCAGAGATCCACCAAGTATCTCGAGCGCGTTCTGCGCCGCCTCAACATCCTCGCCAACCGTTTTCTGCGCGAGCAACCTTCCACCGACCCGGACCAGCGGCAGGCAGAGCTCGGCCAGCACGCGCATCGGCGCCAGGGCCCGGGCCACCGCCACGTCAAACTTTTCGCGGTATTTCGAGTCTCGTCCCAGATCCTCAGCCCGTCGCGGAACGACATCGACATCGCGCAGCCCGAGCTCGGCACAGGCGCGGACGAGGAACGCCGCCTTGGCCTGGTCGGCCTCGACGAGGGTGACCGCCAGCTCGGGCCGTGCGATCTTGAGCGGGAGGCCGGGCAGGCCGCCGCCGGACCCGACATCGACGACAGTCTTCGCCTCCCCGAGGTGCTCGAGGAGCACCAGCGAGTCCTCGACGAGGTTCTCGGCGTCGCCGGAGACCAGCCCCGGCCAGCCGGCGATCAGCCGCGCGAGTTCAGACAACTTAGAATCGTTCACTGAGATGCCCATCTACGAGTATCGGTGCGAGAGCTGCGCCGGCAAGTTCGAGGTCCTCACTCGTTTCGCAGAGCGTGACAGCGCCCAGGTGTGTCCCGCATGCGAGTCGACGAAGACGCGGGTGCTTGTCTCGAGCTTTGCCTTTGCCAGCGGCGGCGACACCTCGTCCGTCTCCGATTTCGCCAGCGAGACCGGCGGCGGCGGCGGTTGCTGCGGCGGCGCGTGCGGCTCCTGCGGCTCGAGCCCGAACTAGCCTTCTAGCTTGCTTTTCCCGGTGACGTACCGGGTCAACGCCGCCGGCCACATGGAGGTGGGTGGCTGCGACCTCGTCGAGCTTGCTCACCGCCACGGAACCCCTCTCTACGTCTACGACGAGGCGACGGTCCGCCAGCGAGCCTCCGAGTACGTGGCGGCGATGGGCGATGCGGGTCAGGTTCTGTACTCGGCGAAGGCGTTCGCGTCTCCGCAGTTCCTGCGTGTCATCGCGGAAGAAGGGCTCGGCCTCGACGTGGTCTCCGCCGGCGAGCTTCACCTGGCCTTGAAATCCGGATTCCCGCGCGACCGCATCCACTTTCTCGGCAACAACAAGAGCCTCGAGGACCTCCAAGGCGCATACGGCGCCGGGGCGACCATCGTCATCGACGGCGACCACGAGTTCGACCTCCTGCGCAGCGTGGTGCCGGAGGGCAAGCGAGCGCCGGTGATGCTCCGGCTGTCGCCGGGCGTGAAGCCCGACACCCACGACCACATCTCCACCGGGCAGCTCGACTCCAAGTTCGGTTTCTCGATCGAGTCGGGCGCCGCCCGCAAGGCGGTGGAGACTGCGCTGCAGCATCCGCGGCTCGATCTCGTCGGCCTGCACTCTCACATCGGGTCGCAGATCTTCGCGCTTCGCGCGTACGAGCAGGCGATGGACATCATGCTCGGCCTGCTGGTAGAGCTCCGTGACGAGATCGGGTTCGAGCCGCGCAAGCTCGGCGCCGGTGGCGGGCTGGGCATCGCCTACACGCAGCAGGACGATCCGCCGACGCCGCGTCATTTCGTCGAGACGGTGCGTCATGCATTGGAATCGGGCTGCGCCCGACGTGGCCTGAAGGTGCCGGAGCTCGTCGTCGAGCCGGGCCGATCGATCGCGGGCCCGGCGGGTATTGCGCTCTACACGGTGGGGTCGATCAAGGACATTCCCGGTGTGCGCCGCTACGTGGCGGTGGACGGCGGCATGGGCGACAACATCCGGCCGAAGCTCTACGGCGCGCGATACGAGGCGTTTCTCGCGTCGAATCCGGATCGCTCACCGGACGGGAAGGTGACGATCGCCGGCAAGTACTGCGAGTCGACGGACATCCTCATCACCGACATCCCGATGCCGCCGCTGGCGCCGGGCGATGTGATCGCGGTTCCCGCCGCGGGCGCGTATTGCCTGGCGATGGCGAGCAACTACAACGGGATGCCGAGGCCTGAGGTGCTGATGCTGCGCGACGGCGAAGCGCGGGTCATGCGACGTCGGGAGACTCTCGAGGACCTGGTCGCCGCCGAAGTCTTCTAGACAACGGTGATCGTTTCGGAAATACAACCCTTGACGACGTCACAAACGATGACGTGATCGGTGCGCAGGAGGCCACCGGGCACTGTCGCAGAAACGGAGATCCCTCCCCCGCACGATGCCTTTACGTTCGGCAGTGATGTTGGTGAGTTGTTTCCCTGTTTATAGCTCACCGTGACCGTGCTGTTCGGCGTGAAGTTCGAACCCGTGAAGTTCGCCTGGCCGCCGAGCAAGACGCTCTGGCTTTGCGGGCTCAGCGCCAGAGCGTTGGAGTTGCCGGGACATGGGTTGTTTGTGGGCGTGGGGCTGGGAGTTGGGGGTGCCGATGTAGGTGTCGGACTCGGTCTCGGCGCCGAGGTCGGGGTCGATGTCGGATGAGGCGTCGATGACGCGGAGCTCGGAGTTGGGCGCGCCGTCGGAGTTGATGTGGACCCGGCGCTTGGCGTGGTGCCTGGTGATCTGTTCGCGATGGCCGTGGGTGATGCTTCGGCCACGCCGGAGGCGACGCGAAGCCCCGTCTGCGCGTGGCATGTGTTTTTCCAGCAGATCTTGACGACGTGATCACCGAGCGCGATGTCGCGCGGCACGGTGATGTCGAGCGAGACGTCTCCCTTCGCGCCGGCGCGGAACGGATAGGTGTGCACGACGCTCCACAGCTGGATTTCGCCCACCTGGTCCGCGGGCACGCGCGTGGCGGTGACTCTGACTGTGTCGCCCGGCGCAACCGTGCTTGGATTCACGGCGATGGTCGTCGACGCCAGCACCGCCTGACAGATGCCGAGCACGAGAAGGAGCGCGAGAACCGCCGCGATCCCGAGCACCAGGCGGCGGTTGAGACGTCGCAGTCGCTTCGCCGGAGTTGGGCCGTCCTGACCGTTCGGCGAGGGGTATGCCATCGCGACCGTCGCGGGCTGCCCCGATGCCGCCACGCGCTCGGCCACTGCTGTGCGACCCATGGGAACCGTCGGCGGGACCGGTGGGGCCATCACCATCGTCCTGGCCACGGCAGGGGCGGGCGCACCTTCAAGCGCCGCGGCGAGCGCATCGACAAACGTCGTCGCTGAATCCCATCGCGCGGCGGGATCCTTGGCCAGCCCGCGCATCAGGACCGCATCAACCTGGGGTCCGAGGGATGGCTGTCGCGAGCTCGGAATCGGGGGCTCGCGGTGGACCTGCGCGTAGAGCAGCTCCATCAGCGCCTCTCCGTCGAAGGGGATGACGCCCGTGACCATTTCGTAAGCGATCGTGGCAAGCGAGTAGCGGTCCGCCGCGGGTCCGACCTGGTGTCCGGTCACCTGTTCCGGCGCCATGTAGGCGGGCGTGCCGGTGGTGACTCCCGTCATCGACTTAAGCGAGGACCCCTGCAGCAGCTTGGCCAGGCCGAAGTCCGCGAGGACGGGTGCGTCCTCGGCGGTCAACAGGACGTTGGCCGGCTTGACGTCACGGTGCACCACCCCATGGCCGTGGGCATAGTCAAGACCGGCTGCGATTCCGCGGAGGTACCTCAAGGCGGTGGCCTGCTCGAGGCTGCCGTGCGCCATCCTGGCGGCGAGGCTGCCGCCGGGGATGTACTCGACGATCATGTACGGCATCCCCTGGAACGCGCCGAAGTCGTAGACGTTGACGATGTTCGGATGGCGCAGCTGGGCGATCGCCTGGGCTTCGTGGCGGAAGCGGGCAACCGTGTCCGCGTCGGGCGTGATCGCCTGGAGCACCTTGACCGCGCCGGTCCGTTCCAGGTCGGGGTGGTATACGCGGTAGACCAGGCCCATTGCGCCCTGGCCTATGAAGTCCTGGACCTCGTACTGGCCCAGCCGGGTTCCGGTCGCGATCGACACGGCCCCGATTATGCCGGGCGCTAGTTCGAGTTCAGACCGTCTTAACCATTCATTGACTTCCAACCCCCGCGTCCGCCACGCCTGACCGCAACCAGCCCCGCCAGAATCGAAAGAGCGATCTCCGCAGCGGTCCTCCCTCCGAGGTCCAGGCCGACCGGGCTCTGGATGCGGGCGATCACTTCCTCGGACACCCCCTTCGCACGCAGCGCCTCCAGGTGGTGGCCGGTGTGGCGGCGGCTCCCGACGAGCCCGATGAAGCGGGGATTGAGCGGCAGCACCCCTTCGAGAGCCTGCACGAGGTCCTCCGCGTCATGGTTGGTGTGCACGACATAGAGGTCGCCCGCCAGCGCTGATGGCACATCACGCGCCGACTCTGCCAGTACCGTGCGGAAGCCAAGCTCGGGAGCCCAGCTCGCGAGCGCCCGGGCCACCGGCGTGGCAGCGAAGATGACGAGGGTCGGGGAGGCTGCGTACGGCTCGAGGTAAACCTCGACCGAGCCGAGGTCGTGCCGGTATGTGCGCAGCTGAGGTGACCCGCTCGTCGCGATCGCGTTCGCGTCGGCAACCGCGGCGGAGTCGAACTCGCTGCAGCCGAGCGTTCCCGCTATCGGCGCCGTTCGGGACATCAGGAGCTTGGCCCCCGGCTGGGACGGTGGCTCGCCGTCCAGCTTGATGACGGTCGCCAGGACCACCTCCTCGCCGCGGCCGATCCGCTGCGCCAGCTCTTCTTCGACACTAGCCATGAGTCGTAGAAGTTATTCGGTCCTGCCCCTGCCCCTCCGTGCGCGATAGCGCGCGGCCCCCATGAATGGGGAGGAGCCTGGGGTTCAGAACCGTGCGCAGCACGACGATGGCGCGGGAGATCTCGTCGTCCGTCGTCGCGTATCCGGTGGTCAGGCGCAGGCTGCCCAGCGACTCCTCCATGCTCAGCCCCATCGCGAGCAGCACGTGCGATGGATCGAGCGAGCCCGACGCGCACGCCGAACCGCTCGACGCGGCAACGCCGGCCAGGTCGAGGGCGAGCAACACGTCTTCGCCCCTCCGACCCGCAAACGTACAGCTGGCAAAATTCGGCAATCGAGGCTCGCCGCCGGTGAGCGTTCCACCGAGCTCGAGCAGCGCCTTGCGCAGCGCCTGCGCCTGGCCCTCCGCTACGCGGGCGCGAGATTCACGGCCCGCGGACGCAGCCGCCAGTGCGACCGCCACCGCCGTGGCCGACGTCGCATCTTCCTGGCCGGCCCGGCGGCCCCATTCCTGCGGACCGCCGAAGAAAAGCGGATCGATCCGCACGCCGTCGCGCACCAGGAGCAACCCGCCGCGGCCAGCGCCGAGCTTGTGGCCGCTGAACGACACCAGGTCCGCCCCCGCGGGCGCCGCGATCCATCGCTGGCCGGCGCATGCGTCGACGTGGACCAACGCGCCGACTTCATGCGCGCGCGCGATCACCTCGGCGACCGGCTGGATGGTCCCCACCTCGTTGTTGGCGAGCCCGACCGAAACCAGGCCCGTGCCGGGTGTGATGGCGCCCACGTCCACCGTTGCCGCGCCGTCGACGCCGGCGACCACCACGTCGCGGCCCAATGCCTGCAGCCTGCGGATCGCCGCCAGCACCGACTGGTGCTCGGCGGACCAGGTGACGATCCGGGCCCCCTTCGGCAGGCGGGCGGCGGCTCCGAACAGCGCAAGGTTGGTCGCCTCAGTCCCCGAGGAGACGAAGGTGACCTCGGTTCGTCCTGCGCCGAGCGCTTCGGCCGCCACATCGCGGGCTCGATCCAGGGCAGCACGCGCCGCGCGTCCTTCCGCGTGCGGGCTGGAGGGGTTACCACCCGGAACATCCCGGGTCGCGGCCTCGACTTCCGGCAGGATGGGCGCCGACCCGGCGTCGTCGAGATAGATCCGAGTCCGGCTCATGGCCGGCTCAGCCGCGGCTGTGGTCCGGCTGGTGGATGAGCTCTGTGAGCGTGCCCTGGAAACCCTTCAGGAAGAGGTGCAGGTCGAGGATCTCATCGACGCTGATCGGTTCGACGGCGGCCACCGGCGGCGCGAGCGCCTCGACGGCGCTCTCGACCTCCTCCACCGCGCCGCCCTGGATCGCCAGGACGACCACGAACGTCACCTGGCACTGGGCGCACGTCACCTGGAGGTGAAATCGCTCGTCCTCGTGGCTCAGGACCTGCACTTCGCAGCCCTTCAGGCTGCGGCCGCAGACCGGGCAGTTGTAGAACCGGGCGCGGTCGCGAATGAAGTCGATGATGCTCATTCGCGGCCCATATTACGCCCCAAGCCTGAGACGACAACCGCCTAGCGATGGCCCTCGATGCATGTGCAGCCGGCGGGTCCGACAGTGGCCGAGTGAACCGTCCCGGCGGGCAGCATCATGCGGTCTCCTGGCTTGAGCTCGAGGCTACGGCCTTCGCTCTCCAGCACGAAAGTGATCGACCCGTCGACGCAGTAAAGGACCTTCTCGAAGCTGTGGCTGTGGGCGGCGTAGCGATCTCCTGGACCGTTCGACCAGGAGTAGCAACCACTTGCCTCTGTCCGGAGCTTTGACATCAGGTCTTCGAAGGTCGCCATCGCCCGATTCTAAGATTGCGAAGGTGAGACCCCGGTTCCTGGCCGACTGCAACGTCGGGCGGCTCGCGCGCTGGCTCCGCGCCCTCGGCTACGACGCCTCATACCACGCGCGGATCGGCGATTCGGAGCTCGTGCGCGAAGCGGCGGCCGAAAACCGGGTGGTCCTGACGCGCGATCGAGACCTGACCAAGCGTCGTGTCATCCAGACCGGAGTCGTGCGCGCGATCTTGATCCGCGACGACGACGTGACGATGCAGCTGCGTCAGGTCTTCGCGGAGCTTGGCCTCGAGCTGAAAGACGCGCTGACTCGATGCATCGAGTGCAACTCCGAGCTCGAGTCGCGTATGCCGGCGGTGGTCGCCGAGCGCGTGCCCCCTTACGTCAGGCGGACGCAATCGCGCTACTCCGAATGCCCTGATTGCGGCCGCATCTACTGGGCCGGCACGCACTGGCAGCGCATGCGCGAAGTGCTGCTCGGCCTGTGAGAGATGTACTTCGCCGGCTCGTCGCCGGCGAGCTGAGCGAAGAGGATGCCCTGGCGGAGCTGCGGCGCATGCAGCTCGACGAGCTGGGCGGGCGGGCGCGCCTCGACCTGGGGCGCTTCTTGCGGCGTGGCATTCCCGAGGTGGTGCTCGCCTCGGGCAAGTCGCCGCAGGATGCCGCGCGACTCGTCCTCGCGATGGCGGAGCGCCAGGGGCAGGGCCTCATCAGTCGGATGAGCGACGCGCACGAGTCGGCGCTCCGCGATGCCGCGCGGCAGGCCGGAATGAGAGTTGCCGAATACCACGCCGCGGCGCGCGTGCTGCGCATGGGCTTCTCCCCTGAGCCGCTGGACGGAAAGGTCGGCATCCTGACCGCCGGCACCTCAGACCTGCCGGTGGCGGATGAAGCGCGCATGGTCGTCGAGGCATGCGGCCTCGAGGCGCGAATGGAGGCTGACCTGGGGGTCGCCGGCCTGCATCGATTCGTCGGACCGCTCAGCGCGGTGCTGGAATGGGGCGCTGACGTCGTGGTCGTCGCGGCTGGGATGGACGGTGTCCTGCCGGGTCTGGTCGCCGGGCTGATCGACCTGCCGGTGATCGGTCTTCCCGTGTCGACCGGCTACGGTCGCGGCGGCGCGGGCGAGGCAGCCCTGACCACGATGCTGCAGTCGTGCTCGACCGGACTGACGGTGGTGAACATAGACAACGGGGTGGGGGCGGGCGCGGCGGCGACGCTGATCGCCGCGAGGGCGGCTCAGGGGCGGCGGCGAGGGCGCAGCACCGCGACGACCGCCAGCGCAATGGCTCCGACCAGCAGCAGACTGAAGACCACGGCGGCGATGGCGCGTGATGCGTCTGGACCTCCCGGCACCGCGAAGACCAGGGCGAGGACGCCGGTTGCAAGGACGACGCCAACGAGCAGCCACGGAAAGCCGCGCCGCCGCCGGCCGTAGAACAGGAGCCACAGCCAGCTCGGCCGTTTGTGCGGGTCGCTCATAGGAGCGAAGGGAGCTCCGCCAGGGACTCGATCGTGGGCACGCCGTCAGGTGGAGCGTCTTTGGCGTGCTTGGTCACGATCACCGCCCGCATGCCGAGCGCGCGCGGCCCCTCGTAGTCCTCACGCGCTCGATCGCCGACGAACATCGTTCTAGCCGGCACCGTACCTATCGCATTGACTGCCGCCTGATACACCTCAGGCGCCGGCTTGCGGCGTCCGATCTCGCTCGAGAAGACGACCGCGTCCACTAACTGATCGACGCCGTTGCTGCGCAACTGGCGGCGCATCATCGCCGGCGGAAACGGCGCGTTGGAGCATATCCCTCGCCGAACTCCTTGCTCGCCCAGCCAGGACAGCACGCGCACTGCGTCGGGATCGACCTCCACGGCGCGGTCCCAGCATCGCTGCTCGGCGTCGAGGACCTCGTGGAGGAGGTCATCCGGCAGCCGCATACCCGCCCGCTGCCACTTCTCCCTGTAGACGTTCACGTACTCCACCTCGTCCTCGCTCATGCTCTCGACGTACTCCTCGAGCGGAAGGAGGACATCACGGAGGATCGTCTCGGCTTCCGGCGCCGGCACCCCCAGCGCCGCCTGGATGCGGGGCCGGAAACCGTTGATCACGCGCAGCAGCTCCTCCGTCGGATAGGCAAAGGTCACGAGGGTCCGGCCGTAGTCGAAGAGAACGCCGTCCGTGCCGGGCATGCGCATATCCTGATGCTCCATGGCGAAACGACTCACTCACCTCGACGAGAAGGGCGCGGCGCGGATGGTCGACGTCGCCGACAAGATCGCGACGGTGCGCGAGGCGACCGCCGAATGCATCGTGCGGATGGCGGCCGGCACGGTGCAAGCGGTGCGCGAAGGCACGGCAAAAGGTGATGCGCTTCAGGTCGCGCGGGTCGCCGGCATCATGGGCGCGAAACGCACGCCTGATCTGATCCCCCTCTGCCACCCGCTGCCTCTAACGAGCGTGAGCGTCGATTTCGAGTTCGTCGAAGGCGGCGTGCGAATCGTGACGAGGGCGCGTGTCACGGGCCAGACCGGGGTCGAGATGGAAGCTCTCACCGCCGCGGCCGTCGCGGGGCTGACGCTGATCGACATGACCAAGGGTGTCGAGCGCGGCGTCTACCTCGAGTCCGTCCGCCTGCTCGAAAAATCCGGAGGCCGCTCGGGGACCTGGAAGCGTTAGTGCATCGCGCGCACGTGATCACGGTGAGCGACGGTGTTTCAGCGGGCACGCGCACGGACACGAGCGGTCCGGCCTTGCTCGACCTGCTGAAGCATGCCCGGTTCGAAGTTTCAGGGCCGGAGGTCGTGCCCGACGACCAGGCGCGTATCAACGACGCGATCGTCGCGGCCGTTGTCGATGGCGCAGACGTGGTCGTCACGACCGGTGGCACCGGCCTTGGGCCACGCGACGTGACGCCGCAAGCGACGTCGAGGCTGATCGACTACGAGGTCCCGGGCCTCGCTGAGCTGATGCGAAGGGCCGGCGCGTCGAGCACGCCGATGGCCGCCCTCTCGCGTGGTGTCGCCGGCGTGCGCGGCCAGTCGCTGATCATCAACGTGCCCGGCAGCGCCAAAGGCGCGACCGAATCCCTGGAAGCCGTGGTGCCAGTACTCGGCCATGCGGTGCAGCTCCTGCATGGGGACACCAAACACCAGTGAATGTGAATGCGGACATCGGCGAGGGCGCGGGCGAGGACGAGGCGATCCTGGCCTGCGTCGACAGCGCCAACATCGCATGCGGCGTGCACGCCGGCTCCGCGTCGATCACAATCGCCACCGCCTGGCGCTGCCGCACGCTCGGGGTGCAGGTCGGCGCCCATCCCGGCTACGACGACCGCTCTGGATTCGGCCGGATCGAACGCTCGATGTCAGCCACTGAGATCGAGGCTCTGGTCGCATTCCAGGTGGCGGGCCTTGCCGCGGTCATCCCGATCGCGTACATCAAGGCGCACGGCGCTCTGTATCACCGCTGCCAGCGCGACCCTGATGTCGCCGACGCACTGGCGCGAGTGGCGAAGAGCCACGGCGTCGGCGTCATGGGCCAGCCCGGCTTCGAGATCGTGGCCGCGGCCGAGCGCGCCGGCATCCCAGGGTATCGCGAGGGCTTCGCCGACCGGCTCATGCTGCCCGACGGCAGCCTCGCGCCGCGGAGCCAGGCCGGAGCGGTGCTCGACCCGAACCTTGCCGCGCAGCAAGCGCTGAGCCTTGCCCGCTCCGGCGGCTACGACACCATCTGCGTACACGGCGACACCAGGGGCGCCGGCCAGGTCGCCGCAGCGGTGCGCAAGGCGCTGCGCGACGCCGGCATCGAGACCACGCCCCTTCGGCCTTGAACCCAGCAGGAGCTCTCGCTCTCAAGCTGGTGCTCACGCCGCTGCTCGTGGGCGCGGCAAGCCTCGCCGGACGCAGGTGGGGCTCCTCCGTCGGCGGCTGGTTGATCGGGATCCCGTTCACGTCCGGCCCGATCGCGTTCTTCCTGGCGCTGAGCCCAGGTCCAAGCTTTGCCGCCGGCGCGGCGGCGGGCATCATGGCGGGCGCGGTGTCGCAGTCGGCGTTTTGCCTGGCTTATTCGTGGGCGGCACAGCGCCAGGGATGGGCCAGGTGCCTCGGCGTGGCGACCGCGGCCTACGCCGCAGTGACGATTGTGCTGAGCCTCTTTTTTCTGCCGGCCCTCGCTTCCTTCGTGGTCGTCATCTTGGTGCTCGTCGTCTCGCTCTTCTTGATGCCTGAACAGAGGACGCGGTCGGCCGCACCGGTCGTATTTCCGCGATGGGACATCCCAGCCCGGATGGTCGTGGCTACCGGCTTTGTGATCTTGCTCACCGCGGTGGCGCCGGTGCTCGGCGCCAGGCTGGCCGGGCTGCTGGCGCCGTTCCCACTGTACGGGTCAGTCCTCGCCGGTTTTGCGCATCGGATCCAGGGCACCGACCCGGCAGTGGGGGTCCTTCGCGGCCTACTGCTGGGGTTGTTCGCGTTCGCTTCATTCTTCCTGGTCCTCGCCCTCCTGTTGCCCGAAGGCTTGGTCGTTTCTTTCGCGTCGGCGATCTTCGTGGCGGTGGTGGTCCAGGGCGCGACGCTGGTGACCGGCCGCCGCCTGGGCCTTGCATGAGCCCCGAGATAAGGGAGCTCGCCGAGCTCGACGACCTGCGACAGCTGGCCGACCTGTTCGCGGTCGTGTGGGGTCGGTCGGGCGAGCCGCCGATAAGCTCGGACCTCCTCAAGGCGCTGGCGCATTCGGGCAACTACATCTCGGGAGCGTATTCGGAGGGGCGGCTCATCGGCGGCCTCGTGGGTTGGCTGGGCGGCGGACCACCCGCAGGGCTGCACATGCACTCCCACATCCTTGGCGTGCTGCCTGACCGCGAAGCGCGCGGGCTCGGCTTCGAGCTGAAGCAGCATCAGCGGCGCTGGTGTCTGTCGCGCGGCATCACCTTGATGGAGTGGACGACCGACCCCCTGGTCCGGCGCAACATGTACTTCAACCTCTCCAAGCTCGGCGCGGTCGCACCGAAGTATCTCGTCAACTTCTACGGAGAGATGCGGGACGGGATCAACACGGGGGATGAGTCGGAC
>Ga0209158_1001632_pt1 | contig 14760 bp, 8 predicted proteins | sample GraSoiAngelo_140_FD_185897 | JGI IMG/M metagenome (GOLD analysis project Ga0209158, IMG submission 185897) | Grasslands soil microbial communities from the Angelo Coastal Reserve, California, USA - 14_0929_12_30cm (SPAdes) (version 2) | ecosystem: Environmental > Terrestrial > Soil > Grasslands ...
AGTCTATGATCCTGGCCGGCGACGTCGGAGGAACAAAGTGCAATCTGGCTCTGTTTGAGGCCCGGCCGGGCGCCCTGCGCCGCATCACGCAACGCCGCTTCGAGAGCAAAACCCATCCCCATTTCGAGGAGATTGTCGCCGAGTTCCTCCAGCAGATTCGCGCGAACGCCTCCGAAGGCGGCGCGGGGAAGATCACTGCAGCAGGATTCGGCGTGGCCGGGCCAGTTGTCGAGCACAAAGTGCGCACTACCAACTTGCCCTGGCTGGTGGATGGCGCCTCGCTAGCGCGCATCCTGGGCATCGAGCGCGTCGTGCTGTTAAACGACCTGGAGGCCACGGGACATAGCGTGGAACTCTTGGGGTCCTCTGAGATCCTCACCTTGAACGAAGGAACGCCCACGCCGAAGGCTAACAAGGTGCTGATTGCCGCCGGGACCGGGTTGGGCGAGGCCATCCTGTTCTGGGATGGCAATCGCCACATCGTTGCGGCCACCGAGGGCGGTCACACCGATTTCGCCCCTCGCACTGAGAAACAGATCGAACTGCTGCGGCATCTCATGAAACGCTACACACACGTGGACTTCGAGCTCGTTCTTTCCGGCCGCGGCTTCCGCACCATTCATGAATTCCTCGACCCCACGGTCAGGCATCCCAGTTTCGACAACCCTGAGGTCGACCCGGCGCCGGAAATCACGCAACTCGCCCTCGCGGGGTCCTGCCCGATCTGCGTTCAGACGCTGGATCTGTGGACCTCGGTCTACGGTGCCGAGGCCGGTAACCTGGCGCTTAAGTGCCTGGCCCTCGGTGGTGTCTATGTAGCTGGTGGCATCGCTGTCAAGATCCTTCCAAAGCTGAAAGATGGCACTTTTTTTCGGGCCTTCTGCGACAAGTCAAAATTCGAAACCCTCTTAAACCAGATTCCCATCCATGTAGTGCTGAACCAGGACGCTCCGCTCTTGGGGGCGGCGGCGCAGGCTGCGGCAACGATCGGCGGATAAGAACCTCCGGCAAGCGCCAAGGCAACATCTTCTCTCGCGATGTTACGCGCCAGGAAACTTCTTCCCACACTGCAATTCGGAGCCGTGCCTGCCTGCTAAAATTCTCCTATGGAGCTTTCCTGGGAGCGGCCCGAAGAAGAGTGGCGGAGCGTCTCGCACTTGGCGCTGGGTGGATGGCTGGCCTTCTACGCGCTGTTTCTCTTACACGCTGCCACCAACAAGAGCGGCTTCCTGGTGCTCGACAACGTCAATCTGGTTGCACATGAGGCCGGGCATCTTTTCTTCCGGTGGTTCGGCTACACGGCGACGATTCTGGGCGGTACTCTTGGTGAACTCCTGGTGCCCCTCCTGATCGCCGGGTATTTCTTCTGGCGGCGTGAAACCGCAGGAACGGCCTTCGCTGCCTTCTGGTTTTTCGAGAACTTCCTCTATATCGGCACTTATATGGCCGACGCGCGCACCCTGGCCCTGCCGCTGGTGGGTTCAGGCGAACACGATTGGGAAATTCTGTTTGGCCAGTGGGGTGTGCTCGTGCACGACCAGCAGATCGGCGGCGCCACACGCAGCCTCGGCTGGATCGGGATGCTGGCGACGGTCGCCTGGCTGGCCTGGATGTCACGCCGTTCCGGACCTTCGGGTCGCGCCCCCAGTCCGTAGGCGCGCTCGCAGTTCAGGCCGCGCGGGCGCGTTGGTGCCGCGAGCCGCGCCACACTAGAGCAAATCCGGAGGAGCATCAAGCTGAAGAAGCTGGGCAAATACGAGATTATCCGGGAGCTAGGCCGCGGTGCCATGGGTGTGGTTTTCAAGGCGCGCGACCCGCGCATCGGCCGGCTCGTGGCGCTGAAGACGATCACTGCTGGGCTCGCCGACGACGCTGACCTGCTGCAGCGCTTCTATCGAGAAGCTCAGGCCGCCGGGAGTTTGCAGCACCCCAACGTGGTCACCGTATATGAAATGGGAGAGGAGGGCGGTGCTCCCTTCATCGCCATGGAATACTTGGAGGGCGAGAGCCTGGAGCAACTCATCGCGCGGCGTCCCGCGCTCCGGCTGGCGCAGAGAGTGGGATACCTGGTCCAGGCGTGTCGCGCCCTCGATTATGCTCACCGGCACGGCATCGTTCATCGCGACATCAAGCCCGGCAACATCATGGTCACCACCGAAGGCACCGTGAAGGTCGTGGACTTTGGAATCGCTCGCCTGGTGGATACCTCCAAAACACAAACGGGCATGCTGCTGGGAACGCTTGGCTACATGTCTCCCCAGCAGCTTCGCGGCAAGCGCGCCGATGAGCGTTCTGACATTTGGTCAGTCGGCGTGATGTTCTACGAGTTGTTGAGCTACCAGAAACCGTTTTCCGGCGACAATCACGCGGCCCTGATTCTGAACATCATCAATGAAGAGCCCCGCCCCCTCGGCGAAGCTGCTCCCGACTGCCCCGCCGAACTGCAGGCTGTGGTGCACAAGACCCTCTGCAAAGATGATGCCCAGCGCTTCCAGTCCATGGAGGAATTGCTGGTGGAGCTGGAGCCGCTGTGGAAGCGGTTGCAACACTCCACTGTGGAGCAGCTCGTCGAGCAAAGCCAGGAGCGCATGCGCAGCGGGGAACTCCCCAGCGCGCGGAGCCTGCTTCGGCAGGCCCTGCTGATCGATACCTCAAGCTCGCAGGCCCGGTTACTGCTCGAAGAGGTCAATGCGGCGCTCAAAGGCAGCCTGCTTCCAGGCGAGTTGCAGGAACGCGTGGCCAAAGGCCAGGCCTTGTTGCAAGAGGGCCTACTCGAGGAAGCCAAGGCGCAAGCGGAGGCCCTGCTCGAGCTGGATTCCGCTTATGGGCCCGCCCGGCAACTGCTTGAGCAGGTCGAGCAAGGGTTGCAACATGCTCAGCGCCAGAATAGGGAGAAGCGGGCGTTCCTCGGAGAGCAATTGCGCACGATGAGGGCGGCAATCGATCGCGGCGATCTCTCCGACGCGATTGAACTGGGCCGCAAGACCATCGGAAGGGTGGGCGAGGACACCGACCTCACGCAGTTGCTGGAGTTTGCCGAGCGCGCCATAAAGCTGCGCCAGCAGAATGAGGAAATCGACCGGCAGCTTCCCATCGTTTACTCCCTGCTGGAAGCGGGTAAGTTTGCAGAAGCCGAGCGTTTGATCGAAGAGATCCAGCGAAACGCGCCCCTCGAACCACGTCTTCCGCCGCTGCTGGAGGCCGCGCGGGAGAAAAGAGTGCCCTCTGCACCTCCGGCGTTGGCCGATGCCGCCAAACCTGCCAGTACGCTGGTGGACTTAGCCCGAGAATACGTCTATGAGCGGGGGGCAGGCGCGCAATCGGCGTCCCGAGAGACCGAAAATAAGCCTGAGTTCACGGCGAAGCCGCAACGGGTCGCGACGCTGGACCAGCCAGCACGCATCCGCTCGAGCCGGCCGGGCGTGTCGCGCTCGCCGGCCGCTGCGGGAGAACCGCCGGATGCTGGGGGCGAACGCCAGGTCGACATTCCGCAGCCGGGCCTCGCTGCGCAGGCGACTGAACGTCCGTGGTGGAAGCAACCACTGCCAATTACTTCGATGGTTCTGGCGCTCACGCTGGGAGTTGGCTTTGCCGTTTACCGCAAAACCGCTGCGACTCCTCGCGTTCCTGCGAAGAGTTCGGAGACCGCGCCGGTCCCGAGTCCTTCCCTGGAAGAACAGCAGCGCAGCTTGATCGCTCTGGCACACGAGGCCGCGGACCACAGCGACTATAAGACCGCAGAGGCGAAATTGGATGCAGCGGAGAAACTTCCCGGGCCTCTGCAATCTTTGATCCAGGATCTACGCAGGAAATTCACGCTCGAGGAACGCAACTCCGAGATTCGAGGTGTGGCGCAGACCGAACGCGATCTGTGGAGTCAGGGCACGACCCAACTCTCCCAAAATCGTTTGGATCAGGCCGAAAGCAGCTTCCGGAAGATTCTAGAGCTGCCCGAAGGCGGGCGGCGCAAAGCTGAGGCCGAGCGCTATCTCACCGAAGTGATCCCCCGGCGGAGGGAAGAGGAGCGCCGCGCCACTCAAGCGCAACAAGTGCGTCAGCCCCAGCAAAAGGCCGATGCGGCTCAAACCAATCAGCAGACGTTGCAGAACGCCGCCCGGCAGGCCGAACAGTTGAAATTCGCGGAGCTCGAGGGCCTGTACAAACAGGCCGAGCAGCGCGGCGACGATGCCGCGCGGCAGCAACTCTTCTACCTGCAACCACAGTTTCGCGCTATCGCCGATGGCGGTGGGCCGCTGGCCCCGAACGCGCGCAATTACGCGGAAAACCTCATCCCGGCGGCGCTCAAAGAAATGGAAAGCCGAGCGGCGAAGGCGAAGTTAGAGGCTGCTGAGGCCGCTCGGTTCAGCGAGCTCGTGGACCACTTCAAGCAGGCAGTCGAGGCTCGTGATAACAACGCACTGAAGACGCGTGTGCTTGGGGAATTCCAGAAGCTGGCGCAGGCCGGCGGTCCCAAGGCTGCCGAGGCTGCTAAATACGCCACAGTTCTTGTGCCCGCTGCAATCCGCGACACGGCTCCATGGCCGGTGATAGGTTGCCCGGCCAGCCCCGGCGGGTTAAGCCCTTCCATCAAGCCGGGAGACTTGGTTGCCTGCGGGCTGCTCGATCCACCCAAGGTGCAGTGGACGCAGTTTTCCTGGCCCGACTTTCCTGGCCGCGCGCGGCAAGCCGGGCAGGCGAAGGGAATCGCCATGCTCTCGGTCACCGTGGACGAAAATGGAGACGTGATAGATGCCAAGCCGCGTGGCAAAGCGGACGCCTACGGCTTTAGTGACACCGCGGCGGCCGCCGCCCACCAGTGGAAGACTAATCCGCCCCGCGTCCAGGGCAAGCGGGTCAAAACCGAATTCTCGGTGGATGTTCTCTTCAACCAGTAGCCCGCTCGAAACCGCCAGTGCCGTTCCAACTAATCAATTGAACCCATTTCTGCCCGGAGCCGGCCTCAGAACAATATCTTGAGTGAACCTTGAACGCGTCGGCTGCTGGTGTTCATGAACCGGCGGCTAAGGAACAGGGACTTTCCCGTCGCAGGGTCGGTGGCATCGAGTGAGTTTTCCGGAATGACGCCGCTGACGCGGGCTGGCGTAACCGACGGCGCCACACTGCCGAAGGCGATGGCGGGTACGGCTTGAGCCTCCGTGCTGAACGCGTTCCCGATGGGGCTCCCGGCGTTCTGGCGATTGAGTAGGTCGTATGCCTCGAACCGGAATTGGAAGGTTAAGCGGTCGCGGATTTTCAGACTCTTGATGACCGCGAGGTCAAGGTTGGCGACTCGGGGACCAGTCAAGATATTTCGCCCGGCGCTCCCGCCGACGAACGAGGCGCTCCCGACGCGGAAGGTCGTGCCGGGCTTCACGCCAAGGGGCACCTGGACGAAATGTGCGGTGGCCGGGTCGATTGGACTTCCGGAGGAATCTAGGTATCCGGTAGGCGACTGCGGTCCCGGAGCGATGCTCACGCACGCCGGATCGGCCACCAGGGCGACGCGATTGAGAGGCGCCTTGGGGTCACCGATGCTCGGGCGATCGTTCGTCAGCACGCCATCTCCGCCTGCATCGGTGCACGCTCCAAAGCTGTTGAGTGGGTTGAATGGCTGGCCCGACTGGGCCGTGAAGATGCCGCTCAGTTCCCAGCCACCTAGAGCCGCTCGCCCGATTTGTGAGGAAGGCGACGGCAGTGCCCACAGGAAGCTGACCGCAACGCGGTGACGGCGGTGGAAAGAGGAGTTGCCGCGTTCCGCGCGTCTGGTGTCATTTGGATTCTGTGCGAAGGGCGTGATGACCTCGATCGGCTCGGCGTTCTGCCGCAGGAAGCGGAAGTCCCGGACACGACGCACGTCGGGACCAAAGATCTCGCTGGCATTGTCAATCAGGTGGCTGAACGTGTAGGCCGCGGTCAGGGCCAGCCCGTTAATAAACCCGGCGTGGCTGAAGCGCTTGGTGGCCGACAGTTGCAAGCTGTGGTAGTTCGATCGGCTCCCGTTGGTGATGGTAGTGATCTCTCCGCGATTGGGGTTCAGGCGGGGCAGAGACGTGGCGCAGGGCGGCGTCACACAAGGCGATTGAATCTGCCAGCCACCGCGCGGGTTGCTCTGCACTCGCTGGAAAAGCCGTTCGCCGATACTGCCGACATATGCGGCTTCCAGCAGCAGATCCGTGCCGAGCTGGCGCTGCAAGCCAAAGGAGAAGCTCTGGGTCCGGGGCTGGGCCAAATTCTTGGCGATAGAATCCTGGCTCGTGCAGTCGAGAAAAGTCGGCCCGGTGGCCGCGGGGTTCAACGAATCGCAATCGGCGAGATGCTGGACAACGTCGCTCGGGTTGAAAGGCGGCAGCGGATACACATTGGATGGCGTGCCCACAACAAACGGCGAAATCGGCCCGCTTTGCCAGGCGACTAGAGCGATGTTGAATGCCGTGGGGTTGTAATAGATGCCGTACCCGCCCCGGACCACCGTGCGGCTGCCGAGCCCCAGGGCAAAGCCGACCCGCGGCCCGAAATCCTTGTTATCACGCTGAATCCGGGAACCGAAGCTGGGATTGAGTTCAGCGATGCGGTTGATGGGCTGTCCGTAATTTTCGTAGCGCAGTCCCAGGTTCAGCGTAAAGCTACCGCCGATGCGGATATCGTCCTCGAAGAAATAGAACTGGCTGAATTGCCGCAGGGGCAGCTCCTCGCCGCCGCGCCCGCCGAAATTTCCAAACCGCTGAAGAGCGAACGTGGGTGCGTTGTTGGCAAAATTCTGGAAGCCGGAAGACGCGCTTGCGGCAAAAAAGTATTCCCCCAGATTGGAGGAGATATCGCGGAGGTTACTCAACGTGCGCACCAAGTTGGCCCCGAACTTGATGCTGTGTCGCCCGCGGGAGATCGAGATGTTCTCCTGCACCTGGTATAGATTGCTGTTGATGCGGCTGGGCCGGGTGTCGCGTCCCATGGTGAACACGTTTCCTGCGGACGGAAAGGCCGCCAGGAATGCAGACGTGCCTGCGGGAGTGCCACTGGGCGCCGGGCTGGTCGCAAAGGTATCTGAGACCGTCACCGAGGGCAGCGTTTCCTGGGCGGTTCCGCTTACCCCCAGCGCACCAAGTTGCGAGGAGATCCGCGTATAGGAGCCACGCAGCTCGTGTAGCGCCCGCGGCCAGGCGTGCGTCCAGAACAACCCGGCATTCTGTGTGCGCTGGAGAAACAGCTCGTGGTAGGACGGCATCAGCCCCGGATCAAAGAATCCCACCTCAAGCGGAGCCGCTCCGACCGTTCGCGGAGTTCTCAGGTCGTCGAAAAGGTAGCGACCGTACAGGTCGTCCTTTTCGGTAAGCCTGTGGTCCACGCGGAACGAGGTCTGATGGTCGCGCACATCGAAAATGCCCGCCCGGGGCACCAGAAAGGATCCGAACTCAATCGGAGTCCCTCCTACCGTGATCCCGTTGTTGGGCGGTCCGCTGATAGTACATGGGTTGTTGGCGGGTAGCCCGGCGAAGAAGCTGAAGCAGGGAGCAGTCACAAGTGGGAGCCGACCCACGGTTGGGTCATTCAACAGCGCGCTGAGGGTCTGGGTTAGCGGCTGGCGGGACAACGCATTGAGCCCGCGGACGGTCGGTAACGTGGCTACCTGGGGGTAAAGCGGCGAAAGATCGTTTCGCGCTCCGTCCCACTGGTAGGTCAAGAAGACCCAAGTGGATTCATGCTGCATCGGGCCGCCCAAGCTTGCCCCCAGCACGTTTTCCGCAAAGGGCGCCGGCCGGTCCAGCCCCGCGGCGCGTTCCACGCGATTGGTGGCGTTGAGCGGATCGCGCTGGGCGAACCAGAACGCGCTCCCGTGCCACTGGTTGCCCCCGCGTTCGGTGATGAGGTTGACCACGCTGCCGGAATTGCGCCCAAATTCGGCTTTGTACTGGTTGGTGATTATGCGGTATTCGGCAAACAGGTCGGTGTTCGTGAATTGGGTGGCCGCCCCGCCGAACAGCGGCTCGTTATTGTCCACGCTGTCGATAATGAAACTATTCTCGCGGCCGCGCGAACCGTTAACCGCGAAAGGCACTAGCGTGCTGGCGAAGCTGAACGTACGCACGCTGAATACGCCCGGGGCGAGCAGGGCCAGGCTGTTGATATCGCGCGTCAGCAGCGGCAGCTCGCGGATCTGTTTCTGGCTGAAGGCGGTGCTGAGCGCTGGTGAGTTCGTCTCGATCATGGCGATCTCCGCCGCTCTCACCTCGATGGTCTCGTTTCCCACCGGGGCCACCGTCAAGGTGATCTCCGCGACGTGCACCACCTGGGTCACGCTCAGCCGGACGTCGGAAACCTTAGCCGTGTTGAACCCCCCTTTCAGCACGGTCAGGTTGTAGATACCTGGGGAAACCTCGCGCGCCTCATAGCGGCCCTCGTTGTCGGTGCTCACCGCGCGGATCTGGCCGGTCGAAGTGTTCACGAGCTGTACCAGCGCCGCCGGAACACTGTCGCCGCGTTGGTCCTTCACCCGCCCCACAATGCCTCCGCCGATGCTCTGGCTTTGCGCGCTGCTTGGTATCAAAAAGTAGACCATCAGGACAGCGAACAAGAAGCGGTGAACTCTTTGCGGCATGCAGCTCCCCCCGAATATCTGCGGACCTTTACTTCGCTTGGCCCCGCGCCTTGTTCCGAGAATACGCTAGTTCGAGACCGGCGAAATGCTCTGCTACCTAACAAGCACTCCCAACGCCGCTATGACTCTTCCGGCGTATTCGATTGGCGGGCGCCATGGAATTCCGCCAGCCAACGACAGGAGACGCTGCGGGCGTTTCGGGCGGTGCAGCACGCCGCGCCTAAGAATCGAAATGCGGCTTCACAATCCTGGGCTATCATGGCAACAGGACACTGGAGCGTGGCTACCCATCCGGTCCATTTCGATCTCTCGCCTCCGCCTCTCCATACGGCGCGGCTTGTTTGCTCCCTTGCCAGCGGCAAGACGCTTTTTCTCGCTTCGGGTTTCGCAGAGCCCCAGCCTGGAGGCGGCTGCCAACTACACGGAAGGCCGCCACAGGCCGCACTGCTCCGAGTCCGCGATTTGACCGTGCAGCTCGCAACCGACACGGGAGCCGCGATACCCGTAGTCGAAGCAGTCAGTTTTGACATTGCGGTGGGCGAAGCGGTCGGCATCCTTGGCGAGTCCGGCTGCGGAAAGACGACCACCGCGCTGGCGCTCCTGCGCTTGCTGCCTCCGGGGGGCAAGATAGTTCGCGGGTCGATTGAGTTCGCCGGGCGCGAGCTGGTCACCAGCGGCGAGCGCGAACTGGAAAAAATTCGTGGCGCGGAGATCTCGCTGATCTTTCAAGAGCCCGGGATCGCACTTCACCCAATGAGGCGCGTGGGGGACCAAGTGGGCGAGGTAATTCATGCCCACCGCGGGTGGAACTGGAAGCGGTGTCGCGAAGAAGCGGCCACCGCCCTTGCGCAGGTCTTCTCCGGCGAGATCTCTCGCATCTCCGAGGCCTACCCACACCAGCTAAGCGGTGGACAACGCCAGCGCGTGTTGATCGCGCAGGCGCTGGCCTGCCGGCCGGCGCTGGTGATTGCCGATGAGCCCACGGCCTCGCTGGATGCAACCACCCAGGCCGAAATCCTGGCGCTGATCAAGGACCTAAAGCAGCGACTGGGGGTCGCGTTACTTCTGATCAGTCACAATCCCGCCATTCTCGCGGGGCTCGCCGACCGCATCCTGGTGATGTATTCCGGACGCGTCGTCGAAGAGGGCCCCCTTGAGCGGGTGTACCGCGCGCCGTTGCATCCGTATACAAAGGGGCTGCTGGCTTCGATGCCCCGGGGAGCCAGCGAAAGTCCCGCGGCGGGGAAGGCCAAGCTGCCGGCAATCTCCGGTAGCCCGCCAGACCCGGCGCGTTTGCCGCCGGGTTGTCCCTTTGAGCCTCGTTGCCCGGATCGCCTGGCCATCTGCACCACCCGCGGACCCGAAGAAGTACAGCCCGAAGCAGCGCGCCGGGTGTGGTGTTTCAAATATGGCGGCTGAGCAGACTTCCCCTGAAGTCGCCTCGACACTGCTGCGCGTCAAAGGCCTGCGCAAGTTCTACGAGCAGCGCCGGTGGCTTTCGCGCAGGAGGTTCGTGGTCCCGGCGGTCGATGGCGTGGACCTGACGATCGCCCGCGGAACCACGTTGGCCCTGGTGGGCGAGTCTGGCTCTGGAAAATCCACGCTGGCGCGCTGCCTGGTGCGCCTTGAGGAGCCAACCGCGGGCGAGATCTGGTATGACGGAAAAAACTTGTTGTTGCTCAGCCGCGCGGAGCTGCGCCCTATCCAGGGGCAGATCCAGCTCATCTTTCAGGACCCTGCCGCGGCGCTCAATCCGCGCCTGACCGCACTAGAGATTGTCGTCGAACCCCTCCTCGTGCAGGGCCGCGGCACCCGGCGCGAGCGCCGTGAACGCGGCCTCGCACTGATGGAAAAAGTCGGGCTGCTGTCGCAATGGGCCGAACGCCCGGCCGCAGAGTTTAGTGGCGGCCAGCGTCAACGACTGGCGATTGCGCGAGCGCTGGCTTTGGAACCGAGGCTCCTTATCCTTGACGAAGCGCTCTCCGCGCTGGATCTTTCCGTCCAAGCTCAGATCGTTAACTTGTTACTGGAACTGCAGGCGTCGCGCGGGCTGACCTATCTATACATCACGCACGACCTTAGCTTGGTCGGCCACCTCGCCGACGAGATGGCGGTGATGCAACGCGGGAGAATTGTCGAGCGCGCCTCCGCCCGGGAGTTGCTGCGCCACCCACAGCACGCGCACACTCGGGCGCTGGTCGCGGCGGTCCCTCGACTGGAAACTCTCACCCCCGGCCAGGTGGCGCCCTAATGCGCTTCTTGGCAGGCAGGCTTCTTCACGGATTATTTCTTCTGTTCGGTGTTTCGGTGCTTTCCTTCCTGTTCGTTGCGCTGGCGCCCGGCAGCTTTCTGGACGAGATGCGCTTGAGTCCGCAAATCTCGCCGGAGACAGTTGCGGCGCTGCGGGCCCAATACGGCCTGGATCGGCCGTTGCCGGTGCGGTACGCCCGCTGGGTGCGCTCGGTCCTGCGGGGCGAGTTGGGTTTCTCGTTTGCTTACAACACCCCGGCGGCGCCGCTGCTCCGAGTGCGGGCGCGAAACACACTGGTGCTCACCGGATCGGCCACGCTGCTGGCGTGGGCGACCGCCATCCCTATAGGAGTGTGGGCCGCCGCGCGGAAGGGCCGCGCTGTCGATCAACTCACCACCGCGAGCGCGACGGCACTGCTGGCTGTTCCCGACCTGCTTTTGGCCCTGGGTCTTTTGCTTCTGGCCGTGCGGACCGGGTGGTTTCCGACCGGGGGAATGGTTTCCCTGGGCTTTGAAGGGTTGGGGTTCGGAGCAAAGGTGAAGGACGCGGCCAGACATCTGACTTTGCCGGTTGTAACACTGGTTGTGGGCACGCTCCCCGTGCTTGTGAAGCATGTGCGCGCCGCTATGATTGAGGTGCTGGACTCCGCGTTCTTGCGGGCGGCGCGAGGTCATGGCATCCCGCGCCAGCGGCTGCTGTTCCGCTACGCGCTGCCTGCGGCGGCGAACCCGCTTATCTCCCTTTTCGGGTTTTCGGTGGGCGCCCTGCTTAGCACTTCCCTTTTGGTCGAAGTGGTGATGAGCTGGCCCGGGCTGGGGCCCCTGCTGCTGGAGGCGATTCTGGCGCGCGATCTTTATCTGGTGATTGGCGCGGTGATGTTCTCGACCGTTTTTCTGCTGGCTGGCAACCTGCTCGCGGATGTCCTCCTCTATGCGAACGACCCGCGGATCCGCACCGGAGAGCGCTGAACATGCGGCAGGGAAAAAAGCTCGCGCTCATCATCTCCCTTCTAGCCGGATTACACGCTGTGGTGCTGGGCGCGGGATTCTTCGCGCCCTATGACGCGGCGGCGCAGAACCGCGAACTGCCGTTTGCCCCACCCATGCGGCTTCACTTCCTGGATGAGCGAGGAAACTTCCACTTGCGGCCGTTCGTGTATCCTGTGGTGCCGCGCACGGGTAGCTACACCGGATACCAGGAAGACCGCAGCCGCGCCTTCCCAGTGCGCTTCTTGGTGACCGGGGCATCCTACTCGGTTGCAGGACTCTTCCGCGCGCGGCTACACCTGTTCGGCGCGGACCCTCCGGCGGAGGTCTTCCTGTTCGGCACGGACGGGTTTGGACGGGATTTGTTTTCGCGGATGCTCTATGGCGGGCAGATTTCGTTGTTGGCAGGCCTGTTGGCCGCCGGGCTCTCGCTGGCCCTGGGGCTGGTGCTGGGCGCAGTAGCCGGCTTCTACGGCGGCTGGGCGGACGAAACGCTGATGCGCGGCGCAGAGCTTTTCCTCGTGCTGCCCTGGCTGTATTTGTTGTTTGCCATCCGTGCATTCCTGCCGTTGCAGATAGGTCCGGAGCAGGCGTTTCTGCTGTTGATTGTCGTCATCGGCTTGATCGGGTGGGCGCGCCCGGCGCGGCTGGTGCGCGGCGTGGTCTTGAGCGCGCGCGAACGGGACTACGTGCGCGCTGCGAAGGGCTTTGGGGCGACGGATACCTATCTGCTGCGCCGCCACGTGCTGCCGCAGACGTTTGGCGTGCTGCTGACCCAGGGGGCTATCCTCGTGCCGCAGTACATCCTTGCTGAGGTGACTCTGTCGTTTCTCGGACTGGGAGTGGGAGAACCGGTGCCAAGCTGGGGTAATATGCTGGCCAGCCTCCAGCAGTATTACGTGCTTGCCTCGTACTGGTGGATGTTCCTTCCGGGGTTCGCGCTGGTGCCTTTCTTTCTCGGATACTCGGCGCTGGCAAACGCTCTTCACGAGCGGGTGAAAGCCGTACTGATCTGAGATCCAACCAGAGCGTAGAACAGGGGGAAACGGTCGCATGACCAACTGTCTGCTGCGAGACCTGGCAGCCCTTCTGGCTGCCGCGGCACTGTGGGCCAGCCCTGAGAGCCTGCAGAAGCCTGTTGAGAAGCCCAGGGAAGAGCTCTTGCTCAACAACGCGGAGATTGGCCGGTACGGCGGCCAACTGGTCGTCTCCTTGCGCTCCGAGCCCAAGACGCTCAACCCGGTCACGATGACGGACAATCCCTCGAAGGAAGTCATCTGGCGGATGATGGCTGACTTGGTTCACATCAACCGCTTCACCCAGCAGACCGAGCCTGCGCTCGCCAAGTCATGGAAGGTATCTCCTGACGGCCTCCGCTACACCCTGAAGCTGCGCCGCGGCTTGCGCTTTTCCGATGGCCATCCGCTGGACGCAGACGATGTCCTGTTCAGTTTTCAGCTCTACCTCGACGAAAAGGTGCATGCGCCGCAGCGCGACCTGCTGATCGTCGGCGGCAAGCCTATTGTCGTGCGCAAGCTCGACTCAGAGACTCTGGTCTTCGAGCTGGCGCAGCCCTACGGAGTAGGCGACCGGCTGTTCGATGGCTTTGCGATCCTACCGAGGCATCTGTTGCAGAAGGCGTACTCCGAAGGCACGCTGGCGCAAGCGTGGTCGCTGACTACCCCTCCCGAACAAATCGCCGGCCTGGGGCCCTTTCGCCTGAAGCAGTATGTTCCCGGCCAGCGCTTGGTGCTGGAGCGGAATCCGTACTATTGGAAAGTGGATCGCAAGGGCAACCGCCTGCCTTACCTCGACGAGCTTGTGTTCCTTATTGTGCCCAGCGAAGACGCGCAGGTGATTCGTTTTCAGGCGGGCGACACGGACGTGATCAGCCGGCTGAACGCGGAGAACTACGCCGTGCTGGAGCGGCAGCAGCAGGCCCGCGGCTATACGATGTCGGACATCGGGCCGGGATTGGAGTACAACTTCCTTTTTTTCAATCTCAACGATCTCGCTGCCAGGTCGCTGCCGCAGATCGCGCGGAAACAGGCCTGGTTCCGGCAACTGAACTTCCGGCAGGCGGTTTCGGCGGCGATCGACCGCGAGGGAATTGTCCGGTTGGTTTACCAGGGCCGGGCCGAGGCGCTGTGGGGTCAGGTATCGCCGGGCAACAAGCTTTGGGCGAACCAGGCCTTGCCGCGGCCGCCGCGGTCACTCGACCGCGCCCGGGAGCTACTGCGCGCCGCGGGCTTTTCCTGGAAGGCCGACGGGACTTTGGTGGACGCCGGTGGTGACGTGGTGGAGTTTTCCATCGCCAGCAGCGCCTCAAACGCCGAGCGCACAAAAATGGCCGCCATTATCCAGGACGACCTAAAGCAGCTCGGAATGAGCGTGCACGTGGTCCCGCTCGAATTCCGCGCCCTGCTCGCGCGGGTCCTAGACAGCCGCGACTACGAAGCGTGCGTGCTGGGCCTCGCCAGCGGCGACGGCGACCCGAACGGGGACATGAACGTCTGGCTTTCCAGCGGCCCCCAGCACCTCTGGAACCCCGGCCAGGCTCAACCGGCCACGTCCTGGGAGGCCGAGATTGATCGGCTGATGCAGGGGCAGCTCACGGCGCGGAAGTACTCGGAGCGCAAACGCCTGTACGACCGCGTCCAGCAAATCGTAGCGGAGAACCAGCCGATGATTTTTCTGATTAGTCCCCATGTTTTGGTAGGCGCCAAAAATGGCCTGGGCAATTTCCGGCCTGCCGTTCTGGACCACTACACGCTTTGGAATGTGGAGGAGTTGTTCTGGCGTGGGAAATAGCCCCTTGCGGGGCTAGGAAACACTGCCCCCCGGCGCGATTGCGCCCCGCGCGGCGGTCGTGGGATGCTGTTCGTCAAAATGTCAGTGAAGCCGCAGGAAGAATTAATCACGCAGCTAGC
>Ga0209158_1001638_pt1 | contig 14724 bp, 23 predicted proteins | sample GraSoiAngelo_140_FD_185897 | JGI IMG/M metagenome (GOLD analysis project Ga0209158, IMG submission 185897) | Grasslands soil microbial communities from the Angelo Coastal Reserve, California, USA - 14_0929_12_30cm (SPAdes) (version 2) | ecosystem: Environmental > Terrestrial > Soil > Grasslands ...
TGATCAGTGAAGCTTCATAGGTGAGAACCGGATGAAGGGCGATTCTATTCTCGACGGTGGCTCTGTTGTGACGAACATGAAAAGAGACATGAACCCGGATGAACTTGGAATAAGACGGGTGCTGCCTGAGTCTGGATGGACGCAAGCACGTTCAATGGCGGCGAGGACCACCCCCATCCCGCGTCACCAGTCCCAACCGCACGTGCAGATTTTAGAGAAGGGGCAAAAACCATAGTAAATAAGGAGGACCAGCATGTTCGAGAAGAAAAAAGATGAACTCCTGCACGACCACAACCACGACGGAGTCGACCGGCGGGGATTTCTGAAGTGTATGGCCTGGGCAGGGACGGGGGCCCTTTGTGTGATGAAAGGCGGGGTTTTGAACTCATACAGCTTGAGCCGAATTTCGGAGACTAGCACGGCGGATATGATGGGCGAACTTAGCTTCGTGCAAATCAGCGACAGCCACATGGGATTCAACAAGCCAGCGAATCCGGACGTCGCGGGGACCCTGAAAGCAGCCGTGGACAAGATCAACGCCCTGTCGGGCGCACCAGAATTTATGCTGCACACGGGCGACATCAGCCACCTCTCGAAGCCCGAAGAGTTTGATACGGTGGACCAAATCTTGAAAAGCGCGACGCCCAAGGATGTCTTCTACGTACCCGGTGAACACGATGTGCTGAATGACGATGGGAAACAGTTCCTGGAGCGCTACGGCAAAGGCAGCAAGGGCGCGGGATGGTACAGCTTCGACAAGAAGGGCGTGCACTTCATCGGGCTGATCAATGTGATGAATTTGAAGGCCGGCGGGCTCGGAACGCTGGGCCACGACCAGCTTGAGTGGCTGGAAGACGATGTAAGACATTTGACGCACAGCACACCGATTGTTGTGTTTGCGCACATCCCACTGTGGTCCGTGTACCCCGAGTGGGGCTGGGGAACCGAAGATAGCAACCAGGCACTGGCATATTTGAAGAAATTCGGTTCGGTGACGGTACTAAATGGCCACATCCACCAGACCATGCAGAAGGTCGAAGGAAATGTGACTTTTCATACCGCGGCGTCCACGGCGTTTCCGCAACCGCAGCCGGGTAAGGCGGATTCACCTGGGCCGATGAAGGTGCCCGCCGAGCAACTCCGGAGCGTCCTGGGGATCACCGATGTGAATTACATCCGAGGGCAGCACGCGCTTGCTGTGGTGGATTCTTCGCTCGCGTGAGCAAGACGCAGCCAAACTCAGAAAACGATTCGAACTTGAAACAGACAAAAAAGGAGAAAAAGCATGAGGAGAAGTGTGTCCATTGCAAGTCTAGCAGCAGCACTGGTGCTGGGAACGGCAGGTTTCGGCACAGGTCGGAAGGGTTCTGTAGCAAGTGCGCAGGAAAAGACGTCGACGATGGAAGTGAAGATCGACAACTTCAGCTTCGGACCGGTAACACTAACGGTGCCGGTCGGGGCCACGGTTACGTGGACCAACCGTGACGATATCCCTCACACGGTAGTTAGCACGGATGATTCGAAGACGTTCAAGTCCAAAGTGCTCGACACAGACGAAAAGTTCTCCTTCACCTTCAGCAAAGCGGGAACGTATCCGTACTTCTGCTCGATTCATCCGAAGATGACGGGCAAAGTCATCGTGCAGTGAGCGAGGAGCAACCTTGCATCCGTTCGACATAAAAACGGTGGTTTTCGCAAAGCATGCGCAACACGTCGTGCTGATCCACTTCCCGATCGCGCTGTTTATCATCGGCGTGCTCTTTGATTTTCTTGCGCAATGGAAGAAGCAGCGCCTGCTGGCTGCGACCGCCTACTACAACTTGCTCGTCGCGGCGATCGCCACCATACCCGTGATAGGCACCGGCATTCTCGCGTGGCAGTGGGAACTCGAGGGTCAAAAACTGAAAGGCATCCTTTTGATGCATCTGGTGATGGGATGCGTGTCAAGCGTCCTGATCTGGATGGTGTGGTTCATCCACATGAGAACCCGACGGAACCACGAAAGAGTCATGCCCGGATACCGCCTGCCGATCGAGGCTGCAGCCGTAGTTATCGTCGCACTGACAGCACACCTCGGCGGCTTTCTCAGTGGAGTGAATGGACCGGGATAGAAGTGTTCCGAAACCCGCGGGACCAGACTCGGTGGATCCTCCAACAAGACAATCTAATGCGGCAAGGAGCGGCAAAATGAAAACTAAAGTTTTTTTGGCGGTTGTGGCGCTGTGATATGCGCCGCTGGGGGTCGCTGGCAATAAGGCCGCGTATCCCAAAGAAAAAGTAGCGGCCTTCGTGGTCGAGAAGCTGGACTTGACTTCGCTGCCGTCCACGTTCCGGCCGAAGAAGGAAAAAGGAAGGAAGACTTTTGCGGATTACAGATTCACGGCGCAGACGGTGGACGAAAACGAAGCCGTCGTCGAGGCGGCGGGTGGGGTGAAGAGGTTGGCGATCAAGGTTCTCGACGAGAGATCCTCGGGAATCTACGTGTGTGTTGCGGAGCCCGGAGAAAACGGCGGCCCGGCAAAGACGCAAAGTGTAATCCTGCTGAAGAGGAAGGATTCGAACACGTTGTTAAAAGGGCGCGAGTCGTGGCGAGAATTTACGGCATGCCCAGTGGTTGGCGGAAGCGACTCCACGACGAGCTCCTACGGGTATTAAGGAGTTACGTCGAAATACAGTGTTCCAATCACGTTTGTGGCTTTGGGTATTGTCGCCGCGACAGATCAGAGGAGTGTTAATGGCCGACACCGACGTGCGATCTTGCACTTCCCTCTTAATTGCCGGAATTAATCCTGCCCCTCTGCCACGCGAGATTCTTACCTAAACATGAATGGAGCGCAGTCGGCAATCTGCGTAGTGACAATTTGTTGAGAAAAGCATTCTTTGAAACCGCGGCTCCGTGCACTGCCGATCTTGTTCTCGTCCTCGAAATCGTCATGGGGATAGGTCTGTTGGTCGGTGCTCGGCTTGCTCGCAAGGGGCGCTTTCGGCAACACGCCTGGTGCCAATCCACCATCGTGGTTCTGAACCTCGCTGTAGTCGCAGTGATGATGATTCCTTCATTCCGCGTTCATGTGCTTCCCAGGGTTCCGGCTAAGCTGGGGAAGGCCTACTACGCACTGGCGACGACGCATGCCGCGTTCGGAACCATGACTGAAATCGCGGGACTGTACATCTTGCTGTCAGCAGGTACGAGCGTTTTGCCAGAAAAATTGCGAATCACCAAATACAAGCTGTGGATGCGAAGCGTCCTCGTGCTCTGGTGGGTCGTGCTGTTACTGGGAGTAGCAACATACACGCGCTGGCACGTGCCGCATTTGTTTCGGAAATAGGTTGCGTGGTTCAGCGGAGCGAGATTGAAGATCGTCCCAATTTGCTTGTTTTGCATGTTGAGCGCCTTTGCTCAACTTTGCCCGGCACAATCGGGGACGTCATCAGTACCAAAGACCAATCCGGGACGACTCACGGTATCCACGCCGACGACGCTCATTCGGTTAGATACCGGCAGTTCGAGAATGTCGCGTTCTTCGCAGAACACTCGACAGAGTCTTCCAAGCGCGTCGGGATCGGCCAAGTCACTAGACGTCCGTACTTCGCGGCTGGCGCTGTTCTTGCAGAGTGAGCCGCTCGCAATCAGTCTGTCAGGAGACCAGACTGCGGTGCATGAAGGAGAAGTCTTCGCAGGTGTGCAAGGCGTGCTCTTAAGATCTGCGCACTTCGGTACGAACGAGATACGTGCCAGCAGGTTTGGGGCGATATACGTCGAGCGCAGTTCGCACAAACACTGTTATTCCCATCCTCTGGGGAAGTTCACAATTTCCGGAGAGGTATGGGATTTCCCACCAACCATTCGCGAAGGGCAACACCGTAGGTAGTCTCCGTCCGGGTTCCCGTGGCCCTCGCAATATTTAGTGGTCGACGCAGGATTCAATCATGGACTGACCTTAAGGTCCATTCGATGGGAAGCGTTCGTGTAATTCACATACCGACCGCCACATCGCCTTGGGATGGTTCTTCCGAGATTCCGACGTTGGGTCTCCTTCAGTTCTCTCCACTCCTTTTCTTTGCATTGCATCTTTGGATGTGGATCGCTGGTTTGTTACTTTCAGCGAATGCTGCGTGAAGACAAGGGCGGAATAAATCGTGATCAATTTGGTCTATGTAGTTGAAATGCCGACGGCGCCCATAAGGGGCCCTGGCAAAACTCAGACCGAGGACGACTCATGGCTGAATATGAGATGGCACTGATGGATCGGCAAAGAATTGCTAGGAGACACGATGGCGTTCTGGTTTGACACAAATGGTCGTCGTTACGAATTCCGGGCTGGGCAACATGCCGACTTTGTCTTCCCGCGGCCGTGCATGGGCAGTGAAAGCGACAATTCCCGGACCTTTTCGCTCGCGAGCTCTCCTCATGACAAAGAGCCAATCATGATTGCGATGCGCATGCGGCAGACTGCCTTCAAGAACGCGTTGAAGGCCGCCGCTCTTGGCACGAAGTTCATCGTGAGCCGTCCCCGGGGATCATTCACGCTGCATACAGACATCACCCGACCTGCGGTGTTTATCGCGGGTGGCATCGGGATTACGCCGATTCGCAGCATCCTTCAGTGGGCCACCCAGGAGCGTCTGCCACACAAGCTGTATTTGTTTTATTCAAACAGGGAAACGGACGATGCCGCGTTCATCGAAGACCTTGAAAGCATGACCGTGCAAAATCCTAATTTCACCTTCGTTCCAACGATCACTAGGCATAAAGCTCTGGCTCGGCCTTACGAAAAAAGTCACGTTAATCGCGAGATGCTCACGCGTCATCTACTCGGGCTCAATGGACCTATCTACTACATTGCAGGCCCGTCGCGAATGGTCAATGCGATCACCAACATGCTCAATTCCTCGGGAGTCAACGAGGACGATATGAGGACAGAAGAATTTGGCGACTACAATCTGTATCAAAATTCTGCGCAGACCGGTCAAGCAACGGACGACAATCGTTCAGATTCAGAGCTATGACAGTTGGTACCATGGAGACCTTGTGAAAAGTAGTTTGGTTGTGACTCGTGTCTTCTTCGTTCCGTTCATTCCTCTTCTGCTCTTTGCCGTCGTCATCTGGAAATTCCCCGCGCCCGCGGTCGCCCGATCCGTCGTCCCCGACGACGTGAAGCATGACACCCCGGGCCAGGTCATCAAACAGGGCCAATCCGTCCATGTCGATGTGGACCTGGCGCTTGTCAACGTTACTGTCACTGACCCGTATAACCGCCGGGTTACAGGGCTTGAGCCCGATAACTTCCGTGTCTTCGAAAACAACGTCGAGCAGGAGATCCAGTACTTCTCTTCCGAAGACGTCCCCATTTCCATTGGCGCCATCTTCGATCTCAGCGGCAGCATGGCCAACAAAGTGGGTAAGGCCAAGGAAGCAGCCTTGCAGTTTTTCAAGACTGCCAATCGGCAGGACAAATTCTTCCTAGTCAGTTTCAACGACCGCGCAGAAGTTATGAGCGCCTTCACCAGCAGTGTTGAAGATCTGCAAAGCCGCATACTCTCGGCATCTGCGAAAGGCCGCACTGCGCTCTTCGATGCGATCTATCTGGGCCTCAGCGAGATGAGGACCGCTCGAAACGCCAAACGGGCCTTACTTATCATCTCCGACGGGGGAGATAACAATAGTCGGTACAACGAGAGGGATATCAAGCGGCTGGTGCGAGAGGCAGATGCCCAGCTTTACTCTATCGGCATATTTGACCCGTTTGGGTACCGCAGCCGAACAGCGGAGGAGCTCAACGGCCCCTCGCTGCTTACTGAAGTGACGGAACTGACCGGTGGGCGCGCCTTTACCGTAGAGAATGTGAACGAACTGCCGGACATCGCCACAAAAATTGGCTCGGAGTTGCGCAACCAATACATTCTGGGATACCACCCGAGTAATAAATCACACGATGCGCGATGGCGAAAGATCAAGGTCAAGATGCGCGCCCCCAAGGGACTTCCGCCTCTCAGCATCTACGCAAAAACTGGCTATTACGCGCCCAGCCTCTAGATTGGGCTAGCGCCAATTTCTCACAGCTTGGCTGAAGAGGAATGAATTTTGTTCGAATCGGGAGTTGCGAGATCGTTTCGCGGGGTGCTGGTGTGTAGCTGATCCGTTTTTCGCTGGGCGTGATCGTTTTTCTCTCGCCGGGACTATTTCGGCGCACACCGTACCCCCGGTTGACAGAAGCGAGGAAAAAGTTGTCAACGGTGACGTTGAGCAGCAGCAACACGTCTGTGGCGACGGTGCCCGCGAGCGTCACGGTGGCGGCCTGAACTACGTCGGCGATACTTACCATCAGCGCGAAACGAGTTTCCGGCAACACCAATGCGACGATCACCGCCACCCTGGGAGGAACTTCGAAGACGGCGGTACTAATCGTCTCGCGTTGGTAATTTGACGTGTCTCTGGCGAATGTTATTTCGCCCATGATTCCTCAGGATTCCCGGTCCTGCTACGATGCTGCGATGCGCAATCATCCTCCTTATATTTTGCGCGTTGGCTGACGGAGCGACCCAACACATAGGTATGAGCGACCCGGGCAGATTCGAACTCCCGACCCTCCGCTTAGAAGGTACGCAGTGCAAACTCTAAGTGCTACTTCTGGTGTCGCTTACAAGGGAACGCGCCATTTATCTCCCTCTTTAGTTGGACCGAAATTCTCGGCAACCACAGGTTTCCTTCACGCGGTTTTCGCTTTAGCCTCCTGCTGCTGCACCGACGCCCATTTCGCATGTTCCTGAGAAACCAGCGACTCGACCCTCTCCGCCAGCAGAGCATGAGGATCTGCGGCATTCACGTAAGGCGAAGCCTTCCCGAGGTAAACGTACTTCTCATGCTTAAGACATTCACAAGTTGAACGATATGCTATCCAATTCTGTTGGTACTGGTTGAGGTGCAAGATCCCCTCCAGCACTGTAATCAAAACGCCCAGTCCGCCGGTCGCCCACATCATTTCCGGAAAACTAAACGCCGACAAGAACGGGATGATTGCTGCAGCCGTAATCTCAACCATCTTTATCGACTTAAAGCATCGCTGGTTGGCCATGCTCTTTCGGTCATACCAACCTATTTGATCTTCGAGGCGCTCCATAATCGGATCGATTTCTGGTGACTTGATTGCTTCAGTGCTCATGGGTTGCCGATTCTAACTCTTACTGTGACCAAGGTGGGAAGAATTTCGCCTGAGACTATTGCAGCAGGAGGGCGCGCAGTTCAGTCACTACGGGAGCCGCATCCTCACCGATGAGCATGTGCAGATCGCAAAAACTTTCGTCGATCGCACGACACCGCCAGAGCAATTCTGCCTGCCGGGCTGTTGAGTTTCCAGGCCACGAACGTAGAACAAACAAGTGCCAGCATATCTGCTTGATGGGTGCTGGGTGGAATTCTTGCACACCACAAGCCTCGAGTGCTTGATCGCTGACGAGCCGTTGGCCCGTGCCCATGATTCGGTCTCCTTTGATGACTTCGACTCTAACCCAAGCGATTCATTTTTAGTAAACAGTAGTATCGTACCTTGACTGATAAATAGGAAACCGATGGTTCGGAGATCGCTCTATGTGAGGCAGTCCATCGGGCTGTTAGCAGGGCGAGATGTCGCAAGAACGGTTGCGTTTAGATAAATATTCTGCGGCTATGTATGAAATATTCTTCGCTGCGTGGAAGTTGGGCTAGTTTCGACCCAAGCGGGCAGATGCTGGAATTTCGGCTTTGGGCTTGGAAGGCGGAAGAACTCATTGAGGAGGCTTGCTCAGGGTGCGGCACGGCCTTTCGGAACAGGAGTGGCACGTTTTTTTTCGTGCTGAGAAATATGCAACCGTGTGTCGCACAACTAGGCCTTTGTCTGAGTTGAGTCCATGAGCGCGCGACCAGGAGAGAAACGGCATCGCCGAATCTGATTGAAAGTAAAGGAACAAAAACGTGGCACGCTCGAGGGGACGATTTCCGAACCTGGCTCGGAGAGGATTCTCAATGGCGGATGGTTCTGGCAACGAAAAGCCCCAAGTCCATGAGTTGATCGAGCACACGGCCCCGGCCAAGTTTCCGCCCTTGTCGGTCTGCTCGAAGCTATGCTCGATCCCGTTTCCCGCGTCTACCTCCCCTGACGACGCCCTCCATCAGCTCTTCCCGCCGAAGTTGATAGTTCGCGTGGTGTGTGCGGCGGCTCCGATCGCCGTGCCGAGACCTAGCCCAACCAGGGGCGCAGCCACCATGGCAGCTTTCGTTCCTGTGTCCGGATTGATCCATGCTGTGCCTTCCTCGCTTTCGATGGTGATCGGGCCACCGATGTTGGCGACGAACCCGTCGGCGAAGACGATGGAGACAGAGCGCATCACTATCTCCCCCCGCGTCCCGTGTCGCGTGAGCTTTTCGACCTTCCCTTGCACAAACGTTCCTGCGGGCACGGCTACACGGTCCTCGAGCGTCACTGGAGCCGTGGTCTCGCAATAGACTTCGTCGAGCTGGTGCGTGGACTTGCTGTCGATGGGGTGCGTGAGCACCAGCGCAACACGCGTCCCGGCCGGAAGCGTGATGCGCGCTTCGTCAGGCACCGGATTTTCCGCCGGAGCCTGAGTGGGCGATTGCCACCCACGCCGAGAGCTGGCTCCGATCGCCGTTTGCGGCCTTTCCTGCGCCGTGCTTGTTATGGCGAGCAGAAAGACCCCTAAGATCGACCAAAGCGATTGCCGTTTTGGGACAGCGAGAGAAAAAGAGGACGAAGGAACCAAACTGCGAGCAAGTGTGTTCATGGAGACCTTCCGCGGAAAGGCGACAGTTTCGGCATTTGGCGAGAGTAGGAGGAATCGCCTCCAAGACATGAGACGCTAACCGCCAGAACCAGGTTACGCCAGAAGCGGGGCGCAGACCCTTCCGATCATCAGCTGCCAGCAGCGATCTACTTTGGAAAAGCGAAATGCGCTTGAGGAGGGAAAAACCGGGGCCGCAATGGATCGAACTTCAGGTTGCCAACATTTCCGGAGAGGATCTCCAGGACCGCGTGGTCACCACTGCTTTCATCGCCACTTACCTGTTTTCAGAGCCCCCCACCTGAACGATCTCTGGGAACGGAATGGCGAGTCTACCCACCAGTATTGGACCTTGGCTAAACCGGCCTACGTGCAGACCCACAAGCAAACTTTCTCCGGTGCCGAGGAGTTCAGCTATAACCTCAAGAATCTGAAACGTGCCACCATCATTGGAGAAACGACTGGCGGCGGCGCCCATCCGATCTCAGGTCACCGCATTGACGACCATTTTATGATTGGCGTACCCTTCGCACGCACCATCAATCCATCTCCACAACCAACTGGGAAGGAACGGGTGTCGAGCCCGCCGTAAAGGTTCCCGCCGCCGAGGCCCTCGCCACGGCTCAAAAGCGCGCCGCGGAAACAGTGGTCTCGAAATAAACTTAGAGTTTCTAAAAATTAAAAGTTTTTACGAAAGGATTATTGATCCACAGTTGGTCTAGCTTGCTTTGCCGAATAGCTCCTGAACCACGGCGCGTTACACGTACTTGTGAAATCCCGTCTAGAAGGCTGGCCAGGCGATGGACCGCAATGCGACTATTGGGAGTTGTTCCAAATGGAACAGTTTTCCCGCGTGTCCTATCGCACTCTGATCCGGTGAGGATGAAAGACCTGTCGCTCGAACGGTTTTCTTCTGCCCCGTGTCCTACGCGTGGTGTCGCTGGCGGGAAGCGTTGCCGGCCTCACTCGGGTGCGCTTCACTCGGAGTCACACATTGACACGAAGCTCTCTGCCGCTGAGGCCATCGAAGCGAAAAGATACCGCCGCACACAACCCCTCGCTAAGCGGGGAAAGGGCGTAGATTTCTAATCGAATGTAAATGCGAGTATCGAAAAGAATATCCATCTGATAAACGCTAGTGTCGGAGGAGCGCATTCGAGCAGGAAGTGCGCGGCGCGACGCTCTCGCGCGCGTTCGACAAAACCGTTTGAAGGTGGGGTTGCGGTGGATGCGAGCTAATGGCTATGGGAATTGAATCTTTGTTCACCTGGAGCCTGGCGATTTTGCCGGGTTTAGGAAAACCAGAGAAAAACGAAAATCGCAGTTCAAAGCGCCACCGTGAGGCATAACGTGATGAGCATGGCACGCGAAGCGTTGGCTACGTTCAAACGCGCAAACCGGACAATTCGTCGACGCAGATGTTTTTCACTGATCGCGGCGGCCGCGTTGACTCCGGTCGGGACGTCAGCGCAAGGCCCAGCCGCAATCGCGGCCGAACCCCAGCTCACTCTGTCAGAGGTGGTTGAAAACCTGGTCCAGAAAAATGCCGAGCGGGCCAAGGCCCTTCAAAGCTATCGCGGCAAACGTATCTACAAACTCGACTTTAAGGGCTTTCACACCGCGCTTCGTGCAGAAATGATCGTGGAGATAACATATACGGCTCCGGCCAAGAAAGATTTCAAGGTTCTGTCCGAAAGCGGGAGCACATGGATCGTCAAACGAGTTCTCAAGCGGTTGATCGATGCGGAGAAAGAGGCCCAGGAAGCAGCGATTCGGGCGAGCGTTGAACTCAACACCCAGAACTACAATTTCACGTCGCTCGAACGGCGAACGAACGCTGGTGGCTGCGGCTACGTTCTCGGGATCCAGCCTAAAGTGCCGAATAAATTCCTTTACCGTGGTCGTATCTGGGTGGATGACCAAGACTTCGCTGTGTGTCGAATCGAAGGCGAACCAGCTAAGAACCCATCGATCTGGATCACAAAGACTGAGATCCGCCACAACTATCAGAAGTTCGAGAACTTTTGGCTTCCCGTGGAAAACCAGAGCGTTTCGAGTCTGCGTCTCGGCGGCGGCGCTACCCTGACAATCATGTATCAAGATTATGAAATCACGGCCGTCCAACCCGTGAAGGACACTTCTGCTTCTGCGGGCCACTAGAGATCACATCGTTCCGAGAGGCCTCAATACTCACGAACCACTCGATGCGCCGACCTTCCTCCGGCACCCTAAGAGATTCGAAAAAAATACGGGGAGAGGAATTTGTCGCAGGTAAGTCAGGAAACCCGAACTGCAGTCTCCAAGATCGCGTTGGCTCATCCGATAGGTTCAAGGCGAGTTGGTCAATGCCTTCTGATAAACGCTGGTTCTCAATCGGAAGTGGTCCGGCAGATAGAGTTGGATCGGGGCGGCGGATTTAATTCCGGAGCACTTTAGATACAGCCGTTAGGAGGAAGCTGCTGGCGTTTGCGGCGGATGCGGCAGGGCTGGGCGCTATGGTTTTTCTATCTCTTCCAAATGAGTTATTGAAGCTGAGGGAAACTGAATCGAGGTAATCGCGCGTTCAGGACTCATCACGATGGGGGTATCGCACGCGTAGCGACGGCCGCGCGAGCGGCTTAGTCCTAACGCCTTAATCGTACATCATGTGGATTTGTTGGCGACATTGCTTGGCCCGCGAAGTTCTTAGAGGTTTACGACAGCGGCAGCACATACGAGACGACGGCGTGGAGTGGGCGAGGCGATGGGCGGTGGCGGAGACGCGCGGGGGGAACTCGAAGTCCCCGACGGCACGCTAAAAGCAGCATATTATGGAACATTCCTTTGCCTGTCCGCATTGCGGCGAAGGGATTTTCACCGTGCCGGACGAAGAGCTGGCGGAATTTTCAGCCCGGACTTTGGGATGACCGCATGGAGCGGGCGAGGCTATGCCTCCGATAGAAATCTCAAAAGGCTGGAAACAAATTGCGTCCCTGAACCGTATCTTCTATTGCATCCCCATAGGACGTAGCTGCATCCTAGGCATTCTCAGAGAAGCCCCGAAATAAGCGAGGAGTTATGAGGTCACTGCGCGCTTGGCTATTGCGGCTGGTCGCCTTATTTGGCAGTGAAGGACGCGACCGAGACCTCGCCGAGGAGATGGAAGCCCATGTCCTGATGCACGTTGAGGAAAATCTCCACGCAGGTATGAGTTTGGGCGAAGCGCGGCGTGACGCTCGGATCAAACTCGGCGGCATGGAGCAAACCAAAGAGAATTATCGCGCCCGCCGCGGCTTACCGCTGCTGGAGAATTTCTTGAGTGACCTGCGATTTGGTGCACGCGCCCTGCGAAAGAATCCGGGGTTCACCGCCGTCGCGGTGCTTACTCTGGTGCTCGGCATCGGCCTAAACACTGGTATTTTCACGATTTTGAATGGCGCCGCTTTGCGACTGCTCCCGGTTCCTCATGCAGAAGAAGTCGTAGCTGTCTCGCAGACCTATCGCAAGCTGCAAGGTCCCGTCCGCCGGAATGTCCGCCAGAACGCGAGCTTCTTTTCTTATTCCGAATACACGGCTTACCGCGACCAGAACGACGTCTTTAGCGGCCTTCTTGCCTATGCGCCCTTCGTCGAGGTGAACATGGGCGGCGCGCATCCGCAACATCTGATTGGGGCGCTTACTTCGTGCAACTATACATCCGCGCATAATTAACAGGACATAAGATGGGTACATCTGGCATACTCCTCGAAGGAGGTGCCATGGTTCCGCGAATCCTGTACTTACACCCGAAGACCTACAAACATTTGATCCGCTTGCGCAAACAAGCAGAGCGAGACGGAGCTTTCTGGCTTATGCCCTGGGCCTGACGCTGCTCACTGGGATTGCTTTTGGTTTGGTGCCGGCACTTCAGTCTTCGCGAGCGGATCTCACCTTCGCGATGCCGACGCCGAAGCCAAGCCTCGCTCGAGAAATCGCTTGCGCGGCGCGCTCGTAGCGGCGCAAGTGGCCGCTTGCATGGTCTTGTTGCTTGCCGCGGGGCTGTTGCTGCGTGGGCTTCACCGGGCAAAGACCGTCGACCCCGGTTTTCGCATGAAGAATGTCGCGGCCATCGCCTTGGATCTCAATGGAGCAGGTTACGACAATCAGCGCGCCGAAGCGCTGCAGCGGCAATTGCTCCAGCGAATCGCCGCGCTTCCGGGAGTGAACGCCGCAGCCCAAGCCAGCGCGGTTCCGCTGGACGACAATCACCGTGCTACCGACCTTTCCATCCCTGGCCGCGAAGACCACGTCGGTGTCGAGTACAACTACGTTTCGCCCGCATTCTTCCCATTATTGGGAATTTCCATCGTGCGCGGCCGCAATTTTACGGAGGCGGAGGGTCAAACCGGCGCGCCCGTGGCGATCCTCGTGGAATCAACCGCACGTCGCCTGTGGCCGAGCGAGGATCCCATCGGCAAGACCATTCGTCTGGACGCCGACTATGAGGTTGTTGGCGTGGCGAAGGATGCGCACGTGTCGTTTTTGGGCCGCTCCGATAACATTTACGCTTATCTTCCGGCTGGTCCCAAGCAACAGTTGGACCTCCGCTTATTGATTTCTGGCACAGCTGGTTCGCCTACAACACAGACCCTCCGGGCAACCGTCGCCGCGCTCGATCCAGAACTGGCCGTGGAAATCGTCAATCTCGAAGAAAATCTCACACCCTGGCTCACGCCGGGTCGAATCTTCTCGACTTTATCTGGTTTCCTCAGCGGCCTCGCCTTGCTCCTGGCCGCCATGGGCGTCTTGGCTTGGTGTCCTACGTTGTCAGCCGGCGTGTGCGCGAAATCGGAATCCGCATGGCGCTTGGAGCAGACAATCGCGATGTCATGGCTCTTGTTCTGCGCCAGGCCATGAGACCTGTGGTGATCGGTGCGCTGATCGGCATCGCTGGCTGCGCCGCGGTCGCTTGGGCGCTAACAACGATTTTGCCCGGAGATGTCTCCTTGCGTTTTTTGTATGGCATCAGCCCGGTCGATCCGGTCGCTTTCCTTGGCGTTCCAGGACTCTTACTCAGTGTTGCCGTCCTCGCGAGTTACATCCCGGCTCGGCGCGCGGTGAAGGTTGATCCCATGGTGGCGCTGCGCTACGAGTAAAGCGCACACGTTACGCATCCTTTTTCATATAATCTTTCGTTGCCATTTTTAGCCAACTTCAGGCCACGTGTGCCGAGAAACTTGACCGAATTCTGCCAGACCACATAGGTCCATCCGCCCTTATGACTCTTCTGCAACTTGGCAGAAAACGATTGTTCAACATGTTCGCAGTTCTTCAGACCGGAATATACGTCACACACTTTTCCGCTTAGCCTGACTTCCCTTTCAAAATGAGAAAACCTCTGAGAGACAAGGATTTCCATCAGAAATGTAGCAAGTAATAAGTCAAGATTTGTTAAGATTTGGCTTGCATTAATGAAAATATGTGCTTCAATGTAGCACGTATGTTCGTGCAAGTCACCAAATGCAAGCACGGCAGCGTCACCTACTTCACCTACCTGGTTCGCGAGTCCTTTCGTACCCCAAAGGGCCCTCGCTCCCGCACCATCTGCAATATCACGGCGCTGCCCCCTGAGACCCGCGAGCTCATCAGCCAGTCCCTTCAGGGACGCAGCTTTGTGGCTGCAGAGTCGCTGCAACTGAGCGAAGCCTGGAATTGCGGCGGGCTGATGGTCCTGCACCAGGCCTGGGAAGAGTTTGGCTTGAGCACGATCTTTGACTTCGTTGCGGATGCTCGGATGGCCGGTCTGCTCAAGGCCATGACCCTGGGTCGTATTCTGTTTCCCAGCGCCAAACTGGCCTTGGTCGATCACGCTCGCGGCACCCTGCTGGCCGCGGCCTGTGGCCTGGATCAGGCCACCGAAGACTTCGACGAGGACGACTTGTATGCCGCCATGGATCAACTGAACGGACACTGGGTCGGCATCGAGAA
>Ga0209158_1001643_pt1 | contig 14706 bp, 16 predicted proteins | sample GraSoiAngelo_140_FD_185897 | JGI IMG/M metagenome (GOLD analysis project Ga0209158, IMG submission 185897) | Grasslands soil microbial communities from the Angelo Coastal Reserve, California, USA - 14_0929_12_30cm (SPAdes) (version 2) | ecosystem: Environmental > Terrestrial > Soil > Grasslands ...
TACATCACCGCCGGGGACCCGACGCTCGATGCCACCGAGCGCATTGTGCCGGCGCTGGCGGACGCCGGCGCTGACGTGGTGGAGCTGGGCGTGCCCTTCAGCGACCCCTTGGCCGATGGCCCGACGATTCAGCGCGCGAGCGAGCGCGCGCTGCGCAGCGGCACAACCCTCGCCGGAATGCTTGGCCTGGTTAAGAAGCTGCGACAGCGGACGGAGGTGCCGCTCGTGTTGTTCAGCTACTTCAACCCGGTCCTGCAGATGGGCATCGAGCGGTTCGCGGAAAGTGCGGCCACGGCGGGCGCCGATGGTGTGCTCATCACCGACCTGACGCCGGAAGAGGCCGGCGAATACCGGCAGACGGTAGCGGCGCGCGGCCTCGATACGATATTTCTCGGTGCTCCGACTTCGACCGATGCGCGTCTGAAACGGATCGCTGACTCCTCCACCGGATTTCTGTATCTCATCTCTCGGACGGGGGTGACCGGGGCCAGGGACACACTGCCCGAGGATTTGCCCGCGCTGGTGCGCCGCGCGCGCGCGGTGACTTCACTGCCGATTGCCGTAGGCTTCGGAATATCACTTCCCGGCCACGTCTCGATCCTTGGCGGCCTGGCCGACGCGGCGGTGGTCGGTTCGGCCCTGGTAGCGGAAATCGAGAAGGCGCCGTCGGTTGACGCCGCGGTCGCCGCAGTGGCGGAGCGGGTCCGCTTGCTCAAGCAGGCGGCGACCCGAGGAATCAGCCGGCGGGAAGCGCGCCCATGAATATTGAAGACTGGCGCCGCAAGATTGACGAAATTGATCGCAAATTGGTCGAGCTGCTCAACGAGCGCTCGCGCTGCGCGATCGAGATCGGCCGGCTGAAGCAAATCGCGTCGCTCCCGCTTTACCAGCCCGAGCGCGAGCGCGAAGTCCTGGAAGCCGCTGAACGCGCCAATCACGGCCCGCTGCCGGATACAGCTATCCGGCGGCTGTTCGAGCGCATCCTGGACGAAGCGCGCTCGGTCGAGCGCATGGCTATGCATGAGGGCGATGGTTCACACCCGCCGAAGAAGTGAGCGCAGAAGGCATGGTTTGATGGAGACGACAGGGAGCCGTTCATGGTTGTGGTGATGCAGGAAGGTTCGACCGAGGAACAGATCCAGCACGTCATCGACAAGCTGGTGGCGATGGGGTTTGACGTGCACCGCTCCACCGGGGCTACGCACACCGTGCTGGGCGCGGTGGGCGTGCTGACTGACTTCGACCCCCGCCACATCGAGCTGCTCGACGGTGTCCGCGAGGTGGTGCGGATCACCCAGCCCTACAAGCTTGCCAGCCGCGTCTTCCGCCCGGAAGGCACGGTGGTGGACGTCGGCAAAGGCGTGCGCATCGGCGGCCCGGAAGTCGTCGTGGCCGCCGGGCCGTGCGCGGTGGAGTCGGCGGAACAGGTACAGGCCATCGCCGAACGCGTCGCGCGGCTGGGCGCAAAGCTGCTGCGCGGCGGCGCCTTCAAACCGCGCAGCTCGCCTTACACCTTTCAGGGCCTGGGCGAGCAGGGCCTCAAACTGCTGCGCCAGGCCGCTGATAAAAATGGACTGCTGGTGGTGAGCGAGGTGATGGACCCGTCGCAGATTTCTCTGATGCTGTCTTACGTGGACGTGCTGCAAGTGGGCGCGCGCAACATGCAGAACTACCACCTGCTGCGGGCGCTGGGTGAAGTCAGCAAGCCCGTGCTGCTCAAGCGCGGGATGTCCGCCACAATCGAGGAGCTGTTGCTCAGCGCCGAGTACATCATGGCCGGCGGCAACTACAACGTCATCTTGTGCGAGCGGGGCATCCGCACATTTGAGACCTACACGCGCAACACGCTCGACATCGCCGCCATCCCCGTTATCAAGAAGCTCTCCCACCTGCCCATCATCGCCGACCCTTCGCACGGCACGGGCCGGCGCGATAAGGTGTCGCCAATGGCCCGCGCGGCGGTTGCCGCCGGGGCCGATGGCTTGCTGATCGAAGTCCACCACGACCCCGAACATGCGCTCTCCGACGGGGCGCAGTCGCTCTACCCCGACCAGTTCGCGCAATTAATGGCCGAGCTGCGCATTATCGCGCCGGCTGTGGGCCGCCGGATCGCCTAGCCCATGGCTGCCGCCGCAGGCCCCGAGACTGGGTTTCACCGTGTCGCGGTACTTGGCACGGGCTTGGTCGGCGGATCGTTGGGCCTGGCGGTGCGGAAATATGTGAAAGATGCCTGCGTTGTCGGCTGGGACAAGAAAGACGTCTTGCGGCAAGCCGAAGCGTCAGGCGCAATCCACGAGAGCGCGGCGGATCTCTCGCGCGCCCTCACCGGGGCAGACTTGGTCTACCTGGCCCTGCCCATCGGGCTCACCCTGGAATTATTGCCCGAAATTGCCCGCCGCGCCGACCCGCGCGCGCTGGTCACTGATGCGTGCAGCACAAAGACGAAAATATGCCGCATGGCTGGCGAGTGCTTCCGCGGCGCGGCGCGATTCCTGGGCGGCCATCCGATGGCGGGGAGGGAGGTTAGCGGCGTCGCGCATGCCGATGCGGAATTGTTTCGCGGGGCGAAGTACGCGCTCATTCGCGAGGCAGAAAATTCCGGCGATGCGCATACAGCGGGCGCAAATCCCGGAGCTGTGCCCGGGACCCACGACCCGCGTGTGGCGAGTTTTGTTGCGCTGCTCGAGTCGCTGGGCGCGCAGCCGCTCTGGCTTGACGCCGAAACGCACGACTGGGCCGCGGCGATCGTGTCGCACCTGCCCCAACTGATCTCGGTGGCCTTGGCGGCAGTGGCGCGCGAGGAAACCGACGAGACGGGGTTGCCCCTGCTGCTCGCGGGCAGCGGTCTGCGCGATCTGCTGCGCCTCGCCGGCAGCCCTTATCAGATCTGGCGCGACATCGCCCTGACCAATACCGACAACATCGCGTACGCCCTTGACCAGATGGCCCAGGCTATCGAGCACCTGCGCATGCTGCTCACCAGCCGGGAGCTCGAGCACGAGTTCGTGGCTGCCAACGAACTCTACAAGATGCTTCGGGAATTGCAGTAAACTGGCTCCGAAGCGCACACGGCAGGATAGGGAGGAACGAATAGATGGATAAGCGCGTGGCCAATGCTGAGGCCGCGATCGAACGGCTGCGTGACGGCGCCACGATTCTGATGGGCGGCTTCGGCCTGTGCGGTATCCCGGAGAACCTGATCGCCGCCGTGCGCAAGAAGGGCACCAAGAACCTCACCATCGCCTCGAACAATGCTGGCGTGGACGATTTCGGCATTGGTCTGCTGCTGCAGGCGCGGCAAGTGAAAAAAATGATTTCGACTTACGTCGGTGAGAATAAGCTTTTCGAGCAACTCGTGCTCAAAGGAGAGCTCGAGGTGGAACTCAATCCGCAAGGCACTTTTGCGGAGCGCCTCCGCGCGGGCGGCGCGGGCATCCCCGCGTTTTATACCCCGACCGGCTACGGCACGATGGTGGGCGAAGGAAAAGAGGTGCGCGAGTTCCATGGGCGGCCGCACGTCTTGGAGCGCGCCCTGCGGGGCGACTTCGCGTTCCTCAAGGCCTGGAAAGGCGATCGCTGGGGCAACCTGATTTATCGGAAGACGGCGCGCAATTTCAACCCCGTGATGGCCACCGCGGCCGACTACGTGATCGCCGAAGTCGAAGAACTGGTCGAGCTCGGGCAGCTCGACCCGGATTCGATTCATACCCCGGGCATTTTCGTAGACGCAATCTTTCAGGGAACGAGTTATGAAAAACGGATCGAGCGACGCACGGTGCGCAAACACACAAGCTGAAAACGGAAGACCGGCAACAAAACGCTGAAGGCTGTAAGCCTCTCGGCACAGGGAGCAAAGACAACACGGAGAAAGAGAGAAGAAGCGATGGCGCAAGGCGAAATCGACAAGCGCGAAATCATTGTGAAGCGCATTGCTGCAGAATTGCGTGACGGCTACTACGTCAACCTGGGTATCGGCCTGCCCACACTGGTCTCCAATTACATCCCTGCTGGAATGGACGTGGTGCTGCAATCGGAAAACGGGATGCTCGGTGTCGGCCCGTTTCCGTTCGAGGGGGAAGAGGACCCGGACTTGGTCAATGCCGGCAAGGAGACGGTCAGCGAAACTCCTGGCACGTGCTATTTCTCCAGCGCGGACTCGTTCGGCATGGTCCGCGGCGGGCATGTGGACCTGACTGTGCTCGGCGCGCTCGAGGTGGACGAGAAGGGCAACCTTGCCAACTGGGCGATTCCCGGCAAAATGCTGAAGGGCATGGGCGGGGCGATGGACTTGGTGGCCGGAGCCAAGCGCGTGATCATCGCGATGGAGCACACGACCAAGGACGGCAAGCCGAAAATCCTGCGGAAGTGCAGCCTTCCCCTCACAGGTGTTGAAGTAGTGGACCTGATCGTCACTGAGCTCGCGGTCATCGAGGTCGCGCCCGAAGGCCTGGTGCTGCGCGAGGTTGCGCCGGGCGTCACGCCCGAGGCCGTCCAGGCGGTCACCGAGCCGCGCCTGCGCCTGGCGCTGGATTTAAAGCCGATTGCCGTGTGAAGTCACCGGCTGTTGACCTGAGAAGAACCTCGAGGCTGAGATGGTTCACGGAGTGTACCGTGAGGGCAGCGAGGGCCTCAGGTGGCACCAATGGTGTCGCGGCGCGCGGCTGGCGTACGGGCTAACAATGCGCAGTGGCGCCCGGCCAGATGAAACGCGGGGCGAGATGCGCTACCATCGGGGGGCGAGGGGAACGCTTGGAGCTCCACTCCATCGTCATCGTCAGCCTGCACAGCCCCAAAGAAAAACTCTGGGGCGAGCTGCTGGCTCTCCATCCTGCCGGGGTGACGCTGCGTGGGATTGATCTGAATTCGTTTGATGATTTCATCCGCCAAGTGCTGCACCCTGAGGGCGAGCGCATCGGCCTGCCCACCCTGTTTTTCCCGATGGCGCGTGTGGAACGCATCGCGCTCGACGAGCCCTCAGGCTCAATCCCCTCGCTGGCAGAAGGGTTTGAGCGCAAGGTGGGCCGCTCGCTGCTCGACTATCTCGCTCTGTTTGCCTGATCTGCTGTACGATTCCGTCTACATGGCCAGACGCATCCTAACGGTCCCAAACCAGATCACCTTTCTTCGCCTCGGGTTCCTTCCGTTCTTCATCATCTTCATTCTCTACGGGCGCTACGCGTGGGCGCTGGCCGTCCTGATCGCCGCGGGGCTTTCGGACGGGCTGGATGGATTGCTGGCGCGACACCTGGACCAGAAAACTGACCTCGGCGCCTATCTCGACCCCATCGCGGACAAGCTCCTGCTTTCTTCTTCTTTCTTCATGCTGGCGCTGAAGGGAAAAATCCATTGGTGGGTGACCATCGTGGTGCTTGGCCGGGACGTCCTGATCCTCACGACGGCCGCTGTGATCCTTCTGGTGGTGGGCTACCGGCCGTTCCCGCCGAGCATCTACGGCAAGCTGACCACCGCCGTGCAGATTCTCCTCGTATTTGTGGTGGTCTCAGCAGCGGCCTTCCACCAGCCGGTGCCCGATCCGCTGCGTCGCGTCTTCGAGTATCTGGCGGCCGGCTTCACCGTTCTCTCCGGTTTCCATTACAGCGTGGTGAACGCGCGCCGGCTGCAAAGCTCGTAGCGGCGGCGTCTCGCCGGCGTTGCTCGTTTTGAGTCGCGGCGGTTTTCCGCCGCGGATATCGCGCCCGAGCGCGCTGCTACTCAAGCCGGAGCGGGAATCATGCGGGGCGGAAATAGTGCGCGAGCATGGCAGCGAAGCTGGCTACCACCACCAGGCCCGCGGCCCAGCCGAGCACGTAGGCGCGCTTGCGCTCAGTGGCGTTCATCGGCTCGCGGTCGGCCATCACCCTGCCCAGCAGGAAGCCGGCGGCCAGACCTCCCAGGTGGGCAGCATTGTCGATCCCGCTGACAACGAATCCAAGGACAAGAATGTAAACCACCCAGCGGATCAGTTGGCCGCGAATCATCTGCATGTACGCGCCCCCTCGGCGCGTCGTAATGGCCAGCATCAAACCGATCAACCCCATCAGAGCGCCGGAGGCCCCGACGCTGAAGTGGCCAGTGATCGCACTGGCGAGAAACCCGGCGATTCCGGTAGCGATATAAAGAAACAGATAGCGCGCCGACCCGTACACCTCTTCCACTTGCGGCCCAATGTCCATCAGCACCCAGGTATTCATCGCGATGTGCAGGATGCCGCCGTGGAGGAAGATGGCCATCACAAGGCGCCACCATTCCCCATTGATAAGGACAAGGGGACGGCTGGCACCCAAGCGGTCGAGTACCAACCCATTGATGCCGCCGAATAGGTTCAGTCCTTGCCCGCCAGATTCCTGGGAGAGACGCATGGTCGCCAGCAGGCTGACGACAAACAGAAGAAAGTTCAAGCCTACGATGATGTAGGTGATCGGTGATTCGGTCGGCAGAAGGCCGGAGAGCGAACGGCTGGCTGCCGCGAGCGAGAAAGTCAGGTTGGCGCCACACTCGTGGCATTTGCGGGCCTCGGAACCCACCAGAGTGCCACAAGCGGGACACATCCGCGGCCGCCGCTCCTGCGGCTGAGAACGGAAGATGCCGGCAAGGGAATCGCGCCACCGATCGAGTTTGTAGCGCCAGCGAAGAGGAACAGGCACCGGGTCCTCCTTGCGACAAGCGTGCGGCGTTCCTATAATAGCGAAATTTGAGTGTTCCAGGATGGAAGGAGCGCGGCATGGCGAGCTTCGAGCGGGTCGGCCAGCGTATCGATCGGGAACTGGAAAAGCTGCGGCGGTTCTTCGAGACCGAGTTGAGGCCCACCACCGAGCGCAAGGCCATCGAAGCTTTACGCCAGGCCTCGCGGCGCCTTGCCAAGCTTGCCGAGGACCTCGAAGCCCGGGCCGCGAGGCCCCAGAAGTGACACGGGGCGCAGTGTGAGGCGAGCGGCCCGGCTGCCCAGGTGGTTTTCTCTTCTCTTTGCATGGCCTGGCCTCATTACACTCTTGCTCTGGGCAGGGGGCTGTGCGCCAGCTCGGCCGCGCGCCAGCCGGGCACCTGTGCCTACGGCTTCACGCCGGCCCGAATCTGTCCCCACGCCGCGCCAGGCGCCGCCTGCGCTCGTGCTCTCCGGCGGTTACAGCGAAGAAGGGTTCTCTTCCTGGTATGGCGTACCGTTTCATGGGCGTCGAGCGGCCAACGGCGAAATCTACGACATGCACAAACTAACCGCGGCGCACCGCACGCTCCCTTTTGAAAGCATTGTGCGCGTGACCAACCTGACGAACGGGCGCATCAGCGAAGTGCGCATCACTGACCGCGGGCCATTTGTGGAAAACCGCATCCTGGATGTGTCGTTTGCGGCGGCGAAAGAACTGGACATGGTAACGATGGGGGTCGCGCCGGTACGTCTGGAGCTCCTTGGCGGCTCCAGGCCGCTCGAGGGCAGCTTTACCGTGCAAGTCGGCGCGTTTCTCGCGCGGGAGAACGCGGAGGGGCTCCGCGAGCGGCTCGCCGAACGCTATTCGCCCGTCTTCATTCACGAGTATGATTCGCCGAACGGCCTGTTCTACCGCGTGCGCGTGGGGCGGCTGCCGAGCTCGGAGGCAGCGCGGCAGTCGGCCGAGCAGTTACGCGGGGAGGAGGGATTTGTGGCGTTTGTGGTGCGACTGGATGAGTAGGGAGTTGAGGAGCTCGAAGGTTCAACAGAGAGATTCAACACACAGAACGCAGAGGCACGCGGAGGAGATGGAGGAAGAGCAAGGACTGAAGAGAGTGAGGGTTCAACAGAGCAGAAGTTAGAGAGACGCGGGAGCAGGGAATCGGCGAAGCTTGCGTTGAGGGGATGCAATGAGCGAATGCCTATTCTGCAAGATCGGCGGTAAGGAGGTTCCGGCGAAGATAGTCTATGAAGATGGGGACATCTTCGCGTTTGAGGATATCCATCCGCAGGCGCCGACGCACATTCTAGTCTGCCCGCGCAAGCACCTCGCCTCTCTCACCGAAGCCTCCGCGGAGGACGCCGCGCTGCTGGGCCGCATGCTGCTGGCGGCTGCCAGACTGGCAACCGAACGCAAGTTGACTGACGGCTATCGCACTGTGTTCAACAACGGCCGCGGGGCCGGGCAATCCGTCTTCCACCTTCATCTACACCTGCTGGGCGGCCGTGCCTTCCGCTGGCCACCCGGATAACCTGTTCCTCTGATCTGCCTCTCATGCCTCGGCGCCGACGACGGCCTCGGGGGGTTCCCCAGTGGGTCCCATTCCGCACCTGAAACGTACCTGTGTACTATCGACGGGAGCGTCGCTGCGCCTTCCCCTTCGCAATCCCTCTGTGGTAGGGCGTCTACGGGCCGCCGCGCGGTGTATGTGTACGGCGATGTCCTTCAGGATTGATTTCATCCAGCTTGTCGTTGATTTCGAGAAGGCGCTAGCAGTTGTGTTGCTGTTGGTATGAGAGTTAGGACAACTTGAGTCAGCACTTTGACCGTCGCCGGCTTCTGCACCACTCCAGTGTAGAGGCTAGGTGCAGCGCGGCACCTTTCCTACATGTGCGGAAAGAAGAGAAGAAAGAATGGGACAGCCGCCAATGTTCATCTTTTCGGCGAGTCTTGCATCGATTTAGCATGCTGTTCTTGTACGTATTTCTTTGTATCGGCGATTCTCTTTTTCAATTCCGGATCCTTGGCGGAAGAGTCCAGGTATCGCAAGACGAACAAGGCTGTCCTTGGTTGCCGGTCGGAACCGACCTCGACCCCACGTGGATCAGCGAAGGAGGAATTGAGAATCACCAGCACCATATCAATTTCGTTTGCGCTGAGATTCCTTCCCGCAAGAACCTTCGTCACTGTGACTGCAGCGGCGTCACCCATTCCCCCAATTACCTTCTGGTCGTGCCCCTCGAAAGAACCGGATTCGATGATCCGCCTTATCACCTGCTCTGGGCTGCTTACGATCTGGCCGTAGGCAATGCCAGCAAGCGCCATGGAACTGAGTGTTGCGAGTAATAGTCTCATGTTTCACCTCGAGGCGGAGATGTCGGAGCCGCTGCCAGGGCTAGTAATCGTGTTCTTGATCCTGCCGTGCCCGAAGCTGGACGCACCAGGTGCAGTCACTGTCAAAGATTGACCATCGCGGGAACGCCAGCGCAACGCTCGCCAAGATACAGTTTCTCAAGAATGGCTTGGGACTCGCGCCCCAGGGAAGGTGCCGGGCATTTCCGGTCGGCGGTTTCCGAGTTCGGCGCGCTAATCGCGGTACAGGAAGTTGAGCTGGACACCGTCTACTTCGATTAGATCGCCGTCGTTCAGCCGCGTAAGGCCAGTAATGGGCTGGCCATTAACCTTGGGCACGCGGTCGGCGCGGCCGAGGTAGTAGCCATCCTCTCGCTTGTTGATTTGCGCTGCGACGTCCGGGGCGAACCATCCGCGCAGCCGCACGGTGGCCATTTCCGATTTGCCGATGACGGTGAGCTTGCTCGAGAGCACGTACTCTTTCTGGTCGGTTTTGCCGCTGAGCACTTTGAGGGCGGGCACTCGCATCCGCGACGGCGCCAGTTGACTGCGCTCCCCGGCATCCACGGCCAGCTGGAGCATTTCGCGGCGCTGCTTGGTGTCGAGCACCATGGTTTCGTCCACCTTGGGCGCCACGACCTTGCGCCCCGGATCGAGCGGCACGGCAGCGTCGTGCGATTCGTCCACCACAATGTGGTGTTTGCCGACAACGATGCTGTCGCCATCGTGCAGCGCGGCGCGCTCCACGCGCTGGTCGTTGACAAACGTGCCGTTCAGGCTGTTCAGGTCTTCGATCACCAGCCGGCCGGCTTCGGCGTAGATGCGCGCGTGGTAGTTGGAGACGGCCAGATTATCGATGGGGATATCGTTATCGGGCGCGCGGCCGATCGTCACGGCCCGGCTGCCGAGCGAGACTTCCCTGAGCACCGCGTCATCGAACTTGAGCAGCAGCCTACCCATGTTGACCTCCTCCCGAAGACGCCGCGTCCGATGAACCTCCGGCCCAGCGGCGCAGCCGCGCCAGCAGACCCTCGGAGCCAAGCCGCAGGTGAATCACTACGACGGTGATGTTATCCTCGCCGCCGTTCTCATTGGCCAGCTCGACCAGCCGATCGGCGGCCGCCTGCGCTTCCGAGTGCGTGATCAGGTTGCTGGCGATTTCGGGATCGGTGACCATGCGCGTGAGGCCATCGGAGCAGAGCAGCACGGAGTCGCCATCGAGGAGGAGTTGCTCATCGGCATCCACTTCGACTTCCGGGCGCGTGCCCAGGGCTCGGATCAGCACGCTCTGCATGGTGCTGGTATCGGCTTGCTGCGGCGTGATCAGCCCGCGGCGCACCTGCTCGGCGACCAGCGAGTGGTCCAGGGTGAGCTGCTCGAGCACGCCGCCACGCAACAGGTATGCGCGGCTATCACCCACATGGGCCAAGCTCATGCGATGGCCGTCGAGCCAGGCGGCGAGGATGGTAGCGCCCATGCCGCGGTGCGCCGGATCGCTCAGCGCGGCTTCGTGAATTCTGTGATTGGCCAGATGCACCGCGCTTGCCAGACGATTGGTCTTGTCGGACAGGTCGGCGCGCGGCTCGCCCAGCAAGGGGGTGGAGGGATTATTGGCCGTCTCCAGGCAGTGGACGGCGATGGTTTCCACTGCCAGCGCGCTGGCGACTTCTCCGTGGGCCTCGCCCCCCATGCCATCGGAGAGCACAAACAGGTTGAGCGCAGGCACCAACCGGTAGCAATCCTCGTTGTTGCTGCGCACGCGCCCCACGTCGGTACGCGCGCCAATGTCAACACGCAAGGGCAAACCTCAACCGTCTGGAGGGCTCAGAGAGAACCACCCACCTTCGATTCCCAAGAAAACCCCTCCACCTCCGTGAGAGCAAGTGGTGCACCTGTTGGGTCCCAGAAGAGAAGCGGAACCTTTGGGCAGGCTAACAAAGAGGGGAGGCACGCGCAAGAGCCGGGTCGCAATTGGTAACGTCTTAGGTCATTTAAGGTTGGGCAAGGCGGCTAGGCTCGACCGGTGGAATCCGGTATACTGAGTTGAGTCGCGGCCCGCTACCTAAAATGCAGAGCAAGATGGAGATCTGGTACTGCGAAGGCTCCCCTGCGGCATCCCTAGCCCAGCAACTCGCCGGGCAGTACGCGCTCCGCGAATTGCCGAAGCCCGACTCCCAGCACCCTTCCAAGGTCCACGCAGAGGTCACTTCTCAAGGAGAGTCCGAGCCAAATCCCGGTTTGGAGACCGACGGCCTGGCCGTGCTCGGCGCGAGCCACGCCGCGCGAGCAGTTTGCCTGGCCGATCTGGAGAGAGATGACCTGGAAGCATTGCGCAAACTGGCGCGCGAGCAGCCGGGGGTGCGGCTGGTGGGCGTCGTGGCCGATGGACAGGGCGACAACAAGCGCCACAACGACGGGCTTGCCGACCCGGATATTTTTGTGTGTGTGCCCCAGGATGCCTCGCGCGCTCTGGTGGAGAAATTGATTGCAGCGGCGTTTGCCAATATCGAGCTGGCGGAGCGCGAACGCGCTGCGCGGGAAGAGTTGGCGCGCACCGAGCGCGAAATGGATGAGTTGAACCGCATTGGCGTGGCGCTTTCGGCCACGCGCGATGTCAACGCGCTGCTGGAGATGATTCTGGTGAAGTCGCGTGCCATCACCGGGGCGGATGCCGGCTCGCTCTACCTGGTCGAAGAAACGCCGGAGGGCGACCGGCAGCTTCGGTTCAAGCTGACACAGAACGATAGCCGGCAATTTCCGTTCACCGAGTTTACGATGCCGATCAGCGAGGGCTCAATGGCGGGCTACGTCGCGCTCCACGGCGAGGTGATTCAAGTCGGCGACGCTTACACCCTGCTTGCCGAATCGGACGCGCCAGAGCCCTACCAGTTTAATCCGAAGTACGACCAGGAGTCGGGCTACCGCACCCGCTCGATGCTGACGCTGCCGATGAAAAACGGCAAAGGGGAAGTGCTCGGGGTGCTGCAACTGATCAACTGCAAGAGCGACCCGGAGGCGCGCTTGACCAGCCTGGAGGCGGTGGAGCACGAGGTGCAGGCCTTTCCGGAGCGCGCCGTGCGACTCGCGCTTTCGCTGGCCTCGCAGGCTGCGGTAGCGTATGAGAACAGCCGGCTCTATCAGGACATCGAGACGCTATTCGAGGGCTTTGTGCAAGCGGCGGTAACCGCCATCGAGCAGCGCGACCCCACCACCTCCGGCCATTCGCAGCGCGTCTCGACGATGACGGTTGGCCTGGCGGAGACCGTGGACCGCGTTGATCGCGGCGCCTACGCGCACATCTCCTTCAGCCGCGAGCAGATGAAGGAGATCCGCTACGCCGCGCTGCTCCACGATTTCGGCAAAGTGGGCGTGCGCGAGGAAGTGCTGACCAAGGCGAAGAAACTCTATCCGGCGCAGCTGGCGATGGTGCAAACCCGCTTCGACTACATCCGCAAGGAGCTCGAAGCAGGATACGCACGGCAGAAGCTGCTCTCTCTGCTCGAACACGGCCACGAAAAGGCACTGGCCGAAATCGAGCGCCTGGACCAAGAGTACAAGCGCCGACTGGCGGAGATGGACGACTACTTTCAGTTTATCCTCCAGGTGAATGAGCCGACGCTGTTGCCAACCGGCCAGTTCGACCGGCTACTGGACATTGCGCGGCGGAAGTATCGCGACCCGCGCGGCGTCGAGCACAACCTGCTGACGCCGGAAGAAGTGCGCTTCCTCTCCATTCCCCAGGGCAGCCTCGACCCGGACGAGCGGCACCAGATCGAATCGCACGTGGTGCACAGCTTCAATTTCCTGATGCAGATTCCCTGGACCAAAGAGATTAGGGGAATTCCCATGATTGCCCGCGCGCACCACGAGAAACTCGACGGCTCTGGTTACCCGTACAAGCTCAAGAGCGACGAGATCCCGCTCCAGGCCAAGATCATGACTATCTGCGACATGTTCGATGCCCTTTCGGCCTCCGATCGCCCCTACAAGAAAGCGGTGCCGGTCGAGCGCGCACTCGATATCTTGGCGATGTCGGTGCGTCAAAACGAACTCGACCTCGCCTTATTCCAGCTTTTCCTCGACGCCAAGATCCACCAGCTCACCCTGACGCGCCTCTAATTAGCGCCAAATCCGAGCTCTCACTGCTGCCCTATGCCGTCGCACTCGATATCCGCGAAAGATAGGGTGACCGTCTGGGCGCGGAAACAATGGTTGAATTCGCGCTCGATCGCATGCTCTGAGCGATAGAATTCCGAGCCCGCCAGCACTTTTGATGCTCAGCGTCTTGATTTACTTCCCCTCAACTTTCCCTCGTATCGTTGTGATTGAAGCCGCTGGAAGCGAATAGACGGAATCTGCTGCACGGTGACCGTGCACGGCGGGGTTCGTCAGGCCCCGCCCAGGAGCCTCCCCCGGGGGAGCCGCCGCCCGCAATCTCACAGAAAGATCGGAATGGCAAAAGTGTCTTTCGTGACGGTAAAGGTGCAAGTTGTTGGTGTCGTGGTATCGCACGTGACCCCATTCCATCCGGAGAGCTTCGTTGACCCAGGGGGGAATTTTACTACGGTCAAGAGCACCTGCGTGCCGCTGGGGACCTGCTGGGCGCACGTTGTTTGAAGCGGCGGACGGTCTGGAAAGAAGGTGACGCTTGCCAGACAGACGTTATTCCCCACAGTCACCGAGACTTGACTAGGTGTATCAAATGGGATGTCCACCTCGACTTTGAATCCGGCGGAACTGCCCACCGTGACCGTGGCCGTGGCAGAGGCGGTGTTCGGAACACTGTCGGTGACCACTACTGTGTATGTCGTCGTCGTGCCCGGTTTCGCCACAGGGTTAGCCAGAGTGGGATCGCTCAACGAAGCCGTCGGGCTCCACGCAAAGCTATATGGCGGGACGCCGCCTGTCACGCTGGCCTTGAGCTGCGAAGTGGTGCCGGCAGCGACCGTTGTCGGCTTTGCAGTCGCGGAAACCGTCAGCTGGGCAATGGTGGTCACAAATAGCGTCCCGGTACCCCCAGTTGGGGGGATTGGATTCGCGTTCACGTACTTATAGCAGACCGGTACATCCACCTTCGGCTGCGCCGTTGAATCCGCAACAAGAAACCTCCTCACCGCGCTCGGTGACAAGGATGAAGCCTTCAAAGTGCTTTTCCGCTTGGTCGAAAGGCGTAGCAGCTACGCTACCTATATCAAGGCAGAACCCCGGTTCGACAACCTCCATTCCGACCCGCGTTGGAAAGAGCTGCTCCGCCGCATCGGCCTCCCGCCGTAGGCTCCCGTGGGTCGAAAAACATGTGGTTTCGGCCCACCCTGTGCATTACACGTTCTACGTTGAAGGCTATCGAGACTCTTCAGGCCGTAGCGCCGTATGAACTGGGTTCAGGGGGCGGACTGTGCCCCGTCTACGTGCGCGGGGAAGCGTATCTGGTCGGGGACGATAGATGACGATCTGGAGGATACGCCCCTCGCGCTGGCGCTGCTTGAGAACAGGCAGGTGCTGCGTGCGGTACAGGCTCTAGCCACTCATCCGCTTTGCCGGGCGCCATCTTGTAGTAGCTCTCCACCACTGGAGGAGAGTCCGCACTGGCCGGCGGCGCTTGTGCCTCGAGCCCGCATGCCAGCGTGATCACCGCAGCGAGCGCGAAAACGCCAGAAAGGCTAGATTGATTTTTCATGTTGCCTCCAAGAGTAAGGGCAACATGAAAAAT
>Ga0209158_1001653_pt1 | contig 14666 bp, 14 predicted proteins | sample GraSoiAngelo_140_FD_185897 | JGI IMG/M metagenome (GOLD analysis project Ga0209158, IMG submission 185897) | Grasslands soil microbial communities from the Angelo Coastal Reserve, California, USA - 14_0929_12_30cm (SPAdes) (version 2) | ecosystem: Environmental > Terrestrial > Soil > Grasslands ...
GACGAGCGCAAGAAAAACTATGATGACAGACAAGTCCCCGTGCACGAGAACAGGAAGGAGCAATGATGGACAGTGAAGGCAGGGAGATGCTTAGCAAGGAAGACTCCGCCGCTATCGGGGCACTCATAACGGAGGCCACGGGGAAATTCTTCGTGGCTCTTAGGGGTTCGTCGCGGGCAGTTTATCCCGTCAAAATAGAGGTTGTCAGCGGTAACGGTTCGATTTTGACTGGACTACTACTGGACTCAGATGCTGAGGCAGTTTTTGGCGATGCCAGCAAAAGCGAGATGACATTCCCACTTTCCCTGACAGCCACCGATAACACGGGGCGCGTCTTCGTGAGCATGAAACTTCCACAGCCGACTCCTGCGGTCGCGGACGAAGGGCAAGCGCCGTCGTAGCTCTGGGCCAAAGCAACTAGTTTAGGTTACCATGGACGCGCGCTTAAACACGACGCCGGAGAAACGTCACAGGAGAAAATCCATGACGAATCGTCCGGGTCAGCAAGGTCGCATCGTAAAGAAAGGACTCCAGTGGCATCTCCGTTTTTTGGAGGATGTCGCTGGAGAGTACGCAAGGAAGGATCGGTCGGTAAGAATAGCAGCAGCAGAAGGTCCGAACGCGGTTTCAAAAACGAGGGCGAAGCAGTTGGGCGCGAAATATTTGGAAGAGAAGGGAATCAACACGCAGGAGCATTTTGACAAGACCTGCACATCCTTCACGACCAGCCCGTCCGTCGCCACCTTCGGAGACCGCGTGAAGTTTTGGCAGGACAACAAACTAAAGCACCTAAGACCTCGCACCAAGGACAGCATGTCATCCGCGATACATCTGCATTTGCTCCCGGCTCTCGGGCAGTGCCCGGTGGACGGCATTGACGAGGACAGGGCTCAAGTCTTCGTCAGCGCGTTGACCGACAAGGGTCTGAGCGCCAAGACTGTGCGGACTTATTTCGGATACTTACGTTCCATTCTCGGCAAGAAGAAGACGAGGGATTGGGACGACGTGACGCTTCCGCCATTGCCAGACAATGATCCGTTCCTGTTCTCGTCCGCTCATTTGGAAAAGATAGTCAACAATTGCGACGGGCAGAACAGGGTGCTGGTTATCGTCCTCACACTCACTGGCATGAGAATCAACGAATGCATCGGTCTCCACTGCGAAGACATAGATTTCGCAGCCCGGACAATCCTGGTTCGCCGAAGCATCTACCATGGCAAGGTCGGACCCGTCAAAACCAAGCGAGGTTATCGCTTGATCAATCTCAACTCGCTGGCCGTGGAAGTACTCCAAGCCCATCTCCATGGACAAGGCAGCGGGATAGTGTTTCCTTCTGAGGTCGGCACATACCTGTCCGACACCAATCTCAGGAACCGCTGGTTCCGCCCGCTCATCGCTAGGCTCGGCATACCGCAGCCGCCCCGCTCGGCGTTCCATGCCCTGCGCCACAGCCGGGTAACGGCGTTGCGCGAAGCGGGGATTCCCGACGATGTCGTGCTCCGGTGGGTCGGTCACAGCAGCCTCAGGGTCACTGACGGCTACACCCATCGCTCGGGGGACTCCCTGTCAGCCATGGCGGAAAAGATTGGGTTGTCCCAAGTTGTCCCAAGTCCCGCTTTGGGGCTGGTTGGAAAAGATCGGAAAGTAGCTTAGAATGAAGGGGTTCCACAGCGCGCCCGTAGCTCAGTTGGATAGAGCGTCTGGCTACGAACCAGAAGGTCGGGAGTTCGAGTCCCCCCGGGCGCACCACTCTTTGAATCTAAATGATTTAATCAGCGTGAACTTCACCTTGACCGTCTGGCGTGGTAACCAGAAGGTCGGGAGTTCGAGTCCCTTGGCGCGGCATTCTTCCCTCAAGTTTTCAATCACCTAGGCCACACTCCCAGTGAGGTTGGTCGATTTTTTTTGGGTGCATTGGGTGCAACAACGCTGCTTTGAGTCGGGAGCTCAAAGCCAATGCCCACCTTTTCGGCTACTTGTTCGCGGAACGTCACGTCTCCCTACGACTATTCGAGGCGGAGGGCAAGGCGGTGGCCTACCCGATCCGCGAAAACGAGGTGGACAATATCTGGTGCAACCGCTCGACGGTTCGCGTGGCCGACAGATCACAAACTTTGATTCAGAGCAAGTTCTCAATTTTCCGTTGGTCGCCGGAGGGAAAGAGCCTCTGCATACTCCGCGGCCATACCGACTCCGACGTCGTCCTGCTCCAGGAATCCAACCGTTAAGCTCAACGCGTATGATCTGCCCTGGTGCTCCGCAAAAACTCCATCAAGCAATTTTCAACCAATGCAACAATGTTACAGGGAGTCGAAAGAACAATTCGCCAGGGACACCCCAAGGATCCGCAGAAGCACGGACCCTATTACCAGCTCAGTTTCACCTGGCGGGGCAAAAGCCGTACTCGTTTCGTGCGCGCCGAGCGCTTGGCCGGGATACGGGAGAAGATCGCCAGCTACAAGCGCTTTCGGGAACTGACCGACCGACGAGACACCTGTGCCGGTGCTGGATCGAGAGCGGACCCGCACGCGCACCGGCCGGATCTGGACCTATGTGGGAGATCGCAACCGTCCTTACATCGTTTACGACTACACGGGCAATCATAGTCGGGAAGGACCGGAAGTGTTCTTGAAAGGGTACAACGGTTACTTGCAGGCGGACGCCTATCGCGGCTACGACGCGATGTTCAAGAATCGCAAGCAGTACTTTGACGGAGGTCGGCTGTTGGGCGCATTCGAGGCGATACTTTTTTGAGGCACAAACTTTCGACCTGTGTCGAGCCACGGTGATGCTGGCCTACATTCGACTGTTGTACGAAGTTGAGCGGGAAGCTCGCCAGGACAACCTGAATCCCGAGCAGCGTCGGGAATTACGCCAAACGAAATCGCGTCCCATTCTGGAGGACATCAAAAATTATCTGCAGACGGAAAAGCTGAAGGTATTACCGAAAAGTGCGATCGGTGAAGCCATCGACTACACCCTGTCCAACTGTGAGGCACTGCTGCGTTACACGGAAGACGGCGAGCTAGAAATCGATAACAACAACGCCGAGCGCAGTCTCCGACCCATCGTGGTTGGTCGCAATAACTGGCTTTTTTCACCCAAACAGCCGCCTCGATGAACTGCTTCCCGACAAGTGGCTCGTTGCGCAGAGGAAAATCTCAGGCGCTCACGAAGAAACGTAAAGGAGCTTCTGGAGCTTCTTTCTGGCGGCAGGCTTAAGGCTGGCGATGTAACCGCGGAGTTCATAAGGGTTGAAAATCTCCCACACCGCCGCTTGAAAGCGCGGTAGCTCGGCAGCGAACTCGGAGTCTTGGTCTGCTGCCTTGGCGAAATTCAACAACTTCTCCCCGATCAGGTAGTCCAGGGCGTTCTCAACACCGAAACGCTCCCGAATCGTACGTGTGGCGGCGCACTGCTCTTGCCAGATCTTGTGAAAATCCCTGTGAAGCTCCATGGAGAGTAACTATATCGCCGGGCACCCGCTATCAGCAAGAAGGAGCGAAGAAATCTGCGGACGGTAACCTGCGTTCGCCGGACGGGTACGACGGGACAGAAGGTCACTCTGATGCGTCTAGTACTCACAGTCACCTTGCATTTAGATTCACTCCATCTAAAGTTTATTTCGAGTGCGAAGTAAAAACATGTTGACAAAGCATCCGCACGCGGAATATATAGCCCGCATAGAATCTTGTGGTTACACGGTGGTTGCCTTAGTTCGATTTGATGTGTGCGTGTTTTGAACGGGTCGGTCGATGCTATGCAGTGGGCCCGAAGCATGGAAGGAACGAATCTGTGCCGACAGAGCACCATCTATGAAAGTCCGTATAAGACTACGGTCAAGCATAGGTGAGGCACACCTTCACTCGTTCTAAAAATTGTGTAAATCACGAAGAATTTAGAGTTTGGCTGACGCGGCTGTGGTGGTACGGAATTTGCTCTCACTTTTCAGCAAGTTCCTGTTTTGCGAGTGGATTTCTAATCTATGGGGTTTTCCAAATCTCTTCTTTATTGTGTTTCTCGGCAGGCTGCAGGTCCGGGTGTGCACAGTTCAGTTGGGCCAGGCATAGCCCAACCAGGAGGTAGTTGAATGTTAAGCAAGCGAGTGGTTTTGGCGACGGTTGCTCTGTGTTGTCTGTTTGCTTTGAGTTCGTCGGCCCTGTATTCGCAGACCGCTGGCACCGTTGTCGGCCTCGTTACTGATTCCTCCGGGGGTGCTGTTGCCGGCGCCACGATTACTCTTACCGACAAGGCCACATCTACCCCAAGAACGACAACCTCGAACGAGGCTGGCCGATACATTTTCGCCAACGTCAACCCCGGCACTTACGACATCAAGGTCACAATGAAGGGTTTTCGGCAATCAGCGGTGACCGGGCAGGATGTCAGTGTCGGCCAGACCCTCACCGTAAATGTCACGCTCGAAGTAGGCGCCATGGCCGAGACCGTGGAAGTGAAAGTCGCGACAGGCGCGGAACTGCAGACAGAGAACGCCACCATGGGGAGCGTGGTGCCGGGAGATATGATGCTCACCATGCCCAGCCTCAACCGTGACGCGACGTCCCTGCTGACCTTGCAACCCGCCACTGCCCCGAGCGTTGGCGGAGGCGACATCTACGGCGGCCAGGTAGCAGGCTCCTTGAGCGACCAGAATACCTACATGTTGGATGGTGGCAATTTTACCAGCGACCTCGAGGGCGACAATGGCTACCAGCACTCGGGCATGGGCGGGATCCCCACCCCGATCGAGAGCATTGAAGAATTTAGAGTAGCCACCAACAATCAGACCGCCGACTTCTTCTCGTCCGCCGGCGGACAGGTGATGCTGGTGACCAAGCGCGGCACGAACTCGTTCCACGGCTCGGCATATGAATACTTCCGAAGCCAGTTGTTTGACGCCAACTCTTGGGACAACAATCGCCAAGTTGATTCGACCGGAAAGTCGAGTCCGACTCCGAGAGTGAAGTATCACGATAACCGCTTCGGGGGCAGCGTCGGCGGGCCTTTGATCCCCGGCAAGCACCTGGGCGGCAAGACCTACTTCTATGGCTTCTATGAGGGCCGACGCTTTCCGGGAACAGCGGCCGTCCAGGAGTGGCTGGTGCCGGGCGCTGCTGCGAGGGTCGGTATCATCAAGTTTAGAACTAAGGATCCGGTGACCGGTAACTCAATCGTTATAGCTTACAACCTCAACCCGACTCCGACACTCGACCCTTCTGTCGGGTCAGGTGATAACGACCCCCTAATCGGTACGATGATCCCGACGGCAATGTGCGGTACGACCACCTGTGACCCGCGCAACATAGGTATTAGCCCGGTTGTGTCCACGATGTGGAACAAATTCATGCCCCTTCCCAACCATGAAGGCTATTCTTCTGGCGACACCCTGAACTTTCAGGGTTTCCGTGCCCCCTTGTCTCTCCCAGAGAGGACAGACTACGGTGCGTTGCGTGTGGATCACGACTTTGGCGACAAGTGGCAGCTGTTTCTTTCCTATCGAATTTTTAATGATATATTGCCGAGCACCAACCAGATCGATATCGGAGGGTTGCTGCCGGGTGACAAGCTCGGCGTTCCAAGCGCTGTTTCGAGCAATCCGAACCTTCCGCGTTATGCGGTCGCCGGCCTGACCGGCACCCTCAGGCCCAATCTGACCAATGAGTTTCACGCGAGCTACCTCCTCAACAGGTGGTTCTGGCAGAGGCAAGGAGTGACGAACGCGCTCTCCAGCGTGCCGGCGGGAATCGAGTTCGCCGACTCCCATTTCAACTGCATGTGCCCCGTGAACATGGACACCCAGAACTCCCGAAGCCGTGTCTGGAACGGACACGACTGGACGTACAGCGACACCCTCAACTGGGTGAAGGGCACCCACTATATGCAATTCGGCGGCAGCACGGTCCACTGGTGGGACCACCACGTCCGTGACGACCAGGTGGTTGCGGGCCTGCCGGAAATGGTTTACCAGCTCACCAAAGCCAGTGGACTGAAGATGAGCACGCCCTCCACGACCTACAGGCCGACAGGGTTTCCTAGCAGCCAAAACGGCAACTGGGATACTGCGTACGCCCGAACTCTGGGCTTTCTCGGGACGGCTGCACAACTCTTTGTCCGAGGCGGAAATAACTTCCACCTGACCGGGGCCAAGACCTTCGCGGACACTTCGCTGATCAATAGTTACAGCCTGTACTTCAACGATTCCTGGAAGATCCGGCCGAGCATCACGCTCAACTACGGGTTGGAGTGGGGAACGCAAATGCCGCCTTACGAAATCAACGGCGTGCAGGACGTTGCAGTCGATACAAGCGGCAATCCCATCAGCAGCCAAGCATATCTGGAGAATACGGTAAACATGGCGTTGAAGGGGCAGGTGTATAACCCGGTCATTGGGTTCGAGCCCATCGGCGCCGTGGGCGGCCATCCCAAGTATCCATTTGACCCATACTACGGCGGCTTTAGCCCTCGCGTTTCGGTCGCGTGGAATCCGAGGTTCCAGTCTGGAATCTTGTCCCGTCTCTTTGGTCAGGGAAAGACCGTGATTCGCGGCGGCTACACACGCATCTACGATCGCAACAATGGAGTGGACTTGGTGCTTGTGCCGCTTCTGGGATACGGCTTTGGCCAAACGATCCGGTGTAACGGCGCCAGTATCTCCGGTAGCTGTTTAGGTGGCTCAGGCACCGATCCAACCAACGGATTCCGTGTCGGAGTGGATGGCAGCACCGGGCCCTTCCCGACAGTCCAGCAAACACTTCCCATCCCCGCGGAGCCGGGCATCAACTCCCCCGCCGGTTCCAACATCTCGTTTCTCGATCACAACTGGCGGCCTGGAGCGAACGACCAAGTCACCTTCGGCATTCAACGCGAGTTACCGGACAACATACTCGTGGAAGTGGCCTGGGTGGGCAAGTGGTCCAAACACCTTTACCAGGGCCTCGACTTAAACGACGTTCCTTGGATGATGACGCAGGGCGGGCAAAGCTTCGCCAAGGCTTACGCCGCCCTTTATGATGCCGACAGTGCTGGCCAGACGACTGTTGCCGCCCAACCCTTCTTTGAGAATGTACTCGCCGGCTCGCCCTTGTGCGCGGGCTTTGCGAACTGCTCGACGGCTGTTTTGGCGGCGGAAGGTGCAGCAGGGACCGCAAACATCTCTACCCAGAGTGTATATACAATGTGGCAGAACCTGGAAAGGGGCTTCGATTGCAGCCTAGCTTGCCCGTGGGGTTTGCCAGCGGCCCTCCCTAACACTCTCCAGGGCTACAACTCGATGATCGCGAACACCACGTCGGGATTCTCCAACTATCAGGCCGGCATTCTCAGGGTCCAGAAACGAGCCGGGCACGGGCTGATGCTGAACGCTAACCTCACTTGGTCCAAGACGCTCTCAACCGTGGGCATCAACCAGGAATATACCCAGGCCAACCCGTCCGTTCCCTTCGACCTGCAGTACGACTACGGACCAGCTCCCTTTGACACGCGCTGGGTATTCAATATGCTCGGAACCTACGATTTGCCTTTCGGTAAAGGGAAGAGATTTGACGCCCACAACGGCGTCCTGGACCGGGTGATCGGCGGCTGGACTTTCGCTCCGATCTTCCAGTGGAACAGCGGGCTGGTGCAGGAGACGTACACTGGTTCCTGCCAGGAGTTCGGGCAAGGTAACGTCGCCTGGTGCTCCGGCATGGTGCCTCTAGTCGGTGCGGGCAGCTTCAGCCGCACCGCTCACTACAACGTTAACTCACCGTTTATCGGCAGCGACGGCAATACGAGCAACGGCGGTTCCGGGGTCAATATCTTCGCCGATCCTACCGCGGCGTATAACCAGTTCCGGCCGGTAATCCTGGGCCGTGACGGCCGGGCCAATGATCTCGGGCCGCTCTACGGGCAGCACCGCTGGAACCTGGACTTTACCATCGCCAAGGTCACTCGAATCACCGAGCGTACCGGGTTCACGTTCTACGCTCAATTCTTCAACGCGCTAAACCATATGCAGTTCAGCGATCCAGGTCAATACGGGTCTGGCGGGCTGAATCTTCAGAGCCCAACCTCTTTTGGCGTGTTGAGCGGCCAGTTCAACGACTCGCGGCAGATTGAGTTCGGTCTGCGGCTTTTCTTCTAGAAACTGCCACAACCATCGAAACCTCGGAGGGCCGGTTCGCCGGCCACTGGTTCGACCAGTGAGACCAGAAAAGGTTTGACCGTTGCGTTACGACGTAACATCCCGTGTGGTCAAAATACTCGAACGGCTTGAAATGGAGTGGCTTAGGATTTAGCCCAAGCTCCTTCGCCGCCGGAAGCAAGAAGGAACAAAGGAGCAGTGCGGTGTCGAGAACGACTGGGGGGCCTGCTGAAGTACTACGAGAGGGAAGCGGCATAAAAGTCGACGGGACAGCGGCTCTCAATCAGCACATATATTAAGGATGCAGGGAATCGTCACTGGCAAAAGCGCTTCCGGCCCCGATTTATCATCAACGTGCGCAGAGCAATGAGTGCTGGCTCAGGGCAGCGACCAGGACGAGTTTTTTCACCATAGTGTGCTGCAGGTGCGCACGGATAAGGAGTTCGACATGAACTAAATAGCCGTGTGGATCACAAGCTGCGCAATAGATGAGGGTAGGCCCCTCGGGATCGGCTTTCAGGAGCAGATCTCGAGCCGCTCCAAGCTGCTGCGGTAAAGAGCCACGGTGGTGAGCGTTGGAGGAAAAGCGCGAGAACAGACTCGTGCAGGTGAGCATTCGAGAGACGAACGAAAGTGAACCCTTCGAAGACGCGTCGTTAAGAACTCTAAGCGTCGTCAAAACCAGGAGCGTATGGTGCACCTGGGACAAGTCCGCTGGAGGCCTGATGACTGAGCGGACGGCGACCGCGTAGAGGGGGCGTGAAGCGGATGCAGGCTGTTGCGCGGAACTGCAGGAACCAGTCGCTCTGATGCGAAGGGAGAAGCCCAAGCGGCGACAACCGCGAGGCGAGCGTACCGATGCAGAGCCCTGGGGCGGACCGACTCGTAGGAGCGAAGAAGGCTCGTAATGGAGCTGGAGCGAAGGGGTCGGGTCAGGCGGTCGCATGCCCGAAGCAACTGGAAACAGGAGGACCTCGATGCGTGTGACAGACAAGCCGTATGGTCGGCATGTTTGCCTGATGGGAGCCGAGTGAGGCGAGAGTCTCACGCTCGGTTCTGCGAGAGGCCGGTGGTGAAATTCCGCCGGCCTACTCAACCGGGACCATCTATGCGGCACAGATTTAATTTTGATGACCAACAGGTACGCGGTGGATTCTATAGGTCGATGCAACACCAGCTCGAAGTTTTACTTGCAGGAGTTTCAAAGGCGAAGTTCGTTCGCGAGCGTTGATTCAAAAGAAAGCCACGACCATGAAGGCAGATCGTCAAATGGGGCTAAGGGGTGACGGCGTAGCGGCCGACCATGCCGCCGGCGCTGTGGAAGGAAATGTGGCAGTGGAAGAGCCAGATGCCGACGTCGTCGGGCACCATGTCTGCCGTGACCATCTGCATGGGTGCCAGCGAGGTGACGTCGGTGCGCATCTGATTGATGACGACGGTGTTGCCGTGCCAGTGCGGCGAGTGGGCGTCGAAGTCGTTGGTGCCGGCGAATACATACCAGCGGACGTGCTCGCCTTTATGCATGGTGAGCGCGCGCAGAGGCATGGTGCCGTGCTCGTAGCCGTTTAGAGAAAACGTGACAAAATAAGGGTATGTGCCGGTTGCGCTGAATGGCGTCATCAGCACGAGCAAGGCCGGTTCGGTCGACATGTTCGCGGGGAGATTTTCTTCAGCGTGCCAGCTGTCTTCCTCGTGATCCTGGACGAACATTACGACGAATTCGCGATCCACGCCTTGCGGAGTGCCGTCGGGCTTGGCTTGGCCGCGCGCAGTGATGATCATCGGTCCGACCAACCCTGTGTTGGGATCGCGGTGCTCGTCGACATGGGAGTGATACATCCACAGCACGGAATTGACGTCGCCGGAGGCGGGGCCAGCGCGCTCCCGAACTTGCCACGTGTATTTGTGGGTGCCACCGGGAGGGACGCCGTCGTCGGCTTTGTCGGCGCCGGAGGTTCCGTCTTCGTAGGGCGCGCCTTCGGAGTCTTTGTTGTAGAAGACGCCGTGTGGATGCATGGAGTAGGGGCGCTTGGAGTTGTTGCGGAAGATGACCTGAATGGTGTCGCCGACTTCCGCGCGGATGAGCGGGCCGAGGAATCCGAGATGTTCCCATTCGGACGTGCGCGGCTTCAGAGTCTTGAACGTGGCGTCCGTGTATTCTCGGTAGAGAGTCTTTAGGTAGGTAGTGGGGACGGGCCGGTCGACGTGTTTGCCGGCAACCTGGAACGAGCCAAAGGATTTAAACGGCTGGCCGGTGATGACGTCGACGCCACCGGGAACGTAGTCCCAGGTCACATCGTCGGCGGCGATGTAGTAGGTGTGCGTGCGACCAGGCGAGATTTGGGGCGAGGCGCCGCCGGTCTTGGACGCCATGTTGGTCATCGCTTGCGTGGATGCGATAGCAGGACAGAGCAAAAGCGCGACGATACACAAAGAGAGTTTCACCGTGTGACCGGTCATGATGCCTCCGGAATTGTGGGCCCGAACGCCTCGACCGAAAAGGTGGGAACCTGCGTGGATTGTACATCGGGACCTGTCTCTGGCGAATTGTTATTTCGCCATAGACAGGTTTAGACGAGGGGAATCGGTTGACTATTCGCCAGCCGGAACCCGCCAACTGTTCCGAATGCACCGAGACTTGTTGGGGCAGCTTTGAAGCGCTAGCAGTAACGGCATGGCCGAACTCGGCCGATATAATTCGGTTTTGGGTGCAACATTGGGTGCAGCTAATTGAGGGAAGAATGGCGTTTCCAGTCCGTAAGCGATGCCAAATAGGGCATTTAGCATTTTTACTCTTATGGCTACGAACCAGAAGGTCGGGAGTTTGAGTCCCCCGGGTGCGGCATGCTTCTCTCTCAAGTTTTCAATCACCTAGGGCACACTCACTACTGAAGGTTGGTCGACTTGTTGGGTGCATTGGGTGCAACAACGCTGCTTTGAGTCGGGAGCTCAAAGCCAATGCCTACCTTTTCTGCTACTTCTTTACAGACCGTCACGACATTCAAGAAAATGAAACGATGAAACTGATGCGAGAGTTAGCCAGGGCAGAATGAGACTTTACATTTTGGTGAAGCTAGCTGAACGGAGTTCTCGGTAGGCACCAGTAAAGACATCAGAGCCGGACATGTTCTTCTGGATTTTCTTGTCGCCGGGGCCAAAATAATGTGGTAAGAGTGTATTGAGTTCCTGCCCTCAACTCCACACAGAAAATCAAACTGAGGAGATTCGCAAATGAAGATCGAAAGAATATGGGGCGGATTTGTGTCATTGGGCCTGGTTGCGGCGCTGGCTGTACCCGTGGCCCTAGCAAAGTCGCAGGCTGCGCCCTCAGCCCAAGCCGCAGGTAAGGAAAAGGGAATGCACGGGGGCGGACTACAGGCCGCGGTGGAGAGCTTGAATCTCACAGACGAGCAGAAGGTCAAGGTGAAAGATATCTTTGCGGATGCGAAAACCAAGGGCCAGGCGGTGTCCAGTGATACTACGCTGAGCGATGAGCAGAAAAAAGCGAAGATGAAGGAACTCCACAGCGGCATAATGGTCAAGTTGAACGAAGTGTTGACACCTGAGCAACAGACCGAGTTGAAGAGCAAGATGGAAGCTGCAAAGGCGGCGAAACCACCGGAGAAGCAGTGATGTAGGAAACCACGCGGTTAACTAGGAAAAAACCTGAGAAGGCGTCCGGCTCTTCCACACCGGGCGCCTTTCGCTTTGGGCCACCGGGTTTGAATATCGAGAGTTGACGGGGACCGGAGGAGTAAAGTACCGACGGCAGTTGTCCCGTTGTCCCTACCGAAAATGCTATCCGGCGCGAATGCCTTTGAAATCAGCGACATTGAGAGAATGAACATAGGGGCGCATCAGCCGGGCATCTAGGACGAACAATGTTACATGCCCTGTGGTTACCCGAAATAACAATTCGGCAGGGACACCCTGGGTCTGAAGACCCGCCACTACAGTTGAAGTGCGATTGCTCAGGATGACATTGGCGGGGTTCGTCGGTGTCAGAGACACGAGTCTGAAGACGCGCCACTACATGGCCGCGGTTTGGCGGGTGGAAGAGGGGACGCGCTAAAGCGACGCCCCTACACAGGCTGAGAGGAAAAACGGGCCGCGGAACCAAAGTGCGTCGGGCTGCGTACAGAATGAGTGGGGCAGGCTGGTCCGAGAAACAGACAGCTGTTCGAGAGAGACAGACAGCCGTTAAGGAGAGAGGAATCATGAAGAAGATAGAGAGTTTAGTACGGGGCTGGATACCCAGTGCACTTTGTGTGGCCGTGATTTCGCTGGTGGCTGGTGTGCCCGCATGGGCGGAGGGCGAAAAGCGGACGGTCTTCGCGGAGGGCGATTTTCATTGGCAAGGCAGCCTGAAGGCTGGGCAGACCCTGGAAGTGGTCAATCGAAATGGAGAGATTGGAGCGAGCAGTGCTTCCGGGGATGCCGCGCGTGTAGAAGGCACGAGGAAAAGGAGCGATGACGACCGCGAATTGTTCATCGAGGTGGTCGAGTACCCGGATGGCGTCACGATTTGCGCCGTGTACGCGAAGGATAAGACGCCGGGGCGGTGCCATCACGGCGGAGTTTCTTCGGAGCCCATGAACTGGAGCTGGCGCGGGCACCGAGCGAAGATCAACTTCGACGTGCAAGTGCCACGCGGCGTCCGGTTCAATGCGATGACGACCAATGGAAGCGTGCACTGCGTGAACTTGGACAGCGTGGTGCAGGCGGAGACGACGAACGGCAACGTGGAGGTTTCGACGAGCGAGTGGGCTTCGGCGAAGACAACCAACGGTGGAGTGCGCGTGTCCATGGGCGGCGCTAAATGGAGTGGCGAGTTGGAGGTGATGACTACGAATGGCAACGTGGATGTCACGCTGCCAGCTTCAGCGGAATTCAAGGTGGATGCGGCCACGACCAATGGCGGGATTCACACGGACTTTTCGATTACCGTACAGGGGAGTTTCAGCTCGAAGGCGCTCTCCGGGACGGTGGGCGGAGGGGGAAGAGAATTGAAGGTAGCGACAACGAACGGCGGGATTGAGCTGAAGAAGAGCTGAGAGGGTCAATTCATCATATCCGTCGACGACGTGCTGGAAGGGCTCGATTAAGCCGACCTGCCCGGCACTTCCGCGCTTTTCCCATTTTCCACTGTTGTTCTTAGAAAAAGCACGGGTCTAAGGACCGCCACTACATCATGGGCCGACTGCGACTTCCGCTGTCGCCTATCTGTTAGACTATCGGCCCATGAGAACACTTCAGTTGCGGGCCGTCGGCTTCGTACTCTTTGCAACATCGCTCGGATCTGCGGCGTCGCTCGCATCCGCGCAGGATGTCATTCCTCTCTATCAAGGCACGCCTCCTGGCTCCGCTGCGGAGAACTATCCGGAGAAAGAGTACTTCTCGAAAATTTGGAACACGGGAGTCGTCACCAACGTGACGAAGCCCACGCTCACGATTTTCAAACCTGCACCCGAAGAAAGGAACGGCACGGCGATCGTGGTGTGCCCGGGCGGCGGCTTTATGGCTCTCTCCATCACGAGTGAAGGCAGCATCGTGGCCAAGTATTTGGCAGCGAAGGGCGTCACCGCGTTTGTTTTGAAGTACCGCCTTGTGCACACTGGCGAGGATGCGACGCAGGAATTCTCGACGCTGATTGCAGACCGGCAAAAGTTTGGGGAGATCATCGGTAAAGTCATTCCGCAGTCCAACGCTGACGGCCTTGCTGCGGTTACTTACGTTCGTCAGCACGCCTCCGAATGGGGCATTTCTCCCGACCGTGTGGGCATCATCGGCTTCTCTGCGGGTGGGGAGGTCGCAGCCGGAGCCGGCTTCCAATACACACCGGAAGGGCGACCCGCGTTCGTAGCCCCGATCTACGCGGCCGCCACAAGATTCAAAGACACGGCCGTACCAGCGGATGCACCTCCGATGTTTGTCACGGCAACCGACGATCAGCTCGGCCTCGCACTCGATAGCATTCTTTTGTACGAAAAATGGAGCGCCGCTCACAAATCCGTCGAACTGCACATGTTCGCAAAGGGCGGCCACGGCTTCGGCATGCGCAAGCAAAACCTGCCGACGGATCACTGGATCGACCGCTTCGCCGAATGGCTCGACCTGCAAGGCTTTATGAAGAAGTAGGATTGCGGTGGCACGGGCTTTAGCTGTCATTGCCATGCAAACGATGTGAGTGCTAGGCTCTCCGAGCCGTTAATCCAAAGCGTCCAAAAGTGGACCGATTCGCAACCCAACCCTCTTCGAGATGGAGAAGCTGGAGGCGGCAGGCAAGCTGCAACGCCAATCTCCTGGGCACTATGGCTTTGTCTGTGGGGATAAAGAGGCTTGAGAGAAACATATTTTCCAGTTACCGTCTCGTTTTGTAAGAACGTCGGTATGATTCTCGTTGTTTCCTTGGCCTTGAGGAACTGAACATTAAAGGCGCGGGCGAGGTGCAGCTCGTCATTACAATGGGACGAGGGCTGGGCAAGTTGCTGGCGTGGTGAGGCTCGAAGGGAAAGTGGCGGCCGGCGTGATGGTTTTGTTGGTG
>Ga0209158_1001658_pt1 | contig 14636 bp, 13 predicted proteins | sample GraSoiAngelo_140_FD_185897 | JGI IMG/M metagenome (GOLD analysis project Ga0209158, IMG submission 185897) | Grasslands soil microbial communities from the Angelo Coastal Reserve, California, USA - 14_0929_12_30cm (SPAdes) (version 2) | ecosystem: Environmental > Terrestrial > Soil > Grasslands ...
CTCTATCAGTTTGGCGTAGGGCTGGCCTTTCTCGCGACGGTGCGCAGGGATGGCGCCCCGCGCCTTCATCCGGTGTGCCCGGTGCGGTCCGGCGACCACCTCTTTGTTCTGATCACACCCACGTCTCCGAAGCAGCACGACCTGCGACGGGACGGCCGGTACGCCCTGCAGACATTTCCCCAGCCGAAGGCCGGAAGCGACGAGTTCTACGTTGCAGGCCAAGCCCTTCTGGTAGAGGATTCGGCGACGCGTGCCGCAGTCTTGCGGGACGCGAAGCACATGGCCGACGCGTCCGAAATTCTCTTTGAGCTGCGGATCGATCGTGTCATGTGGACGCGGTGGGAGAACGTGTTGACCCGACAGATGCGCCCGGTGCACCGGACGTGGCGCGCGCCGCAAGGCGCCCCGCCAGCGCGGGCGCGGGAGCGGAGATGACATGATCCCGGTGCGTGCCACCATTCCGAGGCGGCAGGCCCCGATGATGACGTGGGCACTCATTGCGATCAACGCCGCGGATTCCGCGGCGGGCAGAGCAGAAGCGGTCGCCTGGGCCGCACGAATAGGAGCCGGTGCGCCGCGGCTGAGGCGCGCTCCGACGCCGACGCCCCGAGAGGAGTCGGTGACGTAGAATGGCCTCACGTCTCAATCGACGGAGGATAGCGTGTTCGACCTCACGGGCAGGGTGGCGATCGTCACGGGTGGCAACGGCGGCATCGGGCTCGGCATGGCGCGCGGCCTCGCTCGGGCCGGCGCGCGCGTGGTGGTCGCGGCGCGCGACGAGGCGAAGTCGAAGGACGCGGTGAAGGAGCTCGAGGCGCTCGGGCCCGGGGCGCGCGCCGTCACGACGGACGTGACCGACGAGGCGTCGGTCGGGCGTTTGATCCGGGCGACGCTCGACACCTTCGACCGGCTCGACATCCTCGTCAACAACGCCGGCACCAACATCCGCAAGCCCCCGCACGAGGTGACGCTCGCCGAGTGGCGTCAGGTGCTCGACACCAACCTCACGAGCGCCTACCTCTGCTCGCATGCCGCGTATCCCGCGATGAAGGCGACCGGTCGCGGCAAGATCATCAACATCGGCTCGATGATGTCGATCTTCGGCGCCGGCTTCGCGCCGGCGTACGCGGCCTCCAAGGGCGGGATCGTGCAGTTCACCAGGGCGTGCGCCTCGGCCTGGGCGCAGGACAACATCCAGGTCAATGCGGTGCTGCCGGGTTGGATCGACACCGCGCTGACTCGCCGGGCGCGGCAGGAGATCACGGGCCTGCACGAGCGGGTCCTCCAGCGTACGCCGGCGGGCCGCTGGGGCGCAATCGACGACATGGCGGGCATCGCGGTCTTCCTCGCCAGCCCCGCCTCCGACTTCGTCACCGGAACGGCCATCCCGGTGGACGGCGGCTTCTCGATCCAGGGCTGAACCATGCGCGTCCTCGTGGTCGAGGCGATCGCTCCCGAGGGGCTCGCGTACCTGCGCGAGCACGGGGTCGATGTGGACGAGCTGGCGAAGCCGTCGCCCGCCGAGCTCCGCGCGCGCCTCCCCGACTACGAGGGGCTCATCACGCGCTCGGGCACGGCCGTCACCGCCGAGCTCCTCGACCACGCGCCGCGCCTCCGGATCGTCGGGCGCGCGGGCGTCGGCGTGGACAACGTCGACGTCGAGGCGTGCTCCCGCCGGGGCATCGTGGTCTGCAACGCGCCGTACGGCAACGTCGTCTCCGCCGCCGAGCACACGCTCGGCATGCTCCTGGCGCTGGTGCGCCGCATCCCCGAGGCGCACGCGCGGCTCAAGGCCCTGGAGTGGAATCGGGGGATCTACGGCGCCGAGCTCTACCGGAAGACTGTCGGCGTCGTCGGGCTCGGCAAGGTCGGCTCGCGTGTCGCGGTGCGCCTGCGCGGGTTCGAGACGGACGTCGTCGTGTACGATCCGTACATCCCCGAGAGCCGCGCGAAGGACCTCGGCGCCCGGGCGGTGGACTTCGAGACGCTCCTGCGCGAGGCCGACGTCGTCACCTTCCACGTGCCGCTCACGCCCGAGACCGAGAACATGGTGGCCGCGCGCGAGCTCGCCCGGATGAAGCGCGGGGTGCGACTCGTGAACTGCGCGCGCGGCGGGATCGTCAACGAGGCCGATCTCCTCGCGGCGCTCGAGTCCGAGCACGTCGCCGGCGTCGCGATCGACGTCTGGAGCGAAGAGCCGCCCGCCGGCGAACCCCTCCGGCGGCTCATCCAGCACCCGCGTGTCGTCGTCACGCCGCACCTCGGCGCCAACTCCGGCGAGGCGCAGGTGAACGTCGCGGTGGACGTCGCCCGGCAACTCGTGGCGTTCCGCGACGGCGGGCTCGTCGAGCACGCCGTGAACATCCCGCTCGGCGACCCCGCGGCCGTCGCCGAGCTCAGGCCCTTCGTGGCGCTCGCCGATCGGCTCGGACGCTTCAGCGTCCAGCTCGACCCCGAGCCCCTCGAGCGCCTCGAGGTGACCCTCGCGGGCGCGATCGCCGAGGCGGATCCCGAGCTGCTCGCGCGTGCGGTGCTCGCGGGGCTTCTGGCCCCCGTGATGGCGGGCCCCGTGAATCTCGTCAACGCGCGGCTCGTGGCGGCCGAGCGCGGTGTCGAGGTCCACGTCACGCGAGAGACGGAGACCGCGGGCTACACGAGCGTGCTGACCATCACGACGCACACGCGCGGTGGGCGCAAGATCATCGCCGGCACCGTCTTCGACGGTCAGCCTCGAATCGTGCGTCTGCGCGACCTCGACATCGAGTTCACGCCCGAGGGCCACATCCTGGTCCTCTCCTATGAGGACCGGCCGGGCATGGTCGGCAAGATCGGCTCGATCCTCGGACGACAGAACGTCAACATCGCGTCGATGCACGTCGGGCGGAGGGAGAAGCGGGGCCGCGCTATCGTGGTGCTGATCCTCGACGAGGACCTGGTGCCGGAGCAGCTCCGCGAGGTCGCGCGCGCCGTCGAGGCGGACTTCGCGCGGCTCATCCGGGTGCCGTAGCGCCAGCCAAATCCTTTTGCCGTGCGGCGGCGCGCCTGCTAGGCTTGGGGCCATGAGACTCCCAAAACTCCTTTGCCCGCTGCTCGCCCTGCTGCTTCTCGGCGCGTGCGCCACATCCTCCAAGGCTGTCCGGAGCGAGTTCGAAGACATCCCCCTCCCGAGGGGGCTCACGTACCTCGCGGAGAAGTCGACGATCATCGAGTCGCCCACGGTCAAGGCGGCCCGTCTGGTCTATCGCAGCCGGCTCGAACCCGGGAGCCTCGGCACCGCGCTGCGCGCGACGCTTGAGGCCAACGGCTGGCGCCACGTCAGCAGCACGAGCGTGGAGGACCGCGGCACCACCCAGATCTACGAGAAGGCGGGGAGCTCGCTCGAGGTCCGCGTCTGGGAGGGCTTGTTCGGGTTTTTCACCTACGTCGAGGTCACGGCGAGCCGCGCCCTTCCGCCCTCGAGTACTCCGCGCTAGTCCGCGCGCTCGCTCCCTCCGAATCAACTAGGGTCGGCGCCAGGCGCCGCCGTCCCGGGCGATGAACGCGTCGGCTTCCGCCGGTCCCCAGGAGCCCGCCTCGTACGGGTAGAGAGGCGGTCCCGGCGCCTCTCCCCACACGTCGAGGACCGGTCCGAGGAGTTGCCACGCCTTCTCGACCCAGTCGCCCGGCGCATAGAGCGTCGCGTCGCCATGGATGGCGTCGAGCAGGAGCCGCTCGTACGCCTCGGGCGGCTCGCCGCCGAAGACCTCGCCGTAACGGAAGTCGAGCCGCACGGGGCCGAGTCTCAAGTCGGGCCCGGGCGTCTTCGCGGCGACCGTGAGCGCCATGCCCTCGTCGGGCTGGATCCGGATCACCAGCGAGTTCGCCTCGACGCCCGCCGGGCTCCGACGGAAGATCAGGTGCGGCGTGTGGTGGAACCGGATCGCGATCTCGCTCACGCGCTTCGCGAGGCGCTTGCCCGTGCGCAGGTAGAACGGCACGCCCGCCCACCGCCAGTTGTCCACGAGGAGCCGGAGCGCGGCGTAGGTCTCGGTCTTCGAGTCGGGCGCGACGCCCTTCTCCTGGCGGTAGCCGGGGACCGGCTTGCCCTCGGCGAAGCCGGGGCCGTACTGGCCGCGCAGGGCCGATTCCGAGACCCGCGCGGGCTCGATCGGCCGGATCGCGTGCATGACCTTGTTCTTCTCGTCGCGCACCGGGCCCGCGTCGAACGTCGCCGGGGGCTCCATGGCGATCAGACAGAGGAGCTGGAGCAGGTGATTCTGCATCATGTCGCGGAGCGCCCCCGCCTCCTCGTAGTACGCGCCACGCGTCTCGACGCCGATCGACTCGGCCACGGTCACCTGGACCTCGGCCACATGGTTCCGGTTCCACAGCGGCTCGAAGATGCCGTTGGCGAAGCGGAACACGAGGATGTTCTGCACCGTTTCCTTGCCGAGGTAGTGGTCGATCCGGTAGACCTGTTCCTCGTGGAAGGCGCTCGCGAGCTGCCGGCCCAACGCACGGGCGCTCGCGGAGTCGCGCCCGAACGGCTTCTCCACGATGATCCGCGTGAAGCCGCCAGTCGCCGGGCGCGCCAGACCCGAGCGTCCGAGGTTCACGATGATGTCGTCGTAGAGGCTCGGCGGCGTCGCACAGTAGAAGAGCCGGTTCGCCGCTCCCGCCCGGGCCGCCTCGGCGTCCTTCAGCGCGCGCTCGATCCGCGGGTAGAGCCCCGCGTCGGCGGGATCGCCGGCGACATACACGAGCGCCTTGGCGAAGCGCTCCCACACGGCCTCGGAGGGCGGCTGGACCCGAGCGAATTCCCCGATCGCCGCGCGCGTACGCACGCGGAATTCGTCGTCCGTCATCCCGGTCCGTGCGGTCGCGATGATGGTGAACGGCTCGGGGAGCACACGCCCCGCGTAGAGGCTCCAGAGGGCGGGCATGAGCTTGCGCCGCGTCAGGTCGCCCGACGCGCCGAAGATGACCAGCGAGAAGGGCTCGTCGTCGGCCACCGCCGCTACCCGCGCCCGGCCGCGGCGAGCTGCGCAGCGGCGGCGCGGTCGAGAAGCCAGACGATCTCGCCGTGGTCCGGCTGCACCATCGCCGCTGGCAGCGTCGCGCGCTCGCCGAGGACGGCTTTGACGGCCTTTGCCTTCTCGGCGCCGGCGACGAGGAACACGACTCGCGCGGCAGCGTTGAAGACCGGCAGCGTGAGCGTGAGGCGCTGCGGGATCGACGCCGCGCCCACATGCACGGCGGCAACCGCGCGGAACACCTCCCGGACGACCGGCGAGCCGGGGAAGAGGGAGGCGGTGTGCCCGTCCACACCCATGCCGAGGAGCACGAGGTCGAAGCGCGGGAGCTCGCCGCGCCGCGTGCCGAACGCGGTGCCGAGCGCGCCCGCGTACTCCGCCGCGGCGACCTCGAGATCCTCGGCCTCGCCGCGGATCCGGAGGACCTGCGCCGCGGGGATCGGCACCTTGCCGAGGAGCGTCTCGTGGGCCATCCGGTAGTTGGAGTCCGGGTGGTCGGGTGGGACGGCGCGCTCGTCGCCGAAGAAGACCCACACGCGGCGCCAGTCCACGCGCTCGCGGAACGGCGGGAGCGCGAGCCTCGCGTACGTCGCCCGCGGTGTCTCGCCGCCCGCCAGCGCCCACATGAAGCGCCCGCGCGCCTCGATCGCGTCCGCGGCGGCCTCCGCGATCAGACGGGCGGCGGCGTCCGCGAGCGCGTCGGGATCGGGCACGACCGTCACGGTGGGTTTCGAGCCCATGCCTCAGCCATCATACCCTTTCGTCAAAGCGGCGCTGGCGCTCGAGCGCGTCGCGGTAGCGCGCGTGGCGGGCGCGGTCGGGGACGAACGTCTCCCCGAGCTCCTGGCGCGTGGTGGCGAGGTCCGGGAGGACACCGAGGGCCTCGAGGGCCAGCAGCGCGGCGCCACGGCTCGTCGCCTCGCTCTCGGGCGACCACCGGATCGGCTGGCCGAGCGCGTCGGCGATGATCTGTGTCCACACGCGGGAGCGGGCGAGGGCGCCCCCCGACGCGACAATGGTGTGCGCCGGTCCGGCGCACGGCGCCAGCAGGTCGTAGACGAGCGCGAGCCGGAGGGCCACGGCCTCGAGGGCCGCGCGGGTGATCTCGAGCGCCGTGGTATCCAGGCGCAGGCCGACGATGGCGCCGAGCCGGTCGCCCCGCCAGCCCGGGGCGCGCTCGCCGGCCCAGTGCGGCAACACGGTGAGGCCGTGGCCCGCGGCAGGCAGCGCCGCGAGCGCCGCCTCGACCTCGTCGTCGCTCGGCAGCTTCAGCATCTGCCGACACCACGCGTAGACATTGCCTCCCTCGGACGTCGCGCCACCGAGCAACGCCCGGCGACGGTCGAGCCGGTAGCGCCAGAGACCGCGCGGCGGCTCGAGCGGAGCGGTGGTCACAACCCGTAACGCGGCGGACGTGCCGACGTTGAGGGCGATGCGCGAGGGGTCGGTGCAGTCCGAGCCGACGTTGCTCGCGGCGCCGTCACCGACGGCGGGAAACCAATCCGCCCCGCGGAGCGCGGGCCAGCGCATCGCCCACGGCGCCCGGGGGCCGCGCCGCGCCTCGGCCCAGTCGCGCAGCGGGAAGAGGCGTCCGTCGTCGATCTCGCCGGCGGCGAGCGCCTCACGGTCCCAGCGCGCGCTCGCCTGGTCCAGGAGCCCCGTGGCCGACGCCATCGACACGCTCGTGGCCGCCTCACCGAACAGCTCGAGCTCGAGGTGCTCGCCGAACGAACCCCAGCGCGCGACGCGGCGGACCTCGGCCGGCCGCTCCCGGTTGAGCCAGCGGAGCTTGGCCGGCCAGTACGAGGCGTGCAGGTGGCAGCCGGTGCGGGCGTGGACGGCTCCGTCGTCGAGCGCGGCGCGCAGGAGCTGGGCCTCCGGGACGCTGCGCGTGTCCGCCCACATGTAGATCGGCGTCGCGGGACGGCCGCGGCTGTCGAAGCCGAGGAGCCCGTGCCAGAAGGTCGTGACGCCGACCGCCCGGACGGGGGACTTGTGCCCCGCGAGCACGCCGTCGAGACACGCGGCGACGGCCTCGAGCAGCCGGGCGGCGTCGTGCTCGACGCCGCCGTCCCGCGTGACGGTGGGCTCGTACGGGATCTGGCGGAACCGCCCCGGGACGGGACGGCCCGCGGCGTCGTAGAGGCTCGCGCGGGTGGAGGAGGTCCCGACGTCGAGCGCGATGACCATTGCGGTAAGATAGCGCCCATGGTGGAGAACTGGGAAGTCCTTACGCTGAGAGGCTTGGCGTCCACCGACGAGCGAGCCCAGGAGTTCACCGGGACGCTCGTCATCCATCGGGTCGGCAGCGCCGAACCCGTCGAATCGATCCAGGTCTCGATCAAGCGCTCGGTCCTCACGGAGCTGCACGAGAACCTCGGCCGGCTGCTCGTCCGGTCTACCGGCGTCGCGCGGAGGAAGGGATGACACCTGTTCGCGTCCTGAGCCCCATCGGGGTGGCGACGAAGGAAACGGTGACGGTGCCGGCGCTGCCGCCGACGCTGGAGGGCCGCACCGTCGGCTTCCTCGACAACACCAAGGCGAATTTCGACCGGCTGGCGGACGAGATCGGCACGCTCCTCACCGCCGAGCACGGCGTACAGACGATTATCCGCCGGCGGAAGACGAATGCCTCGACGCCCGCGCCGCCCGAGCTCCTCGCGGAGCTCGCGAAGACGTGCGACGTGGTCTTCGCGGGCTCGGCCGACTGAGGGTCGTGCACGTCGTGGAGTCTCCACGACGCCATCCAGCTGGCGAAGGCCGGCACGCCCTCGGGGCTGATCGGGACGACTGCGTTCCAGGGCCTCGCGGTCAGCGAGCTCGGCGCCCTCGGGGTCGCGGGGCTGCCGCTCCTCGTCGTCGAGCACCCGCTCGGCGGTGAGCGTCCGGAGGCGATCGCGCGGCGCGCCCGGCAGGCCGTCGAGCAGCTCGCGAGCTTGATCGGCCACACGGAAACTTCCGCGACGGGCGAAAACCTGCGTGTCGGAGCCCCGCGCACCTCGCTCAGGCCACCCACGGTGGTATCCGACCTCGCGTCACCCGTTACAGTATCCGACACCCCCGAGGCGCTCCTCGCTGCGTTCTGCGAGCGCGAGTGGTGCGACGGGCTGCCCATCGTCCCGCCGACCGAAGAGCGCGTACGCGCGATGCTGGGCAAGGCGCCGCCGGAGCGGAGCCTCGGGGCGATGCCGCCGCTCTGGCGCCAGGCGACGCTCGAGAAGCTCGCGGTCAACGCCGTCATGGCGGGGTGCGAGCCCGCGTACTTTCCCGTCGTCGTCGCCGCCGTCGAGGCGATGCTCGAGCCCGCCTTCAACCTCTACGGCGTCCAGGCGACGACCCATCCGGTGGCGCCGCTCCTGATCGTCCACGGACCGATCGCGCGCGAGCTCGGCGTGCACGCGGGCTCGGGGTGCTTCGGGCCGGGCTTCCGCGCGAACGCGACGATCGGACGCGCCATCCGCCTGATCCTCATGAACCTCGGCGGCGCGTGGCCGGGCCGATACGACATGGCGACCCAGGGGAGCCCAGCGAAGTTCACGTACTGCATCGCCGAGCGCGAGGACGCCTCGCCCTGGGGGCCGCTCCGCGCCGGCGAGAGCGCCGTCACCGTGTTCGGCGGCGAGGCGCCGCACAACGTGAACGACCACGTGTCGACGGGCGCGGCGGGGATCCTCGCCACCGTCGCGGACACGGCCGTGTCGCTCGGCTCGAACGTCGGCTGGTACTTCTCGCAGAGCCAGCTCCTGATCGTCCTCGGCCCCGAGCACGCGGCGACGATCGCGGGCGACGGATTCACCCGCGCCGACGTGCAGCGCTACGTCTTCGAGCACGCGCGACTGCCGCTCCGCACGCTCAAGCTCGGCGGCATGTGGGGGATCCAGGACTGGCCGCGCTGGATGATGGCGGTCACCGACGACGACGCGCTCCTGCCGCAGGTGCCCTCGCCCGACGACGTCATCGTCATCGTCGCGGGCGGCCCCGGCAAGCACTCCGCGGTCGTCCCCAACTGCACCTTCAGCCGCGCGGTGAGCCGGCCGATCCCGCCGCGCTAGCGGAGAGGCGACTCGTCACGGGCCTGCGTCACGCGGAGGCTCCGCTCGTGGAACGTGTCACTCACGACGGGCAACACTGGAGCAGGATTCGGAGCATCGCCCGGTCGAGCTGTTCGAACCTCCACGGAAGTGATGGCCGGATGGAGAGATCACCTGCCGGGTCCTAACGCGCGAGACGTCCGCTGAAGGCGTCTGGCGGGCCGAGCACGAGGCCGAGCGCCGCGCACAGCAGCAGAGCGCCGAGGACCCCGGTGACGCCGAGCCGCTCGCCGAACAGCAGCACGCCGAGGAGCGTCGCGGTGAAGGGCTCCGTGAGCGTGACGATGCCGGCCACCGACGCAGGCACGTGGCGCAGGCCGAGCGCGTAGATCGCGTACGCACCCGCCGTCGCGACGCCACCCAGGTAGAGGAGCCAGGGCCAGCCGAGGGCGAGCTGCCGAAGGGGTGCCTCGGACGACAGCACCGCGGGGGTGAGGAGCACGGCGCCCACGGTGAAGGTGAGCGCGGTGAGCCGGAGCGGCGCCATTCGCGCGAGCGTCGCCTTCGCGAGCACGACGTAGAGCGCGTACGCGAGCCCCGCGGCGAGTGCCAAGAGCGCGCCGGCGCCGAGCCGCGCCGTGAGGTCGAGCGCGCCGTGCGGCGCCAAGACGAGGAGCGCCGTCCCGACGACCCCGAGCGCCAGTGCCACGCGGACGCGCGGCGTGAGCCGCTCGCCGAGTGCCCACGGCGCCAGCGCCGCGATCATGAGCGGCGCCGAGCAGATCGCGACGAGCGCCGTGACGGCGATCCCGCTCAGCGTGACGGCGGTGAAGTACGCCGCCTGGTAGCCCGCCATGCACCCGCCCATCAGGACGCATCGCCCGAGATTGCTGTAACGAGATCCGTGAGGCCGGCTCGGACCGTGGGTGGCCTGAGAGAGGCGCGGGTGGCTCCGGTCCGCGGTCAGGAGCAGTGCGACGAGTAACAATACGGCGGCGATCCAGAGCCGCGCCGCGCCGACCAGGAGGGGGCTCGCCGCCGCCCTCGCGGCGAGCACGGTCATGACCGATCCCGTCGTCCCCCACGCGACCGCGGCGAGCGCGATCAGGACGAGGCCGAGGGACGCGGAGGGGGCTTGACGGGCCTGGCCCACCTCGCGATGATAGCTCGCCCGTCAATTTCCCAGGGGGAGTCCGTTCATGAAAATCGGATTCATCGGGACCGGCACCATGGGCCAGCCGATGCTGTCGAACCTCGTGAAAAAGGGCCACAGTGTCGTCGCCTACGACGTCGTCGAGCCCGCGCTCGAGGGCGCCGTGAAACGCGGCGCCGTCCGCGCGGGCTCGGCGGCGGAGGCCGCGAAGGCGAGCGAGCTCGTGATCACGATGCTCCCGTCCTCGTCGCACGTTGAAGCGGCCTACCTGGGAGCGGCCGGAATCCTCGACGGGATCGGCAGGGGCCGGCTCTGCGTGGACATGTCCACGATCGACCCGGCCGCGTCCCGTCGCGTGGCCGAGGCGGCGACGAAGCGCGGGGTGCGCTTCATCGACGCGCCGGTCTCCGGGGGCGTGCCGCGGGCGGAGGACGCCACGCTCGCGATCATGGTCGGCGGCGACGCGCGCGATGTCGAGGAGGCGCGTCCGGTCCTCGCGTGCCTCGGCGCCAACATCATCCACGTCGGGCCCACGGGGAGCGGCGAGGTCGCGAAGATCTGCAACAACCTGATCGCCGGCGTCGCCGCGGTGGCGGTGAGCGAGGCGTTCAGGATCGCGGAAGGGTTCGGCGTGGATCCGAAGACCCTCACCGACGTTATCTCGAAGTCCTCCGGCAACACCTGGGTCATGGAGCACATGCACCCGGTGCCCGGCATGGTCGCCAAGGCGCCGGCGAACCGCGACTACGCGCCCGGCTTCATGACGGACCTCATGACCAAGGACCTCGGGCTCGCGGTGAGCGCGGCGCGCGACCTGCGCGTGCCCGTCTTCGTGGCGCCGGCGGCACAGCAGGTGCTCCGCCTCGCGTCCTCGCACGGCCTCGGGCGGAAGGACTTCTCGGTCGTGTACCGGTTCCTCACGCCGTCGAGCAGCCAGGCGCCTGTGTAGCGACGCGCGTCAGAGGTGGGTCGGGCGTGCCGACTCCTCTGGCGTGACGGGGCGACGGCCGCGCAGCACGTCGAAGTCGCACCCCTCGTTCGCCTGGAGCACATGGTCGAGGAAGATCCTGCCGTAGCCGCCGGTGAAGTGGGGCGCGGGCGGCGTCCACGCCTCGCGGCGCCGCGCCAGCTCCGCGTCGCTCACGCGGAGCGTGAGCTTCCGCTTCGGCACGTCGAGGTCGATCTCGTCGCCGTCGCGTACGAGCGCGAGCGGCCCGCCGATCGCCGCCTCGGGCGCGACGTGGAGGACCACGGTGCCGTACGACGTCCCGCTCATCCGTGCGTCGGAGATTCTCACCATGTCCTTGACGCCTTGCTTCAGGAGCCGCGCCGGGATCGGCGCCGCGCCCCACTCCGGCATGCCGGGTGCGCCCTTGGGCCCCGCGTGCTTGAGCACGAGCACGGAGGTCGCGTCGATCGCGAGCGCGGGGTCGTCGATGCGGCGCGCGAGGTCGTCATGGCTCTCGAAGACGACGGCGCGGCCGCGGTGGGTCAGGAGATGCGGCGACGCGGCGGACTGCTTGAGCACCGCGCCGTCGGGACACAGGTTGCCGAACAGGATGACCGTGCCGCCCTCCGGCGCGAGCGGTATCGCGAGCGGCCGGATGACGTCCTCGTTCCAGCACCGGGCGTCCCGGACGTTGTCGGCGAGCGTGCGGCCGTTGACGGCGAGGGCGTCCCCGTGGAGCAGCGGCAGCAACTCCTTGAGGACCACGGGGAGGCCGCCGGCGTAGAAGAAGTCCTCCATCAGGTACTTCCCCGACGGCTTGCAGTTGACGAGGAGCGGTGTCGAGCGCGACAGCGCGTCGAAGCGTGCGAGCGGCAGCGGGACGCCGGCACGCCCAGCGAGGGCGACCAGGTGGACGATCGCGTTGGTCGAGCCGCCGATCGCCATGTCGCCGCGGATCGCGTTGTCGAAGGCCTTCGCCGTCAGGATCTCAGAGGGCCGAGGCCCGCCGCGGAGCGCCATCTCGACCGCCCGGCGTCCCGTCAGCTCGGCCAGCGCCAGGCGCCGGGAGTCGGGCGCGGGGATCGCGGCGTTACCGGGAAGCGTCATGCCGAGGGCTTCGGCCATCGAGGCCATCGTGGACGCCGTCCCCATGACCATGCAGTGGCCGGTCGAGCGCGAGAGGCACGCCTCGACCTCACAGAGCTCCTCGTCGGTGAGCCGGTCGGCGCGCCGCTCGGCCCACAGGCGGCGGACGTCGGTGCCCGAGCCGAGCTCCTCCGTGCGCCACTTGCCGCGGAGCATCGGGCCTCCCGTGACCATGATAGCGGGGACGTCGGCGGAGGCGGCGCCCATGAGCATGGCGGGTGTGGTCTTGTCACACCCCGAGAGGAGCACGACCGCGTCGAGCGGATAGGCGCGGATGCACTCCTCGACGTCCATGGCCATCAGGTTCCGGAAGAGCATCGTCGTCGGCTTCATGAGAATTTCGCCGAGCGAGATGGTCGGGAACTCGAGGGGAAAGCCCCCAGCGCTCCACACGCCCCGCTTGACGGCGTCTGCCACCTGTCTCAGGTGCGCGTTGCAGTTGGTGAGCTCGGACCACGAGTTGGCGATGCCGATCACGGGACGGCCGTCGAAGACGAGATCGCTGAAGCCCTCGGCGCGGAGGTACGCGCGGTGCATCAGCCCGTCGAGGGTGCGGGGCCCGAACCAGTTGCGGCTGCGGAGCGCGTGAGTCGTCATGGTCGTTGTCTCCCCTCCACAGACTCGCCTCGGACGGCGGGGCCCCAGCCCCGCGACGTCCTGCGGCTCGCACGACCACTCCCGGAGGCATCCGGTGTGGATAGCGCATGATATACTTCCGACCGCTGTCCGAGCGCGGTGTGTTGAGGAGGCGCGGCCGTGGCCCTGTACATCATGCTGAGCACGCTATCGGAGTCGGGGCGTAAGGTGCTCCGCGAGCGTCCCGGCTGGATCCGCAAGGTGAACGCCGACGTGATGCGCATGGGGGTACGTGTCATTTCCCAGTACGCGCTGCTCGGCCCGTACGATTTCCTGTCCGTCATCGAAGCGCCGGACAACGCGACCGTGTCGCGCGTGTCCGTCGAGCTCGGCGCACGCGGTGGCGCCGCCGGGATGACGATGGCGGCGATCCCGCTCGACGAGTTCATCGACCGCCTCGAGCGCGGCGCGTCCACGAAACGCGAACGAAGGAAGCGGTGACCATGCTCGCGACCACGACGCACGTCCTTCGGATCCACCCCGAGAAGTGCACCGGTTGTCTTCGGTGCGAGCTCGCCTGCTCGTACATGCAGACGGGCACGTTCCAACCCGCGAAGTCGGTCATCCGCGTCTCGCCCTTCGAGGGGCACACCTCGTATGCGCCCTACACCTGCACGCAGTGCGCCGAGGGGTGGTGCATGACCGCCTGCCCCGTCGGCGCGATCACGATCAACGCGGCCGGCGCAAAGGATGTGCTCGACGACACGTGCGTGGGGTGCAAGCTCTGCACGATCGCGTGCCCCTACGGGACGATGTTCTACGACCCGGACACCCGCAAGGCCTTCAAGTGCAACCTGTGCGGCGGCGCCCCGGCCTGCGCCGAGGCATGCCCGACCGCGGCGATCACGTACGAGGCGACGGCGACCGCCGACTGGCTCGGCGAGTTCGCGCGGGAGCGGACCGCCCGGGTGCTCGCGGGGGCGCGGTGATGGTCGTGCGAGCCACAGGACGTCGCGGGGCCGCCGTGCGAGCCGCAGCCGCCAGGCGAGGCGAGTCTGTGACCGCGCCCCCGCCGTCCGAGAGGAGCCTGTGACGATGGCGACGCGACACCTCATCATCGGCGGCGGCACCGCGGGCATGAACGCGATCCGCACGATCCGCGAGGAAGAGGGCGAGCGCTCGGAGATCGCGCTGGTGAGCGCCGAGACGCCGTACTCGCGCATGGTCCTCCCGTACTACCTCGACCGCTCGATCGCCGAGTCCCACGTCTTCACCGCGACCCCACGGGTGCTCGCGGACTGGGGCGTGAAGGCGCAGGTCGGGCGCCGCGCGACAGCGCTCGACACCAAGGCCAACGTGTGCACCCTCGACGACGGGACGAGGCTCGAGTACGACGACTGTCTGATCGCCACGGGCTCGTCGGCGGTGAAGGCGCCGGTGCCCGGCGCCGATGGGCGCGGCGTCCACTCGTTCTGGACCCTCGACGAGGCGCGCGCGGTCCTCGCCGAGATCGCGCCCGGCAGCCACGTCGTCATGGTCGGCGCCGGCTTCATCGCCTTCACGATCCTGAACTCGATCCTCGCTCTCGGCGCCAAGCTGACGATCGTCGAGGTGGCGCCCCGCATCCTGCCGCGCATGGTCGACGACGCGGGGGCGAGGCTCGTGGAGGAGTGGCTCACGAAGCACGGCGTCGCGATCCGAACCGGCGCCAAGCTCACGCGGATCGAGGACGCCAAGGGGCGCAAGCGGCTCCGCTTCGCCACGGGCGG
>Ga0209158_1001664_pt1 | contig 14605 bp, 6 predicted proteins | sample GraSoiAngelo_140_FD_185897 | JGI IMG/M metagenome (GOLD analysis project Ga0209158, IMG submission 185897) | Grasslands soil microbial communities from the Angelo Coastal Reserve, California, USA - 14_0929_12_30cm (SPAdes) (version 2) | ecosystem: Environmental > Terrestrial > Soil > Grasslands ...
CGGGACCTATGTGGGCCAGGTACGTCGGAAGCTGCTCGGCTTGCGTGTGGACGGCGACCAGGCACCGGTCCATGGGGATCGGGTGTCGAACGACGGACGCGAGGTGGGGTTTGTGACGAGCGCCGCTTGGTCCCCGTCCCTCGGTGGTGTCATCGCGCTCGCGATCTTGCGTGTCGACGCCGTCACGACACATGACGTCCTGTTCATCGATCGCGGGGGATGGGCCCTGCGCGCTCGATTGTCATCGCTACCATTTTTGTGAATACGTCGAATCCGAAATTCGGACCGCTGGCGTGTCTTCGGCTCCTTAGCCTAAATTAGAAGAACCCTTAAATCCCCACGAGCCCCATCCCCTTTGCCCGAATTTCGGCAATGGAGAGTGCCGAGACCGGGAAATTGGGGAGGAGAGAGATTTGCGAGCAGATGTGTATCAGCGTGCGTCAGCGCTGTCATTGGCGATTGCACTGGTGAGCGTAGTGTTGGCGGCGTTCTTCGCCGCGCCGGTGACGGGTTCGTCACTGACGCCGTCGCCCATCATCGACAATTCGGCGCGGGCCGTGCTCATTCGCACGATGACCGCATCCGAACGAGTGGCCTTCGCGAATTCGGGAGTGATTCCGATCGTCGACTATGGAGCGTTTGTCCTCGCCACGGTCTCCGGACAAGCCTCGGCTGCGCTCCAAGCGAAAGGCATGATCCTCCGCACGTTGACGGATCGATCTACCTTGTATCTCGGTTCTGTATCCTTCGATACCGCGAAAGCGGAACCCGCAATCGCGGACAATCTCCGGATCGCAACGTATCCCGCGGGAACCGCGGGCCTGTACCTCGTCCAGTTCAAGGGTCCCATCCTCTCCAGCTGGCTCGACGGTCTCCGCGCACAAGGCGTGCGCGTTTACAATTACATTCCCAACTTCGCCTTCGTCGTGCAGATGACCCCCGAGCAGGCGAAGGGCGTCTCCTTCTCTCCCATGGTCCAGTGGGTCGGCGTCTACCAACCCGCGTACCGGATCAGTCCCCTCGTGTATCAGAATTTCAAAGATCCAACTCTGACCGACAAGGTTCCGTTCACAATGCCGAACGGGAAATCGACCCCAGCGAGCTTGTCGCTGTCCGCCGTCGCGGCCCCGGGCGGTTCCGGCCTCACCGCGTCGGCCAATCCCTTCTCCACCGTCGGCACGAATCCCGCGGCCAAGGTCGGCCGGAGCTACGATCTCAGTGTGTTGATCCTCAAGAACGCGCCCGCGAGCACGTCCCGTTCGCTCGGCGCGATGTCCCATATCATCTATCAGACGATGAGCATGGGCTGGTTCGAGCTCGTCCGCGTTTCCGTGGACGCAGCGAACTTGCCGCGCATCGCTTCCTTGCCCGGCGTGTACTGGGTCGAGCCGTTCTACCGGCCCCACGTCCTCGATGAAGTGTCGAGTCAGATCGACGCGGGCAACTATGTCTCGCAACTGACGCCCGGCTATCTCGCATGGCTCAACTCGACCGGCTACACAGGAGCCGGCATCCGGGTCGCCGTCGATGACACGGGCGTGGACACCGGCGTCGACAACCTGAACGTGACCGGAGACATGCATCCGGAACTCGACAACCGCGTCGTCGCGAACCTGTGGTACGGATCCCTCACGAACGGGGCGGACGGCTTCGGCCATGGGACGCACGTCTCGGGTATCGTCGCGGGCAACGGGTCCCTCGGGACCGGCGACTCGAACGGCTTCCTCTGGGGCCTCGGGATGGCGCCGCAGGCGGACATCATCAACCAGCGCATCTTTGACAGCGGCGGAGCGTGGCAGTACCCAAGCTACTACTCTCTCGGTTCCGACGCCCTGAACAACAGCGCTTCCGTCAACAGCAACAGCTGGGGCATCCAAGATGGTGGAGCGTATCTCATCGACGACATGATCTACGATGGCCTCGTGCGCGATGCCAACATCTTCACGCCGGGGAATCAATCGCTCATCTTCGAGTTCTCCGCAGGCAACGGGGGTTGGGGCGGCGGCACGCCGATCTACCAGAGCACCGGGAGCCCCGGCAACTCGAAGAACGTGATCACGACCGGCGCCTCGTTGAACTTCCGGCCGACGGTCCCGCCTCCGGGCACCTGGCCCGCGGATGACTTCAACGCATCGATCGGCTTCAGCAGCCGAGGCCCGACCGCGGACGGCCGGATCAAGCCGGACATCGTCGCTCCGGGCGGATGGATCGCGTCCGCGCTCTCGAGCCAGGCCAACCCGAACTGGTGCTGGCAGAACATCGACGCGTTCCACATCTACTGCGGCGGGACGAGCATGTCCGGCCCGATGGTCTCCGGCGCGGCCGCGCTGTTCGTCCAATACTTCCGGAACACGACGGGAGCCGATCCGAGCCCGGCGATCACGAAGGCCGCCTTGGTGAACGGCGCGGTCGACATGCCCGCGGTCGCGAACCCGTCCTTCGGTTCCTTCTCCACGGGCCCGATCCCGAACATGGACGAAGGTTGGGGTCGGCTTCACCTCGGGAACGTGATCGCGTCCTCGGCAGCGCACTTCTACGATGACCAGACGGTCTCCCTGTCGACGGGTGCCTCCCACACGTACCAGATCGCGGTCGGAATCGTCGATCAGCCGGTCAAAGTGTCCGTCGCGTGGACGGATGTGCCCGGCACCCCGGGAGCGGGCACGGAGCTCGTGAACGACCTCGACCTGACGGTCACCGCTCCCGATGGGACGATGTACCTGGGGAACAACTTCGCGGACGGCGCGAGTGCTCCCGGTGGAACACCCGACTCGAAAAACAACTTGGAGAATGTCTACATCTCGAATCCCGCGGTCGGCGTCTACACGGTGACTGTGACGGGAGTCAACGTTCCGTCCGGTCCTCAAGACTACGCGCTCGTCGTCTCCTACGGCGGCGGGCCCACCCCGGTCGGCAACGTGTTCTGGAACCAGGGCACCTTCATGTCGTCGGCACTCGCGGGCCTCGTCCTCATGGACAGCGACCTGAGCGGCACCGCGGCGGTCGGCGTGACCAGCGACACGGGTGACAGCGAGACAGTGACCGCGACCGAGGTCGGGAATGCCTCCGGCGTGTTCTTGGGCTCCATCCAACTGACATCCGCGGCAAGCTCCCCCGGCGACGGTTTGCTAAACGTTGTGAACGGTGGCACGATCACCGTGACATATAATGACGCGAGCCCGCCCGGGACGAAGACCGCCACCGCGACGATCGACGACACGCCGCCGGTCATCTCCGCCATCAACACGTCGAGCGTCTCGCACAATTCGGCGAGGATCGATTGGCTCACGAACGAGGCGGCCACGAGCTCGATCCTGTACGGGACCACGACGCCGCCGAACGCGACCGGCGTGGGCGGGTTCGGCCTGACCCACGGACTCACGCTGAAGGACCTCACGCCGAACACCACGTACTTCTTCGAAGTCACCGCGACGGACCAGGCTGGGAACACGGCGGTCGACAACAACGGCGGAGCGTACTACAACTTCACGACGCTCCCGATCCCGGCCGTCCTCCTGCTCGACGACGACTTCGGCCAGAGCTTTGAGACGTACTACACGCTCGCCCTCTCCGCAGTCGGCCAGGACTACGTCTACTGGAACATCGCGACGCAGGGCATCCCCGCCCTCACCGATCTGGCCAGCTTCAAGGTCGTCATCTGGTACACGCCCGGTTGCGGGGCCATGTTCCAGTCCCAGACGGTCCTGACGAGCTACCTCGACGCCGGCGGACGTCTGATCGCGATCGGCCAGGACCTCGGCTACTGCAGCAATTTCCTGTCCGGACCGTTGTACGGCACGTACCTCCATGCATCGTACGTGACCGACAACGCTCCGACGCGGCACGTGGTCGGAGTCGCGGGCGATCCGATCGGCGACGGACTCGACATCCAGATCGCGGGTGGCGACGGGGCCAATGACCAGTTCTTCCCGGACGTGGTCGACCCGATCGCCCCGGCCGAGACCGGGGCCCAGTACGATTCGGGCCCCTCGAGCCGGTCTGCGATCCTCCACGTCGACACCGGAACCTACCAAACCGCCTACCTCGCGTTCAACTTCGAGGCGATCAGCACCGCTCCCGATCGGCAGAACATGATGGACCGGCTCCTGAGCTGGATCATCCCGCCGCTCTACGGCGTGCGACTGTCGCCGAAGACGCAGTCGTCCCAGACCGTGCCGGGAGCGACCGTCTCCTACGACTTCAAGGTCGTGAACCGCGGCATCGCGCTGCCGCAGGATACGTTCAACCTGGCATGGAGCTCCGCTCCGTTCGCCTGGCCGACGTCCCTCTGGTACGCGAACGGCTCGGCTGTGACGGACACGAACGGCGACGGCGTCCCGGACACGGGACCGATTCCGTCGAAGGGAGCCATTACCCTGACCGCGACGGTCGATGTGCCTGCGGCTGCGTTGGATGGAAACGCGGACGTCGCGACCATCATGGCGAATTCGGTCACCCTACCCTCGGCTTCGTCGGCCACCAGTGCGACGACCTTGGTACCCCCAGCCGGTGTCTTCGTGGCGGCCGGGCCGTACTTCAAGGTCACGCCGGGACAGACGGTGACCGCAGCGATGAGCGTCCGGAACACCGGCGGGCAGCCGGACGTCCTGGACATCGTGGCGACGTCCCAGAGCGGCTGGCAGGTCTCGCTCCTCGCATCCGACGGGTCTCCGTTGACCGACACGAACAGCGACGGCATCCCCGACGTCGGCACGGTCACAGGCCTCCAAAGCGCGAGCTTCGGTGTGGAAGTTACCGTCCCATCCGGAGCCACCCCGGGCACGATTGACCTCACCAACGTTGTCGGAATTTCCGTGCGTGATGCGAATGCGACGGGCACTTCGAACGTCGTGTTGGAGTACTACGGACCCGGGCCGGCAGACTGGCCGACCTTCCATAACGCGAACCAGCGCCGCGGCGCCTCGCCGAACGTGTTCGGGATCCCGATGAGCCAGTTGTGGACGTCGCCCGGGAACACGGCCGCCTTGTACTCCGGCCCCATCTACGCGGAGGGCAAGCTGTTCGCGACGAGCATCGACCAGTTCCTCCGGGCTCGGGATCCGTTCCTGGGAACCACGATCTGGTCACGATACCTCGGCGACGGCAGCGGCATTCCGTTCTACACCGGTTGGCCGGCGGTCGCCAACGGCGTGGTCTACGTGATCTACTACACGCTGAGCGGCGGCAACCTGTACGCCCTCGACGCGAACACGGGCGACACGATCTGGAGCATCGCCGGATTCGACTTCAACGCACGGATCCCGCTCGCCTACGCGGACGGCATGGTCTTCGGTGAAGCCCGAGACGGAAGGGTCTTCGCCCTCAACGCGACCACGGGCGTCGTCGTCTGGACGTACCAGACGAACGGCCTGTTCCCGTGGGGCGGCGTGACCGTCGCGGCCGGCACGGTCTGGGCCAGCGCGCTCGATCCGAGCGGGACGTCGAACGGGTGGGTGTTCTCCCTCGACGAGATGACCGGCGCACTCCGGTGGTCCTACGCCCTTGACGGCTGGGGCGGTTCGGCCCCGTTGTTCGCCCAGGGGAACATCTACGTCGGATCCTTCAACCAGGCGACGTTCCCGGCGACGGGCACCTTGTGGGCCCTGAACGCCTTCAGCGGCACGCCCGTCTGGTCGACCCCCGGATTCGGCGGGTTCTGGTTCGACACCCCGGCGTACGACGGCACGAACCTCTACATGGGCTCCGTGAGCGGCGCCTTCAGCGGCGTGGACGCGACGACCGGCAATGTGCTGTGGCAGACCTCCACTTCCGGCGTCATCTTCAGCTCCGTGGGCCTCGCGAACGGCTACGTGTTCGGGACCTCGACGGACGGCGGCTTCTACGTCTTGGACGCCGCGACGGGAGCCATCGTGGACACGCACTTCCTGAGCGGCGCCGGATCGGCGTCGTCCGTGGCCATCGGCAAGGGCTACGTCTGGATGGACGATGCCTCCGGAACCGTCTACGCGTACGGCGCGCCCGGCGCGGGCGTGATGGCCGCGATCGAGGTGGCCCCCGGGACCGCGAGCGTCTCCGTTGGATTGGCCGCGCTGTTCGAAGCGAAGGCCACCGACGTGTACGGCAATCCGAGCCCCGGCGGGCCCTACTCGTGGAGCTCCGCGGACGGCCTCGGCACGACGGTCCCGTTGTCGGCCAACGGCGACCAGGTCCTCTATGTGTCGGGTGTCGTGACGGGCACGGACAGCCTGCACGTCGCCGCGGGCGCCCTTAGTGCGGACGCGACGGTCACGATCACGCCGGGAGCCTTCGATCACGTCGACGTCTCCCCGGGCGTCGCGAACATTGTCGCCGGCACGACGATGTCTTTCAACGCGGATGCGAAGGACCGCTTCGGGAACACGATCCCAGGCGCCACCTTCGTGTGGAACGTGACGGGCGCCATCGGGACGATCGATGCGTCGGGGCTCCTGACCGCCTCCACGCAAGTGGGCATCGGATTCGTCACGGCTACCATGGGGTTGAAGACCGGCACCGCGATCGTGGCGATTGTGCCCGGCGCCCTCGCTTCCGTCGCCTTGCAACCGGCGACGGTGAGCCTGGAGGCCGGCTCGAACCTCGCCCTCCACGCGGAAGGGTTCGACCGCTACGGGAACGAGATCTCCGGGCTGAGGTTCGGGTGGGCGACGACGATCGGGAGCATCGAGCCGATCGAGACGGGCTCTCCGGCCGCGGTCCTCGCGGCCGGCTATCTCGCCGGATCCGGGAACCTAACGATCTCCTCGGGTGGGATACCTCTGGTCGTCAGGGTCGTTGTGACGCCCGGGCCGCTCGATCGAATTCAGGTCGTCATGGTCGTCGGCAGCAACCGTTTCGAAGGCCCCGTCGACATCCCGGCTGGCACGCAGCGAACGTTCGTGGCGGAGACGACGGACCGGTTCGGCAACGTGATTGCAAACGTACCGCTCACGTGGAGCGTGACGGGCGGCAGCGGGACGATCACGTCCAACGGCGCGTTCACCGCGTCGACGACGGTAGGCGCCGGCTCCGTGATCGCGATGTACGCGACCGGGATGACGGGCAGACAAGAGGTCACCATCGTCCCGGCGACCCCTGCGACGGTGGACATCGGCCTCACATCCACGAGCCTAGCGGTCGATTCTAACTCGGTGATTGTCGCCACGGTCCTGGATGCGTACCGCAACGCGAACCCCGACGGCGTGGTCACATGGACGACTACAGGTACGGGCACCATATTGTCGCTCACCCCGGACGGCCGTTCCATCCTGTACCACGCACCCATCACGACGACCCCGGCGTCGGTGCAGGTCACCGCCACGATCGGCGCGATTTCGCGGGCGATCAGCCTGACGATCATCGCGGGCCCGCCCGTGGGAATTTCCATCGACTCGCCGGCGACGACCATGGCCATCGGCGGGACCCTGGCCTTCGGCGTAGTCGTGACCGATCAATTCGGCAACGCGGTGACCGGGGCGACGATCGCTTGGCAGGCCACGGCTGGCTCGATCAACCAGCAGGGCGTCTTCAGGGCGCCCTCGGAAGCGGGATTGGTCGTCATCACCGCGAGCACCGCGGGCCGGCAGAGCTTCGTTGTGATCGAGGTCACGTCGGGCGCGCTCGACCAGTTCTCCCGGCAAGCGACCTCGGCGACTTCGCTGGCCCTCATCCTGGTAACCGTCATCGCAATCGCGGCGGGCGTATTCCTGTTTGTCCGCTACCGGGAGGCCAGGCGGGAACTGCGAGACATGCGCAAGGGCGGAGGCGGCGGAACGGGCGGCGAGCCTTGACCGCGAACCGGAGGGCTTCGGCCCTCCCCCTTTAAGATGCGGGTCGTTGACCGTCGTAGGCCGGAGGAAATCGCCGTGGCCCTGATTCGGTACGCGGCGATCAATGTCGTTCGCAGCCGCCGGCGGACCATCACTGCGATGATCGGAGTCCTCCTGGCGATCACGTTCGTCTCAGGCACGTTCATTGCAATCGATTCGTCCACGCGGGCGACGCTCGATGCGTTCCTTGCGAATCTCCCGTCGGACATCGATTTCGAGGCTCGGGCCTCGGCCAACGGTACCCAGCTGCGCGAGGCGGTCGAGGCGGTCCCAGGAGTCCTCCGTGTGGCCGTCACACGTTTCACGGGTATCGGCAAGGTCGAATCGAGTGCGACTCCCAGTCCGCTCAACGCCCAGGTAATTGGTGTGGAACCGAATCGTCTCCCGTCTGCCCTCGAGGAAATCACGGTCATCGCAGGTAGCTTCTCCCTTCCGCGAGGCAAGGCTGCATTGTCCGAGGACCTTGCGGCGCGATTGAATGTCTCCGCCGGCGCGATAGTAAGTCTCCGTCTCTCATCGTTCGACCCGACCAATCAGACCGACCCGCGGGTGAATGTGACCGTCACGGCCGTGTTTAGCGGCGTGCGTTCCGAAGGTGGTTCGGTCTCCACGCCGCTTGCAGTCGTGCATGTGGAGGATGCCGCCTGGTATGAGGAGCAACTCGGCTACGCGTCCGCGGGGAACGGACTCGCGGGCGAGGTTCGAATCGATCGGGCGCAGGTGCTCGATCCGTACGATACCGAAGCGTCTCTAGGGAACGTCGCGCGGCTTGATCGCCAAGTCAACAGCGTGTTAGGTCTGTTCGGGGGCCACATAACATCCGACGCGGTCCCTAATGCGCTCTCGAGCTTCGCGAACGCCCTGACCATCCAACGGATCTTCTATCTGGGACTATCCGCACCCGTCCTACTCCTTGGCATCTACTTGGGGGCGATCGGCATTGATTTGAGCCACGCGGAGCGTCGCCGGGAGCTTGCGGTTCTGAGGACCCGCGGGGCCTCGCGTGACCAGACCTTAGGGCTCCTCCTGCTAGAAGCGGCCCTCGGAGGCGTCATTGCCGCCTTGATCGGCCTCGCGGCGGGCGTCGGCCTGAGCCGGCTGCTGCTGGCCTACGTCAGCCTCTTCAGCACGGCCTCTACTCCACAATATGAACTCGTCGTCCTTTCGCCGGCTACCGTTGCCACTGTTGCAGGCCTCAGCGTGCTTTTCATGGCCGCGACGAGCTACCGGTCCGCGCAGCGGACGGCCGACCTTCCCATCGTGGAAACGCTTCGCTATTACGCCCCTGGGGAGACCCACATCCGGTACCGGCCATCCTGGGACGCCCTCCTCGTCACGTTGGCGGTCCTGACCTACGTCATGGTCGTGTACAGTCGGTACCAGGCCGGCTTCGTCACCTTCCTGATCGGCCCGCTGTTCATCGTCCTCCTCCCCCTGGCGCCGATCTTCCTCATGGTCGGTTCAAGCCGCCTCCTCACAAGGTCTTCGAGCAGGGTCTACGAGGCCGCTTCCCGCGTGAACAGGCCCTTTACGAAGAACTTGCACTACGTGATCACTCGGAACCTGCAGCGAAATCCACGACGAGCTGCAAACGTGGCGGTCATCATCGCGCTTGGCCTCGCGTTCGGCATGTTCACCCTCGTCACCTTCTCCTCTCAACTTGCGTACCAGGAGAGCCAGCTCCGGGCTGAGATCGGCGCGGACATCGCCGTTAACGCGCCTCCTTCCGATCCAGGATTCGCGGCTAGCGTACGGGCCCTCCCGGAAGTCGAGGGCCTCACGCTCGTTCGGAGGCTGTACGTTCCGCCGAATCTCGGCTATGCGGATGTCTTCGCCTTAGACCCAGAAACGTATCTATCCACAACGAACCCAGAACCGTGGTACTTCCGCGACATCGACCGCGGCGCGGCGCAGCGGGTGCTCGCGAGTCCCGATTGCGACCCGGCAAACAACCGGACCGGCCCAGGAGTTTGTCAGGTCCTCGTGACAGAAGCGTATCTGGACAGTCAGTCCCTGGCGGTCGGCGACGTGTTGACGTTCAGAAGGGAAATGCGGAATCAGGCGGGTGTCCTTGAGCATGTCACCGTCACCGTGGGAATTGGCGGGACGGTTCGTGGGCTCCCCGGAACGTCTGCGGTCGGATCCGGCGTGCCGCTGGCTATCTACGGGAGTCACACCACGCTGAAGCAGCTCGTCGACATCGTCATGTCCCAAAACATCGACCCAGAGCGATACCTCGTCGCACTCCGCGCGGGCGCGGACCCGCTAGCGGCCAAGGACGGAATTCGCAGCCTGGGCGCGAGCGGGATTCGCGTCGCCGAGGAAGAGGTCGGGCAGCTACGTTCCGTCCCGCTGTTCCGAGCTTTCTTCGGATTCATGGAGCTGGAGATGGCGTTCATGGTCGTGATCCTCACAGCCGGAATCGGGCTCATTCTGTACGCCGCGACCCTTGAGAGGAAGGTCGAGTTAGCGTCCATCCGAGCGCGTGGTGCGAGCGGATGGCAGACCGCTGGCCTGTTAGTCGGTGAGGCGTCGTCGATCATGCTCGTCGGGCTGGTCGTTGGTGCGGGACTCGGTGTCCTCTCGGCGTACCTCTCCACAACCTTGGGTTCGGCTTCCGGGGAGAGCCTGGTACCGCTGTTCCTAATCGTCCCGGTGACGTCGCTCCTGCTCCTCGCTGCCGCACCGATCGCGATGCTGGTCACGTCCGTCCTTGTCTCCCTGCGAGTCGCGCAAATGGACATCGGACGCGTCCTCAAGCTGCGAGGTGGATAAACGTGCCAGAAATCCTGACTAAGGACTTGATCAAGGTCTATCGAACGGGGAAAGCGGAAGTAATCGCACTGCGCGGCCTCGATTTGCGTATCGCCGACGGCGAACTCGTCGCGATTCGAGGGCCTTCGGGGTGCGGCAAGACGACGTTCTTGAATATCCTTGGGGGAATCGACCGCCCGACCGCGGGTCGAATCGAGGTGAACGGCTCCAACCTGGTCGACTTGAGCGAGGGAGGGCTCGTCCAGTATCGATTGCGACAGACGGGCTTCGTCTTCCAATTCTTTAACCTCGTCCCGACGCTCACCGCCGAGGAAAACATCGAGCTGCCAATGCGCCTCGCCTCCAAAGACGGCGTGGCCCGGAAGGCTCGGACGAAGGAACTCCTCGATCTCGTCGGCCTCGCCCAGCGTGCGCGTCATCGGCCGGACGAGCTGAGCGGCGGCGAGCAACAGAGGATCGCCATCGCAGTCGCCTTGGCGAACGATCCACCCTTGCTCCTTGCGGACGAGCCCACAGGAGAGCTCGACACGAAGACCGGCCAGGAAATCCTGAATCTGTTCCAGCGGCTGAACAGAGATCTCAAGAAGACCATAGTCGTTGTCACCCATGACGCTCGGGTTGCGGGCATCGCTAGTCGCGTCCTCGACATCCGAGATGGCAAGATCGTCGAAGCCGCGGCCTAGGAGCTCACGCGACGGTTGCTCAAAGGGCAATCCAGTCGTATCCCGATGTGAGGTCATGGCGGTCTACGCCTTCGTTCAGACCGGATAGTTTTCGCAATCCTCCCACATCTCGATGAGGGCTTCAGCCCTCCCCTTTCCTTCTTTCCTTTCTTTTCTTCAAGCCAGCGGACGCGAGCCTCAAATCGGCCGCCCGATTGGCCTCGCGCATGTGCCGCATGATGGGCGTCGTGAGCCGAGGGCCGGTCTATTACGACCTGTTCGAGGAGTCCGCGGACCTGGCCACGAAAGGCATGTGCCCTCTCGGCGCACCGGATGGGCGGGGACACACGGACAGCTGGCCGATCCAACCGGTTTCGACGTCTCCCACGTAGTAACCTACTTGGCTGTCTCTTTTCGGCGTCCTACGACTTGGAAGACGTTCGCTATCTTCCAGAAGGCGGGGCTTATTTGGACCAACCGCTTGCCGACTTTCTGCGCGGCCGTATAGGGGCGGGTCGGCGGTTTCAGCGACCAAGTCAGTTCGTTACGTTCGAGAAGTTCCTCCAACCGATTCCAGGATATTGGATACACCGAGTACTCGGTTCCAAACCTCATCAGCCGGACGTAGCGATTCGCCCAAGCCCGTGGCAGCCAAGAGATCAGCGGAATAGGTAGGCCGTAGTGACCCTCTAGGGGCCACCACTTGTTGTTCGTGGATAGGAAGTAGGCTCCATGCGGTTCGAGGTGGCGCGCGATCACGGAGATCAACGAATTCGGGTCTTCGACATGTTCGAGCAAGTAGTCGCACAACACGATGTCGAACGGTCCAAGGTCCAGGTCGGTGGCCGATCCCACTCGGAACGTTACGTTATCGAGGCCCTCTCGTTCAGCCCATTCCCGCGCTCGGTTCACGTGAGGTGCGTTGGTGTCTATCCCAAAGACGGAACGGACGATCTTGGCCGCGGGGATTGCGTTCGTCCCTAGACCGGAACCGAGGTCCAGAAGACGACACTCTTTCAACGGTTTTTTCAACTCGGGGTAGAGCAGGAAGAGCATGTCCTCGACGTACTGCGAGCGGGTAATGCGGCGGCGTTCGATCTGTCCGCTCCCCCACGATGCGCTAATCGACCCCCACCCTCCTCCCAAGCGGTCTCGGTCTTGCTTGAGTCTTGGGATGAGAAGTGGCACCTTGGTTATTAGATGTCTCTCGCGGCCAAGGCTGAATGCCGGACTTTCCATTGCCTCGTCGTGCGGCTTGGTAGAATCGACCTGTGGCACCCATCCCAGTTTGCCCAGCGTAGGCGCGAGCCTTTATACGATTGCTTGGATGCGGCACCGCATGTGTCGGATGATGGGCGTCGTGAGCCGGGGACCCGTCTACTACGACCTGTTCGAGGAGTTCGCAGACCTGGCAACTCAAGGCATGTGTCCGCTCGGGGCACCGGACGAGCGCGGGCATAAGGATGGCTGGGGTCTTGCCTGCTTCCGAAACGGCGCGCTCACCTTGCACATGCGGGATGCCGGCAGCGCGGTGGACGCATCGAGGTATTACGGGACCGCCTGGAAGATTGCGAAGCTCAACATCGAGCGCGCGGCGGGGCAGTCGCTCATCGTCATGGGCCACCTACGGCGCGCGAGCGTCGGCGGGCTCGCGGCCCAGAAGTTCTCCCATCCTTTCGTGGTGGAGCGGGACGGGGTGACGTGGGCGTTCCAGCATAACGGATCGCTCGTGAATGACTTCGGAGACCGAGAGAAAATCGACTCCCAGTTGATATTCGAACTGCTCCTCGAACGCTTGGAGGGCCGCGATCACGACGCGGTTGCGAAGGCGACCGGGGCACGTGCAACCGATGCCCCGCGGGGTGCTCCATACGATTACGTCCGACCTGGAACTCCAGAGGACGATCGTATCGTAGAAGCCTAAGTCTCCGGAAGTGGCTCGGCTAGGATTGAGGCGGGTCAGCGTCCGACAACCCCCTCCCCTGCGGCTGGATTACAGGGGCGTCTCGCGAGGTCGGCCACAGGCGCAGCACCAGACTAAGAAATTCCCCGATACTCCGACCGGTGAGCTTGCTTTCACCGTTCTTGCGGTTCCGGAAGAGGTACGGGATCTCAGCCACCATGGGTTGGGCTTGTACGAGGATCTCCAGAAGAGGTTTGTTGCCGTCTCCCCGGATGCGCACCGACCGCAGAAACGACCGGCGAAAAACGAAGAACCCCGAAAGTGGGTCCCGACATCGCACACGGAGGCCGATGCGGGCGATGAGCGTTGCGCCGAGACTAATGAGGTGGCGGCGGAAAGGCCACGACTCGATGTCGGCTCCCGGGACGTACCGGGAGGCAACGACACCGTCGGCGCCGTCTAGCGACGCGATGAGAGTGGGAATGAGGCTCGGGGGATGCGAGAGGTCCGCGTCCATCACGCAAACAAGGTCCCACCGACAAGCGTCAAGGCCACGAGCGATCGCACCTCCCAGACTCCTCGGGCCGTTCGGGGTGACAACTCGGATATCCAAGCCCCTGTCTCGACCGAGCTGGCTTGCGAGTTCTGCCGTGCCATCGGGAGACCGGTCGTCGACCAGAACAACCTCCGAGGGCCGCTTTAGTTGAGGCGCGACCAACCCGATCTCGGCGAGGAGCTGCTCGATGTTCTCCCGTTCGTTGTATGTGGGTATGACAATGGACAGCCCTTCTGAGAAATCCGGCGACGCCATGCCTCCGCTCCCCGACTGCCCTATGTCAAACTATAACTATCATAGTAGTAATTATGCTTTTTGGGAAATCTGAGCAGGCCGGCCGGTCACTCAATGAATCAAAGAACGTTGAATCAGGGGGGTCCAATTCTTCGCATGGCGCCGTTCAGGCCGGGCTCGGACGAGGCCATGGAAGTCCCTCTCCGTTTTGTTGACGTCGGGGGTCGACCGCACATCCTGTATTCGGCGGCGAACCCACCCTTGTGGGTCTCCTGGGCGACCACCGATCTCGTCAGCTGGCGAATCGGTGAGAAGGCCTTCGTTGGAAAGGCGCGGCCCGTCGACGATCCCGGAAGATTGCAGAGCGACATCCTCCCCGAGTTCACTCGACGTTTCGGGCCAGAACGGATATCGCGCTGGTTCGGTCCGCAGGTCGGATGTGTCGCCCTATCCGAATCGGCCAACGTGTCCTCGTACCATGCCCAAGTTGAGGCGCTCTTTGACCTGGCCGCTCCGGCGTACGACCGGACGGTGCAAGCTGACCCGTTGAATTTGCATCCGCGACAGGTGTCGGCTCAAGTTCTTCGCAACCTCTTTTCTCCCGGAAGCCGTGTGCTCGAGCTCGGCTGCGGCACGGGTCTCGAGACGATTCCGTTGGCGGCGTCTGGAG
>Ga0209158_1001668_pt1 | contig 14588 bp, 15 predicted proteins | sample GraSoiAngelo_140_FD_185897 | JGI IMG/M metagenome (GOLD analysis project Ga0209158, IMG submission 185897) | Grasslands soil microbial communities from the Angelo Coastal Reserve, California, USA - 14_0929_12_30cm (SPAdes) (version 2) | ecosystem: Environmental > Terrestrial > Soil > Grasslands ...
CCCCGGTAGGGGCGGCACATCAGCAACACGGAATTGGCCCACTACCGAGCTCACAATTAGCCCACTACCAACTGCCAGCCAGAAAGGCTTCGCGCTTTCAGGCAAAATGGGAGTTGGTTCGCGGAGTTTAATTGCCGGAAGAAACACGCTGGGCGTAATAGCCGGTGCGAGTTCGCGCGGAGATGGTCCCGCTTCCGGGAGGAGGAACAATCTGCACGCGCAGGGAACGAAAGGAACCATCCTTGCGTGGGTTGGTGGGATAGTAGGCGAGGGTGTACTGGTGTCGAATGTCCCGTGCGATCTGAGTACAGGTTAACTCCACATCCTCCAAATCTTCTGGGAAGAGGGCGGAGCCGCCCGTGGCGCGAGTTAATGCCAGAAGGGCTTGGCGGTCGCGCTCTGCCGATTCGGGCTTTTCCTCTCGAAGCAACCCCACGGCATAGATCAAAGCGCTGGATCTTTGTGCATCCTGCAGAGCCGCATCCAGGCTGCGATGGCTGGAGTTATCTTCGCCGTCGCTCACGATCAGAAGCACCTTCTTATCCAGATAGCCTCGCTTGAGATGATCCAGTGAGACGGTAGTTGCGTCATAAAGTGCGGTGCTGCTGCTGGGATCGGCTTGCTCCAGGGCCTTTTTCAACTCACCGGCGTCGTTAGTGAATTCGCGGTCGAAATAGTACTTGTCGTTGAAGTGAGCGACGAAAACCTCGTCCTCGGGATTGCTGGTCTTGACGAAAGTGAGCGCCGCGGCGTTCACCTTTTCGCGTTTGTCCCACATGCTGCCGCTGTTATCGATCAGCAGACCCACGCTGACGGGTGTATCCTCCTGGCGCAAGACGGAGATTTTCTGCTCGGAATCGTCCTCGAATACGTGGAAATTCTCTTCTCTGAGTCCTGGCACAAACTGCCCGTGCTCGTCCGTCACCGACACGTGCAGCACCACCAGGTCCACGCTCCTCTGAATCGTGTAGCCGCTTTGGAGCGGCGGCTCCGGCATATTTTGCTCGGGCGGGGGCTCAGGCGGAGGCGGCGCTGGGCGCGCCGGTTGCTGCGCGTGGCCGCACGCCAAAGCAATAGACAGCAGAAGCAGCAGCCGGAAGAATGCCGCAGGGTCCGAACCAAGATTGTGCCGGCGCATATACGTGGCTCGCATTGGGACTACCATTCTGATGGTTCTCTGCTTCTGCGGGGCCGAGTTTCTGGGCCCGGCGTGTCATACGAAGAACCTGCCCCTAAGATTAGCAGCGCTGGTTCATTCGCGCCTGTACTGGCCAGCCCTATTTTTGTTAGCTGCAACCAGATTCGGAGGCAAGGCGAAAAAGCAGGCCAGTGCGAAATTCAGCGCTAAACTGGCGGCCGCGCTCAACCATGACAAAGCGAGACAAACCAGGTAAAAGGCGGGGCCGAGCGCGTATTGACGCGAAATCCTCTGTACGGACGCGACGTCCACATCCTTGGCCAGAAGGTGGCGCTTATCAGAGGAGGCATACCTCCAGAGCAGATTAAAGACGATGGCGATAAAAACGTACGTCGAGTTGTACAGAATGAGGGCCACTCGCTGATTGGTTCCGCCCAAATGCGTGGCGAGCACCGCCGTCGGGAACGGAACGACGATAACGCCGAGCAGCAGGAGCAGGTTTAAAATGAGGAGCACGTTATCGGAACGGGCGATATGCGTGAAGAGCCGGTGGTGATTGATCCACATAATTCCGATAAAGGCGAAACTGATGAGGAAGGAGAGGTAAGAGGGCCATTGCCTCGCCAACGCAAGGGACAATTCGCCGCTTCCAGGAGGGGGAACCTTGACCTCGAGAATTAATAACGTGATGGCAATGGCGAAAACGCCGTCGGAAAAGGCTTCGATGCGGGTCGTTTCAGCTGTCACCGGTAATCGTCCCCGGACGCGGTACGGTTCATCGGTCCTCTCGCTCGAAAGAAGAACGGGCGCTGAGCGTCGTACTCAATCTGCGCAACATACGCGGTAAGGGCCGCGATGTGCATGCCCTATTTTCCCTGATGTTAACATTCGGTATCTGCGATTTCAGATCCTTGGAGGAAACATGGACCTGCGAAATGCGGCGGCCTTGATCACCGGCGGCAGCAGTGGCATCGGACGCGCCATCGCCCAAACGCTCGCTTCGAGCGGTGCCCGCGTAGCCATCACCGGGCGCGACAATCGCCGCCTGACGGAAACCGCCCAGGCTTTCAAGGCTCTGCCCATCGTGGCGGACGTGGCCAACGAAGCGGACGTACAGCGGACCTATCGAGAAGTTTTCAAAGAGTTCGGAGAGCTGGATATTTTGGTGAACAATGCGGGCGTCGGTGTCTTCAAGAGTCTCGTGGATTTCGACCGTTCCAGCTTCGACTCTGTGTTTGCCACCAATGTCACTGGGGCCATGCTGATGGCCCGGGAAGCGGCAAAACACTTCATCTCACGTCAACGCGGCAATATCGTCAATATCGCCTCGACCGCCGGCTTGCGCGGGGCTCCCAACGGCACTGCTTATTATGCGAGCAAGTTCGCGCTGCGCGGTATGACGGAGTGCTGGCGGGCCGAGCTTCGCCGCTATAACATTCGCGTCTTTCTGATCAATCCAAGCGAAGTTCTCACCAGTTTTGCCGCTACCGCCGGCTTATCTCAGAAGGAAAATCCAACCAAGCTGCGGGGCGAGGAGATTGCCTATATGGTGAAAGCGGTGCTGGAGATGGACGATCGTGGCTTTACGCCGGAATTATCCATCTTCTCCACAAATCCCAAGGATTGAGGACGCCGGCTGGCTAGCTCACGATAATCGAGTCCTGATATTCGGCGAAATCGGAGATCAATTTTTCCAAGGAAATCGAAGGATGCCAAAAAATTGTCGGCGCCGGAATTACCTGAACTTCGAGAATAGATTGCTGATTGTGCCGTCTCTTCTCGCGATTCTTTAGCTTGCCTTTAACCTTCATGACCGAAGTATATCGCTTTGCCAGCGTAGCGAGGCCATACCACGACCTCCCAAACGAGCAGGGCAGGAAGCATTAAACTGCGCAGAAATAAAACGTAAGACCGAAAAGCGGCCCGGAAGGGCCGCCTTTGGTGGAAACAACGTCCCGCGAACTACTTCGCCGGGGTCGTGTCCTTCTTTGCCTTCGTGCCCTTGTCTTTCGTGGTCTTGGCCTTCGGGCTCGCGGCCTTCTTCGTGCTCTTCTTGGCAGTCTTGGTAGCCGGGGCCGCCGACTGCGAACTAGACCCGCTGGAATTCCCCTGCGCGACAGCCAGGGTGGCTCCCAGCATAAGCGTTACAACCAGCATCAGTAGCTTCTTCATGCCTTCTCCTTCAAAGATTTAGAGTCTCAAACTAAAACCATTGTCCAGGGCGAGCTGCTGCCGAGAGAGTATTAAGATTGTGCCTCCACTGCAAGAAAATTTTATGCCCCATGCCTGTTATTAGTTAAGCCGCTACCAGCTTGCGGGCTTGCTCGACGCGGGAGCAGCCGGTTTAGCGAACTTACCTGCGTCAATTGGTGCATTCGCTTGAATTTGGCTCAATTCGGTGGCCGATCTCCCATCCGTCCACGTCGTCGTCCATCGGAAGGGCATTTTGACGCCGGAGACATCGCGATAATCCGCATAGTCAATCTGCGTCGGATTCAGCCCAACCGGGGAATTCGTATAGCGCACCTGCCGCACCAGCAGCCCCGACTCTTTATCGAAATATAACTTCACTGGGAAATTCCCGCCGCTGCTTCCCTGGACAACTTCAACCTCGCGATCATTGATGGTGGTCGGATATCCGACCCGCCACTGGCTAAGGGCCTGCTTGATGCGCCCTGGAAATGCCAAGTCCGCGTCCACCTTGACCGCTTCCAGAAATTGGTCCGTCAATTCCAATAGCGGCACGGGTCTGCCCGGCTCCGCCACCCAACCGCTGAGGCCGTCGAAAGTTGTTGTCCAGTCACCGTTAGATGTATGGATGGTCGTGGCGCGTTGCCCGGGCGCTTTGGCGATGATTTCGATAGGGCTTTTGTCGATTTCTGCGTAGCCCTGGTAAGTGCCCTTGGCGATAAAGCTGGTGATAGCGGCCAAGCGCTGCGCCCCGCCAAGCGCCTGAACGTACTTGTCCAGAATTTGATCCGCTGACGATTCCCCTGGAGCCTGCTCTGTAATTACATCGGGGTCTTCGACAATGGGGGCGCTGTACTGCTCCGCCAGAATGGGAGTGACCTTGGGCAGATCGGTGCCTCGGTGGCAGGAGTAGCAGGTCAACTTGCGACTTCCGCCGAAATAACTCTGATTGATGGCGTTCATCATCAGGATCATTTTCCGCGCCGTCTGCTTATGGGCGTTGTCTTTGGCATATCCCGCCCAACTGCTCTCGTCATCGTGGCAGAATTCGCAGCTCTCACCGATGGACGCTGAAAAGAAGCCCATCGTGGCCAGGAATTGGTTTTCAGGAATCCCTCTGAGCACTTGAATATTTTTGTAGACGTCTTCCGCCATTAATTCCTTGTGTGCGGGCGGCTGCTGTGCGGGCCGCTGCGGGGCGGTTTGGCTGCCACTCTGAACGCTCGTTTGGCCGCGGGCTGGCGCGCTTACCAACGTAAGGCCCAGAAGAAATACGAGGGAGGCCAGCGCAGCCGCCAAGCCGACGACTGGGCGCTGCATTGCTCTCCTCATTTACAGGCTCCTCAGTTCGCCCACAGAACGCTATCTGCAGCATCCGGGCGAAGTAGAACCTACACCCAACCTGCGCCCGAACGCAATCTGCTGTCTGAAGTTCGGCGCTGTCTCTTTTCTAATCGCGGGCGAAGTCGGCAGGCATAATCGACAGAGCTATTCACTGTATTTTCGACGCGTATGTGGCGCTGGCAGTGCTTGGCGCTAGAGGCTATTTCTTGAGCGAAGTAATCTGAATGTCTGCGGGAGTGCCGTCCAGCACTTCACGAATCTTCCTGGCCAGCGCCTTGGGACGATAGGGCTTCTGAATGAACGCCACGCTGGAATCGAAGATGCCTTGGCGTGAGATGGCCTCGTCAGTGTAACCCGAAGTGAGCATAGTCTTCATGCCGGGGCGAAGCAGTGCCAGTCGCTTCGCCAATTCGGGCCCGCTCATCTCAGGCATGACGACATCCGTGAGGAGAAGATGAATCGGCCCGGCATATTCCCTGGCCCATTGCAGCGCCTTTTCGCCCGACACTGCTCCCAGAACGGTGTAGCCGATGCTCTCGAGATATTCTCGAGCCATCTCCAGCAGAGACTCGGAGTCCTCAACGAGCAGAATGGTCTCGGAGCCTTGCAGCGCGCGCACTTCCGGCTGCTCTCGTTCGGCTGGCTGAACGGCTTGATCCGTACGAGGCAGATACACTTTGAAGACGGTTCCCTGGTTAACTTCGCTGTACACCCATATATACCCGCCCGTCTGTTTTACGATGCCGTAAACCGTTGCCAAACCCAGGCCGGTGCCTTTTCCAAGTTCTTTGGTAGAAAAAAACGGATCAAAAATCCGCGCTTGCGTCTTGGGACCCATCCCACAACCGGTGTCTTCCACCGCCAGCATTACGTACGGTCCGGGGACCACCGGGTGGTGTTTTCTCTTTTCGGACTCGTCGAGTTCCACATTACACGCTTGAATTGTGAGGTGGCCTCCCTTGGGCATTGCGTCGCGGGCATTCACCGCCAGATTCAGGAGTAGCTGCTCGATTTGGCCGGGGTCGGCTTTGATGGATCCCACCGAATCCTCCATCAAGACCGTGAGCTCGATGTCCTCGCCAATGAGTCGCTGGAGCATCGCCCGCGTGCGTTCCACAATTTTCTTTATGTCGAGCACGACCGGCTGGACCATCTGCTGACGGCTGAACGCCAGGAGCTGGCGAACCAGATCGGCTGCCGAAGAACTAGCTTTTCTGATCATTTCGATTCTTTTTGCGAGGGCATGGCCCTGCGGAAGCTCGTCGAGGATAATGTCCGCGGATCCTATAATCACTGCCAATAGATTGTTGAAGTCGTGGGCGATTCCGCCTGCAAGCTGACCGATGGCTTCCATCCGCTGTGCCAGCCGGAGTTGTTGCTCGATTTTCTTCCGTTCGGTGATGTCTACGATGGTGCTCGAGACGAGCATTCCATGGTTGCTTGCGAGCGGTCCTAAACTGACTTCCACGGGGAACTCACTTCCATCCTTTCGGCGCGCAAACAATTCCATTCCGATGCCCATCGGCCTAGCGTGAGGATGCTTGGTGTAGCTGCCGCGATGCGTCTGATGCGAGTTTCGCAGATGCTCGGGCAGAAGTATTTCCACGGTTTGTGCCAGAAGCTCTTGACGGCTGTACCCAAACATGCGCAGCGAGCTTTCGTTCAGGTCTGTGATTTGCCCCCTTTCATCAGTAATTATGAGGCCCATGGGCAGGTTTTCGATCAGCATGCCCAGGGTGTTCTCGGCCCTCTCACGTATTTCAACAGGAGTTTCCAGCTTTGAGGCATGTTCGGTGGTTGAGTTGTCTCCCAAACGGGCCTGAGTTAATGGATGGTGATGAGGTTCATGCGCCATAAGATGAACGGGATGACCGCAGAAATCTCATAGCCGATCCGCCGTGATCACACGCATCAAGCTTTTAGCCTGGCTTTTCCTCAGGTGCGACGAGTAGGTCCTCGCCACGAGAACTGTTTTATAAGCAATCGCAAAACCAATTAAGCAGCTTGTAAATTCGAGAGATCAGTTGGACGGAACTCTTCCCAGTGGGCCTGAGTGGTCCCATTTCGGGAAGCTGCCGGAAAACCTTTCCGAATGCGGGAATGGACATGATGGAGAGACTGGGTTTCCGACGACCGTAAGGCGGAATTCGATAACACGCAGTCGGCCGTCGCCATGGAACCGCTGCTCCGCATCGGACGTATCACAGCTGCGGAAAGACTCTTTGCTGCGAAACGTGATCGTGACCAAATTTATCGTCTTGACATTCGATTCGCGGTGAGCGGATCATACCGCCAGAAATTTACATCCATAGGGAATAGGATTTGGCGCATCCGCGCATATTCGGGAAGGAATAAGAATTTTGTGTCGCCAAAGCCGCTGATCTGCGTTGTTGTGACCCTGGTCTTCCTTGGAGCTGGTGGCGCGGCAGAATTCGCCTGCGCTCAGGAAGCTCAAAACCGCGGCCGCCAAAACGCCACTCCGGCCAATACCAAGCCAGAGCGGAACTCCAACAACGGGGAGGTCCACCTCCTGCCCGTGCAAGGCAATATCAGCATGCTGGTAGGTGCGGGCGGCAATATCACCGTGCAGGCCGGCGAGGACGGAATCCTGCTGGTGGACGCCGGTGTGGCAACGATGAGCGATAAGGTGCTGGAGGCGATCCGGCCGTTATCGAAAAGGCCGCTCGTTTACATCATTAATACCGACGACCGAGAAGATCATATTGGCGGTAACGAAAACATCGGGAAGACGGGCCGGCCCGTACCCACCGATTCCCAGCGATACGCCGTAAACAACCGAGTCGAGGCATCGCACGCTTATATCATTGCGTTCCAAACGGTTCTGGACCGGATGAGCACGCCGAGCGGCCAAGTCGCCGCCATACCCGAAGGGGCGTGGCCAAACGACACGTATTCAGTACCCCAGAAGAACCTCTACTTTAACGGCGAAGCGATTGGGATATTCCATCAGCCGGCAAGCACGGACGGGAACAGCTTCGTGCTTTTTCGCCGCTCCGATGTGGTCAGCGCGGGCGATATTTTCGATCCTACGGAATACCCCATTATAGACTTGAGGCGTGGTGGGAGTATTCAAGGAGTGCTCGAGGGCCTGAATCGCCTGAAGCAGATCGTTGTTCCGGCAGACCACCAGGAAGGCGGCACGATGATCATTCCTGGCCACGGAAGGCTGAGTGACGCCGCCGATTTGGCTGTGTACCAGCAAATGGTGACCATCGTTCGGGACCGCCTGCAGGACATGATTAAAGGAGGTATGACGCTCGAGCAGGTGAAGGCCGCCCGGCCGACCCGGGACTACGATCCGATTTATGGCAGCACTACGGGCAACTGGACGACGGACATGTTCGTGGAGGCGGCCTACAAGAGCCTTAGTAGCAAAAAGGAAACTTCGCAAAGCCATGGAACGAACTAGCCGAGCTTTAGCCGGCGGTCGTTTCTAAGTTCACGGCTGTAGGAATCTCTGACGCATACCGGAGACGGTTATGAAACGCACATTGCCAATCTTGTTGGGAATCGTGACACTTCTGACAGCGGGCAGCAGTCTGGCCTTCGCTCATCATGCCTTTTACTCCGTTTACGACCGCGACAAAACCGTAAAGATCGAAGGAACACTGAAAGAGTTCATGTGGCGCAATCCGCATTCCTTCGTCAGAGTGGAGGCCCCAGACGAAAAAGGAGAGGTGCAGAGCTGGGTTATTGAGTGGGCCGCGCCTGCGCAGCTGAGCGAGAAAGGCGTGTCCAGTGCTACGCTCCGGCCTGGCGATAAGATTGTCGTAACGGGCCATCCCGGACGCGTTGCTGAGAACCACAGGTTGCAATTGATGAAAGTGGAGCGGCCGTCGGACGGCTTTAAGTGGGAAGGCAATATTCAATAGGTCGTAGTCGTTGCCCGAGATATGAAATGAAAACGTACTTCCGAAGTGCGCTGGTGCGAGTGGGCCGAATATTCATGTTCGCGGCAGCATTGGCGCTGGTGCTTGCGGGTCGCCTCGACGCTCAGGGTGCCGGTGCTCGGGGTCAGGCCAATACTCAAGCCCCGGCCACCAGAGCGCCACGGGCGGTTGCGCCCAAGGATTTAACGGGATACTGGGAATCGATCGTCACTGAGTATTGGCGCTACCGCATGATTGTTCCGGACAAAAGCGACTACGTGATTGTGCCGCTCAATGCCGAAGGCCGTAAAGTCGCAGACGCCTGGGATCCGGCCAAAGATAAGGCCGACGGCAATGAATGCAAGGCGTATGGCGCCGCCGCGATCATGCAGGTTCCGGGGCGGCTGCACATCTATTGGCCGGACGACAGCACTCTGCGAATCGATATGGATTCGGGGACGCAGACTCGTCTCTTGCATTTCGGCGGCTCGGCGCCCCAGGGTGAAGCGCCAACGTGGCAAGGATACTCGGTAGCCTCTTGGGAGGGAATCGGGCCCGACTCGCAGCGCGGCGGCGGTGGTGGACCAATACGGGACGCGACCATCGGGGGAGCCGCGGGCGCTGTCGGGCGTGCGCCGAGAGAAGTGGGAGGCGAGGTCCCAGGTCATCTCAAGGTGGTCACCACCCAAATGCGTCCCGGATACCTGCGTAAGAATGGCGTTCCTTACAGTGGCCAGGCGACCATGGAAGAATACTTCGATCGCTTTTCGGATCCCTACAGTGGTGACACTTGGCTGGTGGTAACGACGGTGGTAGCCGATCCTCAATACCTCATGGAGCCGTCCATTACCCATGCGCACTTCAAGAAGATTCCGGACGGTTCCGGATGGGATCCCACGCCGTGCCGGGCCGACGAACCGCGCTGATTCGATTTCTCCTTGCCGCGATTGGCAGCAGGTTCTACCGGGAGGATGAGCAGATGAGATTCACAAAGATCGACTGGAAAATGAAGAGCTTGTGGTTTCTTCTGCTCTTGTTCTTGGTGCTATCGAGTAGATCGCTCTGGGCCCAGGTGGATCTTACCGGCGAGTGGTCGCCTAGGATCTACAATGACGGGAGAGACGTTGGCGACTATACGGGGATTCCTCTCAATGAAGCAGGCCGATTAAGAGCAGAGAGTTTCCACCCGGAGCAGTTTGATCTGCCGGAAAACATCTGCAGGCCACACGCGTTCGATATCGGGTTACGCGTTGCCCCAGCCCAGCTCTACATTTCTACAGAACTGGATAGCGCCACGCAGCAGATCGTTGCGTATCACTTCCACGCCTACTGGTCGGATTTTAGGGTTTGGTTGGACGGCCGGCCGCACCCTCCCGAGTACGCAGCTCACAAATTTTCGGGCTTTTCGACAGGGAAATGGGAAGGCAGCGCCCTGGTATTTACCACCGACCATCTCAAAGAAGGCTTCATTACCCGCGTTGGGGCGCCCCTCAGCCCGAAAGCCACGGTGACCACGCGGGTCACTCGCTACGGAAATTATCTGACCATGGTTTTTATGATTGACGATCCGGCGTACTTGGCCGAGCCTTACATTCGCGAGTCCAGTTGGGTCTACGATCCCCAACAGATCATCCCGGCGTTCCCCTGCGAGCCCTCTCCGGAGGGAACAATAATTCCGGCCGGGTCCGTGCCAAGTTATCTGCCCGGAAAGAACGATATTCTTACCGACTTTGCGAAGGAGTACGGCATACCTCCCGAGGCAGCGCTGGGCGGTGCCGAAACCACCCATCCCGATTACCTCAAAAAGATGAAAACCATGAAGACGCTGCCCCGCACCACGACGAAGCATTTCGAGCGGCAGGGTTAGCTCCGCTATTTCCCTCCGCGACTCTTCATTCCTCGGGCCGTCATCTGCACCTTGAAAACCGTGCCGCCGCCCACCACATACAATGTCTTCATGTCAGGACCGGCAAAGGCCAGGTTTTGCGGCCTTCGAGACGTCGGAATTTTGCCCAGGAGCTCGCCCTTCGCACTGAAGACTTGAACCGAGCCTCCCGCTGCAGTGTAGACGCGGCCGTTCGTGTCGATCGTGAAGCCGTCTCCTCCTCCTGCGATTTTCCCTCCTGTAGTCGTTAGGTCTTCATACTTGCCGAAGTTGCGGCGGTTGCGCAGGGTTCCATCCTTCTGGACATCAAAGGCGAGTATGTATTCGCCTCCTGTGTTGTTGACGTAGAGAACTTTCTCGTTCAGGCTCATGGATACGCCGTTCGGAAATTCGATTCCGTCTGCGACTTTGATTACTTTGCCACCACCTGGCGGAGCGTAGTACACCGCGGGCGGCGAGGGCGGATTCGGCACGTTAGCGGGATCGGTGAAGTAGACGCCGCCTTTTTTGTCCACAAATAAGTCGTTGGGCCGAACAAAAGGCTTGCCTTCGGATTTATCAGCCAGCACGGCTTCACTGCCCTTCGGATAGATCACTTCCACTCCCAAATGTCCCGACGCGGTGGTGGCCCCGAAAAGGCGGCCCTTGGTATCCCAGGCGAGGCCATTCGGAGCGTGCGCTATAGGCGCATCCACGAAGACCGACTCGTTCCCGTCTTTGTCGACTTTCGCAACTCGGCCTAAGATCGTTTCGCAAAAAACCATAGTGCCATCAGGCAAAGCGATTGGTCCTTCCGTACCCTGCACCGTCACGCCCGGAGCTCCGTGTCCGGGAACGGAGGCTATGACCACTTGTATTCTCGTTCCGCCGCTGATCACACCCGGGATATCTTTTGCGATCGTATCGGTAGCCGGAGCCTCGGCAACTCTCGTCTGGCCTTGCTCCTGGCCGGACGCCGTTACGCAAATAAAGAGAGACACTACTGCGAGAAACATCATTTTCGATCTCATGGGCGTTTCCCTTCAGACTGCCGCTATATGGGCGCTTGCTGCCTCAACCAACGCCGATTCTATGCGTGTGATTTGAAATTTCCGATTGCAATTCGAGCGTCACGCCAGGCTATACGCCAGCGCCTCTTGAGTGTCAAGCTCAGTCCTCCACGGGCAAATTGGTTATAGCGCACCATCCGCTCGGCAGCCACGAGTCGCGGCGTGCTGCCAACTTGCTCGTGACCCAAAAAGTATGGCGGCACGGAGTTTCTTTGGTGTATAAGCACGGCCAAGAGCCGGCCGTCGAGTACCCGGCAGATCGGCAGGAGAATCCATGAAATATATGCGGACTATTTTTTCAACGGTTTTCGGCGTCGCGCTTGTGTTTGGCAGTTGGACGACCGCTCATGCCCAGAGTGAGATCACTCTCCTCGCGGTGGGCCCCATGCGTGCGCCAACCCAGAAGATTGTCGCGAACTTTGAGGCCAAAACGGGCCGCAAGGTCAAAGTGACTTACGGCAATGGTGCGGAGACCAGAAGAACGGTCGCCAAAGGCCAGCCTCTTGACGTGTCGCTCATCATAGCGCCCTTCCCGGGAGCGATCGCTTCAGGAACCATCATCCCCAGCAGCGCAACACTGGTTGCCAGCATTCTCACCGCTGTGGGCGTACCCAAGGGCCGGCCCAAGCCGGACATTTCCACGCCCGTTGCTGTGAAGAAGGCGCTCCTGGCAGCGAAGAGCATCGGATATGAGGACCCCGACTTCACGGTCGCCGGGCAGGGACCTTGGGAGGCGCTGAACAAGCTGGGTATCGCCGACCAAGTTGCCGCGAAAAGTCAGGTCGAGCTTGGCCCCGCTGCGCAAGGCGTCTCGCCGAGCGCCACGAATAACGCCATTAAGACTTCCAAGCGGCTCGAAAACGGGGACATTGACATCGGCCTGCTCATGCTCAGCGACATGCTTCCGGAAAAGGACAAATACGATATCGTAGGGGTTCTGCCGCGGAAGATTTGTACGCCCGTTGCGGTGGTGGGATTCATCTCCACCCACGCGAGCGACCCCGCAGGCGCCAAGGCGCTCCTGGAGTATCTCGCCTCACCCGACGCGCAAGCGATCTGGAAAGAAGCGGGCTACGAGCCGCATAGCTGAACCATTGAATCCAGGTTGGCGCGACAGGTAACGAAAAGCGAAACGAAAGCTGGATCCAGGCGGGCGAACGGAAAGCTAGATCCATGCGGGATCTAAAAGCGCGAGGTACGGAAATGCGAAATCTGCTTAAGGGCTCGATCATCGCTCTGGCGGCGGTGCTGTTTTTTTCGTCGCAGACGAGCGCCCAAACTCCCGAGCCGCGGCGTCCTCGACGTTATGGTCCGGGGGACTTGTATCAAAAATTAGGCGACACTGGACCGGGGAGCCCGGCCCCTCGGCGCGACCTAACCGGGTTTTGGGCCACGGCGGCCGCCGAAAAACTCAACGAGATACCCCCCATGACGCCTTGGGGCCAGGAGCAGTTCCGTACTCGCAAGAACCAGAGCCAATACCCCGTCGCGGAGTCCAATGACCCTCTCAAGACGTGCGATCCGCTGGGGTTTCCACGCGCAACTCTTTACCAAGTCAGAGGTGTTGGCTTCGCCCAGATGCCTGGCAAGATGCTCGAACTTTTTCAGTTCAACCGAGTATGGCGCGAAATCTGGACCGACGGACGAGCTCTTCCCAAGAACGTTGGTGGGAATGCCGCCGACGCGCCGGACCCCCGCTGGTACGGATACTCGGTAGGACATTGGGAGGACGATTTCACCTTCGTCGTCGATACGCTCGGCAGCGACGAGAGAAGCTGGCTCGATATCGCCGGTCATCCGCACAGCATTGACTTGCACGTGCAGGAACGCTACAAGCGCGTAGATCACAATAATTTGGAACTGGCCATCACCATCGACGATCCCAAGACCTATACCAAGCCGTTCGTCATCAGCAATGCCAAATTCAAGTGGATCCCGCAACAGGACTTCGAGGAGCAGATCTGCGTGCCCTCGGAGATGTTGCAGTATTTGAATGTGATTGCCAATCCCGCCGGTGAAGTTACCGGTAAGTAGGCCTCGGTCGCCAGGCAATACATCCGCTATGGAACATCCAAGGGGCTACGAAAACCGTCTTGTCCTAATCCTTTTTTTTACCTGGGGAACGGTATTTCTGGACCGCATGTCCCAGCTTTATCTGGCCCCCTACTTCGCTCCCGAATTTCATCTGTCGAGCCAGCAAATCGGTTTTCTAGCCTCGGTAGTATCGGTGACATGGGCGCTTTCCGGCTTGCTTTTCGGCGCCTTATCAGACCGTTTCGGACGGCGAATCGTATTGATCCCGGGGGTCATTTTATTCTCGGCTTTGTCCTGGCTATCGGGCATTGCTCACAGTTTCGAGCAGCTGTTATTGATCCGCGCGCTGATGGGGGCTGCGGAAGGACCATGCTGGGCCGTCATCAATGCGATTGTCGAGGAGTGTTCCGCACCGGGCCGCCGCGGACGCAATGTGGGCCTGGTGGTTAGCGCGGGAGCGCTGGTGGGTCTCTGCGCTGCTCCGATTTTGACGACCCAGGTTGCCTCCCGGTGGGGCTGGCGTTGGGGATTCTTCGTGACCGGCTTGCCCGGCATCCTGATGGCGATGCTGATCTGGAAGTTCGTTCGCGAGCCAAAGCGGATTGCGGAAGAAGGCCACGAACCCGGCCGCGCAACTCTTCGAGGTTACTTTTCGATTCTGCGATTTCGCAATGTTTGGCTGTGCTGTGCCGGCGCCGGCGGATTCATCTCCTGGCTCTTTCTGCAAAATGTATTCGCTCCGCTCTACATTACCGAGGTCATGCACCAACCGGGAACCACCGCGGGATTCTTGCTGGGCGCCGCTGGACTGGGCAGTTTCTTCATCGGCTTGGTTTTTCCGGGCTTTTCCGACCGCTGGGGACGCAAGCCTACGCTTCTGTTCTTGGCTTTCATCTCCACGCTGTTGCCCATTGCGCTGTATCTTCCCTTTCTCTATCTCCATCTCTGGTTGCTGGCGGCGATCCTGTTCCTGACGCAGGGAGGGCAAGCGATTGCCGCGCTCATCATGGTGCTGGTCCCTGCGGAGAGTGTCCCGCCGCAGTTCTCCGCTACGGCCA
>Ga0209158_1001676_pt1 | contig 14554 bp, 19 predicted proteins | sample GraSoiAngelo_140_FD_185897 | JGI IMG/M metagenome (GOLD analysis project Ga0209158, IMG submission 185897) | Grasslands soil microbial communities from the Angelo Coastal Reserve, California, USA - 14_0929_12_30cm (SPAdes) (version 2) | ecosystem: Environmental > Terrestrial > Soil > Grasslands ...
GTGCACGATCTATCGGTAAACCGGAGGCCCTGGCTCCATCGAATAGTTGTGGGTACACGTTGGCGAGTGGGCAAAACATTCGTTCGCACTGAGGCAGCGTCACACCTCTGAGCATTCACTTTTGGCAGGACAACTCTGAAGTAGAGCCAGACTGTCTCCACACGAGAAGGGAGGATGATCGATCCAACCATTCTCTGCGGCGTGTCGTGATCCAAGGATGACGTTCTTGACTCGAAGGGGAGAGCGATGATGTTCAGGATTCTTCTCTTGATCGCGGTTGTGATAGTAGCCGTCGTTCCTGCCGCTCCGGCATTTGCCGACGACGATGACGGACTTCGCGCGGTTCCATTCGTGTTCGTGGGAGCGCCCGGCGACTGTGGCCCGTTGCCAGGCAGCAATATTGTCACATCAGCGTGGCTGCCCGGTATGGGACTGCCGGACAATGGTGACCCGAATACTGCCGCGAATGCCGGGGACCGACGGTTTGGTCTTCTCCTCAACAAGAACGGACTCACGACGGATTGCTCGGCCGCGGGTGCGGAGATCAAGGGCGTTCGTGGCATGCGGGTCACGAACCCATTCGTGCTCGGCTTCGACTATCGCAACGGCACACACTGCGGCGGCGGTGCGCCACGCTTTAACGTCACCGTGAAAACTGCCGGCGTGGAGTCGTTCCACTTCGTCGGTAACTGCGCCACCGACACACCAGTCGGCGCCACTCAGGATCCGGCCCAGTGGACGACGATTCGGTTCGGTACCGCGAGCCAGTCTCCGCCGATCCCGCCTGGGGGCAGGGTCGTGAGTATCGAAATCATCTTCGACGAGGGCAACGACCAGCCAGGGACCGAAGATCCTCGCGGGGTCGGCTTGGGGAACATTGACAACATCTTCATCAATGGCTGCGTGATCAGCAGTGGTCGCGGCATCGAGCCAGACCCCGACGACCGCGATGACCGTCGCGGCGACAACGACTAGCGTGACACCAGCGCGAGCCTGAAACGTCGTCATCTCACTCGAGGGAGGCGGGGCGGGTGGCCTCGCCTCCCATTTTTTTTCGGGGTTGCGACAGCGAGTGGAGTGCGCCCGGCGAGGGCTCGCGGATCAGCTGTCGTTCGCTCGGCTGCGCGATGGGCGCCGGGGTCGACGAGCGCGGGGCGTTCGCTTCGATGGGTTCAGCGTGCGATGCAGGAGCTCGCACCACGGGCGATTGGTTTCCGCCTCGGCTTCGCCCACGGTGGACTGTAGAGTAGTGCGGAAGATGGCCTGGTCGTCGTCTTGACCCTCGAACTCCGGGCGATGCTCGTCGCACCAATGGACGCTCAGGATTTCCTTGAGCGGGTCACGGGCCGGCTCGCAGCTGGGACAATAGAACGTCGCGACGCAGGGGGTGTCTTCAATATCGCTCACGAGATTCGCTCCTCAGCGAGATGCATCCCGCCATGGAGGGGCTCGGAGCAACTGCCGTGCCCGGTGCCCACGTTGCCATGAAAACTGCGGAGACGCTCCCGACCGTGGGGCCGGCCGGGCGAAGGCGTTAACCGCGCCGACACCACACGGCGTTCTAGCCTCTGCGCGGTGGACCCGCTGTCAGTCGCCCGGAACTATCCGCGACCGCTTGCCGTTTGCCCGTCACGGGCGGCGCGTCGTCCGACGAGGATGTCAGCGCACACCCCGCCACCCTCATGCCCTCGTAAACCTCGCCGACATCAGGCCGGAGGTGTCTGTCTCGGATTCGGGTAAACCCGAACGCTCGAAACGACGTCGTCATGGATATGGGAGGAGAGCGCCACTCGATCGAGGCTCGGCTGAGCGAGCCCGTCGCCGCAGATCAGGTTGCGGCGCTCGTCGTGGCCTTGGCTCGTGCGGAGTTCCGCCGCCTCCCCATCCGCCTGATCCTCGATCAGGGGGACAACCTCGTTGGCCTCGTGATTCCGCGTCGTCTCCTGGCCGAGGTCGGGCTTCGGGCCACCGCCGACCCCGACCAACCACGAGCGAAAACGCCGCACCCTGATCCGACGATGGAGTCGTACGACTTGGCACCTTGGCAAGGACGCGACAACCCGACGGAGCATAACGTCAGTTATCCCTCGCCTTTGCACGAGCCGGTGGAGTTCTTGCACCGGATGCGTGCGACGACGTGCCGTCGACGCAGGCACGGAGCCAGGATGGAAAGAGATGTCGTCGCGACCACGAGCCGACCGCGAGTGGACCCATGTGCTCTTCGCGATCCAGCTCCGCATCGGTGATCGCTTCACGGATCTCGACGGCGCGTGGGAGATCGTCGGAGATCCGTCGATCATCCACGATGGCAGAACGATCCAGGCGCGAGTCGCGCGTCCGAACGACCGGCGCTGCATCAAGCACATGACCTGGGCCACCCACGAGAAGATTCCCGTGCGACGATCGGCAGGCCGCCATGAACCTCGCGGCTGACCTCGAGCACTTCGGGGTGGTCCACCGGCCGCACGGCCGCTTCGTCGCCCGGGTGGGCGACGACACTCCGAACGGGTATCGCCTCAAGGTCTCCTGTACGTGCGGCGTGACGCTGGAGCGCTGGGTCACGCAGGACGACGCGGTGGACGACGTCTTGAGAGAACGGCTCGGCGTGCAGCCCACCTGAGCCTCCGGCCACCGTGGTATCATCCGTGACTCGCGAGGCCGGACATGAAAATCTGTTTCTTCCACCTCATGCCGTACCGCTTCCTGCCCGACGACTTCGAGAACCGCTACCGATCAGTCTGGGTGGACGTCCCGCATAGCCTCTACGATCCCGAGAAGACCAGCCGGCTCTACCACGAGTTCCTCGACGAGCTGGAGTTCGCCGAACAGGCGGGCTTCGATGGCCTCTGCGTCAACGAGCACCACAACAATGCCTATGGCCTGATGCCGTCGCCCAACCTGATGGCGGCGACGCTCACACGCCGGACGTCGCGTGCCGCCATCATCGTGCTCGGCAACAGCCTGGCCGCCTACAACCCGCCGCTGCGCGTGGCCGAAGAGTTCGCGATGCTGGACGTGCTGAGTGGCGGCCGTCTGGTGGCCGGGTTTCCCGTGGGCACGTCGATGGACACGAACTTCGCCTACGGGATCAACCCGGCCACGCTGCGCGAGCGGTACTACGAGGCCCACGACCTCGTCATGCAGGCCTGGACGCGGCCCGAGGTCTTTCCGTTCAACGGCAAGTACACGCAAGTCCGCTACGTGAACATCTGGCCCCAGCCGCTCCAGAAGCCGCATCCCCCCGTGTGGATCCCGGGCGGGGGCAGCGTCGAGACGTGGGAGTGGACGGCCAAGCTCGACTACGTCTACTGCAATCTCTCGTACTACGGCTACAAGCGCGGCAAGGCGACGATGGACGGCTTCTGGAACGCGATCGCCACGGCAGGCGCCGACGACAATCCCTATCGCGCGGGCTTCCTGCAGCTCGTCTGCGTCGCCGACAGCGACGCCGAAGCCGAGCGCCTCTATTTCCCGCACGTGCACTACTTCTACCAGAAGTGCCTGAACGTCTGGGAAGGCTTCGCCGAGGCCCCCGGCTACCGCACGCTCAAGACGCTGCAGGTCGGCATCCAGCGCCAGGTCGGTGCGCAGGCCAAGAAGATCCGCCAGTCGCTCGATTGGGGGAAGTACCTGGACTCGGGCTACGTGATCGCCGGCAGCCCGGCCACCGTGCGCGAGCAGCTCGTGGAGTGCATCAAGAGCCTGCGCGTCGGCCACCTCATGGTCCTGCTCCAGATCGGCAGCATGCCGAAGGACCTCACCCTGCACAACACGACGCTCTTCACGCGCGAGGTGCTCCCGCATCTGCGTGACGTGTGGCCGGGCTACGAGGACCGGTGGTGGCCGAGTGGCTGCGCGAGCTGAGGTGACGCCGGACGACCGGCTCGTTTCGGTTCGCGCCGGGGCCGTCACGTTCCGCGTGCTGAGCGCCGGCCGGGGCACGCCGCTCGTCTACTTCCACTCGATCCACGAGCGCGGAGGCTGGTCGCCGTTCCTCGACCGTCTGGCCCGGCGCTACACGGTGTACGCGCCGCTCCATCCGGGCGTCGGAGGCTCGACCGGCGTCGAGGCGCTGGAGGACGTGCTCGATCTGACGCTGGCCTACGACGAGCTGCTCACGGCGCTCGACGTCGGGCGCGCCCGTCTGAGCGGCCACTTCTTCGGCGGGATGATCGCCGCCGAGCTGGCGGCCGTGTTCCCGGCACGCGCCGCGGGCCTCGCGCTGGTCTCGCCGCTGGGGCTCTGGCGCGACGACGCGCCGTCGCAGGACGTCCTGATCCTCCCGCCCGACGAGCTCGGCCCCGTGCTCTTCGCCGACATGACGTCGGATGCGGCGCGCGCGTTCATGGCGCTGCCCGACGACGACGACGCGAACGTGGCGGCCCAGACGGAGTCGATCGCGCGCCGGGCGGCGATCGCCAAGTTCGTCTGGCCCATTCCCGACAAGGGCCTGCGCAAGCGCCTGCACCGTGTCACGGCCCCCACGCTGATTCTGTGGGGGGATGCCGACCGCGCCAATCCGGTGATCTACGCCGAGGAGTGGCAGCGACGCATCAAGGGCGCGGCGGTCAAGCTCCTGCCCGGCGGTCACATGCTGATTCACGAGACGCCCGACGCGGCGGCGCGGGCGGTGGAGGAGTTTCTCGAATGAGCGGAATCCTGAGCGGCACGGCGGTGGTCACGGGCGCCGGCTCCGGCATCGGCCGTGCGACGGCCGTCATGCTGGGGGCTCGCGGAGCGGCGGTGGCGGCGGTGGATCTCGACGAGGCGGCCGCGCGCGAGACGGCCGAGCTCGTCACCAAGAACGGAGCGCGCGCGGTCGCGTTCCGCGCCGACGTGGCTCGAGCCGCCGAGCTCGATCGCGCCGTGGAGGGCGCGGTGGCGGCGCTCGGGCCGCTCGAGATGATGGTCAATAACGCCGGCATTCTCGATGGCTACTTCAATGTCGACGAGACGGACGAGGCCGTGTGGCGGCGCGTCATCGACATCGATCTCACCGGCGTCTTCCTCGGCTGCAAGCGCGCCCTGCGCGAGATGCTGCCTCGCGGGCGGGGCCGGATCGTCAACATGGCCTCGGTCGCGGGACTCAACGGGACGGGCGGCGGCGCTGCCTACGTGGCGGCCAAGCACGGCGTGGTCGGGCTCACGCGGCAGATGGCCGTCGTGTACTCGGCGCGAGGGATCACGATCAACGCGGTCTGTCCCGGACCGATCCTGACCGGCCTCCGCCAGCATTCGCAGACCATCCTCGGCCCCGGCGTCCCGGACATTTCCGGTCGCGGCATCGCCGTGAACGACGAGCAGATTCGCGCCGTCGTCCCGGCGGGGCGCCGCGGCACCGTGGAAGACATCGCCTCCGCGGTGTGCTTCCTCGTCTCCGACGACGCCGCGTACATGAGCGGTCACGCGCTCGTGGTCGACGGGGGCTGGAGAGCCAAGTGATCACCAAGTTCTCCGTGCTCTACGTCGGCCAGATCGATCTCGACAACATCGGCCGGAGCGGCACGCCGGCGAACGAGCGCCGGTACCCCAACGAGCGTTTCGCCGAGGCGTTCTTCACCGCGAAGGACGTGGCCCAGACGATGGACGAGCTCGGGTATCACTGCCTGTGGATGGCCGAGCACCACTTCCAGCACGAAGGCTACGAGGTGATTCCGAACTTGCTCCTGCTGTCCACGTGGCTGGCCACCCAGACGCGCCGGGTGAAGTTCGGGTGCGCGTTCAACATTCTTCCGATGTGGCATCCGATCCGGCTGGCCGAGGACTACGCCATGGCCGACATCCTCACCGGCGGCCGCGTCATCATGGGCGTCGGCCGCGGCTATCACACGCGCGAGGTCGAGACGTTCGGCGCGCCGATGCTCGACAACGCCGCCAACAAGGAGCTCTTCGAAGAGCAGATGGAGGTGCTCTTCAAGTGCTTCAACGAGGAGTCGTGGAGCCACCACGGCAAGCACTACGATTTGCCACCGGCGGTGCCGTACCGCGGCTATGACCTGCGCGAGATCACCTGCGTGCCGCGCCCGATCCACCGGCCGGTGGAGATGTGGCAGCCGATCGCGAGCGGCAAGACGCTCGATTACATCGCCGCCCGCGGGATCAAGGGCATGATCACGCTCAACGGCGAGCGCATCGTCGATCAGATCTTCCACGCGTACCGCGATGCCGCCGCTCGGGCCGGCCGCACACTGCAGCTCGGGGAGGATCTCTGCTGGGGTGTCGGGATCTATCTGGCCGACTCCGAGGCGGAGGCGATCCGGCAGGTCGAGCCCGCTCACGACGAGCGCTACAAGTGGTTCGCCCCGTTCGGCTTCGTGCGCTATGCGGACGAGCACGGCCGTCCCTGGGGAACGCCGGGCGCGCCGGCTCGGGTGCCGACGTTGCGCGAGGGCATCGAGCAGAAGGCGTGGCTGTGCGGGCCACCGCGCCAGATCGTCGAGGCCATCCGCGAGTTCGAAGCACGCTATCCCGGACTCGACCAGGTGATGCTCCACTGGCCGGAAGGCGTGCCCGCGCGCGAGTACCAGGATCAGCTCCGCCGCTTCGCCCGCGAGGTCATGCCCGCGCTCCGGCGCTGAGCCATATACCCCTCACCCGTATTTTTCAGAGGGCCGCGAGGCCCCTTCCGGCGGTGTTTTTTCTTTGCCGCCCCTCGTACGCGTGGTAGTAATACCCCCAGGTTCGCACTGGGGACTTACACACAACGAGGAGGGGATCAGATGGCGGCGAAGAAAAAGGCCTTTGGCGGTTACTCGATCAGCTTCAAGGGGTGCGGGGACTCGCTCGAGTCCCTCTTCGGGAGCAATCCGATCGGGCCCTCGGACATGACCAAGAAGCTCTGGTCGTACGTGAAGCGGAAGAAGCTCGGCAAGCGGCGGTAAGCGCGCCCGGCACGGCGCACGCAGCACATGGCGGCTCACTTCGGTGGGCCGCTATTTTTCTGGCGAGCTCCGAATTACTGGGGCAGCTGATCGAGCCGACCGACGACCACGTCCGCGCGCAGGCCCAGCTCTTCCTCGGGCGCGCTCGCGCGGTTGCACCACGCGACCTGGTATCCGAAGGCTTTCGCACCGGCCACGTCCCACGCGTTCGATGAGACGAAGAGCAGCTCGCCGGCCGGGATGTCGAGGGCGCGCGGACCGAGCGCGTAGACGTCGGGCGAGGGCTTGTAGGTCTTCACCGCGTCGACGGACAGCACGTGCGCGAGATGACGGCCGAGCCCACTCGACGACACCGCGGCGTCCAGCATGCGCGGCGACCCATTGGACAGGATCGCTCGCGGTCGCGGCGCCAGGCGCTCCAGAGCGGCCGGAACCTCGGGAAAGCAGGCCAGCGTCAGGTACGCGTCCATGAGCCGGCGGATCTGCGCCTCGCTCGCTGACAGGCCGAGCCGACGCACCGTGTGACGCAGCGCCGCCTCGGTGACCACCCAGAAATCGTCGTAGCGCCGCATGAGGGCGCGCAGCCACGTGTATTCGAGCTGCTTCTGGCGCCACAGCGCCGAGAGCGTGGCCGGATCGCTGGTGAGCTCGCGGCCGGCTTCGATGACGGAGTGGACGTCGAAGAGCGTGCCGTACGCGTCGAAGACGTACCCGCGGATGCGGGCGGTCAGGGAGTGGCCTGAGCGGCCCGACGGACCCGGATCGACTTCTTCGTCGGTCGCACGCGCTCGGGCTCGGGAGGATCGAGGCCCGTTTCCACGAAGCCGAAGCGCAGCACCCGCTTGGCGTCGAGGAACGACTGAGCCCGACTGCGCGAGCCGAGCACGATCATCACGAACTCCTGGCCGCCCCGCCACGCGGCCACGGCCAGGTTGTAGCCGGCCTCGTGGGTGAAGCCGGTCTTGAGCGCCTGCACGCCGAGCGGGTCGTCGAAGAGCGGAATGTGGCGCGCGTAGACCCGGCCGCGGTAGATGAAGGTCTGCCCGCCCAGGAGCGTGCGGGCCGCCGGGTAGTCGTGGAGCAGCCGTGCGATCAGCAGGGCCATGTCCTTCGCGTTCGTCCGCTGGAGCGGATCGGGCAGGCCATGGGCGTTCGCGAAGCGGGTGGCCGCCATCCCGAACTCCTTGCCCTTCGTATTCATGCGGTCCACGAAGCTCGCCTCGTCACCGGCCAGATGCTCGGCGAGCGCGGCGGCGGCGTCGTTGGCGGAGGCGATGGCCACGCCCTCGAGCAGGACACGGAGCGGGACGTGCTCCCCGGTGCGAAGGCCCATGCGATAGCGGCCCACCCTCGAGGCGTGAGGGCTGACCGTGACCACGTCCTCGACGTCGGCCCGACCACGCTCGATGGACTCGAACGCCAGGTAGAGCGTCATGAGCTTCACCAGGCTGGCCGGGGCGCGCTCCACGTCGGCGTTCTTCTCGAAGATGGTCCGCCCGTCGGCGTCCAGGAGCAGGACCGCCTCGGCATTGAGCCTCGGCGAGCGGACGGGCTGAGCACTGGCGTGCGCGACGAGCAGCAAAGTCAGCATCACCAGAGCGAGAGAAGAGACGCGAAGCACCGAGGCTATTTTACCCGATGAGCCCTCAGCGGACGGCCTGCTTCAACTCCTTGGAGGGTTTGAAACGCGGTATCCGCCCGTCGACGGTGACTGTCTGCCCAGTTTTTGGGTTGCGCAGGGTGCGGGGGCGCCGCCGAGCGACCGAAAACGTGCCGAAACCGACCAGCGTGACGGGGTCACCGCGCTTGAGGGACGTACGGATCGAGGTCAGCATGGCCCGGAGCGCACGTTCGGTGCCGGCCTTGGGCCACCCGGCGGCCTTCGCCATGCTGGCGATGAGGTCCGCTCGGGTCATCTACATGCCGAAAGCGCCGCGGGCCTCGTCCATCACGCCTTCCGTGATGGTCGCCAGGCCCTTGGCCTCGGCATAGCGTTCGATCGCACGGCGGGCCATGGGCTGGATGAAGTCGGGGATCCGGGCGATGCGCACTTCGGCCTCCGGGCTCCAGGTGACGGCGGCGGGCACCGCCGTCGCGCCCTCGCTCAACATCGCCGCGAACGGGCAACTGCTCGCCGGCGGCTCAGCCGTCGGCGCTTCCGTGAACGCGTCCGGCCTCGCGCCGGCCATCGAGGCGCGCAGGTGCTCGAAGGGCGCGGGCGGCGTCGTGCGTCCACCGATCTTCACGCCGAGGCTCTGCACCATCTGCGTCTCGAACGCGTTGGTCAGCATCGCCACGCGGAAGCCGCACTCGGGACAGCGAAACGTCACCGTGAGGGAGCCCTCGTCGGGCCCGGCGGTGCCGTGGAGCTTCATCGGTTCGTCGCAGTCGAGGCAGAGGAACTTCATGGCCGCGTCATTCTAGCAGGCGTCGGCAGCCGTGGCCACGTGCGGAGCGCCAGCGGTGTCTGCAGCAACAGGATCGCGGCGACGGCGCCACCGGCGAGCATCCACCATCCGGTCAACACGCCTCGTGCGACCACGACGGAGAAGAAGATGTACGCCGAGAACCGCGCGCGACGATGCCGAGCGAGTATCAACGCCGCGACCACGGGCGCGGCGACGCCAGACACCCACCAGTGGCCGACGGCGAGCGCGAACGTCGCGTAGCCGGCGAGCGCCAGCGCGAGACCCAACGCGAGCGCGCGCTCTGCGCGATGCGACGACGACTGCGACATGGAGCGCAGCGTAGGTGAGAGCTGTCGTCGAGTCAAACGCAGGCCGGGTGCCCATCGGTACCCGGCCTCGCGCCTCACGCCGAAGCGAGCATTCGCGTCAGAAGGAAATCTTCGAGGGACTTCCGGACTAGAATGCCGAGCGATGTGGTTCGTTCAGCGCGTCATCCCGTGGCTGGTGCTCGCTCTGGTGGCTTCGCCGGCGCATGCCGCCGACACGGTCTGGGAAGCCCTGCAGACGGCCGGCAGCATCGTCGTGCTCCGTCACAGCTTCGCGCCCGGCGGCTTCGATCCGCCCGACGCCAGGCTCGATGACTGTTCCACCCAGCGCAATCTCGACGACAGCGGCCGCCGTCAGGCCAGGCTGATCGGCGAGGCGTTTCGGCAGCACGGCATCACGGTCGGGGCGGTGCTCTCGAGTCCTCGCTGTCGATGCCTCGACACCGCCCGGCTCGCGTTTGGACGGGTCGAGTCGTGGGACCCACTTCAAGGCGCTCTCGACGACACGCAGCTTCGGCGGCAGCGCGTCGACGAGATCAAGAAGGTGATGAGCGAGCACCGCGATGGACCGCCCCTGGTCCTGGTCACTCACGGCAGCGTCGTCACCGATTTGACCGGCCTCAACGTGAGAATGGGTGAATTCGTGGTCCTGGGGCGTGGGGCTGACGGCGCGTACTCGGTTGCGGGTCGGCTGTACGTGGAGTGAAGGCCTGACGAGCGACTCAGCTCACAGACGAGCGACGAACGACTCGAGCGAGGCTCCGTCGAACGTCTCGTCGGGTGCGTGACACACGCGGCACGCGCGGACGCCGATCTCCGAGACCATCGTGTAGCCGGTGGCCCCGTGGCGCCAGATGATCACGTCGTAGCCGCGTTGTCGGATCCGCTTGAACCTCGGGCTTTCTCCCAGGGCCAGCCGGTTGTAGGCCTCCTCTCCGACGATGAAGAGCGAGACCCGGTGTTGATCGAGCTGATATTCGATGGCCGCGGCATCGGCATTGGCAAAGCGCGACATGCGGCCGCCCACCAGCGTGACCTTGGGGTCCTTGACATTGGGAAGAACGACCTTGAAATCGACGCGCTGCCGGAACCAGCGCTCCATCAAGCGATGCGACACCCCGGTGACCTCTGGTGGCACGAGCCCGCGACCGAGCTTCTGATGCTGATCGATCGACATGTCCGCGACGTCGCTCAGTCGATTGCCACGCGGCACCGATCCGATCGAGCCAGGGCCGAGCGTGATGCTGATGGCGAGCACGACGGCGGCCGCGATCGTAGAGAGCCACGCCCTGGGGCCTGGCGCCGCGGGGTTGACGAGCGGGTCAGGGGCCGGGGCAGGCTTCGAGATCCGGATCTCACGAAGAGGCTCCCCGCTCGGCTCGTCCCCACTCGCGTCCCCTCTCAGGTGCCCACGGATCGCGGCCACGAGGGTCGCAGGGGAGCACGGCCTGGTCAGGAAGGCGTCGGCACCGGCACTGTGGACGGTCTCGCGCACTCCTGGCAGCGTGTGGCCGGTGAGGACGATGATGGGGATCGCCGCCGTGCGATCGTCCGCCTTGAGGCGCCGGCACACCTCCAGGCCGTCGAGTACGGGCATCACGAGGTCGAGAACGATCGCATCGGGCTGCTGGCGCGCCACGATGTCGATCACCTCGCCCCCGTCCGCCGCCTCGTCCACGACGAAGCCGGCAAGGGCCAGCGGCGCGACATACAGCGCCCGCTGGTCTCCGGCGTCGTCAGCGATCAGGACTCGCGTCATCTGTCCTCTATCCACGAAGATATGACCGTTTCCCTGACAGCAAGAGTCAGTCCAGCCCCGAAGGACGTTCAAGTTTGCGGAATCGCGTGGGTTTACTCTCATGAAGCGATCCGGGCAAATGCCCGACGCGGGCAAATGCCCTCATGAGCCGTTCGGCAGTGCAGCATCCCCAGCCCAGCACACTGGTTCGGTTCTACGGCTCGACCCGTAGCTGGGCGCCGACGGGCAGCTCTCTTGAACCGTAGCTTGTCGCTGCCGAGGCCCGCTTGACGAAGGTCCTCGCCGGACAGATTCTCTGGGCGCGTCGGAGAGCTTGGCGAGGGAAACAGTATGAGAACGGTCGCCGTGCTTGCGCCCGCAGTTCTCCTCGTCGCCGGGCCGCCGAGTGTCCCCGGGTCGCGAAGTGACGCCGGCCCAGCTGAACTGCGCCCCCGCGGCTGACTGCACCCAAGTCATGAAGCGACGCGACTTCCTCCGTCATGGCGCGATGGCTCTGGCACCCCTCGCCGGATGCACGCCACCGCCTCGGACGAGCGTCAGTGCGGGCTCTGGATCGCCTGCTGCTCGCGTCATCGTCGTGGGTGCTGGGCTGGCGGGACTCGCCGCTGCTCACGAACTGACTCGCGCGGGTGTCGAGGTCGCCGTGCTTGAGGCGCGCGACCGGCCCGGAGGCCGCGTCCACACCCTGCGGGAGCCGTTCTCGGACGGCCTCCACACGGAAGAGGGCGCGGTCTTCCTGCCCGACAACCACGAACTTACGATGGGCTACTGTCGCGAGTTCGGCCTCCCGCTCGTCCCGGTGGTGGAGCGGGCGGCCGGGAAGCTCTACCACGTCCGCGGTCGACTGATCCGGTTCGGGCGAGGCGGCAACCCCACGTGGCCGTTCCCGCTCACCGACGAAGAGGCGCAGCTCGGCTACTCCGGCATCTGGAAGAAGTACGTGGGCGACGCCCTCCATGATCTCGGCGATCCCTCTACGCCGGACTGGCCCACCGATCCGCGCGTCGAGCGTCTCGATCGGATGAACGGTGCCGAGTTCCTCGCCGCACGGGGCGCCTCGCCGGGCGCCATCGCGCTGCTTGGCGTCGGCTACTTCGACCTCCTCGGTGACGGCCTCGAGAGCTACTCGGCGCTGCTCCTCGTCCGTGATCTCGCGCTCAGCCAGACGCCCCACCAGACGTTCTCCATCAAGGGCGGCAACGACCGGCTGCCGCGCGCGTTCGCGTCAGTCCTCGGTCACCGCATCCACTACAACTCGCCGGTCGTGCAGGTCACGCCCGGCGAGCGCGGGGCGCGCGTGGTGGTGGAGCGCCGCGGTGAGCACCAGACGCTCACGGCGGATCACGTCATCGTCGCCATCCCGTTCTCGGTGCTGCGCCGGCTCGACGTCGGACCGGGGCTCACCCCGACCAAGCGGCAGGCGATCGACGAGCTGCCGTACACCTCGGTGGCTCGCGTGTACCTCCAGGCCAACCACAGATTCTGGGTTGACGAGGAGCTGCCCACGTCGGCCAGCACCGACCTGCCCGTGAAGTGGATTTTCGAGCCCACGCTGAACCAGCCGGGCCCGCGCGGCATCCTCGAGTGCTACACAGCGGGGCCGCCAGCGCGGGCGATGACCAACATGGCGCCTCAGGAGCGGATCGACTACGCGCTGTCCTACGTCGACCACGTGTACCCCGAGATCCGTCGGCACTTCGAGCGCGGCGCCTCGAAGTGCTGGGACGAGGACCCGTGGGCCCGCGGCGCCTACGCGTGGTTCCGACCAGGCCAGATGCGCTCACTGCTGCCCCACATCGCGCGGCCGGAGGGCCGCCTGCACTTCGCTGGCGAGCACGCCTCGGCGTGGCCGGGGTGGACGCAGGGCGCGCTCGCATCCGGCGTGCGCGCCGCGCAGGAGATCCTCACCGCCGCTTGAGGGCGCGCTCGGCCGCCGGCCTCCTCCGACGGTCGGGCGACTCCGAAGATCGCAGGGGAAAATTCGCGTCAGGCGGCGAGGAGGAGCTACTGTTGTTTGATCCGTTCCTTCCTTGGTCTCGGTGGAGGTGCCGCGATGACCTGCGAAGACTGCGAGGAGCTAAACGGACCGAGCACCCTCGAAAACGCCGCACACAAGATCACCCTTCTCGCGTCACCTCCGACCCGCGCACTGGCGCGGGTACTGCCTCACGGCGTGAAGAAGGCGCTCGTCACCTTACTCCTGACGGTGACCGACGTCCTGCGCAGGTAAGATCACCGCAAGCTCGGGCGCGGCCTCGAGGATCTCGCCGCTGGCCACGTCCACGGGCCGTTCAAGACGGCGAAGGCCTAACCGAGCCTTCTCGGCGCAGCTCGAACGATCGACGATCTGTTGGCTGACGCGCAGTTAGCTGATAGCATCAACGACGCGAGCCGGGGTAGCTCAGAGGCAGAGCAACTGATTCGTAATCAGTAGGTCGCGGGTTCGACTCCCGCCCCCGGCTCCAGCTGAGAAAACTTTTTCCGTCTTGAATCGTCGAGATACCTGTCGGATCGTTCTGCTAGCGAGATGGCCACGGTAGTCCTGGTTGACGATCACGATTCCCAGCGCGAGATCTACGAGCTGGCGCTCAGTACCGCCGGCTTCGTCGTTCACGAAGCGGCAAGCGGTGAGCGGGCCATCGAGATGGTTCATGTCCTTCGCCCGGACGTCGTCGTGCTCGATCTCGCGATGCCGAAGCTCGACGGGTGGGAGGTGTGCCGGCGCCTGAAATCGGATCCCGAGACGCGCGGCATCCCGATCGTCGTCGTCACTGCCCACATCGTGCCGGGAGTTCGGGAGAGCGCCGAGCATGCCGGCTGCGATGCCTATCTGACGAAGCCTTGCCTCCCCAACGAGCTCATTGCCACAGTCCGCGCGCATCTCAAGCGCGCAGTTGCCTGACGCTACCCGAGCACGTTACATCCCCCCGCCCCCGCCGCCGCCACCCCCACCCCCGCCACCTCCACCGTCGACCCAGGTGTACGTCATCACCGACAGACGGTAGCTCGGCGCCGGTGGGGCCAGGACCTCGAAATAGGCCCGCGAGCCTGGTGCCACGTCGCCGGGAATCCGGTCGATAGTCGTGGAGGTGACGGCTCCGGCAACGTCGAGCCCTTCCACTTTCAGGCGGAGATCGGTGGCGGCCGCCAGGCCCCAGTGGTTGGCGATGTAGCCTCGCA
>Ga0209158_1001677_pt1 | contig 14553 bp, 7 predicted proteins | sample GraSoiAngelo_140_FD_185897 | JGI IMG/M metagenome (GOLD analysis project Ga0209158, IMG submission 185897) | Grasslands soil microbial communities from the Angelo Coastal Reserve, California, USA - 14_0929_12_30cm (SPAdes) (version 2) | ecosystem: Environmental > Terrestrial > Soil > Grasslands ...
CGCCAGAATCTCGGTGTTTCCCCATTGATTTTCCAGCAGTGCGACAGCTGAATCTTGGTCTGCCGGACTCAGGTAGACGAACGGATTCATGACGGAACACCTAGCGCGGCAAGTACCCGGTCAGGAGTGAGAGGAAGCGACGGCACGCGGACGCCGATGGCATTCGCGACGGCATTCGAAATCGCGGCACCGGGCGAAATAACGGGCGGTTCACCGCAGCCCACGATGCCGCGTTCATCGTATCCCTTCCCAGACATCAGATGAACTTCGAGCGTGCCGATGTCCCCGATCCCACATAGCCGATAGAACTCGACGTTCGGGTTAAGCATTCGTCCCAGGTTCTGATCCATTATCTTTTCTTCGAACAACGCATACCCTACGCCCATGATCAGCGCGCCATAACATTGGCTCAAGGTTGCCTTGCGGTTGATGATCAACCCGCAGTCCTGGACGGCGACCAGCCTGTTGATGCTGACAACCCCCGTTTCAACGTCGACGGAAACATCCGCCATTTGTACGCCGCCGACACCACTATCGTTCAGCGCTCCGGCTCCGGGGTTCACGCCTCTTGCGGTGATGGGTAATGCGCCGATTGCGGCACACGCTTGCTTCCAGGTGACCGTCGACTGTCCATCAGTGACCTTACCACCTGCGGCTTTCAGCTTGCTGGGATCTGCATGCAGTGCTGGGGCGATCTTCGCGAACAGTGCCTGAAGGGCGTCTACCGCGGCACGCCGCGTCGCCGATCCCATCCCGCCGACCGTCCCGCTACCGCCGGAACCAGCTGAGGAAGATAGCGAACTGTCCCCAACTTGTATCTCAATGTCTCCGACTTGAAGCCCGAAAGTCTCGGCAGCGATGATTGCCATGACGGTTCGCGTTCCCGTACCGATGTCTTGCGTGCCCGCGGAAACAGCGACCGAGCCGTCCGAATTGATCGTCAAGCTGCAGGCAGCGGGATGGGCAGTGCCAGCCCAGGTGTGGAAGGAAAGCCCCAAACCCTGGCGGATGGGCCCTGCGCTGCCTTTTCCACGCGGGTGCCACCGCTTCGTCCAATCCATGGCCTTGGCCGCCACAGAAAACTCTTCTTGGTAAATCTTGGCCCGCGGCCCGGTCAGCGCGATGTTTGCCAGCACAAGATCGAGCGGATCCATGCCGAGCTTAGCGGCAAGGTCTTCTAGCGCGCACATCGTCAGAAGGCAAGCCTGAGGCTGGCGCGGCGCTCGCATCGACCGGGCGCTGCCGATGTTGTTGATAATGGTGGTGTGCTGTTTGCGCTGGTTTGGAACGTTGAACAAGTAAGGCACGGGAAAATCAGCGCCGCCCGTGACGCCGCCGGTGCTCCAGGTCTCGGACTCCCAGCCTGTGAGATTGCCCTTTGCGTCCGCGCTGAGCTTTATCGTCCCGTATGCCGATGGCCGGCAACCGCCCGTTTCCTGTTCGGTTCGACGGTTGACGATCAACCGTACCGGGAGCCCTCCGGCAAGTTTGGAAAGCTGTGCAGCGGCTAAGCCCCAGCGGTCTGCCGCGAGTTTCGCACCGAAGCCGCCGCCTTCAAACTCGGCGCGGACACGAATTTTGGAAGCGGGCACTCCGAGTGCCTTGCTCATCTGTGTCACAATTCCCGATACCGATTGAGTGGAAATGTGCACATCCAATGCTCCTGAGCGCCAAGCGACAACGCTGCCGTGAGGTTCAAGGCAGCAGTGTGTGATTACTGGCATTGAGTAAGTTGCCTGCACAACAGCCGCTGCTTTGGCAAACGCGCCGTCAGGATCACCCTGCACTTCCGGTTTCATCGGCTGGGCAAAACCGTCAGGAGGGTGCGGACTGGCATCGAGCACGAGATGCGGCAATTCGCTGTATTGCACTTTCACGGCTTTGGCAGCCAGTTGTGCCGATAGTTCATCGACAGCCGCTACCGCCACGACGTCATCGCCTGCCCAGAAGATCTCCGTGCCGGGTTTCTGGATGACCGTGACGGCCTTACAGCCGGGGACTTTTTCAGCCGCGCTAGTGTCAATGCTGATGATCTTTGCATGCGCGTAAGGACATCCCACGGTAACGGCATATAACATTCCGGGCGCTTGCACATCAGTCGTATAAGCCGCGCGACCGGTCACCTTGAGAGGCGTGTCGATGCGGGTGACGTCCGTGCCGATGGTAGTCCGGCTGCCGGCTATAGGCCACGAGTAGTCAGCCACGCTTCCTCCCCTCCGTTGCCATTGCGGATGTCTTGGGAGTCTTGGACATGCTCAGCAGTGCCTCTTCGATCCCTGCGTAGGTGCCACATCGGCAGAGGTTTCCGCACATACCCTTCCGGATGTCCTCTTTGGTTGGAGAAGGATTGTCGGCCAGAAATGCGGTCGCCGACATGATGAACCCCGGGGTGCAGTATCCACATTGGGACGCGTCAGCAGCGACAAAGGCCTGCTGCAAAGCATCAAGAGTGCCGTCTGGCGCAAGCGATTCGACGGTCTCGATCTTCGCATCTTGCGCATCGATAGCCAGAATCGAACAGGAGTACACCCGCTTGCCATTCACGAGCACGGTACATGCGCCGCAGGTTGCGCGATCGCACACCTGCTTCGCTCCCGTGAGGCCTAGTTTCTCGCGTAGCACTTGGAGCAAGGTAAGACACGGCTCGCAGTTTATGGACTGTGCTTGGTTATTTACATTCAATTGGATGCTGACCGGGCCTGGACCAAGATCCATCATGTAAACCACCATTTTGGGAGGTTCGCGCGTCTGCTTGGCGCTTGTTCTTGGCGGTTAGGCATAGCGACCGCCACAGAGACTGAAAATGTGCTCCGCTCGCTAATCCGAGCAACCCTGCTGATCGACAAACACATCAAGTTCTCAGGCGCGGAATATTCGACATGTGCTGGCGCAAGCTCTTCAGCGCTGAGCAACTTTAGAATATGTACCTTGCGCCTTCGATACCTAAAATGTCAACCAAATAGGTGGTTAAAATAGGTGGTGCAATGATGTGCGGGCTGGCCGTATGCAAAAGCGAAACTGCGGAATCAACGGCAACCGCACAGTCTCGCACTGCTGGAATCCTGGCGCAGACTGCCTAGCAGACATTTTATAACTACAATGGCATCTACCTTGACGCCCGCCGCTAAAGCTTGTTACGCTCCGCCACCTTGAAACAGCTTCCCCAGGAGAACCTCTCGTCGAGGGCCGCGGCGCCCCATGTGGGGAGCACATGAGCCCTAAGGATGTACTTGCAGTGTTTGGCCGCGACGTAATTTGAAACCTTCTCAACGCCCGCTAACGGAACGCCGGATGCTTCGGCGCTTTTAAGCAACACGAAGACAGAAAATGAGGACTGTGTACCCTCGATCTGCGAGCCGCTCGAGCTGCCAATTACCAGCTCGTGGAAGTAGGAGCGCCACACCAAGGACTGTAGGCCAAGAGTCGTCCGGGCTGGTACACCAACCCCGCACCGATAAATAGCAATTGACACCCGGGCTTATGTTTAGCTCATCTGATAAGTAAACCGGACATGTCCGGTAACCGGGCACGGGCAACCGCAGCCTTTTCCTTGACAGTCTAGGAGAGAAGGGTTATATTCCTAGCTCATCTAGGAGAGATCGTTTCCGTGGGCAAACAACTGGACCTTCTGCAAGGCACCCTCGACATGTTGATCCTCAAGGCCGTTTCGCTGGGGCCGCTACACGGCTACGGGATTCTGCTACGCATCCAGCAGATTTCGAAAGATCGGCTGGAGATTCAACAAGGCTCGCTGTACCCGGCACTGTACCGCCTGGAACACCTGGGCTGGATTACCAGTGAATGGGGCGAGTCGGAAAACAAGCGCAAGGCCAAGTATTACCGGCTCACGGCGGCCGGAAAGCGCCGGTTGCAGGCGGAAACCCAAAACTGGAACAGCATGGCGGACGTTATCGCAGGAATCCTGGGCACAAAACCGGAGGAAGTGTGATTTTTTGGAGCCGGCTTCGCTCTTGGTTGCGGGCGACTGGCCATCGTGCTCGTATGGAAAGCGAAATGGATGCGGAGCTCCGGTTTCATATCGAGGCGCTCGCCGCCGATTTGGTTCGCAGCGGCTTATCGCGCCAGGAAGCGCTGCGCCGCGCTCGCCTTGAGTTCGGCGCCATCGAGCGCGTCAAAGAGGAAGGCCGGGAGGCGCGCGGTGTCAGCTTTGCTGATGAAATGATGCAGGATCTTCACTACGGACAGCGTGTCCTCTCGAAGAGTCCGGGCTTCGCAGTTGTCGCCGTACTCACACTGGCTCTGGGCATCGGTGCCACGACCGCGATATTCAGCGTCGTCAATGCGGTCTTGATGCGGCCGCTGGCCATGGAAGATCCCTCTCGCGTGGTGTATTTGCAAGAGCAGTGGCGGGATCTTTTCCCCGGCGTCTCAGTCGGCAACTTCGCCGATCTAAAAAGACAGAGTACCTCTTTTGCCAAGCTATGCGCCTCGAACAATGCTAGTTTCAACCTCGAAGCACGAGAACTCCCGGAGCGCGTGGATGGCGAAATCGCTACGGCGGATTATTTCCCGACCTTTGGAGTGCGGCCCATCGCCGGACGCTTCTTCACAGCCGCTGAGGACCAGCCCGGTCAGGCGCGTGTTGTGGTCATCAGTGAGCGGTTGTGGCGCACGCGGCTTCATGCCGATCCCTCCGTCGTCGGCCAGCCAATACGCATCAACGGCATGCCTACCACAGTGGTTGGCGTGATGCCCAAGAGCTTCGATCCATTGCTAAGCAACTCTGATCTTTGGATTCCGGCGGCCTACACCGCGGAGCAGCTGGCCGATCACGATGACCATTATCTGAATGTGATGGGTCGTCTTAAGGCAAGTGGGTCGTTAGGGGAGGCCCAATCGGAGCTCCATGTGATTGCCCAACGCCTGCAGCAGCAGTACCCGCTTGACGATAAGGACCGCGGTTTTCGCCTGCAGCCGCTCGCTACCGCGCTGCTGGGCGACCAGCGCTTGGGCCTGCGTATGATGCTCGCCGCCGTCGGCTTTTTGTTGCTGATTGCCTGCGCGAATATTGCGAATCTGCAGCTGACCCGCTCTCGCTCTCGCCAAAAAGAGATTGCCATGCGGGCGGCGCTGGGTGCTTCGCCGAACCGCATCGTACGCCAGCTTCTTGCGGAAAATCTCGTGCTCGGGCTTGCCGGCGGTGTTGTTGGTGTTTTGCTCGCGTACTGGGCCGTATCCTGGATAATCGCCCACGGGCCCGCCGAAATGCCGCGGCTGGATCAGTCGCGTATCGACGCCAGCACGCTCGCCTTCGCTTGTGCGGTTGCTCTCTTCTCCAGCTTTTTCTTTGGACTGGCTCCGGCCCTTCGCTCCGCTTCGACTCGTCTGAACGAGGTCTTCAAGCTGGGCTCCAGCACGTCCGGGGGCGCTCGCGATCGAGTCCGGAGTCTCCTGGTAGTCTTAGAAGTGTCCCTGGCTTTAATTCTGATGGTTGGTGCTGGACTGCTGGTCCGCAGCGCGCTGCTGGTGTCGCATGTCGATGCGGGCTTTGATACTTCCAACGTCGTTGTCGGGCGCGTCGGACTCCCCGATCCTGGCTATCACGATCCCACCGTTGCGCGGCAAACGTTTGAACGTATGATCACGGTCGCGGCGGCTTTGCCTGGCGTTGAGTCGGTTGCGGTCGTTTCGCGTGCTCCACTTGCTGGCGGCGGAGGCAGCAATGGCCTGCTCGCCGAAGGCCAAGCAATTGACCCGGCGAATTTCGTGAATTCGCAACTGCAAATCGTCTCGCCCAGCTATCTCTCCACCGCCCGCGTGCCACTGAGAGCCGGCCGCGACTTCACTCCCCAAGACACGCGAGACCGCACTCTCGTTGCCATCATCAACGAAACTCTTGCTCGCACCATGTGGCCCGGCGAAAACCCCATCGGCAGGCGATTCGTTTGCTGTGAGGCCGGACCGAAAGGCCGTATGGACCCGGTGTGGCACGAGGTCGTCGGAGTGGTGGCGGATGTGCGCGCATGGGGTCTCGACCACCAGGTCCAGCCGGAGTTTTACATCCCGATTGCGCAAATGCCGCCCAGTGCATGGGATTGGATTGGACGCACCATGGACCTGGTGGTGCGGACTCGCGGGGGCGTGGTGCCAGTCCACGAGTTGCAAAGTGTAGTGGCCTCCGTCGCGCCCGCTGTGCCGATTTATCGGCTCTCCACCATGCAGCAGAAAATCTCCAGCACGCTCGAGCGGTCGCACTTCGATACCTTCCTGCTGGCCATTTTTGCCAGCACTGCTCTACTACTTTCATCAGTCGGAATTTACGGAGTCCTTTCAAACATTGTAGCTCAGCGCACGCGCGACATCGGGATTCGCATGGCGCTTGGTGCATCGCAAGTGCAGATTGCTTGGGATGTGCTGGGCTTCGGAATGCGCCTTGCCGGCATCGGACTGGCTCTAGGCCTGGTCGGCGCGTTAGCGGCCACGCGCTTGCTCTCCTCTTTGCTGTTCCGTGTGCGCCCCACCGACACAATCACGTTTACTGCCGTATCTCTGATCTTGCAGGTTGTCGCGTTGCTGGCCAGCTACCTGCCCGCGTGCCGCGCCACCCGCGTCGATCCCATGGTGGCCTTGCGTTACGAGTGAGGGCTATTTCGAACCACAAGCGAATCATGAAACCTGCGGAACTTCAGTGGAGCCTTTCTGAATCGCTCACAAATCTGCTTCATCAACGATGGTCGCGAGTTCTCGATAGCGACACAGCGCGTTTGCCAGTTGCATCTGACGAGGGGTGCGACATTCGGGCTCGAATAGACGCGGGCTCCCCACCACAATAACCGCCGACATTCCCCGCGAAGTTGCAACATTCAGTCGATTCAAACTGAAAAGAAATTCCATTCCCCGCGGGGCTTCTTCCGGCGACGACGTCGTCAGTGAATAAATCACCACGGGTGCCTCTTGCCCCTGAAATTTGTCCACCGTCCCGATCCGCATTTTCTGCAGCCGGGCCGATAAGTCCGCTACCTGCGCGTTATACGGTGCCACAATCAAGATATCGTCTTCCTTTAGCCGCCGCCTATTGTCCGCGTCTCGGAACCATCGCACTTCCGGCTTTAGCAATCCCTCCACAATCCGCGCCACTATTTCCACTTCCTTTGCGCAGGAGTTCCGATTCCCCTCGTGCTCCACGGGAACAAACCACAAGCCGGCCCCGTTCAGACACGGGTGTCCTTCCAGCACACGACTGTGCGTCAATACTTCGGACTGCAATCGTTCTTCGTAAAAAAGTTCCGAAGTGAACTCGCAGATTGTCGGATGTAGCCTCCACGTTCTTGGCAACAAGAATCCCGTGTCCGCCGAAATCGTCTTATGGTCACCCAGCAGGTGCTCTAGCGCCGATTTTTCCGCCCCATCCGGATGGCTCCCCTTCAGTGGCCGCTCCAATTGCTGCGGATCGCCGATAAGCACAAGACTCCTCGCAGCCTGCGACACCGCGAGCACATCCGCCAGCCCCATCTGTCCCGCCTCATCGATGAACAGCACGTCCACTGCTTCGAAAGCTGCTTCCGGCGACCACAGCCACGACGTCCCGCCCAACACCTTTGCTCGGCCGGATTCTAGCGCCGCCCACCCCTCCTCGTTCTTCCTGGCGACGGCAATCGCTTCGGTAGGTTCTTCCACGTCCGACCGCTGGATGCACCGCACACCTTCCTGGTTTCCTTCCTTCGCCGCACCCACCACTTCTTCGAGCAGCTTCCGAATCACTTTGTGGCTCAAGGCGGTAATGCCAATCTTTTTTCCCTCCTTCACCAACTCACAGATCATTCGCGCGCCTGTGAACGTCTTTCCCGCGCCCGGCGGCCCCTGTATCGCAAACACAGAATCTTCCAGCGCACATACGATCCGGCAAGCTGTGCTCTTGGGGCCCTCGCCGGCCAGCGGCTCCAGCGTTTCGCCTCTCGCGAGGCGCGGCCGCTTCCGCAGCAGCAAGTCTCGCCCCGCACGATATCTTCCGGCAGCCTCAATACCATTCGCCGCCACCCACTCGCCGACCCGGAAAAGCGCCTCCGTCTGCTCCTTCACCTTAAGCGGCCGCTCCCAGACGTACACCGCAGTTGGATGCAGTTCAGCAGTCTTTCTCGTTTTCTTAATATCGATGGTGTGTTCCACAGGGTCGATTGACAACACGCTACCGAACTTCTCGCCTTTGTAATACAGGTCTTGCTCGACGCGCGCTTCCGTCTCCTGTTTCGCGAATGCGTAGCGATCTACGGGAATCTTTCGTTCAACCACCAACCTCTCCAGCAACTTCAGCCCCGCCAACCCCGCTTTCTCTTCCAGCAAATCCAGATCGTCCAGCTCCGCCAGCCGATAACCCTCCCAAAACGTCGCCTTGTCCTCTCGTCGGTGCCAGTCCTGCAGCTGCGCTAGCAGCCACTGTGCCTGCTGCTCGTTGGTACGCGCCTTCGAGTCCGCCGGTATCCCTGCGGTTAATTCTTCTACCAGTGCCACAACGCGCTTCTGTCTTTCATCCAGTTCCTCGGACCCCTCTTCCGCCCGGTCCACAAATCGCGGCACATCAGTTGCGCCTTTCACCAATTTGCTCCGCTCCTCCTCCAGCCAATTCCTCAGCTTGGCCGTGGAAAAGCAATCTTCGCTGTTGTATCCCTCCATGGCTTCGCGAGTCGATTCCGGCAGCTCTTCATCGCCCCAGCCCAACTCCAGCCGATGCTCCACATAGCGCATCGCCGCCCGCGACACATCCAGTGGCGTCTTGCGCTCGAATTCGTAAAACGCCTCGATTTTTTTCAGCGAATACTCTTCCACGCTCGCCCGCACGCCTTGCTTGAACGCCTGATGCAAATCTACCAGCACGCCCGCTCGCAGTATCCGGTCGATTTCGTCTTCCCGCGTTACATACATTCCCATCAATCGTTTCAGCGCAGCCGGCTCGTACGCGCCGAAATGATACACATGCATCTTGGGATTCGCTTCGCGCCGCCGCATGACTTCGTCCACCAGCCACTCGAATCCCTTTTTTTCCTCCTCGCGATTCAGCGCCCAGCGCTTCTCGTAACGCAATTCGTCGCCCGCATTGTTGAATGCCAACCCGAACAGATATTGCAGTCCCCATTGGCCAACGAACGGATCGCCTTCCAGATCAACAAACACATCGTCCGCCGAAGGCTCAGGCAATCTGCAAAAGCCCAATCCCTCCGCAACCGGCAAAAGCACCTCATGCACCAGGCGCTTCTCTGAGCGACCGGTCACCTGCACCCGCGCCTGCTCGCGCACGCGCTCGATTCCTTCCCTTGAACCATGCTTGGGTCTCTCTTTCAGCGGTATCGGCAACACCGCCAGCTTCGCCATCGTCGCGGTGTCCCATTCTTCCAATTGGTTCCGTTGCTGCTTCCGAATTCCCGCCACCAGCGACAGATGATCGTCCCCACGCCGCCGCCTATCGCACTCGCGAAACCACCGGCACACGTCGCAGTGCGCCACCGGCTCTGGGTACGTCTCGATCCTGCTGCCGCCTTGCACCGCCCGAGCCAGCCGGTCCTTAACGCAGCGGAAGTACGCCGCATATTCCGCCAGGCGATACGCTTCTCCCTCAAAGTTTTCGCCGGGAGGGATTACCCACATCCATTCCGGTCCACATCCCTGAATCTTTTGCAGCAGCTCCGAGTATGACGACAACTGCAAAATCGTGGCCGCCCTGGTTTCCCGCGTCAGCTTGCAGTCGTACACCTCGTACGACCAATTCCCGACCTGGCTCGGCTTCGCTACCCTTCTGAGAACGTCCGGCCGCCCAAACCAGCGGCCGTGGCTCAATGCGCCCTGGGCAATTACCTCCACCCCGCGCTTCATCGCCCGTTGGGTTTCCCCCAAGACCTGAGCTTCGTCCCCCGCGTTCGCTAGATTCAGTACCTCCAGCCCGCACTTGTCCAGAAACGCCAAATAAGCCGCCTCGTGCAGCGCGCCGCGCTCCCGCACAACCCACAGGTCCGGCGCCTCAAAGTCCGGCGCAGTCCGCTCTCCGCGTGCAACGCTAAGATCAAGACTCGTAAGGTGACGACAGGCAAGGTGGTTGCTGAGGTCCGTCGCCGCTAGACGAATTGCACCGCCTACGTCTTTCATGTCTCCGAATAATACCTGTATGAACTGGCTGATACTATCTCCAGCAAAACGCCAAGCAAAAAGCACGCGTTGTACGCTCTCTCCAGGGCTTCGGGGGGTGCCAACGTGGGGTCAAGTGGTTCTTCTTGGCAATGCGGTGCCCGCGGTTGAGAATTTGCTCGATGAGCGTGAGTATCTCCCGCGATGTATCAGCTGCCTGTTGGACTCGTTTTTTTCACTGCCGTTAGAAAAAATTCGAGCCACGTCTCCCACTCTGGAGTGCGTGCAGACAACCAATCAATGCCGGTATCTCTGTCAGATGAGGCGGATAGAATTCTTGGGTACCACAGCTATGCCAGAGTTCCTTGGAGCACTTCGCGGAGTAGCTCTTGCTTTTGCATGGTGAGCTTCTTCCCTTGCGCCGTAAGGTAAAACACGTCGATAGCCTTGTGGCCTTCCGTATCGATCAACGCGACTTCGATGTTGCACCCCAAGCGCGCCAGCGCCGAACCGATCTCATAGAGCAATCCCGGATGGTCCTGGGTAACGATTTCGAGCAGCGTGCTGTGTGCCGAAGACGCGTCGTCGAAGTTGATGCGCGTCTCGACGGTGACCTTGGGTGCGCGCCCGCGGCCGGCGCTTTCGCGGCTTTTCAGGAGTGGTTCCAGGGGCGCCTTTCCATTCACGACATCTGCGAGGCTCTTCTCGAAGCGCTCCGCCTCGCTGGGGTTCAGCTCCAGAGTGCGGTGCAGATCTGCGAAGTGGAAGGTGTCCAACACCACGCCGGCGGCATTCGCGAAGGCATCCGCCTTGTTGATGTTCATGCCCCAGCCCGTCAGCACGCCCGATATCGTCGCGAAGAGTGCCGGGCGGTCCGCCGCGAGCAGCGTCAGGGAGAAACCATGGCGGGTGGCGAGGAGCTCCGTCTGCACGGGATCCGTTCCCAGCTTCTGGTAAAGCGCCAAGTGCGCCGCAATCTCCGCCGCCGAATGCACGGCGAGATACCGCCGCGGGAATCCTTCGAGGAACCGCTCGATCTCTTCGAGGGTGGTGTCGCCCGCCAGCGCCTGCACCCGCTCGAGCAGCGAGCCTTCATCCGGCGCGTGCAAGCGGTCGCGATCCAGCGTGCGGCTGAAGTGGTTTGAAGTGGCCACGAAAAGCTGCCACAGCATTTCCGCCTTCCATGGCGTCAGCGCTTCCGGATTGACGGAGTGAATGTCTGCATAGGTCAGCAGGCATAATCTTTGCAGACGTTCCAGTGTTGTGACGGACTGCGCAAAGGCCGAAACGGTGGCAGGATCAAAGATGTCTCTCCGTTGCACGGTGGCCGACATGTCCAGGTGGTGTTCGATGAGGAAGTGAACTTCTTCTTTCTCTTCCGACGAAAGGTTCAATCGCTTGGCGGCGCTAGCGAGCGCCGTGAGGCCGCCCGTAACGTGATTCTCCACGGACATTCCTTTGCCCACGTCGTGCAGCAGCAGCGTCAGAATCAGCAAGTCCCGCCGCTCGGCGGTCTTCCACAGCGGCCCGAAATGCGCTCCGCGCTCATCCGGCGGCTCCGCCAATTCCTGCAGGTGCTCGATGGTTCGCAAAGAATGTTCATCCACGGTATAGCGGTGATAGAAATCGCGCACCACCAGCGAGTCGATCATCCCGAATTCCGGCAGGATTTCCGTCAGCAACCCCAGCCGTTGCATCGACCGCAAAGCCACACCCGGATAATCGGAGCTCAGAATCTCTCGCAGTGTGGCCCAGGGAATCTCCGTGTTCTTCGGAGGAAGTTCCGGATGTGTCAGGATATAACCGATGCTGCGCTCCGCCTCACGGCTCAGCGGAGTACCAGTGCGAGCGGCTTCCGCGAAGAGGGAGTAGGTGACCGCGCGGTCCGACAGCACCGGCTGGTCGAGCACCTCGAGCAGGCCGTCACGCACGGCGAAAAACTTGTCGTCACCTGGCTCGGATTTGGCGGCGCGCGCTGCGTTGAAAAAGCGCTGCCGCAGCGTTAACGGCATGGGCGCTTTCTGCTCGAGATAGCGCAAGAGCTGCCGGTTCAGCGTGCGGGCGTGACGAAAATACTGGCGCATCCATTCGGCAGGAGTCCGCGCCACCCCGTCGCCCACACCCAGCCCGCGTTCTGCTGCTGCCGCCTGCAGCTCATAAGTGAGGGTGTTATCGTTCCGGCCGTTGCTGTAATGCAGAAAACATCGGATGGCGCTGAGAAAATCGACGGCCGCCGCGGACAGCTCTTCCTCCGCGGCGGTGATGTTGCGAATCCCTTTTCTTTCGTCGACGATCTGCCGCAGCCAGATGGCCGCTTGATAATCGCGCATGCCGCCCGGCGACTCTTTTACGTTGGGTTCGAGGTGAAAGATCGTATTTCCGTAGCGTGTCAACCGCTCCCTGGTCAGCCTGTGGATTTGCGCCAGCAGAAAGGGCCGCGCTTGTTTCTCCGACGCGGGCAGCACTTTCGTGTCCAACTTGTCGAAGAGCGCGGCATCGCCCGCCAGGAATCGGCGATCCAGCAAGGCCAGGTGGAACTCCGCATTGTCTTCTTCGATCCGCTTACACTCTTCCAGGGTGCGCCCCGCCGAGCTGACCCGGAATCCGATGTCCCACAATGTTCGCGAGAATTCGGAGATGAGCGGCCTTGATTCCTGCTCGATTCTCTCGTTTCCCAGCAAGAATAGAATGTCCAGATCGGAGTAAGGGAACAGCATCCGGCGCCCGTAGCCGCCGAGCGCCAGCAGGCAAAGCCCTTGCGGCTCGCGGCTTTGGACGCGCAGGACTTCGTCAAAGATTTGCTGCACGTTGCGGTCCGCCAGCTCGCACAGCGCGCGCAGCGTTTCTCGCGCACTCGTACCGGTCTCAAATTGTTGCCGGATGCGTTGCCGTTCGGTGTCGGCCTGCGAGCCGAGCACGGATAGGGGCGTTGGGGAACCTTGCATGTTCTTTGCGGGTGGGATGCCCGGATCGAGACTGGGGCGTGCAGCGGTCGTCACGTTGATCGCCCTGCGGTCAATAAGCTGGCTGCCCGGCGGCCAAAAATGATTGGCTAGAGCGCGTTTTCACCGCGTTCCTCGTTGCGAATCCGGATGGCTTCCTCAACCCTCGATAGGAATATCTTACCGTCACCAATCTTCCCTGTCTTGGCTGTCTTCAAAATTGTGTCCACAACTCGGTTCACTAGCGCATCCGGCAGCACCATCTCCAATTTAATTTTTGGCAGCAGGTCCACCGTGTATTCGCGTCCGCGATACACCTCGGTGTGACCCTTTTGCCGGCCGTGCCCGCGCACCTCTGTCACCGTCATCCCCTCGATGCCTATTTCGCGCAGGGCATCTTTCACCGATTCAAACCGCGAGGGCTGAATGATTGCCTCAATTTTCATCATGGGTGATTCCGCTCCGCCCCCTGCCTGATGCTCCTTGTCAGCTTTCCCTACGACTCAAGGTTATAAGCCTCTTCGCCGTGTTGTGTAATGTCCAGTCCTTCGATCTCGTGCTCTTCCGGCACGCGTATGCCGGTCAGCAAGTCTACGATCTTGAGCAGCACAAGCGTTCCCACCAGCGCAAAGACCCAGGCGATCAAGACACCCATGAGCTGGTTGCCGACCTGGCCCCAATGCCCGTCCAGCGCGCCGACGGCCTTGCCCGCTCCAAAGATGGGGTTGATTACCTGTTGAGCGAACACACCGGTTAGCAGCGCTCCGATCGTGCCGCCCGCGCCGTGCACGCCGAAAGCATCCAGCGCGTCATCATATCCGAAGATGGCCTTCACTTTCGTCACCATCCAGTAGCAGACCACGCCCGCGATCAAACCAATCGCCAGCGCCGGCATGGGCCCCACAAACCCGGCTGCCGGAGTAATCGCCACGAGTCCCGCCACCGCGCCTGAAATCGCACCTAGCGCGCTGGCTCGGCCGTTCTTGAACCATTCCGCAGCGCTCCAGCTCAGTGCCGCTGCGGCAGCCGCGAAGTGTGTGGCCACGAACGCGCTGGTGGCCAGCGAATTGGAAGCGAGCGCACTACCGGCGTTGAATCCGAACCATCCTACCCACAGTAGACAGGCACCGATGAAGCTCAGCACCAGGCTATGCGGGGGCATCGGCTGCTTTGGATATCCGGTGCGTTTGCCAAGATACAGCGCGCAGACCAGCGCGGAAACGCCCGAAGAAATGTGCACAACCGTACCACCCGCAAAATCAAGTGTCGGAAATTTTCCTCCGAGGGAGGCGTTCAAGAACCCGCCCTTACCCCACACCATGTGCGCCAGCGGCGCATACACCGCCAGAAACCACAGCGCCAGGAACAGGACCGTGCCGCTGAATTTCATGCGTTCGGCGGTCGCGCCGGTAATCAGTGCCGGCGTAATGATCGCAAACATCAACTGGTAGACCATAAAGGTGAGTTGTGGAATCGTTCCGGCGTAATCTGGATTCGGGTCCGCACCCACACCGCGTAGAAACGCGTGCTCGAAGCT
>Ga0209158_1001682_pt1 | contig 14545 bp, 10 predicted proteins | sample GraSoiAngelo_140_FD_185897 | JGI IMG/M metagenome (GOLD analysis project Ga0209158, IMG submission 185897) | Grasslands soil microbial communities from the Angelo Coastal Reserve, California, USA - 14_0929_12_30cm (SPAdes) (version 2) | ecosystem: Environmental > Terrestrial > Soil > Grasslands ...
CCAACCGCGATCTTGGTTGCATCATGATCGATCACTACCTCGAATTCTTTGGTCGGATTCAAGGTCACTGACATGGCTATCCGGAACTGACCCGCCGCAGCCTGAAGTTGCAGGTCTGGGAGCGTTTGTTGCGTTATGCGCCCTGGGAATGCTCGCTCAACTGCGCGGCTCATGGCACGATCAGGAACCGGCATCACGTGTGGGCGTGCCTCATTCGTTTGAATTGCCGCGACAACCAAGCGAATCAAACTCTCAAGGTCGGCTAATGGTAGGTGCGTCCAACGTGTTTTTATCCGCGCTGACTCGGGCCACAACTCTCGGAGGTGCAGTCGGGGAGGAGGTTCATTACGAGGCCAAAATGCCGGTATGTGCTTGCGAATTTTAAGCAATTGCTCCAAATACCACATCGTCTTCGTGATGGCCTCCCACGGACCGAAGGGTAGCGCACCATAGACGAACGTCTCGGTCTTCTCGTCATACGTTTCATCCAACATAAGCAGAGGCCGCTCAGCGACGGCGGCTGGGTCTGTCCACGGCGCTCCTGCCCAAATCCGTTGTCCTCTCGCCCACACATGGCCCCAAGCGTCCAATTGACTACCGGCAAGAACTTCACGGAATTCTCTTTCGTGCTGATTCCATTCCGCCGCCGGCGGAATGGCGCCTCCGACCGTCCCGAAGAAGCTTTGCACGCTTGAAGGCATCTCCAGCCCGACCCGTGATGTCGAACTTACCTCAAGCCTGGCTAGACGTCGAAGCGCTCTTCCTCCACCGGCTTGCGCTCCGTCATGTTGAATCGTCCGTCATAGACCGGACGGCCACCGGTCGTCGGGCCCGGATACTGCACGAACAGCATGAGCCCGCCCGTCTCGGTGCGGAGCGGCTCCTCGAAATGCGGGTCGGGATAGAACATCATTGTGCCCGGACCGTACACACGGTCGCCGATGGCGAACTCGCCCTCGAGGATGTACCAGACCTGGGCGAAGTCGTGGCGATGCCAGGGATGGTGCGATCCGGGGTCATAGCGCACGAGCCCGGCGTTCGGCTCCGTTGGTCGCTCGGGCCGCGGATGGAACAGCATCTTGCTCCACTGGCCGGGCCAGCGCAGCGTTTCCCACGGGCGCTCGTCGATGTGGATGGCGTCGCACGGCTGGTCGGCGGTCTTGCTGGTCATGGTCGTATGCCCACCTCGGTTGTTTTGCCCCGGGGCTCAAGTGGCAAAATCATATCGGATCTGAAACCCGCAGTGGACGCTAAGCCGTCGGTTTTCCGACAGAGCGAGCGTCGGAATCCCGATCGACTCGACACGCGCTCGGTTCCCTCGCCTCGCCAACGGGCCGCCAAACGGCCTCCTGGGCCTTGGATCGATTCTTGCTCATCCACGGGCCGTGATGAGTTGTGCTGCCCTTCCCCGTCGACGGGTCGCCATGCCGTATCACTGCTCGTCCACGTGTCGGACGCGCACCCGCCGTGCCGAGCGCCGGCGGTTCGCTCGTTATGACGTCAATCTGCTGGTCCTCCTGACCGGGGGCGTCGGACGGACGGCCAACCTCAGCGAGACGGGCGTCCTGATGGAGACCGACCAGACGTTCCAGCCGATGGAGACGATCGAGTTCGATCTCGTCCTGGAGGAGCTCGATCCCGAGCGCCCCTACTGGATGCGCTGCCAGGGCACGATCGTCCGCATCGAGCCGGCGACGGACGGCTGGCGGATCGCCGTCGAGATCGATCGCTACACGCTGCCCGCCCCGCGCGACTGATCGACCCACCGCGATTGTTCCGCCGGCGCCAGGCGGGCGCCGACGGCACTGACGTAGCGAGACTCCACCGGATCGGGTACGATGCGCCCACTTCGCTTCCAAACCGGGAGGCTCGCGCATGACCTCGCCCTGGCCCAACGGCGCTCGCGTGGCCGTCATGTTGACCTTCGACTTCGACGCCGAGAGCGGTTGGCTCTCTCGCGATCCGTCGCACAAGGACCGACCCGGCGTCATCTCTCAGGGCCGGTATGGTCCGAACGTCGGCGTCCCGCGCCTCCTCGATCTGTTGCGCGTCGAGCAGGTGCCGGCGACGTTCTTCATCCCCGGGTGGGTGGCCGAGCAGTACCCGGACAAGGCGAAGAAGATCCGCGACGCCGGCTACGAGATCGGCCACCACGGCTATCTCCACGAGCGGGCTCAGCCCGACGATCCCGAGAGTGAGAAGCGCGGCTTCGCGCGTGGCATGGGGGCGCTCGACCGCGTGCTGGGCCTGAAGCCCGCAGGGTACCGCGCGCCGAGCTGGGATCTCACGCCGCTCACGCTCTCGCTCGTGAAGCAGCACGGGATGTTCTACTCGTCGAACCTGATGGACAACGTGTTCCCCTACGTGCACCCCGGCACGTCCATCGTCGAGCTGCCCGTGCAGTGGACGCTCGACGACGCGCCGTTCTTCATGTTCCACCCCACGTTCCTCAACCGGCCGATGAACAGCCCCGAGATCGTGTACGGGATCTGGCGCGACGAGTTCCTCGGGCTGTACGAGTGGGGCGGCCTCTTCAACCTCACGTGTCACCCGCACACGATCGGCCACCCTTCGCGGCTCCTGATGCTGCGCAAGCTGATCCGCTTCATCAAAGGCCACGAGGGCGTGTGGTTCGCCACCGGACGCGAGGTGGCCCAGCACTGGCTCAAGGTCGCTCGATGACGACGCCGACGCCGTTCCGGATCCACGTGCCCGATACCGTGCTCGCCGATCTGCGGGCCCGGCTCGAGCGCGTGCGATGGCCGGACGAGGCGCCGGGCGAGCGCTGGCGTTACGGGAGCGACCTCGCCTACATGAAGGAGCTCGTCGCGTACTGGCGCGACAAGTACGACTGGCGAGCCCACGAGACGGCCCTGAACCGCAACCGTCAGTTCACGGTCCCGGTCGGCGGCATCGGCGTTCACTTCATCCACGAGCTGGGCGTCGGACCCGATCCGATGCCGTTGCTGCTGTCGCACGGCTGGCCCGGATCGATCGTGGAGTTCCAGCGCATCATCCCGATGCTCACCGACCCCGCGCGGTTCGGCGGCGATCCCGCGGACGCCTTCACGGTCGTCGCGCCCTCGCTGCCCGGCTACACGTTCTCGTTCGCGCCCAATCAGCCACGCTTCGGCATCGTCGAGATCGCCGACGTCTTCGCGACGCTGATGACCGACGTCCTCGGCTACCGGCGCTTCGCGGCGCAGGGCGGCGACTGGGGCGCGTTCGTCACGTCGGTGCTCGGCGCGTCGCATCCGGACCGCCTGGCCGGCATTCACGTGAACCTGCTCGCCATCCGCCGCGATCTGACCGCGACGAAGCCGCCCACGCCCGAGGAACAGGCCTACCTCGTGGAGATCAAGAACTGGATGAGCGAGGAGACGGGCTACCAGGGGATCCAGGGCACCAAGCCTCAAACGCTCGCGTACGGCCTCACCGACTCGCCGGTCGGCCTGGCCGCGTGGATCGTCGAGAAGTTCCGGACGTGGAGCGACTGCGGCGGCGACGTGGACCGGCGGTTCGGCAAGGACGTCCTGCTGACGAACGTGATGCTCTACTGGGTGACCGGCGCCATCAACTCGTCGTTCTGGCCGTACTACGCGCGCAATCACAGCCCGTGGCCGATCACGGAGGACAAGCCGATCCGTGTCCCCACGGCCTACGCGTCGTTCCCGCGCGAGATCCTGCATCCGCCGCGAGCGTGGGCCGAGCGCGTCTACAACATCCAGCGCTGGACGCCGATGACGGCCGGCGGGCACTTCGCCGCACTGGAAGAGCCGGAAGCCCTGGCCGCGGACGTCCGCGCCTTCTTCCGGCACCTCAGATGACCAGGGTGACGCTGGGCACCGCCACACCGGGCGGTGGCTTTCCTGTGTACGGCCAGGCCGTGACCGAGACCATCCACGAGATCGACCCCACGCTCGAGATCGAGCCCCGCAACACCAAGGGGAGCACCGAAAACGTGCCGCTGCTCGAGAAGGGCGAGGTCGACATCGCCCTCGTCCAGGGTGAGGTGGCCATCGAATCGATCGGCACGCTGCCCATCCTGACCGCGATGTACGCGACCGCCGGGATGTTCGTCGTCCGGGCCGACTCGCGCTATCGGACGATCGACGACCTGCGCGGCCAGCCGATCGCCTTCGGCGCGCGCGGCTCGGGCCTGGTGATCCTGGCCCGTTACGTGCTCGACGGCCTCGGCCTGGATCAGCAGCGCGATTTCCAGGCGGTGTACCTCGACCGCGCGGGCGACGGCCCGGTCATGGTCCAGGACGGGCGTGTGGCGGCGCTCTGGGGCGGCGGACTCGGCTGGCCCGGATTCATGACGGTGGCCAAGTCGCCGGGCGGCGCTCGCTTCATCGTGCCCGACGCGGATGGGATAAAACGCATCCAGGCCAAGCACCCCTTCCTCAAGACGCTCACGGTCCCGGCCGGTGCCTACCCCGGGATCGAGGCCCCACTGACCTCCGTCGGCTCGTGGAGCTTCGTCATGACGCGGCCGACTCTGCCCGAAGACGTAGCCTACCGCCTCGCGCATGCTCTCCACCGGGGTGAGGCCGCGCTGGCCAAGCGATTGCCCCAGGCGGCGGAGACGACGGCCCGGAACACGATCGACGCGGCGCCACGCGCAGATGCGATCCATCCCGGCGTGCGTCGCTATCTCAGAGAGGTCGGCCTCGGTCGCTGACGCGGTCCGAACGCGACGCGCGCGCTGTTCTCCGTCCGCCGCAGAACACCCGCAACGTCAGCGTGACGGTGGAAGAGTCGGCCCCTCTATCGTCCTGCTTAGGTTGCCGCAGCAGTGCCCGCGTGGGTTCCGGGTGCGTTCCTCCTGCATTCAAGAATTTAGGAGGCATACTGAGAAAAGTTCTTCACAGCCGGTGGCGGCAATCGAGCAGTTCCTCCCGTTCGCTGCGTTGGCACAACGGATGCTGCCGTGAAGGAGCATGACACTCGAGATCTTTCTGGTGGGCCTCATCTCCGTCGGCATCGCGCTCTGGGGCAAGTTCGAAGAGCGCCGTGAACAGCGGCAGGTGCGAGCCCACGTCCACCGGCCGAAGCGTAGAGCTTAGCCGGCCGCTCGCCGTCCAGTATCGGAGTCCTCCGGCATCATGGAGGACTGGCCGATCTTCGTGACCGTTCCCCGATCCCTGTTGCCGTCGAGAGTGTAGGATAGGGCCCGCCAGCTCAAAATCGAGGAGGGCCGCATGCCGAACGTTACGATCCAGTGGTACGCAGGCCGCACCGACCAGCAGAAGCGCGAGATCGTGCAGGCGATCACCGACGCGATGGTGCGCATCGGCAAGACGACGCCCGATCAGGTCCACATCGTGTTCCAGGACGTGGAGAAAACGAACTGGGGAAATAAAGGAAGGCTTGCCAGCGATACGTAGCGGGTTGTAAAAGAGAATGTAGACAGCGCGGGTCCGGGGCGCAGGCCCTCCTGATCTAATCCTTCGGCATAGATCAAGGGGATAGCGACGTGGCTACTTTTCTGCGCCCAGCAAAGCCGGAGACGCGGCTGACCGCGCTCGCCAACGAGCGACGCAGCGTCCCCGACATCGTCGATTCGATCCTCGACCAGGCCCTCGCCCGCCGCGCCAGCGACATTCATCTCGAGCCGGGCGCCGAAGGCATGATGGTGCGCTTTCGCGTCGACGGCCTGCTCCAGCAAACCGCCGCCATCCCCGTCAGCGATCGCGCCGCCGTCGTCTCGCGCATCAAGATCATGGCGAACCTCGACATCGCCGAGCATCGCCTGCCCCACGACGGTCGCATCCGTCTGGTGCGAAAGGGACGCGCGCTCGATCTTCGCGTGTCGACCGTGCCGTCGCTCCACGGCGAAAAAGTCGTCCTGCGGCTGCTCGATCTCGACAGCGTAGCGATCCCGCTCGCCGGCTGCGGCCTCGCGCCCGATCATCTGTTGGCGCTTCAAGGACTGACGCGCCGGCCGCAGGGCACGATCCTCGTGACCGGCCCGACGGGCAGCGGCAAGACGTCCACGATCTACGCGTGCCTGAGCGACATCAAGTCCGAGACGACCAACATCGTGACGATCGAGGACCCGATCGAATACGAGATGGACGGCATCACGCAGATCGCCGTCCACGAGAAGATTGGTCTGACGTTTGCCCACTGCTTGCGCTCCGTTCTGCGCCAGGACCCCGACATCATTCTCGTCGGCGAGGTACGAGACCTGGAAACGGCGCGCATCGCCATGCAGGCGTCGCTCACGGGCCACCTCGTGTTCGCGACGCTCCACACCAACGACGCCGTCGGCGCCATCACGCGGCTCGCCGACATGGAGATTCCCCGCTACCTCATCGCCTCGTCGATGACCGCCGTGCTGGCCCAGCGCCTCGTCAGGCGACTCTGTCCGGACTGCAAGGTGGGATACGAGCCGGACGCCGCCACGCGCATGCTGCTCCACGCCGACGCGGCGCCGCTCACGCTCTATCGCGCCGAGGGATGCGCGTCCTGCCACAGCTCGGGCGTCATCGGTCGCACGGCCATCTTCGAGATGGTGCCGATCACCGAGGATCTGCGCGTCCTGATCAACGACCGCGGCAGTGAAGCCGACCTGCGCGCCTGCGCTCGCGGCGAGGGCGCGCGCTCGCTCTTCCAGGACGGCGCGCGCAAGGTGCTGGACGGCACGATCGCGCTGGAGGAGCTCAAGCGCGTGGCGGAGCCGGATCGACTGTAACGCGCTGCAGCCGCCTGATCCCACGTCGGGCTCTTCCCGGTAGTCCACTGCACAGAATCGTCGCTCTCGCGGCGTTCCACCCCTGGAATGGTCCTTGCCCCCGATGTGAGCAGCCATGGTGTGGAGTCGTCGCGGTTCGTGGATCCTCGCCGCCGTCGTCGCGCTGGCGTGGGCACCCGCCGCGCTCGCCACCACGGTGGTCCCCGTCGCCGACGCCGACCTGGTCAGCACCGCCACCGCGATCGTGATCGCCGACGTGAAGCCCATCGAGAGCCGCTGGGATCCCGCGACGCGCCGGATCTTCACCGTCATCACGCTGGACGTTCGCGACAGCCTGAAGGGCGAGATCCCACTCGGGCCGCTGACGATCCGGCAGCTCGGCGGTCGCGTGGCCGGCATGCAGGCGTGGGTCGAGGGTAGCCCGGAGTTCACCGTCGGCGAGCGAGTCCTGGTATTTCTCTCGCGCAACGCCGACGGCACGCTTCGCGTGGCCCACCTCTATCAAGGCAAGTTCTCGATCCAGTCCGACGCCCAGACGGGCGCCAGCCACGCGGTGCGCGCGCCCGGGCGTCACGTGCACGTACTCGGCCGCGGCGCGGCCGCGATGGAGCGGCGACCGCTGGCCGATTTCCTGCGCGACATCCGTCTCCACGTGGGCCGCGGGCCGCGAGGTACGGCGGCGCACTCCCAGGTCCCGCCGGCGAGCGCCAGCGGTCAGGTGACCGAGGTCCAGAGCTCGTTCGTCTTCCTCGACGTGCCGGCCCGTTGGTTCGAGCCCGACAGCGGCGTGGCGATCTCGATGCACGTCAACGGGAGCGAGCCGCTCGCGCCCACCAGCGGCCTCGGACAGGTCCGTGACGGCTTCGCCGCGTGGAACGCGGTGACGGGATCGCGGCTGCGCTACACCGACGGTGGATCGACCGACGCGCGCGGCTTCACCTTCGACGGCGTCAGCACGATCTCGTTCGGCGATCCCCTCGGCCAGCTCGATCCCCCGACGAACTGCTCGGGCACGCTCGGGTTCGGTGGGTATTTCCGCGACGACACGCAGACGCGTGTCGTGAACGGCCAGACGTTCTCGCGCATCCTCGAAGGGGACGTCGTCTTCAACGACGGCTGGGCCGGCTGCGGGTTCTACGAGACGTACGCGAACCTGGCCGAGGTGGCGACGCACGAGCTCGGCCACGCCCTCGGCCTCGGGCACTCGACGAATCCCGACGCCACGATGTACGCCTTCGCGCACTTCGACGGCCGCGGCGCGGCCCTGCGCGACGACGATCGCGCCGGCGTCCGCTTCGCCTATCCCGCTCCGACGCTCACCGTCCAGCGCACCGGCAGCGGCACGGTCACGAGCAATCCTGCCGGGATCGACTGCGGGAGCGACTGCAGCGAATCGTATGCGCCGGGGACCGCGGTGACGCTGATGGCGGCGCCGGCCGCGGGCTCGGCGTTCGGCGGATGGAGCGGAGCCTGCAGCGGGACCGGCACGTGCTCGGTCACGCTCTCCGCGTCCACGTCCGTGACCGCGTCGTTCGTGGGCGGACTGAGCGTCGCGATCACTGCTCCGGCCAATGGCGCGACCGTGTCCGGCACCGTCACCGTGTCGATGGCCGCCAGCGGCGGGTCCGGTGGTTACACCTACCGCCTGGCCGTCGACGGCGCGACCGCGTTCACCGGCACGACGCCGTCGTTCGCCTGGAACACATTGGGCATGGCGGGTGGATCTCACACGCTTGCCGCCACCGTGACGGACTCGGGCGGGCGAACCGCGACGTCGAGCATCACGGCGACGGTCTCCAATGGGGCCTCGGCGCTGCGCGTCGCGATGACGACCCCGAGTGCCGGCGCCACCGTCAGCGGAGTGGTCTGGGTGACGGTGTGGGTCGATGGCGCGACCGCTCCGTCCACGGTCACCCTCAGCGTCTCGGGCACGGTGGTGAAGAGCCAGACGTCGAGCAGCATGCCGATGACGCTCGACTGGGACTCGCGCCTGACGTCCGACGGGATCAAGACCCTCACGGTCAGCGCACGTGACGCCGCCGGCAACACCGGCTCGGCGTCGCTGAGCGTGACCGTCGCGAACGGCACCACTCCGCCGCCGCCGCTCACGGCCCGCTTCACGAGTCCGGCCAACGGCGCGACCGTGAGCGGCACCGTCACCGTCGGCATGGAGGTCGGCGGCGCCTCCGGCGCCTCGAACACGTTCCGCCTGACCATCGACGGGACTCTGGCCTCGACCCAGACCGTCGCGGGAACGACGGCCTCGTTCGCCTGGAACACCAGCGCCCTCGCCAACGGGAGCCACACACTCGCGCTGAGCGCCAGTGACGCTGCCGGCCGCACGGTCACGGCGACGATCACGGTCACCGTGCAGAACACGACGTCACCGCCTCCACCGCCGCCGCCTCCGCCGACTGGCGGCACGCTGAACGTGGCCATGACAAGCCCTGGCGCGGGGTCGACGGTCAGCGGCGTGGTGTGGGTCACGATCTGGGTCAACGGCGCCAGCGGAGCGTCGACCGTCACGCTGTCGGCCGGCGGCACCGTGGTGAAGACGCAGACGTCGAGCAGCATGCCGGTGACGCTCGATTGGGACTCGCGGCTGACGCCCAACGGCGCGCAGACGCTCACGGCGAGCGCCCGCGACGCGACGGGCAACACCGGCTCGGCGTCGATCAACGTGACCGTCGCCAACAGCGGCACACCGCCGCCACCACCCGCGCCGCTCACCGTGAGCTTCACGAGCCCGGCCAACGGCGCCACGGTCAGCGGCACCGTCACCGTCGGCATGGCCGTAAGCGGAGCCACCGGATCGACCTCGTTCCAGCTGGCGATCGATGGAGCGACCGTGTCCACGCAAACCGTCAGCGGGACGACCGCGGCCTACACGTGGAACACGACGACGATCGCCAACGGCAACCACACGCTGACGGTCAGTGCGCTGGATGGCGCGAGCCACAGCGCGAGCGCGACGATCACCGTCACCGTGAACAACCAGGCGGTGCCGCCCCCGCCGCCGGCCGGCGGCACGCTGTCGATCGCGTTCACCGCTCCCGGCGAGGGAGCCACGGTGAGCGGCACCGTCTGGATGGTGATCTGGGTCAACGGCGCCAGCGGATCGTCCAACACGTTCACGGTCTCGGTCGGCGGCACGCTGATCAGGACGCAAACGACGGGCGGCGCCAACGTCTCGATCCCGTGGGACACGGCCGGCTTCGCCAACGGCCCGCAGACGATCACCGTCACCGTGCGCGACGCTACCGGCAACACGGGCAGCGGCGCGCGCTCCGTCACCGTCGCCAACTAGAACTTCCCGCCTCTCCGTTTCTCACGCGCCGAGCGCTTGATTTCTCTCGTCGGCTCGGCCACCATCCGGGGCCATGAAGACATTCCCCGACTACGAGCACTACGACGCGCTCGGGCTGGCCGCGCTCGTTCACGGCGGCAAGGTGACGCCGCTCGAGCTGCTCGAATCCGCCATCGCGCTCGTCGAGGCGCGGAATCCAAAGATCAACGCCGTCGTCATGCGCCTCTACGACTACGGGCGCAAGCAGATCGCCGACGGCCTGCCCGACGGGCCCTTCCGGGGCGTCCCGTTCCTCTTGAAGGACCTCACCGCGGTGCTGGCCGGCGTGCCGATGACGCGCGGCTCGCGCTTCTTCGCCGACTCGCCACCGGCCACCGCCGACAGCGAGCACGTCAAGCGTCTCAAGCGCACCGGCCTCGTCTTCTTCGGCCGCACCAATTCCTGCGAGCTCGGACTGTCGTTGACGTGCGAGCCGCAGCTCTATGGCCCGACCCGGACGCCGTGGGACCTCACGCGCATCTCCGGCGGCTCCAGCGGTGGCGCGGCCGCGGCGGTGGGCGCCCGCATCCTGCCGATGGCCCACGCCAGCGACGGCTTCGGATCGATCCGCGCGCCGGCCGCGTGCTGTGGCCTGGTCGGCCTCAAGCCGACGCGCGGGCGCAACACGTTCGCGCCCTACACCGGCGAGGGCCTCGGCGGCTGCTCGACCGAGCACGCCGTGACGCTCACCGTGCGTGATTGCGCCGCGCTGCTCGACGCGACGGCGGGAACCGGGCCCGGCGATCCGTACGCTGCGCCGGCGCCGGCCCGTCCATATCCGGCCGAGATCGGAGCGACACCCGGGCGGCTGCGCATCGCCTGGACGGCCAAAACGCCGAACGGCGCCAAGGTCGAGCGCGAGAGTCTCGACGCCCTCGCCGAGACCGTGAGGCTCTGCACCGATCTGGGTCACGACGTCGAGGCCGCGGACCCCGAGATCGACGGCGCTGCGGTCGTGCCGACGTTCCTCACGCTCGCCGCCGCCAACACCGTGGTCAACCTCGCCGGCCATCCGACGGGCAAGAAAGCCGGTCCGAGTGACGTCGAGCGCGTGACGTGGGCGACCGCACAGCGGGGCGAGCGTGTGAGCGCCGCCGACTACGTGCGGGCCACGCAGACGATGCACCGGCTCGGCCGCCAGATGGCGGCGTTCCACTCACGCTACGACGTGCTGCTGACGCCGGGGCTCGCCACGCTGCCGCCCAAGCTGGGCTTCATCGACATGATGCTCGACGACTTCGACGAGTACTGGCGGCGCGTCTTCCATTTCTCGCCGTTCACGGTGTGGTTCAACCTGACCGGCCAGCCGGCGATGATGCTGCCGCTCGGCCAGGCCCAGGGCCTGCCGATTGCTGTCCAGCTCGTCGCTTGCTTCGGCGACGAGGGGACGCTGTTCCGCCTGGGCTCCCAACTCGAAGCCGCGCGCCCCTGGTTCGAGCGGAGGCCGACGCTCTAGAGTCCGGGAACGCGGCCGAGGGCGCGCAGGACGCGCTCGGGCGTGATCGGCTGCTCGGTGATCATGACGCCGAGCGGCGCCAACGCGTCGTTCACGGCGTTCAGCACGGCGGCCGGAGCACCGGTGGTGCCGGCCTCGCCCGCGCCCTTGAAGCCGCCGGCCAGGTGCGGCGCCGGCGTCTCGAGATGGTGGCACTCGATCGGCGGCACGTCGCTCGCCTTCGGGATCGCGTAATCCATCAGGGTCGTCGTCAGGAGCTGGCCGGCCTCGTCGTACGCGCAGTGCTCCATCAACGCGCCACCGAGGCCCTGCGTGACGCCGCCCACGATCTGGCCGGCGACGAGCGCGGGGTTCACGATGCGGCCGCAGTCGTCCACGGTCACGTAGCGCAGCAGCCGCACGCGCCCCGTCTCCACGTCGACGTCGACCACGGCGAGGTGCGCGCCGTTGGTGAAGGTCCACGCCTTCGGATTGGTGTAGTGGACGGTGGCGTCCACGCTCGGCTCGAGGCCGCGCAGCTCGTTGGATCGGAAGTGCACGGCGCGGGCGAGGTCGCGGAGACCGAGGCCGTGGTCGGTGCCCCGCACCACGGCGCGGCCGTTCTGCAGCTCGATGTCGTCGGCGTGAGCTTCCAGCAGCACGGCTGCTATGCGCTTGATCTTGTCGGCGAGCGCGCGGGCGGCCAGGAGCGTGGCGCCGCCGCCGATCGGCATGCCACGGCTCGCCCACGTGCCACCGCCATACGGCACCATCGCGGTGTCCCCGGAGATCACGGTGATCGCGTCGAGCGCGACGCCGAGCTCGTCGGCGATGATCTGGGCGAGCGCCGTCGGCGTTCCCTGCCCCTGGTTGGTCACGCCGGCCAGCGCCGTGACGGCGCCCGACGGCTCGAGCCTCACCGTCGTCCCTTCCTGGCCGGAGATCGGCGCTCCCCCGATCCCGTAGAACTGAGCGCCCGGCCCGGTCAGCTCCAGGAAGCACGCGAGCCCGATGCCGACGTGACGTCCCGCCGCACGGGCGGCCGCCTGCTCGCGCCGGAGCTCGGCGTACTTCGCCACGTCGAGCAACCGCTCGAAGGATTCCTGGAACGATCCGCTGTCGTACACGTTGCCGGCGGCCGAGGTATAGGGCAGCTCATCGGCGCTCAGCAAGTTCCTCCGGCGCACGTCGGCGGGATCGAGGCCGAGATCGCGCGCGATCACGTCGATCATGCTCTCGGTGACGGCCGTCGCGATGGGATGACCGACCGCGCGGTACTGCGACGTGATCACCTTGTTCTGCGCGACGACGCGCAGCGACGCCCGGTAGTCGCTCAGCCGGTAGGGCCCGGGCAGCAGCCTCAGGACCTGGCCACCCTCGACGACGCTCGAGCGCGGGAAGGCGGAGTACGGGCCGACGGCGGCCGTGATGGATCCGCTCATGGCCAGCAACGTCCCGTCAGCGGTCGCGGCGACCTCGACCGCGACCGTCTGCTCCCGCGCGTGGATGTCGGAGAGGAACGATTCATGCCGCGTGGCCACGAACTTCACGGGGCGGCCGAGCGTGAGCGCCAGCGCGACGGCCGCCAGGTCGTCCTGGTAGACGTGGATCTTGATGCCGAACGAGCCGCCGACGTCGGGCGCGATCACCCGCACGCGGTGCTCGGGCAGGCCGAAGAGATCGGCCAGCACCGCCTGCATCATGTGCGGCACCTGCGTCGAGATCCACACGGTGAGCGCGCGCGTCGACGGATCGAAATCGGCGACGAGGCCGCGCGGCTCCATCGGCACGCCGGTGTGACGGCCCACCCTGAACGTGCGCCGGTACGTGCGATGGGCACGCGCGCGGGCCGCGTCGACGTCGCCGGTGGCGAGCTCGGTCGCGTAGATCAGGTTGTCGGCGAGCTCGTCGTGGATGAGCGGCGCGTCGGGCGCCAGCGCAGCGTCGGGGCTCAGCACGGCGGGCAGCGGATCGTAACGAGCGACTACGCGCTCGGCTCCATCCTCGGCCTGGGCCCGCGTCTCGGCGGCGACCACCGCGACGGGCTCGCCCACGTAGCGCACGCGATCGGTGGCCAGGGGCAGCATGGCGCCGGTCTTCATGCCCCGGTAGTGCTCGAGGATTCCGCGATAGGGCTTGCAGAGCCGCGCGGTGTCACCGCCGGTCAGCACGCACGCCACGCCGGGCGCGCGTCGTGCATCTCCGGCGTCGATCCCGACGACGCGGGCGTGAGCGTGCGGGCTGCGCACGAACGCGACGTGGACCATGCGCGGCAACGTCACGTCGTCCACGTAGCGGCCACGGCCGGTGAGCAGGCGCGGGTCGTCGCCGCGCCTGGCGCTCGAGCCCACGTGCGGCATCGCGGGCGGGACTGTACCACGTTGACACGACTGGGCGGCGCTCCTATGATCGCTCCACTTCACGCCCGGGAACCGCCTGGCGCGTCCCCGGGATCTGCGTGACGCCTGACGATAGGAGGCGACAATGAACCGTCGCACATTTCTGACCACGACCGCGGCCGGCGCTGCGGTCTTCGGCTTTCCAGCGATCCTCCGGGCCCAGAGCAAGGACGTGATCAAGATCGGCTTCCCGCTCCCTCTGACGGGCCCGTTCGGTGCGCTCGCCGTCGACCAGCAACGCGGCGCGACCCTGGCCATGGAAGAGCTGAACGCGAAGAACGGCATCCTGGGCCGCAAGGTCGAGGTGCTCTTCCGCGACGACCAGCTCAAGCCCGCCATCGGCGCCCAGCGGACGAAGGAGTTGATCGAGAACGAGCACGTGCAATTCGTCGTCGGCGGCCTCGCCGCCCACGTGCAGATGGCCATCAACGAGCAGACCAAGAAGTCCGGCGTGCTCTTCATCTCGGTCAGCCAGTCCGACGAGATCAGCGCCAAGCCCGACACGAGCCCGCTCACCTTCCACGAGGCGCTGAACCCGACCATCACCACGCGGGCGGTCGGCGGCTGGGCGGTGAAGAACGTCGCCAAGAAGTGGTGGGTCGTGTACGCCGACTACGCGTGGGGCAAGCAAAACAATGCCGTCTTCGCCGACGTGGCGCAGAAGA
>Ga0209158_1001687_pt1 | contig 14524 bp, 13 predicted proteins | sample GraSoiAngelo_140_FD_185897 | JGI IMG/M metagenome (GOLD analysis project Ga0209158, IMG submission 185897) | Grasslands soil microbial communities from the Angelo Coastal Reserve, California, USA - 14_0929_12_30cm (SPAdes) (version 2) | ecosystem: Environmental > Terrestrial > Soil > Grasslands ...
TGTGCGCCCTCAAACAGGATCCGTTTCCGACGCCGGATCGCCTGGTCGAGCCATGCGGACGTGTCCGCGACGAACGGCGCGAGACGTGCGCCGAACTCGACCTGTTCCTTGTAGAGTGCCTCCAGATCGAGGCGTTCCGTCCCCCCGTAGGCATCGATGAGCCGCTGCTTGATCGGTACCATCGTCTCGAGCTTCTCTCGGAGGGCGAGGGGATCGACGAGGTCGCACATCCGGATTCCGAAACGGCCCACCTTGTCCTCGAACGAGGGACCGATTCCCCGAAGCGTCGTGCCGGCTCCCAGGTTGCCTTTCAGTTTCTCCTCGAGGCGGTCGATCATCTTGTGGTACGGCATCACGACGTGCGCGCGGTCGCTGATGCGCAGGTTCTCCACTGAGTGGCCGTGAGCGCGCGTCTCTTCGATTTCCTTCAGGAGTTGGGCCGGATCGATGACCACTCCGTTCCCGATCACGTTCATCGTGCGCTTTCGGAGGACGCCCGAAGGCAGCAGATGGAAGGCGTACATCTGGTCGCCCACTTGGACCGTATGGCCCGCGTTCGCGCCGCCCTGGAACCGCACGACGACGTCCGCGCGGTCGGCAAGGTAGTCGACGATCTTCCCCTTACCTTCGTCCCCAAATTGGGCCCCAACAACAACCGTCGCGGGCATCTGAATCGCCGTTCATCGTGCGCTTTCGGAGGACGCCCGAAGGGAGGAGATGAAACGCGTACAGCTGGTCGCCAACTTGGACCGTGTGGCCCGCGTTTGCGCCGCCTTGGAACCGCACCACGACGTCCGCGCGGTCGGCAAGGTAGTCGACGATCTTCCCCTTGCCTTCGTCCCCGAATTGGGCACCGACCACAACCGTCGCGGGCATCCGAATCGCCGCCTGAACATCGCCTCACGTTTAATGGTTCTGTGGAACCGCGGGATGGCCTCCTCCCGTTGGGCGTCGCACCTGCGCGGGATTCGAATCCGGTAGGGTGGTCGTAGACCTCGCGCGATAACGTTTTATCGGCTGGGGACCTTTGCCCGGTACAGCCGGTCGGGTCGGGAGGGGGTTCCATCCTGTCGCAGGCCACAGACAAGATTCCTACGTATGTCGTTGGCCTGGACGATCGTCTGAGCGGCGGAATCCCTCGGGGACACATCGTCCTCGTCGCAGGACCTCCGGGGTCCCTGAAGTCGTCGTTCGTCTACCGCATCCTCTTCCACGAGGCGAAGGAGCACGGGGCCTCCGGGTTGTACCTGTCGATGGAGCAGAGCCGCGCCTCGCTCATCTCGCAGATGACCTCGCTCGGGATGGATCTCGGGTACGCGAAAGGCGTCCACATCATCGACGTGCGCGCGTTGCGACGCGAGATCGAGGAGGTCCGCGAGCAGCCCCGATGGCTCCTGGGCCTGCGCCGACAGCTCGCGCGGTACAAGGAGGAAATGGGCTGCGACCTCATCGCGCTGGACAGCCTCGACGCCCTCTACGCCCTCGCACCGTTCGAGAGCCCCCGGAACGAGATCTTCCAATTCTTTGAGGAACTGAGGGACCTGAACGCGACGACCTTCCTCGTCTCCGAGATGGGGCGGGACGCGACGGCCTTCGCCCACTTCGGGGTCGAAGAGTTCCTCGCCGACACGATCATCCACCTGCGCATGCGCGAGGTCGACGTCGGCATGAGCACGTCCGTGCGCCGCTATCTCGGCGTCGTCAAGATGCGCGGAGTCGAGCATGACCTGGACTACTATCCGCTCCTCGTCGAGCGCGGCGTATTCGAGATTGTGTCGGAATGACCGACGCGGTTCCGGCTGAGTTCGTTCTCTCGCTCGGCGCGCTGCTGCCCCTCGCCGCCCTCGTCGTGAGCTCGTTCCTCGGTGCATACGTTCTCGGCCTGAACCCGCGGCGGTCCGCGAACCAGTCCGCGTTCCTCGTCATGCTCGCCTTCATCATCTGGGATCTCGGCGAGATCGTCCAGCGATCGTTCGCTCCCGGAACGTCGTCGGATGCGTTGTTCTTCTGGGCGCGCGTCACATGGATCGGAATCGTCCTCGTGCCGGCGACGCTCTATCACCTCGCCCTCACGTACCCGTCGCGGAGCCCTTGGTTCCGCGGACCGTGGGCCCTTGCAATCATCTACGCGCCGTTCGTCTTCTGGGCCTACCTGGTCACCTCGACGAACCTGATCATCTCCGGCATGTCGGCGAACGCGTTCGGGCCGAGCGCCCGCATCGCGCCGACGTATGCATACCTCGCACCGTTCTTCGGCGTCTGGATGTTCTCCAGCGTCCTGGTCTTCGTGCGTTCGTGGTGGCGCGTCCGGAAGACGCCCAGCAGGAGCATGCAAAGCGTGGTCGTCCTCGGCCTCATCCTGGGCACCGTTCCGGCGGCGATCACGGAGCTGGCTTGGCCCGTGTTGACCGGAACCGACACGCGACTCGGCCTCGGATCCCTGTACACGATGATGTGGTCGATCTTCATCGCGTACGCGGTCGCGCGGTACCGGTACCTCGCGATCGAGCCCGTCGTCGAGGTCCGCCCAGCGCGGGCTCCCCGACATCGTCTCGAGCGAGGACTGAATTACCTCGTCCTCGAGAACGGCCGCAGCGCCGCGATGGGCGCGTTCCGCGACATCGTCTCAGCGACGCCAGGACTGTGCGTCACCGGGCTCGCGCCTACACACGTGGCCGCGGAGTTCGGGCTCGAGCGCACGCCCATCCTGTGGATCACGACCGCGTCCAGCACGGAGCGGACCGTGCGGCCGAGTGGGCTGGACTTCGAGCTGGTCCACACGGTCGTCAAGTTCCTCCGAGAGAATCCGGGCACCGCGGTCTTGCTCGACGATCTCGACTACCTGTCGGCCGTCGCGGGCTTCGATGCCGTCGGGCGGTTCCTCAAACGCGTCGTGAATCAGGCGAGCGCGTCGAAAGGGACTGTGATTGTGGCCGCCGGTCAGGGAACGTTCACGCCGGACCAGGTCGCGGTCCTCCGCGGATCGGTCGATCGACTGGTTGACATCCAAGAGGCCCCCAATCCGACGCCTGCGGGGACCGCAGATCACGTCCTCATGACGATCAACGCACAGGATGCGCCTGTGGCCTTGCCCCTCTTCGGCGCTCGGCGAGGCCTCCTCCTCACGACGGAGCATCCGTCGAAGGCGCGCGTCCGATATGGCGACCGCTTCGACATCGTGTGGGTCACAGATCACCCGGAGCCCCGAATCCCGACCGTTCGGCCGAAGGCGCTCGACACAGAGGGCCGACGTGCGATTGCGAACTATGCGTCTGCCCATCCCGAAAGCGACATCGTCCTCGTCGGGCTCGATCAGCTTGCCCTGTACGTCGACGTGCGGGCGTGGCTTCCGTTTGTCAAGGACGCGCTTGATATCGCGAGCCTCCACGCGTGCCGGCTCTTCCTGACGGTCGCACCCGAGACGATGCGGACGCAGGAGCTCGCGATGCTCTCTCGCCGCTTCGACGCGCCGCTCGGGGCCGCCGCCCTCAAGAGCGCTCTTCCTTCAGGGCCGACCACAACCGCTCCTGAAAGTCGAATTCCGTATCGAGGACCTTCCGCATGAACAGGACGACCTGGCCTTGCGGATCGAGGCCGTTTCGGCGGCAATAGTCCCGGAACCGCGCGAGGACCTCGCCATCGACGCGAATGTTGAACTGGATCTTCTCCAGACGCCTCGCTACCGTGGTCCGCGCATTAGTCCGCGCCATGTCTCCCGGATGGAATGCGGCCTACTTCAGGATTCCTACAAATCTATTCAAATCGTATCATTCGGTAGCATTCGTAGCAACTAAATAGCTGATAATCACTTCTGGGAACGGTGGGAGAGGGGTTGACTCCGTGACCGCGAGCGGCACGCCAAAGGCAAAGCCAGCGCCCTCCGAAGAACCAGGATTGGAACCCCCTGATTCCATCGACGCCGACCCCGTCGGCCACCGTCTCCAGGAGGATCTCTTTCAGAGCCTCGTGGAATCGGCGGACTACACCGACGGACGCACGCCACTCCCGGCCCGGAGTGGAGGGGCGCTCCAACTGGCGACGCCGGAGGCGATCCGCAAAGCGTTCGCGGAACAATGGAACGTCCTCTCCCATTCTCTCGGGCTGGGCGTCGATTCGGACAAGGCGTTCCAGGGCGTGCGGGATCTCGTCATGTACGACATCCCCGATGGCACGCGGTCCACCCTCTCCGTCCCCGTGACCGGAGACGTCGACGCGGACGCGGGCCTGTACTGCCTCGCCCTCGTCCACACGCTCGCGAGCCTCGGCGCGCGGACGAACGTGATCATGACGCACACCGTGTACAACCGCGACCGCGGTCCCGAGGAGACGAGACGGTTCCTCGACATTCTCCTGAAGGGCATCGATCCGTTCCGCGAGTACGCGCGCCGTCATGGGCTGGCGATCCATCTGGAGGGAATCCGGGAAGGCTACGAGCTCGAGCAGGAGTTCAATCGCGCGTTCCCCATGCCGTCCCATCCGAAGTTCGACGCGCATTTCCTGATGGACTACGAGGAAGAGTGGTTCCTTTCTCCGGAGGGCCGCGCCCTTCTCGAGGCACTGCCGCCGATCGACGTCGTCGTGCGGCACACGAAGCTCGGCATCTCCGGCGGGTGGATTCCGACTCGGATGCGCAAGGCCGCGTACGTGTATTCGCAGAACGGCACCGTGCACAGCAATTGGAATTTCAACGAGTACGCCGCGATGGTCGCGGTCACGTATCTCGCAAAGCTCCTCCATGAGGGCGAGGCGCTCTCGAAGACCTACGCGTCCATCGACGAGATCAAGGCGCGGTACCGCGACCGGGAGATCCGTCTTCGACAGAAGATTGTGCGCCTCTCGCCGAAACCGCGAAAGCTCTTCGTCGTCGGCTCGCCTGTCGGGCTGATTCAAGTGTACGCCTAGACGAGAGGGGACTCGACGAAAAATCCGGTGAGGAGCTGCTCGGTTCCGTGCGCCTCGCTCGGAACCCCTTTCCACTTCTGGAGCACCTGGCGGTTCTGCGCCTCGAAGGTGATGAGGACATCCCGCATTTGGCGTCGTAGCTGATCCGTCTCCTCGCCCTCGAGGACGACGGTCAGGTACGTCAGGCGGGCCTTTTCGATGACCAACGTGTAGGTCCCGTGGACGATCGAGCTAAGCGACTTCCCACGGAGGATCGGGAACGAGGTCCGCATGAAATTTTGAATTACATCGAGGGTGGCGCCGAAGAGATCCTGGTCGATTGTCGTCTCCCCCGGCTTCGTCTTCGCGCCGATCAGGGTCCCATCATGGAACGTCAGGAACACCGCCTTGATTGAATAGCGGCGCGCCTGGAACATCCGGATCGCCTCAGAGATCCGCTCCCGGCCAATAGGATAAAGCGTATAGTATGCGCTCGCCGCGACGAAGATGAGCAGGGTCGAGAGCGGCGGGGGGAAGCTCTGGTTGCCGGTCAGACCGAGTATCCCGTTCGTCGACAAACCGAGGATGAGGACCAGCGTGAACGTCACCATGAGCCCGGCCGCTCGCCGGGCGAGGGTTTCACTGCTCTTCCGTACAATCTGGTAGAGGCGGTACAGGTTCCGGATCCCGACGACCGTGTAGGTGAGGACGTACACGAGGTAGATTCCCAGAATCCGGAAGTCGAAGACCGGCACGAACAGCGGGGCGTCGCTCGTGGGCGGATTCATCATCGTGATTCCGAATCGGAACACGAGGAGCAGCATCGCGATCGAAACGACCATGAGCGCCCAGTACGACCGTCGCATGCGGTCGACGTACACAAGCGTGAAGAGGAGGAAGAAATTCACCGCGAGCGTCAAGCCTGTCAGGCTCACGAGCGCCGAGAGACTCGCGTACCACCCCGATATGGAGTGGAACAGTAGCCAATCGCCAATCGCGTAGAGGCCCGCGAAAAAGCAGCAGAACAGGAAGAACGCTTCTGTCCAGGTATGCCACCGGTCTCGGTAGATTTGTAGCGCAGCGAGGATGAACCACGCAGCGGCCGAGACGAGGGGTGCTTCAATGAGGACTTCGAAGAACCAACTGACCATCGGTGTGTCCGGAACCGCGTTCCGTTCCGGCACGTATAAGGGAAGTCAAATAAATACCGCTCTCGATATCTGGTTTGGTCGGGTGGCGGGAGAGGACATTGAGGTCGATCCGGTGACGACCCGGCCTTTCGTGTTCTTCGATCTTGGCGGGACCCTCGTTGACCTCCGCGGGATCGTGACTTCGATGGCAAATTCGCTTCAGGTGGCCCACGTACGCGGACCTGTCCCCCTCGCGTTGCTCTGGGCCACGAAGACCGCCGAGCGCCTGCCCTCTGCAGTCGGCCCAAACTTCCGCCCGGAACGGGAGATTGCGACGGACGTCCTCGCCGAACTCCTTCGCGAACGCGCCCGGGCAAATGCCCTCGAGGAATCAACTCGCCTCGTCCGAGAGGCCTGGGACGGATACGTGCGACGGTGCGCGCTCCAGGAGGACGTCTCGGTAGCTTGGCTCCAGAGCCTCCGGTCCAACGTCGCAGGTCTCGGGATCGTCACGGATGGCGATACCGAGGCGGTCACTGGGGTCCTCGCGCACACGAAGCTCGAAGCGCTTTTCGACTCCGTTACGATTTCAGAAGAGGTACGATCGTACAAGCCGGACGCACGGATGTATCGCGCGGCGATGGGGGCGCTCGGCTCGAAACCGGCAGAGAGCTTGTTCGTGTCCGATTCGACGTTGGATCTCCAGGGGGCGATCGAGGTTGGGATGGGCGCGGCATGGATTCCGCGGCCCTCGCTAGGGGGGGCGGCGAAACCGCCGCTCGGGTCTCTTGCGCTCACCCGCATTGATGACATCGAGCGGATTGTAAAACGCTACGCAACGTCGGGACGGTTCTCGCTACGCTAGTGCAACCGACCCTTTCTTCGTCTGCTTGAGCTGCAGCCGGTACATCTCGAGCAGCTCCTTCGTCGTCGTCGCATCTTCCGGTCCTTTGTCATCGCGCCAACGTCCCGTGAACCGCGGGAACCGGATCGCGAGGCCAGCCCCGGGGCGGACCGCTCCCCAGGCAGCCGTGTGAATCGGGCTCACCGTAAGTTCGGCACCCCGAACCTCGAGGACGGTGGTCGGCTCGAACCAGATGTCGGCCTCGAGCCTCGAGTCGACTCGAGCGGGCTTGCGGTCTCGGCGCACGACTTTGAGCTTCTCCGGCAACGCGAGCAACGTCTCATCGTCGAAGCCCGTCCCAAGCTTGCACGTCGTGCGGAACAGGTCTTCCTGCTCGTCGTATGCGGCCACGAGGAGCGCTCCATAGGAGCCCGCGCGTTTTCCCCGGCCCGCGAACGCGCCGACGATCACGAGGTCGATCGTATCGCTCAGCGCCGCGCTGTACTCCTTCTTGAACTTGATCCACTGATACCCTCGCGCGCCCGCGTCGTACGTCGAGTCCAGCGCCTTCGCCATGAGGCCTTCGCATCCCGCTTGAAGGGCCTCGTCGAAGAATGACTCGGCCTGTTTCACGTCGTCTGTCACGCGGACGGTCGAGTGGCGAATCCCTTCCGTCGGTTATCCCTTCCGTCGGTTTGAGGACCGCCTCGAGCGCTTTGCGTCGGTCCGTGTAGGGCCGACCCGTGAGGTCCTCCTCGCCCCGCAGGAGGCAGTCGAACGTGAACAGGGTGACCGGGAATTCCTTCGACATGCGGTCGAGATCCGTCTTCCGCCCTCGGCGTCGGCTCACCTCTTGGAAGGGAAGGAACTCGCCCGTATTCGGGTCGACCGGGACCGCCTCGCCCTCCACGATGACCGCTCGATCCCGCACCGCGCTCCGGAGGCCGTCGACGATCTCGGGGAACTGGACGGTGATGTTCTCGAGGTGGCGAGAGAACAGCTCGATCTTCTTCGGAGAGACGTGGGCCTGAACCCGCAGCCCGTCGTACTTGTACTCCAGCGCGGCCTTCCCCATCCGTTCGAAGATCGCCTCGAGCGTCTCGAGCCGTTCGGCGAGCATCGCGCGGATCGGGCGGAAGAGTTTCAGGTGGATCTCGTTGAGGCCGTCGATGCCTTTCGGGGCGAGGACCCGCGCGACCTCCCCGAGGTCGGACGACACGTTGTATGCGCGCTCGACCCGGGCTCGGTCCGCCTTCGTCGCGAAGGTGGCCGCCAGAGCGTCGACGATCGTCATGTCCGCGACCCCGAGGCGCATCTGCCCAACAACCATCCGGACCACGTACTTCGCTTCCCGGGGCGTCGCGTTGCCGAGCAACTCCGACAGCAGCCGGATCTTCCGTTCCTGACTTCCTTCCCCCGCTTCCCGCGCAATCGCGTCGAGATGCTGATACACCGTCGAGACCGTCAGCGGACTCGACTCCAACGGCTTCTGTCGTCGCGCGCCGATTGCCTCCTGCGCGACGAGCCCCAGGTCTCCCTTTTCTTTCCACAGGCGCATGACGCGCGCGTCCTCGAGGCCGGTCGCATGGGCGAGGACCCGCATCACCATCTTCTCCGCGAGCCCGAGCTCGATCCCTTCGTAATCAGGGTGGATCCGACCTTGCGTCAGGTACACCACCTTATCGAGGTCTTCTTTCGGAGTGTCCCGCAACAGGCCGACGAGGAGCTCAGTCATCTCAAGACGCTTCGTCGTCGCCTCGATCTTCTCATATGCGTCGACGACGCGCGCGAACTGCATCATCCGGGCGGAAGCCGCGGACGCATCTTAAGGGTTCCCGGGACGCGCGCGAACCTCCGCCGGCACGTTGTTATCCGACGGCGCCGATGACCGACCGTGGCGTTGCAGGCGTTCGTGACCGGTGGTGCGGGCTTCATCGGAAGCCACCTCGTGCGACGTCTCCTCGACGACGGATGGCACGTGACGGCACTCGTCCTCGATTCGGAGCAAAGTCGACTTCCGAAGCACGCAAACCTGGACGCGGTCGTGGGTGACGTCACGGAACCTTCGACTCTCCGGGGTCAGATGGACGAGGCCGACTCGGTGTTCCATCTCGCGGCCCTCGTGGACTCCTGGGTTCGGGATCCCCGCGACTACGTTCGCGTGAACGTCGAGGGGACCGGCCACATGATTGACGAGGCGTTGCGGGCCGCCGTACCGCGGTTCCTCTTCACGAGCAGCATGTCCGGGATCGGGGTGACGCCCGGCGTCGTCATGCGGGAGGACAGCCCGGCCGGGAAGTCGTTTGGGCCCTACGAACGGTCGAAGGCGGACGCGGAGCGGCTCGTGTCCCGGGCGGTGCGAGAACGGGGGTTGCCCGCGATCACGCTCATCCCGAGCATCGTCATCGGACCGGGCGACACCCGCAACACTGGGAAGTTCCTGCTTTCGTATGTGAAGGGCGAATTCCCGGGCACTTTTGCGGAGGATTCCGTCCTCCCTGTCGTCGATGCGGACGATGTCGCCCGTGCGCACGCGCTCGCGTATCAACGGGGCCGCGTTGGGGAACGGTACATCATCTCTGGTGAGAACGTACCATGGGGCGAGCTGCTGCGGATGGCGAGCATCGCCTCGGGGACGCCGATGCCATCGCGGCACATCGGCGGGCGGGCCATCCGGTTCGCGGCCCGGACGGGGGAACTCTTCTCGCGAGTCACTCGGTCCCCGCCCCGCCTCCCGTCGTGGCTCGCCGACTTCCTCTTAACCGGCGCGTCGATGGAGAACGGGAAATCGGTCCGCGAGCTCGGGATGACGTATCGCCCGATTCGCGAGTCGATCCGCGACTCGATCGGATGGTTCCGCGACGAAGGCTTGTTCGAGGGACCCGAGGCCCCCGCCGCTCGACAACTCGAAGTCAGGGCGCCTGTTGAAAACCCGCCCGTCGGATTGGAGATGACAATCGAACCACAAACCCCGGAGACCGCGACCTCAGGAGCCGCGCAAGTCCGACGTCCAAAGCCGCCCGAGGGCCCGGCCTAGCGGACCCTTTTCACGACCGCGTCGACGATCGCGAAGCTCTCTCCGAGGTACGCGTTCGGATCCATCGCCGCCTCGATCTCCTTCTTCGACAGGAGTTTCGTTACCTTCGGCTCAGCGAGGAGCGCGTCCCGCAAGTGGATCTCCTTCGCCCGTGCCTTCTGCGTGGCCTCGCGCACGAGCTTGTGTGCCTCCTGACGTCCGATTCCCTTCGAGACCAGGGCGATCATCACCGCCTCGGCCATGACCTGGCCCTTCGTCGCCTCGAGGTTCTCCTTCATCCGGTCCGGATAGATGCGCAACGTACGGAAGATCTCCGCGGTCCGCGCGAGCATCTCGTCGATCAGGACGCACGCGTGCGGGAGGATGATCCGCTCCGCCGCGCTGTTCGTCAAGTCGCGCTCGTGCCAGAGGGGGACGTTCTCCAAGGCAGGCGTCACGAGCGATCGGACGATCCGAGAGAGCGAGCAGACATTTTCCGAGGCGACTGGGTTCTCCTTTTGGGCCATCGTGGAACTCCCAACCTGTCGCTTCGTCTCGAAGGCCTCGGCGACCTCCCCGATCTCCGTGCGCTGCAGGTTCCGGACTTCGGTACAGAACTTCTCGAGCGACGCCGCGATGTTCGCGAGGAGCGCGATGAACGACGCCGCGATGTTCGCCAGGAGCGCGATGAACTCCGCATACCGATCGCGGCCAACGACCTGCGTCGCCGCTTCTTCCACACCGAGGCCGAGGTCCCGCATGACCGCGGGCTGGATGTCGAGGGCATATGGCCCGAACGCCGCCCCGGTCCCGACGGCCCCGGACATCTTGCCGACGACGATCCGGGGGGATGCCTCCAGCAACCGGTCGCTGTGGCGCGCGACCTCCGAGGCGAAGACCGCCATCTTGAGTCCGAACGTGATCGGGACCGCGGCTTGCCCGTGCGTCCGGCCGAGCATCACGGTCCGCTTGTGTTTCGACGCCAGGCCCGCGAACACGGTCGTGAGTTCGCCCAGGTCCTCGCCCACGATGCGGATCGCATCCCGGAGCTGGAGCGCTGTCGCGGTGTCGAGGATGTCGTTGCTCGTCGCGCCGAGGTGGACGTATTTTCCCGCCTCGCCGTCGCACGCCTCGGTCAGGGCGAGGACGACCGCCATCAGGTCGTGACGCGTCTCCTCCTCGATCTCCTGGACGCGCTTGACCGTCACCTGTTTCGTCGTGGCCTTCTTCGTGATCTCGGCCGCGGCAGGCTCGGGGATCAACCCGACCTTCGCCTCCGCGCGGGCGAGCGCCGCCTCGACCTCGAGCAGGCGCTGGAGCCGCGACTCTTCCTCGAAGATCCCCTTCATCTTCGGCCGGCCATAGCGGAAGTCGATGGGGCACAGGAGCGACATGGCCACCGACGACCGCAAAGCCCCGAGGTATTATGGAGCTTTCTCCCGCGGGCCTGGGCCTAGGGAAGAGACGGGGTTTTCGGGAGGACCACCGTGAAGGTCGATCCTTGGCCGGGGAGCGACGCCACCTCGATCGTGCCTCCATGGGCGCCGACGACGCTCTTCGCAAAGGCAAGGCCCAGCCCGGTCCCGTGCTCTTTCGGCTTCGTCGCGAAGAATAGTTGGAAGGGTTTCTCGATGATGTCCGGCGACATCCCCCGACCCGTGTCGTGGACGATCACGGCGCCGTCTCCCCGCGGTCCTCGAGCCCCACGGTGACGGCCCCGGACGATGGGCCTGAAGGGCGTTCTTCGTCAGGTTCCCTTTTCCTCCCCGGGTTGGGAATCGGAGGATTCGGCGAACACGCTGCGCTGGACGAGAAAAAGGAAAGTGGGCGGCGGGCGACCCCAGTCGCCTCCCACCCCGTTACTTCTTTCGCCCCATCATGGCCGCGATGGCCCCGATCACCACGAGGGCGAGGACCGCCACGATGATTGTCGTGGTATCCAGGCCCGCGGTCACCCGGGGCTCGACCGTCCCGACGCGCTGCTCGGCGATCACGGTCGTGCTCCCGGTGCCGTCCGAATGGCCGGTCGCCGTGGCCGTCGCGACGACGCGGAACTGCGTCCGCGGGCCGACGTCCGCGGTGAACGTCGTCGTGAATTTGCCTTGGGCATCCGTCGCGCCCGACGCCGCGGCGACTTTCCCTCCCAGTCCGATGACCTCGAGGCTGACCGTGGCTCCAGAGACGGCCGATCCGCCGGACGTCACTGTGACCGTGATCGTGGCTGAACTGCCCGGGGCGATTGTGACCGCGGATGAGGCCACGGCCACCGCGAGGGCGCGGACGTCCGGGGCGACCGTCATCCACGCCGAGGCCGTGGCGCCCGCGTAGCCAAGCTTCGATGCCTGGATCGTCACCTGGACATCTGTTGGGCCTTCTGCGCTAGGCCCGGTGATGGGCGCGCTGAGCGTGCCCGTTGCATCCGTCGTCCCGCTTGCAACTTGGCTACCGCCGATCCAGAACGACACGGACGCGCCGGAAACGGGGACGCCTTCTGCGTCCGTCACTTTCGCGATGGCGGTCGTCGTCGCACCGGTCTTAACCGACGTCGGCACGAGGGTCAGGGTGGCCGCGAGGGATCCCACCGACGTGACGTGCACCTTCTGATATGTCCAGAAGTTGTTCACGCCGCCGGGCATGTTCACCCAGCCGGCGAAGGATCCGCGGACCGTCGCCTCGATGGCGTTGAAGTGAATGAGCGGGACGAAATACCCGCCGGTCATCACCTGGTCTTGGACCGACATCACCGCGGACTGTCGAGTCGCGGTCGCCAACGCAACGTTCGCGCTCTGGAGCGAGGTGTCGAGCGCCGAATCCACCACGTGCACGTAGTTCTTCGTTCCCGTGCTGCCGAAATAGTCCGACAAGAAGCCTGGGTCCAATTCGGTGGGGAGGCTGGCGATGAACACGTCGAAGTTGCCGGAGGCGAGCCGCGCCGGAAGCGATGCGCTCGGAACGGACTCGAGGCTCACCGCGAGGCCCAACCGGCTGAAGACGTCCACGGTCGATGCCTGGATCGTGAAGATCCGCGAGCTCTCGGCCACGGGAATCCCTACCGCCACGAGCGACAAGGGCGAACCATCGGGCTTCTCGCGAATGCCGTCCCCGTTGCGGTCGAGATAGCCGGCCGAGTCGAGCCGCTGATTCTCGTCCGTCAACAGGTAGGTCGGAGCCGGATATTCCGTGGTCACGACCTGGTAGATCGGCAGGTTCGGGTTGAACCACGGGACCGCCTCGTTGATCACCGGGCTCCGGGACACGATCGTGTTCGCGTGGGCTTAATCACCGGGCTCCGGGACACGATCGTGTTCGCGTGGGCTTGCCGCGCGAGGAGCGGGCTCAAGGTGTCCGCCAGAGCGAGTCGGAATTCCGAATCACTCGTCGTCCGTCCGCTCCTCAGGTTGAAGCCGACCACGAGTTGCGTGAGTCCCGGGTTGTTGACGATGGTCGCGTCGAAGAGTAACGACCTGTTCGTCCCACCGACGTTGTAGATGGTCCCGGGATCGTCGACGCTGAGACCCCATCCGATGAAGTCCAGATTGCCACTCAGGAGCGCCAGCGCTGCGGCCGAGGTGTCTGCATACACGGAGAACGTGACCGTGTCCAAGTACGGGGGCCAGAAGTGGGCCGCATTCGCGGCGAGGGTCCACGACGTTGACATAGAGGTGACCAGTTCCCACGGTCCGCCCCCGACCGGATTGCTCACGGTACCCGACTTGACGATCGGGAGGAGAAGCCCTTGGCCGAACACGAGCCCGCCGGCGGATGCCGAGGACAGCGTGACCGTACTTCCCGACCCCGAAACAACCAGGTCGGACGGCGCTTTACCTACCGATTTGTATTGGTTGTAGGAATAGATCACATCCGCAGCCGTCTCCGCCGAGCCGTCGTGGAACGCCAGGTCGGATCGCAAGGTGACGGTCAGGGTCGAGCCGGACACGCTCCACGACGCCGCGGCCCATGGAGCCGGAAGCAGGGTGAACGGGTCGATCCGCGCGAGGCTGTCGTAGACGAGCGGAATCACCTTCCAGCTGTCTGCATCGGTGGCGGTGAAGGGGTTCAGGTTCAGCGCGTTGCGCACCGACACTCGAAGGTTCCCGCCGTATAGACCGGACAGGTCTCCGTGGGTGGCCGCCGCCGGACGCGCTGTCGACAGGAGCAAGAGCAGCACGAGCCCGAGGATGGCCGCGACGAGAATCTTGCGCATCACAGCTCACCTCCCGGAGGTGGCAGCTCTTCCTCTTCCGTTGCCGACACTTTCGACATCTCCTCCAGCTTCGGCTCGCCCCCGCCACCCCCGCCACGTCCTCGGCGGGCCTGGCCAATCGCAAGCCCAGCGAGGAGGGCGATGACGGTCAGCACGGGCAAGAGAACGAGGCCCACGGATGCCGTCGTCACGCCTTGCGGCACATAGGAGACGGCGGTCGACGCGGTCGCGCGGTTACCTGCAGCGTCGGTCGCCTCCACGAAGATCACATTCGAACCGAAGCTCAATGCGACGCTCGCCGAATACCGGCCGTTCGTCACGGTGACCGGCTGTCCGTTCACGGTCACGAAGGTGATCGTACTCTCGACGGTCCCGCTGACCGTGACTGTTGCCGAACTGACTTCCGTCGGCAAGGCGTCGATCGTCACGGCCGGCGGCGTCGAGTCGCG